>JGI24770J26754_10001022_pt1 | contig 20138 bp, 19 predicted proteins | sample LakOneMetagenome_FD_26754 | JGI IMG/M metagenome (IMG submission 26754) | reverse complement strand
TTGATGAACTTCACGCCTTTTTATACAGCTTTTAATGTACAGCCCGGGGAGAAAATGTATGTACCGGATGATAAGCGAATTAAGATCTGGTAACAGAATTTTAAATCAAAAAAAGCATCATTTACATGGTGCTTTTTTTATGCAAAGAATTGGCAAAAGTTCAGATATTTTTGCATGTATTATTAAATTGTAAAAAAATATATGAAAATAGCAGTAGTAGGGGCAACCGGTCTCGTGGGTTCAAAAATATTGCAGGTACTGGAAGAAAGAAATTTCCCGGTGGATGAATTATTGCCCGTCGCTTCAGAGAAATCTTTGGGTAAAAAAATAATTTTTAAAGGAAAAGAATTGGAAATCATTTCACCACAAAATGCCATTGATGCGAAACCATCCGTCGCCATTTTTTCTGCCGGTGGGGAAACATCAAAAACCTGGGCGCCAAAATTTGCTGCAGCAGGTATCACCGTTATTGATAATTCCAGCGCCTGGAGAATGGATCCTTCCATTCAATTAATTGTTCCCGAAATAAATGCACATCTGTTAACCGCAACGGATAAGATCATAGCCAATCCAAATTGCTCTACCATTCAAATGGTGGTTGCTTTATTTCCTTTGCATCAAAAAAATAAAATCCGGCGCATCGTAGTGAGTACCTATCAAAGTGTAACCGGTACGGGGAAAAAAGCCGTGGACCAAATGTTGAATGAACGCAAAGGAATCATTGGCGACATGGCATATGCCTACCCGATCGACCTGAATGTGATTCCCCAAATTGATGTTTTCATGGAAAATGATTACACGAAAGAAGAAATGAAAATGATCAATGAAACCAGGAAAATTATGGGTGATGAGTCTATACAAATAACCGCAACCACGTGTACGCATTCCCGTCATGGGCGGACATAGCGAAAGCGTGAATGTAGCATTTGAAAAAGATTTCCCGGTGGAGGAAATAAAAAAAATATTATCCGACTCACCGGGTATTATAGTGCAGGATGATCCGGGAAATTTGCTATATCCAATGCCATTGACCGCACATGATAAAGATGAAGTTTTTGTCGGAAGAATACGGAAGGATCATTCACAACCTAACACGGTAAATATGTGGATCGTTAGCGATAATCTCCGCAAAGGCGCGGCTACCAATGCTATACAAATTGCGGAATATTTATTTAAAAAAAATCTTTTACCTCCTTAAATAAAAAATGCGCCTTGATAACAAAGCGCATTTTTAAATACATTTTAAATTATTAATCTTCCCCGTTGATCTCTTTCAGAAGAGAAGCAGCTTCTTCTTCATCAAAAGCTTTCAACGTATTATATGCCTGCATGGCCTTATCTTTTTGATCCAATCCCATATAACAATTAGCCAGGTAATGATACCCTAAACTTGATTTTGGGTTTAAAAGAATCGCTTTATTTGCCTGCAAAACACCATCATTATATTTTTCCAGTTTCAAATAAGTGTATGCCAGTTCTTCAAATGTTTTTGCAACTTCAGGATCATAGGCAACCGCCTTTTTTAATATTTCTTCTGCCTTATCATAATCACCTGCATCATTATATAACCAGCCCAATGTATAATAATATGCTTTGGAATTTTCCTCATCATACTGCATTGCCAGTTCAAAATTGGTCATTGCATCTTCATCTTCTGAATTATCATAATACACATTTCCGAGCCCGCGGTAAGCGACTCCATAATTCTCCCGATAATCCAATGCTGAATTATACGCTTCGATCGCTTCATCTTCATTCTTTAATTTATAATTGGCATAACCAACCTCAACAAATTTGTAAGCGAGATCATCATCATCATCAGGATTATATTTATCCAGGAATCCTAATGCGTCTTCATATTGTTCCAATTCATTACTACACCAGCCTGCCTGGTAATAGGCTTCCATATAACTGGCATCCAGGCTGATTGTTTTTTTAAAAGCAGCGAGTGCTTCTTCATATTTCTCATCATTCTTTAAAGAAATCCCATTATCAAAACTTTCTTTGGCGGGCTGCGCCAAAACAGCTGTGGTAATGAAAAGAAGTGCAAAAAGAAAAATATTCTTTTTCATAATTAGTAGTTTTAAATGCAAGATAGGGGCAAAAATGCCCCTATCCTATACCATTTAATGGGTATTTCAAAAAAATATTAGTCCTTCAATTGATTTTTCTTGGCCTTCTTTTTCATGGTATCATTAGCCACGATGGCTAATTCAACCCGGCGATTTTTAATCCTGTTCTCATCGCTGTCATTGGGGTATTTGGGTTGATTTTCACCATACCATTTTATGGTGAAGCGATCCTGTGGTACACCTTCCGCCTGCAGGTAATTACTTACCGCATAAGCTCTCTTTTCTGAAAGTTGCATATTGAATTCATCAGTACCTGTATCATCCGTATGGCCTTCCACGAGAATGTTTGTTTCAGGATATTTTGTAAAAATGCCTGCCAGTTTATCGAGACTTGCTCTTGCAGAATCACTGAGTTCACTTGAATTTATTTGGAATAAAAGCGCTGAATTAAATGTGAGTTCGATGCCTTCACCTACCCTGTTGACTTCCGCACCCGGTACTGCTCCTTTAATTTCTGTGGCTTGTTTATCCATATCGCTTCCAATGATGTAACCCGCACCGCCACCAATTACAGCACCTAATATGGCACCCAATGCTGTATTATTTTTACCGGCGATAATTCCACCTGCCGCTGCGCCTGTTGCTGCGCCAATGCCCGTTGCCTTTTGCGTATTATTCAAACTTTTACAACTTTGAAAAACCATTAATAGAAGAGCTGGTATAAAGATCAGTTTTTTCATATTTTTCATTTTCTGTTTTTTATTTTATTTACAAATTGATAATTTTAAAAGGTCAATGCTAACCTCCTGTACCCCATTAGCGGATGCATCTTTTATGAGCCTGCAAAGTTGTTCTTTCTCTCCGGCATCCATTTTAGCAGAGAGTGTTTGTGCATCCGTGGTATTATATTTTTTTTGATAAGATTGAATGCTGTTGATCGTTTTTGCTTTCCATACCTCAGCATCGTTTTTGCCATGTGAGACAGCCATATCGTAGTATGTATTTGCTTCANCAAACTTTCCCTGCTTTGCCTGTATATCACCCTGCAACATATAAAAATCAGGATTAGCTGCATCTAATGAAATGGCCCGGGCCACATTGTTCATCGCGTCTGCATACATATCCTGGCTTAAATCAATTTCAGCCATTTTTGCATAAATGGTTGCGCGTTCTTTTACATTCCTGTTGTTTTCAGTTAAAGTAATTACTGTTTGAAAATCAGCCTGGGCATCTGCATCCCGGTTTAATCCCAGTTCCGCATTTGCTTTTTGAAAAATAATATCAACACTATTTTTATTGATTGAAAGGCCATCCATGGCGGTATTATAAGCATCTGCATATTGTTTCAACCCGTTCTGTGCAGCGGCTTTACCGGCATAACCTCTTTCTTTTGCATCAAAGGCTTTACAATTTTCCAATACCTGAGTATATTGAGCGAGCGCCTGTGTATAATTTTTGGAACGTTGCGACGCATCAGCCTGTGTGAGCAGGTTATAACATGAATTGGATGTTGTTACAAGCCCGCTTTTGCAACCTGTTTGAAGCAGGATCAATGCTATAAAGGGAATATATATTTTTTTAAAATTCATAAAGTTCAGATTTTAGTGATTCATTTACTGCTTAAAAGTCAAAACACATGCCAGTTAAGCGAATCATAAAAATTAAAAAGCCAGTTATCCTATTATATATTCATTTCTTTTAAATATTTCTTCCCCGTTATATTTGCGCTGCAATGGAAACAAAACCTTCGTTATATACCATTTTATCACCGGGCCTTTTACATTTATATGATATCACCAATAGTATTGTAGTGATCATTGATGTATTCCGCGCTACGTCTACGATTGCGGCGGCATTATTCAATGGCGCTGAAAAAGTNATCCCGGTTTCCAGCGTGGAAGATTGTATTGCCAGGGGTAAAAAATTAAATGCAGTAACTGCAGGAGAAAGAGATGGAAAAATTATTGAAGGGCTGCAACATGGCAATTCCCCATCAGAATACCCGCGATCTTTTATTGAAGGTAAAACACTGGTNATCACCACCACGAATGGTACAAGGCTTATACATCTTGCAACAACACAGAAAGCTACTGGCATTATTACCGGCTCATTTCCAAATATTACGGCAGTTTGTGATTATTTAAAAAAAGAAAATAAAAACGTTGTACTCGGCTGTTCAGCCTGGAAAGACCGCTTCAACCTGGAAGACACTTTATTTGCCGGCGCTGTTATAAACCGCATCCGCGAAAATTTTTCAATTGAATGTGACAGCAGCCTGATGGCGGCTGAAATGTATACGCTGCATCAAAATGACCTCAGCTCATTTATTCGCAAAACTGCGCACTGGAAAAGGCTTTCAGCCTTTAACCTGCAGGAAGATATGGAATGGTGCATTACAGAAAATGTGGCCAATGTTCTTCCGCTTTATATTAATGGTATTATTCAAAAAGGTTAAATTATCTGGAATTCAACGGCTTTCTTTGTAGTCACTTTTTATGCCCCGCTGAATTGTATTACTTTTGCAAAATTGGCCAAACCGCAATGGTGAGGCATAACCTTTTTGAACTTATTTCATTTAATGGCATTACCTCTTTTAATCAAATACATTTATAATAATGGTACCGACGAATCTATCAGGCGGGGAAAAAAAATCCACAACCTGGGTAATGTCGAACTCGTGGAATACGATGCCTTATTGAATGATGTGGCCTTTCGTGTGAAAGACGATACGTATGCAACTTTTAATAAAGTGCATATCAGTCATTTTAACCAGGAAAAAAATATTTCCCTTCGTTGCAGTTGCCCGTATAATCTCGGGGAAGTTTGCCGGCATAAAGCTGCTGCACTCTTTCGTTTACAGGAATTAATTGATAAAAATTTATTGGGAGAAAAAGAACTGAGTTATGACCAGTGGCACACGGTTGTGAAAATGAAAAAATTGGATGTCCGTACTATTAAGATGCTCGCTTCATCCCAGGATGTGGACATGGCAGACCACTATCTTGAAGATCACCAGGCAAAAATCCTCGAAGCGAAAAATGAAAAAGTGATCGCCGAATTAATCATTGAAGGCATGCTCTTTAAATTGCGTATTCAGAAAAATGAAGAACGGAATTTCGATACGAGTTGCACATGCCGGACTTCTACAAGCCACCCGCTTTGCCTGCATAAAACGATTTTATTCCTGCAGTTATCCAGGGAATTTGGGGCAGATTATTTTGACAGCATCCGCAACCTGGACAATGAAAAAAATAAATTGCTTGCCTTATATGGCTATTCCATGGAAGATGACCTCAAAGGGAAATTTGAATTTTCGTATGTTGGGGGAAAACCATTTTTGCGCATATTGGATACTTCTATAAAACGTGTGGCGGCAGTTTCCACATTGGTAGAAGCACCACAAATAACGGAAGTGGAAACGGAAGTCCTTACCGAACAAAACACGGTACAAAAATTAGCCATCGTGATTCGGTATGACTCCCATCAATATCCGTTTCTCCAGTTACACGCTGTGCGTGGAGAAATGAATGATGACAATACTTTTGTCAATAAACCCGAACAATTAGACTTGTCAAAATTCATTCAGACAGAAAATTTTTCTGCCGGAGAAAAAAAAGTATTATCTTTTTTACGTAAATGCCTCCCGATGGAGGTGGACCGTTACCTGACGAGAAATTCACCATTTAGTGGCAACTGGGAAAATATTATACAGCAGCATGATGAATTATTGGCACCGGAAACGCGGCAACTGATACTGGAATACCTGCACCCAAAATATATACAATTATTTCACGAAGTATCAGAAGAAACGCCTGTATTTTACCTCGAAACGGGTAAGCTATTTTCAACTGCCCATTTCATTCCATTAAAAATTTCTGAAAATTTGATACAGCCTGTTATTTCCATTAAAAAAACGGGTGGAGTTTACGAAATTTATTGTGACCTGAAATTGGAAGAAGGCATCTGTAATATTTCAGCGAATGAACTGGAAACGACTGCCCTGGTTAAGTTTCACGATTGCCTGTACCTGTGGAAACAGGCGGATGATATCATGCAGGCAGAAAGATTTTTTCCAGCTGGAAAAATGATCGTGGAGGAATCAGACTGGGAAGAAAATTTGAAAAATAATGTGCTGCCACTTTCCAAAAAATACGATATTGAATTAACCAATATCGACACTGAAGTATGGAAAGAAATGCTTCCCGGCATTAGCCTGGAATTGCGCGAACGCGGTGATTATTTATTGATACATACCATTTTTTCATATAAAGATTATGTGGTTCAGGAAGGCGATAAAGAAAAGATCCTGTATCCATTTCATAATAAACTGATTGTTATTCGCCGGAATATTCCCGCCGAAACTGCATTTATGCAAAAGCTGCAGGCATTGCATTCGCATTTTAAAAAAACGGATGAAGTACATACACTCGCGCTGAAGGGAACAGAAGTTTTAAAAAATAACTGGTTCTTTTTATTTGCAGATGCGATCAAAGAATTAAACATTCCCGTCTCGGGCTTTGAAGCATTAAAAAAATTCAGGTTCAATACAGCAAGGCCAACCACGAAGATTCATATATCCAATAGCATGGATTGGTTTGATGCAAAGGTGGATGTGCATTTCAACGGGAATAAAGTAAAAGTGGCTGATATTAAAAAAGCGTTGGGCAGGCAGGAACAGTATGTACAGCTGGAAGATGGAAGCCTGGGTATTTTGCCGGAAGAATGGCTGCAAAAATACAGCCTGCTTTTTCGCGTAGGTGAAGGTAAAAATGATGCATTGAAATTAAGCAGGTATCATTACAGTGTTATCGAAGACTTATACAACCAGCGGGACGAAAATGAACTCAGCATTTTACTGGATGAAAAATATGACAGCATTAAAAATAATTATTCCATCAGTGAAATACCTGCACCGGCACACCTGCAACAAATCCTGCGGCCTTACCAGGAAGCGGGCTTTCACTGGATTCATTATTTAAACCAGGTGAAATGGGGTGGCATACTTGCCGATGATATGGGTTTGGGAAAAACCATACAGGCCTTGGCTTTCCTGCATCATTACAAAAAAATGAACGGCACTATTAAAGCGCTTGTTGTTTGTCCAACCACGTTAATGTTCAACTGGGAAAATGAAATAAAAAAATTCACGCCAACACTTACGCGCCACATACATCATGGCGGTACCAGGGACCAGGCATTATTGCATAAAGACGATGCAGATATTTTTATTACCACGTATGGAACATTGCGCAGCGATATAAAATATTTCAAAGATATTCCTTTTGATTACCTTATCCTGGATGAAAGCCAGGCCATAAAAAATCCATCCAGTAAAATAGCCAAAGCAGCTACTTTATTAACAGCCAAAAACAAACTGTGCCTGAGTGGAACGCCTTTGCAAAACAATACATTTGACCTATACGCGCAAATGAATTTTCTCAATCCCGGCATGCTGGGAAGTATTGAATTTTTCAAACAGGAATTTTCTATTCCTATTGATAAATTAGGTATGCAGGAAAATAAAGAACATTTGCGCAAACTATTGTTCCCATTCATTCTCCGCAGGACAAAAGAACAGGTTGCCAAAGACCTTCCTGAAAAACATGAGATGATCGTATATTGTGAAATGGGCAAAGTGCAGCGGGATATTTATGACGCATACCGCAATGAAATCCGCAGTAAATTATTAGGCGAAATGGAATCACAGGGTTTTGGAAAATCGCAATTGTCTATCCTGCAGGGCCTGATGAAACTACGGCAGATTTGCGATAGCCCGGCAATATTAAAAGAAGAAAAACCTTTCCCTAATGAGTCCGCAAAACTGGATGAACTCACCCGGGAGATCACGGAAAATATCGGTGATCATAAAGCACTTATCTTCTCGCAATTTTTAGGAATGCTTGCGCTGATCAAAGAAAAATTAATTGAACTGGATATAAACTTTGAATATTTTGATGGCAGTACATCTGCAGCGGAAAGAGAACGCGCGATCAATCATTTCCAGGATGATAAGGCATGCCGGGTATTTCTTATTTCTTTAAAAGCAGGTGGAGTGGGTTTAAATCTTACTTCCGCTGATTACGTTTATATCGTTGATCCCTGGTGGAATCCCGCTGTAGAACAACAGGCCATTGACCGGACACACCGCATCGGGCAGACAAAAAATATTTTTGCATACCGCATGATCTGTACCGATACCGTGGAAGACAAAATTTTAATATTGCAGGAAAAAAAGAAAGCACTTGCGGCAGACCTTGTAACGGATGACGGCAGTTTTGTAAAAAGCCTTACCAAAGAAGATATTGAATATTTATTTAGTTAAAAAACGGCTTAGCTACAAAATTTTAATTCCATTGACTTACATCCGCACACCCGCATAGACCGCCACAGGCAACGTATTTTCATCGGGGGGCAAAGGACAATTATATCCTTCTGTATATGCGCAATAAGGTTGATAGGCTTTATTAAAATTGATTGTGATAGCACCGGTCGCGGGAATTATTAAATCAATGTACCTGCCGCCGCCATAGGTTTCTTTCCCGCTTGTTTTATCCCGGAAAGGAATGAATAAATAATTTTCAAACCCTTTTTTATTTTTTAAATCAAGCGACTGGTAAACATCCAGTGTATACGATTTGCCTTTTAAATTAAAAACCGCTTTCGCAAATAAATAATATTTCTTCTGCATATGGGTTGAAGTTTCCATCGTATACACTTCTTTGGAATTCGTTTTAATAAACTTTGCTTCGACAATAAAATCTGTATTCATTGGGAAAAACTGAATTCCCTTAAAATGCTTTCGCTGGCTTGCGCTTAAGGGAGAAATGACCGGGTTCATATATTCATCCTGCAAAGATTTTTGAAAATCTGTAATATCTTTTCGCACCAACGTTGTATCTGTTTGTGCCCATGCCTGCTGCGCAAATAAAAAACCAAACAAAGCGATGATCAAGGTAGATTTCATAATGATTCTATTTTAAAATACATTTTTCCACATCATACTTTCCACGGGTTTATTGGGTTGATGGCTATATTTCGCATCTTTTTTTTCATTGTATTTAATTTCTATAGCCCCATCAACGGGAAAATAAATCAATTGGCCGATCGGCATCCCGGGGTAAATACGAACAGGTTGCTTTACCGAAATCTCCAGGGTCCAGTTGCCACAAAATCCTACATCACCCTTTCCGGCAGTCGCGTGAATGTCAATGCCCAGGCGGCCTGTAGAGGATTTACCTTCAAGAAATGGTACATGCGCGTGTGTTTCTGTATATTCTTCTGTTACACCCAAATAAAAATCATGTGGCTGTAAAACAAAACCCTCTTTCGGTATATCAAAGTATTCAATGGTATTATGCTTTTTTGCATCAAGTACTTCCTCTTTATATTTTGCCAGGCATTTACCCAAATGTACATCATAACTATTGCTACCCAAAAACCTGCGGTCATAAGGTACAATCACAATTGTTTTTTTATTTATTTCTTCCAGTATCCTGGTATCGGAAAGGATCATGCTGATTTATTTAGTAAGGGTAAAAAATATTCCTGCAAATAAAATACATTTGTACATAACAGAAATGAAAGCCTGCTTAAAAAAACAGGTAAAATTAAGTGCCACTTTATTTCCAGGAAAATATTGATCAAAATTCACGCTTCGGTATCTGGAAAATCACCGAACCTGAAAACTTCTTTTTAAAAACAGTTACTCCGGTAAAACAAATTAAGCACGCGGAAAAAAGATTGCAGCACCTGGCTGCAAATTACTTACTTACACAATTATTCCCGGCATTTCCACAGGCAGAAATTCAAACCGGTCATGCCGATAAACCATTTCTTCCTTCAGCAACCTACTTTTTTTCAATGGCACATACAGGTGAATTCGCGGCTGCCTTGGTGAGCACAAAAAATAATGTGGGTATTGATATTGAACCTGTTTCTTCAAAGCCTGGTTTGCTAAAAGATAAATTTCTAAAAAGGGAAGAATCTGAAATTATTTTGCAAAATAGTTTTCTTGCCGGCACCGCGGATACACGTATGACAATGGCATGGTGTGCAAAAGAAGCGATTTATAAATGGTGGGGGAAAGGCGGTATTTCGTTAAAAAATAATATTGAAATTTGTGGAAGTGCAGGTGATACATTTCTATGTAAAATGCATGTAAGGCAAATATCCATTTCGCTCCGTGTACATACAAGGCTTTTTGGAAACCTTTGCCTCGCATGGCTTTTAGAAGATTAAAAGCTTCTGTCTTCATGAAAAAAATGCTGGAAATATTTTTAGCATTTGCTGCATATGCATTGTCGGTATCTTGCAGGAACTAATTTATACCGTGCATAATATTTTAAACATTACCGGGAAAATCTTTAAAAAGGTTTTTATTTTTCTATTTAGCCGCCAGAAAGATTGCTGCAAATAATTTCTAAATATTCAGCCCGCCGCAAACACTCAGCACCTGGCCGGTAATATAAGAACTCATATCACTGGCAAGAAATAATGTGCTTTTGGCAATTTCACGGGCAGTGCCAAAACGGCCCAAAGGAATTTTCTTCAAAAACTCATCACCCGTATTTCCTTCTTTTAAATAATGCGTCATATCTGTTTCCACGAACCCGGGTGCGATCGCATTACAGCGGATATTACGGCTGCCCAGTTCCAAAGCAATTGATTTTGTAAAGCCTATAATACCTGCTTTGCTCGCTGAATATAGGCTCTGGCCTGCATTTCCACGCATACCAACAATTGAGCTCATATTAATAATGCTCCCGGATTTTGCTTTCATCATCGGCCGGATCACCTGTTTGGTCATATTAAAAACACTTTTCAAATTCACATCCATCACTTCATCCCACTGTTCCGGGCTAAGCCTTAATAATAAATTATCTTTACTGATACCGGCATTATTCACGCACACATCCACCTGCCCGAATTCTTTCAATACATCCTGCACAAAAATTTCACACTCATTAAAATTCCCCGCATTACTTTTATATGATTTTGCTTTTACACCAAATCCTTTTAATTTTTCTTCCAGGACTGCAGCTTTTTCTGCACTGCCGTCACTCACATAGGTAAATGCAATATGTGCCCCGGCTTCAGCCAATTCCAATGCAATGGCTTCACCGATTCCGCGGGCAGCACCGGTAACAATACAGACTTTATTTTCAAGTAATTTCATATATAAAATTTTAGGGTTGTGTTTTCAAATACCTGGTTCAATAAGGCAATATCCGTTTTTTATTTTTTGTGGCAAATAAAATTAAATTTATTCAAATCAATGACATCATTTTCACGCAATCTTGCGGCAACTTCAAACTTATTATGAGCATATCCATGCAGAAGTGTTTCCCAAAGATATTTCCTTATAAAAAAAAGGAATCCATATTGCTGAAACTGTTGTACATGAAGGATTTCATGCCTGACCCAGTTTTCATTTTTTAAAAAATCTTCACATTGTGTATGCCAGAGATGTATTGTTTTGCCCAGTGTGAACGCCATTGATTCTTCTTTTAAATAGAAAGCCGCGAAACGGGCAATCGGTGAATTCTCTTTGAGGTAAATATCCATGCAGCAAGGCTTTCAGGTCAGGAAGCAGTAAGTATTTCTTTCCATGCTTCTCTAATTTCCTGTGCATGTACCCGGCTTTTTGGCTTATGAATAATTTTTTTTATTATCCCTTTTTCATCTATAAGGAAAGTTGTCCGGTTCATGCCCAAAAATTCCCTGCCCATAAATTTTTTGGGTGCCCATACGCCAAATGTTTTTGCGATAGCATGATCCTTATCCGCGATCAGTGGAAAAGGAAGCTTGTATTTTTTTATAAATTTTGTATGTGATTTTTCATCATCCGTACTAACGCCAATTACCTGTACACCGTCTTTTTTTAAAGCAGCAAAATTATCGCGGAGATTGCATGCCTGCGTGGTGCATGTCGGTGTATTGTCGTGCGGGTAAAAATAAACCGCAGTCTTTTTTCCTTTAAAAAAATCATTTGAAATAGTATTGCCATTTTGGTCCGGCCCGGAAAACACAGGCGCCTTTTCTCCTTCCAGTAAATGCGTCATTTTATTTTTTTATAAATGTAAATTCTTTCATCGTTTCATTGCCGGCAACATCTGTAACTGTTACATTCAATACATGGCTTCCACTGGAACAATGTGCATCAAATGTATACGTAAATAAACCATTCCTGTTTGAAAATAAAAGCCATTCATCATCTAATGTTGCATGGAAACTTTGAACATCACTTCCTTTATCTGAAACCCGGAAGGATAATTTATTGCCTGTTGAAAATGACTGGCCGTTTTTCCATCCTGATATAAATATTTCCGGTGGAATGGTATCAATCATCAAACTTATTTTCCCGAGGTCCTGGAAATTTCCTTTCATCCAGTCACCCTGCCAGTGCCCTTTTTGAAATGATTTTTTATTTCCACTATTCAGTTGCATCACTACTTTATCTTTTAATGTATCATTTCCTGGTAATGACGTGCGGATCATTATTTCATAATCATCCTGTACGGGTATAAAATAATCACCGAGTGAAATGATATCAGAGGCACTGTTGGCTTTGTTGTTCGGTATTTCAGAAAAGGAAAATGGAAAAGATTCGTAAAATGCATTTGCAGGAAAGTTGGCGTTGAATGAATTTCCCTGCACAAAATTTCCCTGCCCGGGCATAAATGGTTTTGCTTTCTCGGGGTAACCATAATTCGAGTTAGTAATTCCTGAAAATTTCACATTGAAAGTCAATTCCGATGTATTGCCATCAATATCTTTTACTTCAATTTTAATATCGTGCGAATTGGTATCACTGAGTATAATTAAACCCTGGGTTTTTGAAGGTGCAAAAATGTTCAACACATTACCAGGGAGAGCAAATAAAAACTGGATATATTTTTTTTTCCGCGCATACACAGCATAATCAATGCAGGCATTTACATAACGCGTTTCATCATAAGAAAGCGAATCCATTTTGAAAGCAAAAATACTTTCTCCATCCATCCAAATACCGCCGGAATAAATGCCATGATTAAAAGGAGAATTGCTGCTTTTATCTGTGGCATTGATCGCAAAACTTACCAGCGGCGATTGCAGCCTGATCGTTTTTTCTTTTGCAGTATAATTTCCGTTACTGCCTGTAATGGCCACGGGTACTGCATCCTGGAAATAAGTGCTGTAGCGCCTGTCATACAGGTACAAGGCATTGATTGAGGGCGGTTTTTTATCAGGTATATCAAAACCAAATAAACCGGGATTATAATTTTTACCGCTGGCGGTATTACGAATTTCAAAATGCAGGTGTGGCCCGCCTGATGCGCCTGTGTTACCACTATTTGCAATATAATCTCCTTTTTTTACCGGGAAAATACCCGGTGGGATGGCCTCATCAATTGCCCATGTTTCATGCTCATATTGTTTTTGAAGCATATATGTTTCCACGGCTTTTGTAAAGCTATTTAAATGCGCATATAATGTAGTAAAACCATTTGGATGTGTAATATAAATTGCATTACCAAATCCATATTTCTCAACTTTTATACGGCTGATATAACCATCTGCAGCGGCATACACAGGCAGGTTCTCCCGGGATTGCGTGCGTATATCAAATCCCATATGAAAGTGATTGGGGCGCAGTTCACCGAAATTCGCAGAGAGTTGAATGGGTACTGATAAAGGATCGCGGAAATAATTTCTTTCAATAACTGCCGGCCCATTCTGAGCTTTACTTTGTATAAAAAAAACCAGTGCAAAAAAAGAAAAAATAAATTTCTTTGAAGAGGAAAAAATCATGTGGGCGAAGATAAGAAAGATGTTTTTAAGGATTTTTCGATTAACAGATTTATAAATAAAAAAAATGATGTTGCTAACAACATCATTTTTTTAGATTCAACTTGTATTAAGAATTTTATTGCTTCAAAAACCGTTTTGTAATTACATGTCCGTCTAATGTAAACTGAACGATATATAATCCCGGCGCAAGATTTTTAGATGGTATTACTGTAATTGAATTGTTACCAACTTCAATTTGGTAAGTGAACCTATCTACTGCCTGGCCTAGGGAATTTAGAATTCTGAAATCTGATTTAGAATTATTTTGTGAATTAAAAATCAATTGGAAATTTTCCTTAACAGGATTGGGCATCAACAGCACATCATTGTTATTCTCCAACACATGTATAAGTAGTATGCTGCTGTATTTATATGTGCCATCTTTATTTACCATTTTTAACCTGTAATAAACTTTTCCATCAGGGGTAGCAACTTTATAATCCGTGGCCGTATATTTTATTTCAGTAGTAACATTTTTAGCAGGGATAGTCGTGAATCCATTAAAAGACCTGCTATCATAACTGCGTTCAACTATAATGTTTGCCAAAGTTGTACCATCTAAAATTGACCAGTAAAGGTTAACATTTCCATTAACCAAATTGCCACTAAAATTTTGCAATAATACAGGCAGTGTGCCTTTCTTAAAACATATATTTAAAACAGGCTTTGCTCCATCTGCTGCCCGGCCGGCATTAAATATCATGCTATTGTAATGATTCTCTACAGCAAGTTTCAAGAGCATTCCATTATTGTTTCCCGGATGAGCAATCCAATCCTGGACAAAGTCCGTAATATCAACATCATAATCTTCTATAGTGCTGACACTTTGTGGCAGAATTTTTTGATCTCCAATACTTGTTGATGGTTGGTTCGACCAACCTGTTGTTTGCATTGACCAGGGTGTAGTTACTCTTTGTAACAACGAAGTATTTGCAGTGCCAAACATGGGGTTTCCGGGATTTCCAAACGGACTATTTAACTGTGCTTTCAAACTCAATGTTGCACTCGTTACAATTGCATCCTGGGATATTGAACTAAGGTCATATTTAAATAATGCGCGGTAGGTACAAAGAGGGTGGCCTATTGCATCACAAGTCCAGGCTGCTGTCATCAATACTTGTTGTGTTGAATCTGCCTGGTCAGGAATATAACTTACTAATTCAAGTTGTTTGAAAACACTATTCTTTGCCGTATCACCGATTAATGAAATACAAGTATCATCAGAAATTGTTTTCAGTTTAATCATTAATGTTGGTTGTAAACTATCTACAGCTTTTCCAGAATTAAAGATCATGCTATTATAAAAATCTTCATTTTGTAACTTCATTAGCATCCCATTATTTTTTTCAGGATGCGCTATCCAATCAGTAGCAAAATCTGTTATATCAACAATATAATTTTGAACAGTGCTGACACTTTGCGGTAGTGTTTTTTGATCCTGGAAAGATACAGATGGTTGATTATCCCAACCCGTATTATTTATATCCCAGGGTTCTAAAATTTTACGTAAAATAGAAGCATTGTTATTTCCATACATTGGGCTTCCTGGTGATCCAAGAAGATTGTCAGTTTGCGCATATAAATACAACTTAACACTTTCAACAACTGAATTCGTAGGTATTGCACTTAAATCCCACTTAAACAAGGTCCTGTAATTACAAGTTGGATAACCAATGCTGGAGCAGGTCCATGCGGCAGTCATTAATTGTACCTGCGTGTTGTCGCCATTTAATGGGTTATAACTTGCAATCTCAGTTTGAGTAAATTTACTATCTCCCATATCTCCTTTAACGATAATTAAAGTATCAGATGGGCTTGCAAAGGATAGAAAAGGAATAAGTGCAATAAGTGCAAAAAGCCTTTTGGGGAAAAATGTTTTCATATGGTTTAATTTTTCACAAATATAATAACATTTTTAAAACTGTTAAAATTTGTTAAAGAAATTTAATGCCATTATTATCAATTCATTCTTTCAAATAATTATTTCCCGGATATATTTTCACCCAGGTTTTTATGGTAAACCAACCGCTGGCTTGTATTTTTGCGCCAATAATTTTCCATGCCAAAAGATCAATCCATTCAATCCGTTTTAATCGTTGGCTCCGGCCCCATCATTATCGGGCAGGCCTGCGAATTTGATTATGCCGGCTCTCAGGCCGCACGCAGCCTGCGCGAAGAAGGTATCCGCGTTATACTGATCAACAGTAATCCCGCTACCATCATGACAGACCCGATGATGGCGGATAAAGTGTATTTACTGCCGCTGACTGTCGAAAGCATCGAGCAAATCCTGGAAGAAAATCAAATTGACGCCGTTTTGCCCACCATGGGCGGGCAAACAGCACTGAACCTTTGTAAAGAAGCAGATGAACTCGGTGTTTGGGAAAAATATAATGTGAAAATGATCGGCGTGGATGTAGCCGCTATCGATACCGCTGAAGACCGGGAAAAATTTCGTCAGCTGATGAATGATATTGGCATCGCTGTGGCTCCAAGCCATGTGGCCAATAGCTTTTTGGAAGGCAAAGATTTTGCGCAGCAAATTGGCTTTCCACTCGTGATCCGGCCATCCTTTACACTCGGAGGAACAGGCGGAAGTTTTGTTCATAGTAAAGAGGAACTGGATGAAGCATTACAAAGAGGTTTACAGGCTTCCCCAATTCATGAAGTGCTGGTGGAAAAAGCTGTCCTCGGTTGGAAAGAATTTGAACTGGAATTATTGCGCGATAAAAAAGATAATGTTGTGATCATTTGTACAGTGGAAAACCTCGATCCCATGGGCATTCATACGGGCGATTCCATCACTGTCGCCCCCGCGATGACACTGAGTGACACCTCATTCCAGGACATGCGCAATAAAGCGATGCTGATGATGCGCAGCCTTGGAAATTTCGCCGGGGGTTGTAATGTGCAGTTTGCTCAAAACCCCGAAACAGAAGAATTAATTGCAGTGGAGATCAATCCACGTGTTAGCCGTTCTTCTGCGCTGGCGAGTAAAGCGACCGGTTACCCCATCGCGAAAATCGCCGCAAAATTGGCCATAGGATATAGTTTGGATGAATTAAAAAATCAAATTACAAAAACCACTTCTGCCTATTTTGAACCGGCATTGGATTATGTAATAGTAAAAATGCCGCGTTGGAATTTTGATAAATTCAAGGGTGCAAATACCACGCTTGGCCTGCAAATGAAAAGTGTAGGAGAAGTGATGGCCATTGGCCGTTGCTTCAATGAAGCGATCCAGAAAGCCTGCCAGAGCCTGGAAAATGAAGCCGTTGGTTTGGGTTATTATGGAAAAAGTTTAATGAAATCAGAAGAGCTGATCGAGTACATAAAAACGCCAAAATGGGACCGTATTTTTAGGATCAAAGATGCACTGATGCAGGGCGTTACTGTAAAAACGATTGTGCAGGCAACACGCATTGACCGATGGTTTATATACCAGATTCTCGACATCTGCAATATTGAAAAAGAACTCGCCCATTTTCACCTTGATCAGTTACCGAAGGAATTATTATTACGTGCAAAGAAAAATGGTTTCAGTGATGAGCAGATCGCGCGCATTTTGCCGGGCAATTGCACGGAGGATGAAGTGTATGCAAAAAGAAAATCACTGGGCATCATGCGGTCGTATAAAATGGTGGACACCTGCAGCGCGGAATTTGAAGCAAAGACGCCGTATTTCTACAGCACATTTGAATAAAATCACCGGCATGCTTTGTATGTCGTTTTCTTTTCCAAATTTTTTGCATGCTACATAAAACAAAAGGCATTGTATTGCGCTGTGTAAAATATGGTGACACCAGTATCATTGCAACTATTTTTACGGAAATATTGGGCATACAATCTTACATCATCAAAGGCGTACGGAAAGCGTCAAAAAGAAATTCAAATAATGCGGTTTTTTTTCAACCGGCTGCCATACTGGACCTTGAAGTAAATCACAACACTTTAAAAAACCTGCAATACATTAAAGAATATTCCTGGTCATTTTTATATCATCATGTTTTTTTTGATGTGATCAAAAATGCCGTTGTTTCATTCCATATGGAATTGCTTCAACAGGTTTTAAAACAACCTGGGCCATTACCGGAATTATTTGAATTCGCGGAATCTTCCTTACACTATACGGATGAATCACCGGCAACAGGAACTGCGAATTTACCCTTATATTTTATGCTGCAACTTGGCCGCTTACTGGGCTTTCAATTATCCGGCGAATATGATGAAAGTACACCTGTACTTGATTTACAGGCTGGTGAGTTTGTGCATGAAATTCCTGTGCATCCTTTCTTTCTAATAAATGAAGAAGCAAAAATTACCAGCGAATTTATGCGCATCACTCAATTCGAATTACTCGAAAAAATATTTTTGAATCAACAGAAAAGGCGCGCTTTGCTAACCGCCTATGTACAATATATTAAACTCCATACGGAATGCATGAATGATATCAAAAGTTTTTTGATATTGCAGGAAGTGCTGTCTTAATTTTTTTATATAAGCCTTCGTACATTTTCTGGTTCCAGGTTTTGTGGATCAAACCCTATGTTTAAAACACCCGGCTTTTTCCCTTTTGCAAAACTACCCAGTTCCCCTTCAAATCCCAATGCCTCTGCGCCATTGAGTGTCGCCCATTGAAGCATTTCAACCAATGGTATTTCAGGAAAATATTTGCGGAGTGTTTTTATTTCATCGAGAACAGATAAGGAAGTATTACTGGCTAAACTATCTGTGCCCAGTAAAATTTTCAAGTTATTTTTTCTAAATAAATGCACCGGTGGTAACTTGTTTTCTATATACAAATTCGCATTCGGGCAAAGGCAAAAATATATTTGTTGTGCATTTTTTGAATTATTATTCTGTACGAATTGAATGTCATCTTCAGTGGTGAAAGTATTATGTACCAAAATGATCGTTGACAAATTTTCCAGGCTCGAAAAATAAGTTTGCAAACTGCTTTTACCCGTTGGTTTAAAAAAAGAAATATCTATGCCCAGGTTTTTATATAATTGTTGAAATCCATTTTCTTCACCCCGGAAAAAAAAGTCTTCATCCCGCGATTCCTGGTTATGGATACTCGTTATTTTTCCTGCATCCGCATCATTTATTTTTTTAAATAAATTTTCTGAAACCGTGTAAGGCGCATGGGGCGCATAACTGGTCAAACCCGCCCATTTATTATTTTCNCAAAAAGAATTATATACTTTTTTACCGGCTTGAAAAACTTCTTCTGCCCGTTCGGGTAAAAATCCNAGAAGCTCTATGAAATTCCTGTAACGAATCGTACTTTTATTTTTTGTGATCAGCGTATCCGTTGTATTACAGATATCTCCCACAGCCACGATACCGTTTCCCCACATTTCCTGCTCCCCTTTTTCTATTGCGGATGCAATAATTCCGGCAAAACGTTTTTGAAGAATGGATTCTATAAATGGGATCAACCCGGTTTTTGGAGCGATCACATTTTTCAGATGACTGAGTTCAAGATGGCAATGACTGTTTATAAATCCCGGCGAAAGCATGCCGGGTAAAAATTGTACATCGTCACCTGCATTTTCCCTGGGAATAATTTCTGCTATAGCGCCAGAATCTTCTACAATGAGTGCATAATTTTTATCCAATATTTCAGTACCGGTAAAAATTGTATCGGCTGCAAATTTTACATATCCCATGGAGTAAAGGTAACTGAATTAGAAAGGGGGAAAAGCTGTAATTTTGCATTCCGCAAAAAACAAATTTAAATAATTTTGCCGCGCGTTTTTTAGAAACACATAATCACATGAAAGACAAATTAGAAGCATTGCAGGCAAGGTTTGAACAGGTAACTGTAGCATTGACTAATCCGGAGATCATCAACAATCAAAAGGAGTTTGGCAGGCTGAGCAAAGAATACCGCGACCTGGAAAAAATTATCCAACCTTATCATACTTATCTCCGGGTTGTTAAAGATTATGATTTTGCAAAGCAAAGTATCAATAGCGGTGATGAAGAATTACGTGAATTAGGCAAAATGGAATTGCCGGACCTGGAAGAGAAAAAAGACAAACTGGAAAAAGAGATTACGCAATTATTAATACCTAAAGACCCGGAAGATGATAAGAATGCAGTCCTGGAAATCAGGGCGGGAACCGGTGGTGATGAGGCAAGTTTATTTGCCGGCGACTTGTTGGATATGTACCTGCGTTATTGCAATAAAAAAGGCTGGAAAACAGCCATCGTTTCTGAGAGTGAAGGAAC
>JGI24770J26754_10001021_pt1 | contig 20143 bp, 21 predicted proteins | sample LakOneMetagenome_FD_26754 | JGI IMG/M metagenome (IMG submission 26754) | reverse complement strand
AATTATTTTAGTTTTAATTGCAGGAGTAGCTTGAGCTAGCGACTGAACTCCTTCAGGCTGATAATCACGTACTTTAACCCAAACTGCTTCCCCTGTAGCAAGTTGCAGATTGCTAGTTACATTACGATCGCCATTTTTAACATCTTCATTAAAAATACGGGCTTTCACACTTGGGTCATTTAAAACTGGATGACGAGTATTTAAACCAACATTTTTAACTGTTTCTATGCGTGTACCTTTGATTTCTTGAGGCACCACATCAAGTGAATCGCTACTAACAACCATTTCATTTAAACTGTTTACCGTATCAGTAAACAAGTTTGCAACTTTAGACTTTTGAATTTCAGCAGCCAGACGGCTCTTTTCAGCTTCAAACGAAGGAATATTCTGCGCAAGTGTTTGTGCCTGAATAATATGATAACCATATTGGGTCTTTACGGGTTGAGATATCTGATTTGCTTTTAAACCCAGAACAGCTTTATCAAAAGCTTCAGAATAAACTCCTGTCTGGTAACTTTCAATCAGGCCACCTTTCGTTTTAGAGTCTATATCATCTGAATATTGTGCAGCTGCCTGTGCGAAGTTCGTTCCCCCTTGAATCTTTGCATAAACCTCATTAGCGAGTTTCTGCGCTTGGTTTTCATTTCGAGTATCAGAAGTTGCAATAAGAATATGCTTAACTTCACGCTTTGCATTCTTATTTTGAGCTTCGACAAAATTTGCATAAGCCTGCTGCAACTCAGCATCCGTAACAGGTGCTGCTTTAGTATTTACCTGTTCAGGTGACAACACAATATAATCCACATCTACATGGGCCGTCTGCTTAAAACTGTTTTTATGCTTCTGATAATAGTTAGCAATGTCCTGCTGGCTAACCCGAATATTCTTTTTATATTCATCTAGCGGAATGCTGGACAGGAATAATGTACGTTGCTCAGTCTGCAAGTTAGCAATCTGATTCATGTCAACTTTGCTGACCAGCGTATAATCTACAAATGTACTATTTAACATTTTTAAAGCATGGTCTTGTCGCAAGTTTGCAATCAGGCCCTGACTGGTTAGCCCGACAGAACGCAAGTAGTTTTCATATAATGTCTGAGAAAATTGTCCATTTTGCTGGAAGCTTGGCTGTTGGGCCAGCATCTGTTCAATTTGTGCATCACTTAAAGAAATACCCAGTTTTTCAGCCTGCTGTAAAATCAGATTCTGTGCAATCAGATGATCCAGTGCCGTTTGCTGAATAAAAGGCTGATTCAGCAAGGTCTCATCGCCATTTACAAAGTTTAAATATTGTTCTTTATAAGATTTAGTCAGTGACTCTAGTTCTTTTTTGGAGATCTCTTGCCCGTTTACTGTAGCAGCGACATTTTCTTTATTACCCCCGCTAAAATATCCTTCAATACCTACAAATGCTAAAGGGGTCAAAAACAAAATTAGCAGGACGATACCAAGCCAACCCTTTATGACTTTACGAAAAGATTCCATAAGTATTCCAATATTTTATTTCGAAGGGATTTTAACTGAAAAACACAAGTGAATGAATGTATAAAGCCAGGCTTTTCTTCATTTTAATAAAAAACGCGCCTTCTGGCGCGTTCTTGAGCCACAAAAGATTAAGCTACAGAATCTTTTAAGCCTTTACCTGCTTTAAAGCTAGGCACTTTGCTTGCTTTAATTTGTAATTCTTCACCAGTTTTAGGGTTACGACCAGTACGAGCCGCGCGTTCTTTCACGCCAAAAGTACCGAAACCCACTAGAGTTACAGTATCACCCTGTTTAAGCGCTTCTGTAATTGAAGCAATAGTCGCATCCAATGCCTTACCAGCATCAGTTTTAGACAATCCCCCTTTTTCTGCAATCGCATCAATTAATTCTGATTTATTCATGAAGATAACGTCCTCTTGATATCGTTTGTTTAAGAACCAAGGCTGTAGTTTAAAAGGCCATGACGCCTTTATAGCAATGCTTAAGGGGAAAACGCAATACTGAAAAATAAGATTTCGCAAAAATTAATGCTAAAAAAATGTTGAAAAATTAGGAAAGTTAAGATTCAGACTGCTTTTTCAACTCTTGTTCTTTCAATATCTGGTTTTCTTTTACTAAAACGTCAACCTTATGATGTAATTGTAATATTAACTGTTCCAGATGTTGAATATCTTTAGTAGTAGCCAGTCCGATCCTGCTTAATGAATTCTGAATACTGTGATCTATAGATTTTTCTACGCCATCCTTGATTTCATGAACCGGATTTCGAGAGGGTTCAGTTATTTTACTACCAGCTTCAGCAGAATCTGATGTCTTAGATTCCAGCTCTTCTCCAACCTTGACCAGTGAGTCAAATAATTTATTTCCTTCTTCCTCAGCACGAGAAAATGCACCCAAGCCAGCTAGCCAAATCTGTTTAGTATATTTTCTGAAATCCAGAGCAGACTTTCGGCCGCTTCTTGTACTGTTCTTGGTTCCAGGAATTTTTCTATCTAATGTTGTTTCTTCAACCAGATCCGTTTTGGTATTATCCATTTAAACAATCTCCTGAATATTTTATAAACATTATACTGCATTTAGCTACAAAAATAGCCCTATAATAACAACGCCCGGGCTTGATCGTTTGATTAAACTGTTCTACAAAGCACATTAAATCAGTAAATTATTAAGAGTATGCAGCAGTCTCAGTTCGGGTTAGAGACGGGACGCTCTATTAAATACTAAAGGATAAAGATATATGAGCGAGTCGCAACAAAGAACAAATCATCATTTGTTGCTCACCATTGTGATGATCGTACTGGAAACGGTTTTTTCTTTTGTGTTGAAGCATGATCGGGTCGTTCGCGTACACGCCAAAAAATTTGTTGAAAAGCAAATCGTACTTAAAATTAATAGTTATCTACCCTATTTTGATTTTTATGTACAGTTTAGTCCTCATGGTCTGCTTTTTGACAGCCGTGCTCCTGTAAAGCCAGTTGATTTAGAGATTAACTCTACCCTGCTAGATTTATTACGCATCATTATTTTCGGTAATCGTCGTAGTATTAAAGCCATGCGTATTGCAGGAGATCCTTTATTACGTGACGAGTTTCGTGATCTTATTTTACACTTTAGTGTACCAAAACTATTTGCTGACTGGCGTCAGTGGTTAAAAGAAGCCCCTCAAGAAGATGAAGTCATTGCGTCAAGAAAACGTATTGCACCTCTACTTGAAAAAATTGACCAGCAGCGAGTACAAATTAACTCACTTTTGGTGGAAGTAAAATTGCATAAAAGCCGTATTCGACGTATTGAGCAAAAAAACAAATATTTAAAGCTATCTTTATTGGTTATAAGCCTGCTTTTTATTACTTTATTGATATATACTTTATGGCCAAAATAAAAATATTTTTACTTAGGTTTTAAAACATTACAATTAACCGTAAAAAAACTTGACTATTTTAGTCGGGATTCTTAAAATCTATATATCTAGTCTCAACATGTGTATCGAGTCATGCGCTTAACCACTCGCGGTCGCTACGCAGTGACTGCTCTACTTGATTTAGCTTTGCAGCCAACTGAACAAACGATCACGCTAGCAGAAATTGCTGCCCGCCAAACTATTTCAGTCGCTTACCTTGAGCAGTTATTTGCTAAATTGAAGCGTCATGGTTTAGTTTCCAGTGTTCGCGGTGCTAATGGCGGTTATCACCTTGCACGAACTGCAGATGAAATTACTGTGTTAGAAATTATTGAAGCTGTAAATGAAACTGTTGATGCAACACGCTGCGACCATAAGGGTAACTGTCAAAATGGTGCAATGTGCTTGACTCATGATTTATGGCAAGAACTCTCCCATCACATTGCCGATTATCTTGCGAAAATCACTCTGGCTGATCTTGTAGCCCGTGACAACGTACAGACCGTTGCTATTCGCCAAAACGCACCAGGTTTTGATTCAGCTCTTTTATCGGTTACAGGTATTTGACATGAAACGTCCAATTTATCTTGATTATGCAGCAACTACGCCAGTTGACCCACAGGTTGCTGAACGTATGATGGAATGCTTAACCTTTGATGGTACTTTTGGTAATGCAGCTTCTCGCTCACATGCATATGGCTGGCAGGCAGAAGAAAAAGTTGAATACGCTCGCGAGCAGGTGGCCAATCTGGTTAAAGCTGATCCACGCGAAATTGTATGGACTTCGGGTGCAACAGAATCTGACAACCTTGCGCTCAAAGGTGTAGCTCAGTTCTATGCTTCCAAAGGCAAACACATTATTACCAGCAAAATTGAACATAAAGCTGTACTTGATACCTGCCGTGAGCTGGAAGAGCAAGGTTTTGAAGTTACTTACCTGGAACCACAGCCACAAACAGGTTTAATTACGCCTGAAATGGTTCAGGCAGCTCTTCGTCCGGATACTATTCTTGTATCTTTAATGATGGTTAACAACGAAATCGGTACCATTACTGATGTTGCTGCTATTGGTGAATTGACCCGTGCCAATAAAACCTTCTTCCATGTAGATGCTGCACAGGCAGCCGGTAAGGTTGAAATTGATCTTTCTACCATGAAAATTGATTTGATGAGTTTCTCAGCTCATAAAATATATGGCCCTAAAGGTATGGGCGCCCTTTATGTACGCCGCACTCCACGTGTACGTTTAAAGGCTCAGATGCATGGTGGTGGTCATGAGCGTGGCATGCGTTCTGGTACTCTGCCAACACATCAAATTGTTGGTATGGGCGAAGCATTCGAACTGGCAGGTAAAAACCTCCAAGCTGAACAGCAACGTCTACGTGTATTACGTGACAAGCTCTGGAATGGTCTGCAAGATCTTGAACAAGTTTTCTTAAATGGTCACCCGACTCAGAACGTTGCCAACTATTTAAATGTCAGCTTCAATTTCGTTGAGGGTGAATCTTTAATGATGGCGCTTAAAGATGCTGCAGTTTCAAGTGGTTCGGCCTGTACTTCTGCAACCCTCGAACCATCATATGTACTGCGTGCACTAGGTTTGTCAGACGAACTCGCACATAGCTCTATCCGCTTCAGTTTCGGCAAATATACAACTGAAGAAGATATTGATCACGTATTGGAAATTACCAAAGCTGCTGTTGAGAAATTACGTGAACTTTCTCCGCTTTGGGATATGTATAAAGAAGGTATCGACCTTTCTTCAGTTGAATGGGCTGAACACTGATTTATTGAAATAAGTGTTTTTACCCTCATATTAATATTAAGGCTGACCCCGAGGTTTGGAGAAGCATCATGGCTTATAGCGAAAAAGTAATTGATCATTACGAAAATCCCCGTAATGTGGGCGTGTTAGATAAAAACGCAGAAAATGTAGGTACTGGCATGGTGGGTGCACCAGCATGTGGTGACGTTATGCGTCTTCAAATTCAAGTGAACGATAGCGGTGTAATTGAAGAAGCACGTTTTAAAACTTATGGTTGTGGTTCTGCTATTGCTTCAAGCTCCCTAGTTACCGAATGGTTAAAAGGCAAGACTCTTGATCAGGCACAAGCGATCAAGAATATTGATATTGCGACTGAACTCGCATTACCGCCGGTTAAAGTTCACTGCTCTGTATTGGCAGAAGATGCGATTAAAGCAGCTATTGAAGATTATCGTAGCAAGAAATCTCAAGCCTGATTAGATGTATCCTAGATAAATTAATGGAGTTTTCATGATCCACTTAACTGAAACTGCTGCAACTCATATTCGAAATTACCTGCAGAACCGTGGTAAGGGTGAAGGCATTCGTATTGGTGTGAAAACTTCTGGTTGTTCCGGTTTGGCTTATGTTCTTGAATTTGTTGATGATATTAATGAACATGATCAAGTTTTTGACCAGGCCGGTGTAAAAGTCTTTGTAGATCCTAAAAGTCTGGTTTACCTGAATGGTCTAGAAATGGACTATGTAAAAAATGGCTTAAATGAAGGCTTTGAGTTCAACAACCCGAACCAGAAAGGTGAATGTGGTTGTGGTGAATCTTTCACAGTCTAAATTACCTTTCTCATGTATCGAAGTTAAAACAGTGCTTCTAGCACTGTTTTAACTGTATTTACCAGCCTGGAAATTATCTTTCATGAATCACTTTGAGTTGTTCAATCTTCCTGTAGCACTCGATATTGATTTGGCAATTTTAAAAAATCAGTTTTTAAAATTGCAGCAACAGTATCATCCAGATAAAGCCACAGATAAAGATCAAGCACTGATCAAATCAAGTGAAATCAATCAGGCATACAAAGTTTTATCACAGGTTGATAGCCGTGCAGCTTATTTGCTGGCCTTAAAAAAGCAGGACTATCATCTTGACCAATCTATTAATGATTTTGAATTCTTGCAGTCAGCTCTGGAAATTCGGGAACAGCTAGATGAAGCTACCGATACTGAGCAGCTTCAAACACTCAAAGAAGAAGTCAGACAATGGATCGATGGACTGGTCCGTGAATTCAAGATTGATTATCAGGAAGAAGACTGGGCTGAAGCACGTGATACTGTGCGTAAACTGCGTTTCTTTCAGAAAGTTCTGCATGACATTGATAAAGTTGAAGACCAGTTGTTAGATGATGACAGCTTTGATTTAGATGATGACTATTAATTTTATTTTTATTACTTGTTTACAAGGGATTTAATACATGGCTCTCTTGCAAATTGCTGAACCGGGTCAATCAAGTGCGCCACATGAACACCGTATTGCAATCGGAATTGACTTAGGAACCACGCACTCGCTTGTCGCGACCGTATTATCAGGAAAAACNAAAGTACTGAATGACGAACAAGGTCGTGTATTACTNCCATCTATTGTGCATTACGGCTTAGATTCGACTCACTATGGCGAAGAGGCCAAGCCTTTTGTTACTAGTGACTCCAAAAACACCATTATTTCTGTTAAGCGCTTCATGGGACGCTCACAGACAGATATTAAATTTCAGCACCCATACACATTAGTGGGTGAAGCCAGTCAGATGCCTGCCTTTGAAACTGTACAAGGCCATAAAACTCCTGTTGAAATTTCTGCTGATATTTTAAAGCAATTAAAGAGCCGTGCCGAAGTAAGCTTACAAAATCCGGTAAATGGTGCAGTCATTACCGTACCGGCCTATTTNGATGAAGCTCAACGTCAGGCTACCCGTGATGCAGCTCAGCTTGCNGGACTTAATGTCTTACGTCTATTAAATGANCCTACAGCAGCAGCTGTAGCTTATGGTTTAGATCAGGCAACCAATCTNGCAACTGANCGTAACTATGTGATNTATGACCTAGGTGGCGGCACTTTTGACGTTTCAATTTTACGTTTCAGTCAAGGTGTATTTGAAGTTCTGGCTACTGGAGGCCATACAGCCTTAGGTGGTGATGATCTAGACCGGTTAATTGTAAAGTGGGCAAAAAAAGAACTTGATATTGAAACATTCAATGATCAGGAATATGCACAGGTATTGTTTGCTGCACGTCGGGCAAAAGAAGCGTTAACAAATGCCGATTCGACGATGTTGACGATATTGGACCATACTTTACAGCTTGACCGCCCAACCTTTGAAAGCATTATTAAAGTTGCACTGGATAAAACGATTAGCATCTGTAAACGTGTTTTGCGTGATGCTAAACTTGAATTATCGGATATTCAGAACGTTGTATTGGTTGGGGGATCTACTCGCTCTTATGCAGTCCAGCGTGCTGTTGCAGAAGTATTCAATCAGGAACCGCTTTGTACTATTAATCCAGATGAAGTTGTGGCAATTGGTGCAGCTATTACTGCGAACCAACTGATTGGTAATACTCAAGAAGGTTCATTATTGTTAGATGTTACACCATTATCGCTTGGTCTTGAAACCATGGGTGGACTGGTAGAACGTCTGATTGGACGTAATACCCCTATTCCGGTAGCTCGCCGTCAAGAATTTACGACTTATCAAGATGGTCAGACTGCTATGCTGATTCATGTCGTGCAAGGTGAACGTGATTTAGTAGAACACTGCCGCAGTTTGGGACGTTTTGTATTACATGGTATTCCGCCTATGACTGCCGGACAAGCCCGTATCGAAGTTACCTTTCAGGTGGATGCGGATGGTTTGCTAACAGTAAGTGCCAAAGAAACTACGTCTGGTGTAAATGCCAAAATTGATATTAAACCTTCTTATGGCCTTTCAGAAGCAGATACTGAACGTTTACTCCTTGAGGGTTTCAAATATGCTGAAGAAGATAAAGATTTACGGCACTTACAAGAAACCAAAGTAGAAGCACAACGTGAACTGGAAGCACTGGAGCAAGCATTAAAGGTTGATGCCGAGCTTTTATCTAAAGACCAGTTAACCGGGCTTCAAGCTGCAAAAAATGCTTTAAAAGTTCAATTGGAGCAAAATGATATTCATTCAATTGAGCAGGCAGTTAAACAGCTCAAAGTCCATAGTGATGCTTTTGCAGCCTTACGTATGAATCAGCATATTGATCATGCATTAAAAGGTACTAAACTTGATGATTGGTCAAACTCAAACTAGAAAACAGGTAATGACTTATGCCACGTATTAAAGTTCTTCCGCATGCGCAAATTTGCCCAGAAGGTGCCGAGTTTGAAGTTGAACACAATGCCAACCTCTGTGAAAGCCTATTGAAAAATGGCATCAAAATTGAACATGCCTGTGATATGTCCTGTGCCTGTACGACTTGCCATGTCATTGTACGGCAGGGGTTCGACAGCCTTGAAGAAATGAATGATGTAGAAGCAGATCTACTAGACCGTGCTTGGGGGCTAGAGCCTGACTCTCGACTTTCCTGTCAGGTAAAAGTGGTAGAGGAAGATCTGGAAATTGAGATACCTAAATACACTATTAACCACGCTTCTGAAAACCACTAAAAAAAGCCCCTTGCATAAGGGGCTTTTTTAACAGGAACATTAATAACAAGAGCTTAAAACTGATCAACCTTCATATCATTAAAATTTTTACAATTTGAGGTATTCACATGTTCTTGCTCGACCGGCTTGATTTCATCAGCCAGATTAAGCTTAGCTACACCATGAGAATTCGTTAATTTTTGCTGGGTACGGATGCGCTCAATCATTTGCTCCAGTACTTCCACCAGCTCACTATATTCAAAGTTTTCTACTTCTTCCAGATTAAGAATCAGATGAAATCCTTTATATTCATAATCAAACCATTGCTGATGCTCAAGCCGATGTACCGAGAATTTTTCCATAACTTGCCAAGTACGGACAGGTTCCTGAAATCCCTTTAAATAAATAGGTGTTTTAGGAATACATAAAAATTCACTTCTGATCAGCTTATAAGTTTCATCTGCAATCAGAATCTCATCAATCTCGGCGGCATATTGTAGACGTGCAGCCAAATTAGCATCTCGACCCACAATCGTATAAGCCATACGATGAGCAGCACCATAATTACCCACATGGCAATACCCTGTACTGATCCCCATACGGATATGTAACGCCGGATATCCCATTTTTTTCCAACGTTCACGTAATAACTTCATCTGCTGGCGCATAGCGATTGCCATTTCGATACAAGTTTTCGCGTCCTGCTCTACGCCTTGACTATCTGGATCACCAAAGAAGATCAGTATGGCATCACCCATAAATTTATCAACGGTAGCACCATATTGCTTAGCGATATCTGTCATATGGCTCAGATATTCATTTAATAAAAATGCCAGATCATCAGGAATCAGAGTTTCAGAAAGTTCAGTAAATCCTTGAATATCTGAAAAAAAGATTGTCATTTTTTTTCGTTTGTATTCAATTTTAGCCTCTACTTCACCATTCATAATCTGCTGACAGAGCTGTAAAGGTGCATAGCGGCTTAACTGATTTGCAAACTCAATATAACGGTTCATTTGTTCAAAATAGTAAAGACGCTGCTGATCGAGCTTTTGAATATGCTGATTCTGATAATAATTACCTAAATTAATAAAAATGATGAGACATAATAAACCGATGACTGTCAGTTCCGGTGAAGTAACTTCAAAGTACTGGAGAGTGCCAAAGACAAACAGGCTATGAAAATAAAAAATAATTATGCTCAGTAAGGCAGCAACCGAAGCCATCAAAAAAGAAATTTTATTATTGATTGATGTGTAAACCAGACCAAAGATAGCCAGAAAAGTAAGGGTCAAGCTCAGGTGTACAGCAGCCAATGTAGTGGCCACAACAATCACATCTAGTAAGAATAATATATTTCTTTTTATTTTATAGTCAAAGCGGTACTTCAACCAACGCTCTAGGCGCCGGCTTACTAGTAAAATCCCCAAAAAAGCAAATGGAAGATAAATTTGATAATTGGTCTCTGGAGCGGTGAAATAATAGATCACCACTGTCAAAGACAGCATGAGATAACCAATTAATCGATGTATAAACTCGAAATGTAAAGGATGCTGCTTTCCTGTTACACGGTTTAGCGACACTCCCGCTCTCCAGTAACTGCGTGAAGACCATACCGGTAGCATGGTCTTGAACAGGTGTCTACTACTAGTCCATACGCCAATCAAACGGCATATCACCCTGACCACGCAAGGCCAGCATTAATGTCTGACGCATATGTGCCAGAACATCATTGGTATAAGGTACAGCAGGTGTGCCCCATACAGGTTTAGGCCATGCAACATCATTCTGATAGCGAACAACATGATGGAAATGCAATTGTGGAACCATATTGCCCAAAGCAGCTACATTCATTTTATCTGCCCGGAACACACGGGCAAGCTGACTTGATAGCCAGCTTGATTCGCGTAAGAATTGTTCTTGGTCAGCTTGGCTAAGTTCGTATAATTCAGTAATGCCAGGTACACGTGGCACAAGGATAAGCCACGGGAATTGCATATCATTCATCAGACGACATGTTGAAAGCGGAAAATCGCCAACAAAAAAAGTATCTTGAGCAAGTTGTGGATGCAAACTAAACATATCTTTATAAATGATGCAATAACAATGATAGCTAATACTATCACATCCAATATGGTGTGAATATTCTGAGAACTGCCTTTCCTTACAAATAATTATTAATTTATCTCAAATTTTATAAGCCCAAGATAAATGAATAAAAGTACCTATTCCTTTAAGTTTTTTTATTACTTACTGATACTTAACCCGTCAAAAAGGTTGGCGAAGACTTGTTCAGTCCTCGCCTTATTTTAGCGATTTAAGTCTGCAGTTAACTGGTCAAGAAGTTTCAAAATAAACTCAATTCTTTGTTCATACTCTTCTAGCATGACCAGCACCTTTAAGCGTTGCCCACCCTCCATNCGAAAGTGAGTCGGCTGTTTTTGCATAAGCTGGATAATACTGATCGCCTGAACAGCTGTATCAGGTGAAAATTCGATACTTCCCCCGTGACTTCCAATATCCACCTTGGTAATTCCAAGTTGTTCCGCTTTCAGNCGAATCTGATGCACACTGAATAACTGTTTGACTGGTTGCGGTGCAAGACCNAAACGGTCAACTAGCTCCATACGAATATTATCGAGCTTATCTTGTGTATCGGCATTACTGATACGCTTGTAAAACAAGAGCCGCTGGTGTACATCCCCTAAATATTCATCTGGAATGAGTGCTGGCATGTGCAGGTTAATCTCTGCAGTTAANGAAAGCGGAGCATCAAAATTTGGGGTCTTGCCCTGCTGAATTGCTTTGGTCGCTTTTTCAAGCATTTCCATATATAGACTATAGCCAATAGCCTGCATAGAACCACTTTGCTGCTCACCTAACAGTTCACCTGCCCCACGGATTTCAAGATCTTCTGTAGCAAGCATAAAACCGGCGCCCAGATTAGAAGCACGTTGAATGGCATCTAAACGTTTCTCTGCATCACCTTTTAAAGCTTTAATCGAAGGTACCAGCAAGTAGGCATAAGCCTGATGATGGGAGCGCCCAACACGCCCACGTAATTGATGTAATTGTGCCAAACCTAATTTATCTGCCCGTTCAATAATAATAGTATTTGCATTAGGGACATCAATACCAGTTTCAATAATGGTCGAGCAAACCAGCACATTATACTGTTTGTGATAAAACTGTTGCATTACCTGCTCGAGTTCACGTTCACGCATTTGTCCATGTGCAACNGCAACNCGTGCTTCAGGAACAAGTGCACGGATATTCTCTGCAGTACGTTCAATACTGTCGACTTCATTATGAAGGAAATATACCTGACCACCGCGAAGTAATTCCCGCAAAATAGCCTCTTTGATAGAAGCATCAGTATGCTCCTGCACAAATGTCTTTACAGCCAGACGGCGTGCTGGTGGAGTGGCAATAATCGACAGGTCACGCATGCCTGAAAATGCCATATTTAGTGTACGTGGAATCGGCGTTGCTGTCAGGGTAAGCATATCGACATCTGCACGCATTGCTTTAATACGCTCTTTATCTCGTACCCCGAAACGGTGTTCTTCATCAACAATCATTAGTCCCAGATCTTTAAACTGTACATTTTCCTGTAAAAGTTTATGAGTCCCAATTACAATATCGACTTTACCGTCTGCAAGATCCTGAATATTTTTTACATGGGCCTTGTTTGAACCAAAACGGGATAGCACTTCAATACGAACCGGCCAGTCTGCAAAACGGTCTTTGAATGATTCATAGTGTTGCTGGGCTAACAGAGTTGTCGGTACCAGTACCGCGACCTGTTTATTATTCTGTACTGCTACAAAAGCGGCACGCATTGCCACTTCGGTTTTACCAAAGCCTACATCACCACAGACCAGACGGTCCATAGGCTCAGCTTTTTGCATATCATATAATGTCGCTTCAATAGCATTTGCCTGATCCAGGGTTTCTTCATAAGCAAAACCGCTGGCAAACTGCATATACAGACTCTGATCTATTTCAAAAGCAAATCCGGGCTTGGCATGACGGCGGGCCTGAATATGCAGGAGTTCTGCAGCCACATCATGAATTTGCTCAAGTGCTTTCCGTTTAGCCTTGTTCCAGGCATCACTACCAATCTTATGTAGCGGAGCCAAATCCGGGTCACCGCCACTATAACGGCTAATAAGATGCAAGTTAGTAACGGGCACATATACTTTTGCATCTTCTGCATAATCCAGCTGCAGAAACTCATACTCCTGATCATCAATACTTAAGGTAACCAGCCCTGCATAACGTCCTACACCATGGTCAATATGTACAACAGGTGCACCAATGCTCAGTTCAGTCAGACTACGAATTAAAAATTCTTCAGAAACTTCCTGTTGACGCTTNCGACGTCGCTGAACTACCCGGTGCTCATACAACTGATTTTCAGAAATAACNGTCAGCTGATCATTAATGATTAATCCACGCTCAAGTGGAGCAGTAGTAATTGCAATTTTATACTGATCATTCTGAAAAATATTGAAATTTGCAACAGTAGGAATATCACCCAGAGTCGAGCGTAAGGCATCACGTAGACTTTCGCGACGTCCTGCACTTTCAGTTACCAGTAAAACTGGATGCTGAGCATTATCGATATATTCTTTAACCTGATGAAATGGTTTTTCATGTTTAGGATTAACCGGAAGCCGGGGCGGCTCTGAAACCGCCATATTTATCACACCCGCCTTTTCTTCAAATTGTTCAGATGATGCAATAATTCGGGGAAAATGATTGAGTAACTCAAGTAAACTATTCGGTTTTAAGAATAAATCTTCTGGTGGCAGAATAGGTTGGTCTGCATTATGACGTCGATCCTCATAACGACGATTAACATCCTTCCAGAAGGTAATCAAACATTCATCTAAATCCTTATCTGTAATGACAATGGAATGCTGAGGTAAGTATGCCGATAGCATGCCTTGAGTTTGAATTGACTGTTTGCTAAAAAATAATGGTAGATAGAAATCAATACCCGGTGATGCAATACCTTCCATGACATCCTGATAAATAGGATTCTTTTTTGGATTGGCGGTCGGAAAGCTCTCAGCATAACGGTCACGGAAGGTAGAACGTCCGTCCTTTAACGGAAACTCTTTTGCTGGTAGAACCTTGAATTGAGTTAAATTACTTGTTGTTCTCTGACTTTCCGGATCAAAAAATTTAAGGCTATCAATTTCATCATCAAACAGATCTATACGGATGGGTGCCTCCTGACCCGAAGCATAGATATCCATAATACTACCGCGTACCGCGAACTCTCCATGATCATAAACTGTATCTACTAAAAGATAACCAGCCTGTACCAGACGTAGTTTCTGCTGTTCAAGATCAAATTTTTGACCGACACGTATATCGAAATGCTCGCCTAATATCCAGGAAGTTGGAGCAACCCGCTGTGCCAATGTAGAGGCTGAAAGTAGTAATATACCCTGCTGAGGCATATTAGAAAGTATAGCCAAGCGCTCCGAGACAATATCCTGATGAGGAGATAACCGGTCATAAGGCAGGATTTCCCAATCCGGGAAAATAATCGGTTTTATACCGTAGAACTCCAGCTCACTCTCGAGCTGGGCTACATGCTGGTTATTTTTAGCCACCAAGACTAATAATTGCCGTGATTGTTCAGCAATTTCTTTAAGCAATAGTGCGGCTGAAGAACCAAGTAAAGAGCCTACCCAGCGCTTTTCACCTGCCTTCAATTGTTTTAAATTAAGTTGAGAGATTTCTTTCTGGAACATGTAGATAGATTTAGGCCTAAATGTCATTGCCCATAATATCATGATGTTTTTCGGCTTTTAGTTATTTTTAATAAAGACCTTGAAGAATAAAACTATCTATACTCTATCTCGCAGAAATTTTTTATAGTAGCTATTCAGCTTTTCAATAATTTTTTTTAGTTCTTTTAAATTTTGCTCATTATTTCCCAAGCGCTCAACATAACGGCCTGTGGCAATTTCCAGATCTATTTTTTCATTAATCTGCAAACTGATTTCAAATAATTTTTTTAAATCTTGAAAATTTTCAAGCTTACGATTTGAAAAATATTCAAGACGATTATTTAAATCACTTAGCACAATCCCATCAACGATAGGCCCTTGGTCTTGATCAAAGTAAATATTTTGTTCACTTAAATAGGATTGTTCTTCGGTCTCTTTAGCTGTAGTTTTGAAAAGTCGGACAAGTTTGTTAAACATATTTATCACAGATTAAAATATAAATTTTGAGTCTAAATATAGATTATCAAAATAAACAGATTGAATAGGAAGATAATAGCTTAAAAAGCTTAGGCTACTCATATCAAAATAAAAAGCACTTTTATTCAAGTGCTTTTTACTGGTATTCAATGCAGTTTTTTGCGCTTTAGTTAGCCACCGTACTGCTCTTGAAGATAACGAACAATTTTTGCTGATTCAAACATCTTTGTATTAGTATTTGGATCTATCANATAAGGGACCTGAATATCTCGCCCCATCACCTGCATGACTTGCTCACGTTTCCCACCAGAAACAGGCACATACTTGCCTGGCTTAAGTCTTAATTTTGCTGGCCCCATATCTTGCCAGCGTTCCTTGGCAACATTATGCAAAATATATGGAATTTCCAGCTCACTCAGTACGCTACGAACTACGCGTGAATAAGGGCTGCCTTCAAAACTCCATAATTCTAGTAATTGCTCAGGCGCATCACCTGTATTGACCTTAGAAAAAGCACCTCTTAACCCATTAACAAGAGTTCCCACAATAGCAACATAAGGTATTTTCGGATAATTCTGATAGGCTTTAGGTACTCGCCCATTCCTGCCATAGTACTTGAATAAGTGAGCAATAATCTGCTCCGATTCATACAGTTTGTCGCCGGTGTTTTCATCAATCAGAAAAGGAAATTGCAGTTTACCGCCCTCTTTTTGGACTATGGGCCTGAAACGGGTACCATTACGTGGACAAGGGTAGATTTCCACATCCAGATTTAAAAGTGTCAATACTTCCCGTACACGACGGCAAAATGGTGAAGCTTCAAACTCATAAAGCTTGAGTGGTTTTTCGGGCTGATGAGGATGGGGCGTTCCCGATACACCTCTTCCACCTTCTGTAAAACTAGAAACCAGCGCCTGAATTACTTTAGTTTGATGATTCACCATATTTTTTCCTTATAATTATGCTTCTACAAGCTTTTCTTTCGATATGACAATACCATTATTATCGGCATAAATATAATCACCGGCATGAATAGTCACTCCACCAAAATACAAAGTTACATCAACTTCGCCAATGCCTTTACGGTTACTTTTTTGTGGAATGGCAGCCAATGCATGTATCCCCAGATCCAGCTCTGCAATTGCATCAACATCACGTATACAGCCATAAATAATTACGCCATTCCAATGATTCTTTACAGCTGATTCAGCAATCATGTCACCCATAAGTGCACATCGCATGGAAGCACCGCCATCTACTACCAGTACTTTACCCATTCCATCTGTAGCAAGAAGCTCTTTCACCCTTGAGTTGTCTTCGAAACATTTTACTGTAACCACTTGTCCACCAAAGGTTTTACGCAACCCGTAACTTTTAAAGTATTTACCATCAATTGATGGACACATTACTTGTAGTTCTTTATCAGGATTATTATCTAGCAGGTCACAGGTTACGAATTCTGTATTCATGTCTTATCTCCAATTACGGCATATTCTGTATAGCTAAATTATCATAAACTTTATATTTTTCAGTCTGATTTTGCGCTGCCTTGACCATAGTATGAGCTACTTGCCGAGCTGTCACAGGTTTGTATTTAAAATTACCAGGAATATATTTTTCAACTGTACGAAACAGGTTCTGGCTTAAATCCTCCAGAATACGGCTTTCCTGACGCTCTCCGAGCAATAGCGAAGGCCTTATAAATGATATCCGGTTCATATCCATGCTTTGGATATAATCTTCAAGCTCACCTTTAACCCGGTTATAAAAAAATATAGATTCAGATGCTGCACCCATTGCACTTACCAAGAGGAAATGTAGCACATCATCCTGAACCAGCTCAGCAAAATGCGCATTAATGCCGAAATCAGTATTATAAAATGCCTGTTTAGAACCTGCTTTTTTGATGGTAGTGCCAAGACAGCTAAATGCATGAGTATGGCCACTTACATCCTCATCATTTAACATAAAAAAGTCAGATACGACCAACTGCTCTACTTTAGACATTTGCTTATATTCGGCATCTTCTTGCCGCACTGCTACAGTAATGCGTTCACATTCAGCCAGTTGATGTAATTCTCGAACTAGCTCTCGTCCAACTAGCCCTGTTGCTCCAATTACGATGGCACTTTTGATATTTTCAGTCATTTTTTAGCCTATCTTCTTAAATTTCTTATAATCTAACGTTTTCTCTCATTTTTATCTTCAAGTAAAATGTTGTGAAAGCGTCGCGACACTTGACTTCGGCGTGCCATTTCATCAAAATATGGCACTTGTTTACGGGCTGGTTATGGTGTCTTCTGGTGAAGGTCAGTTTCAACTACAGCCCGCCCAGACCAATCTATTTCAAGGAGTGCAAGAGTGGCAAACTCTGCTCAGGCAAAAAAACGTGCGCGTCAAAACGTTACAGCGCGCAAACACAACGCGAGCTTGCGTTCTATGGTTCGTACCTATATCAAGCGTACTTTAAGTGCAATTGCTGCTGGTGATTATGCAGTAGCTACAGAAGCTTATAAAAAAGCTGTTCCTGTAATTGACCGTATGGCTGATAAAGGCATCATCCATAAAAATAAAGCAGCTCGTCATAAGAGCCGCTTAAACACTCAAGTTAAAGCTCTAGCTTCTAACTAAGTGATATATGTAAAAAAGCCCTATAATGGGCTTTTTTTCTGGCTAAAATTTCTCTAGCTCAATTTTTTTTGCTATTTAGAGTAGTGGATATTATTAAAAAATAAGAATACTGATATTATTCTGTATGAAATTTAAAGGATTATTACTTATATCCTCTGACTTACTGAATATTTTTTATCTATCAATTATTATAAAATTTTCTACGGAACCTGTCAGTCGTTACCCTCAGGAAATGTTTGCTTGCTGGGCCTGAAACTGCTGAATAGACAGTTCTTTTAACTCACCTCGCCAAATCCACTTCAGTTTACTATGGTCAAAATCTTCACCTTCAAACCATACAAATAATCCCTCCATCATTTGTGGCCAGTCAGCTTGGCTAATTTGAGTGTGTCCTGAAATTATGGCGACAATAGCAGCAATAATGGTGTCATGACTTACTGCCAGACTTAGACCTCGACAGTTCTGCGGATGAGTGCTGTAAATCAGCTCAAGTACATCCATTACGCCCATAATAGGGTTCTTCATACCAGGTAATGTGTTATTGACAAAACTGTTGATAAAGCCCAATGCACCCTGCTGTTTAAAATAAGGTGCAGCCTGCTGGATATCTAGTACAAAGCTTCCAGGTTCCACCAGTAGACCCTGCTCAACAATTTCAATCGAATGTGTATTTAAAGCAGGAGTTACCTGATCTGCCCCTTCAATCATCAAAGCAGCTGTATCAATACAGCGCTGAATAGGACTCGAAATACAGTGCTGAATCAAGCGATCCGTATTTTTAATGAGATAAGCACCCCATTCATGGGCTAAGTCACGGCCTTGTTCTGTTAACTGCAGGTCGTACCCCGCCAATCCCTGCCCTGCTACAATTTCTCTTAGAGAATGCCGCGTAAACAAGGTTACAGGCACTGAGGCTTCAGGTAACAGTTCCAAGGCTTTATGCATACTGGGCGGCAGTAACTTCAGCGACATAGAATTTCTTAATAACTCAATTTATCTATTACTATAGCATGAGAGTAAGCTGATGTTCAGGGTTAAAGCTTTACTTGCGCCAAAGCCTCAAGCGAGAGAGTCCGGGTTACCTGATTAGTAAATGCTATGAACCCGTTATTTAATACACTGCTACGCGCATTATAGGCAAAAGGTTCTTTCTGTAAACTCAACAGGCCACCACCGATACTTTCCAAAAGCCCCTGCCCGGCGCTTGTATCCCATTCAGAAGTCGGGTGAAAGCGCGGGTAAATATCGATCACGCCTTCTAGCATCATACAAAATTTATAAGCACTCCCCGCTTCACGTCGTACCACGGGGTACTGCTGCGCAATATGATCCATAAATTGCTGATAGCGCACATCTTTGCTGCCGTGGCTTAACCCTACCTGGATTTGCTTATAATCTGCTAGATTTTGCTGATACTGATACCATTGCCGCTGACTGAATTGATAGCGAAATGGTAAATCTTGAAGATAGCCCATGTACATGCGCTTTTCACAAGGTACAACAATGACTGAAAATATAGTTTTATGGTGCCTGATTAAGCTGAGATTAATCGTAAACTCATCACGTTCATGAATGAATTCTTTAGTGCCGTCAAGAGGATCCAGCAGCCAGCAAAGCGGCCATTGATGACGTTTCGAATAATCACTTTCTTCTGATAGAACTGGTATTTCAGGTGTAAGATATGCCAACTGTTCCAGTATATAATGATTAATCTTTAAGTCGGCTTGAGTTACAGGTGACTGGTCTATTTTTTTATTAATATTAAAATCATTTCCTGCACAATAACCCTCATACTCTTCTAAAAGAGTTTGGCCAGCTTGCTCAAGCATAGGTAAAAGCTTAAGCATAAGTTCATCTGTAGGTGCTTGAGATTGAATAAACATAAATACAGAGTCCGGACTTGGAGGTGTTAAGGCTACCACTAACTTTCATCATTTGCTTGTATACGAAAGTGAAATATATTTTTATCTTCTCTCAGTTTTAGTTATTAAAACATTATATCTTTTAATAATAGAGCCCCCTATTATAAATCAAGAACGTGATACATATCACACTTATTAAGTAGAAAATTTTTATTTAAAATCCCATAGATCTATTTTTAAAGATTAAGTAAACTAAAAAATCCTATTAGAAATTCCTTTATTTTCCAATATAGCTTGATGATTAGCCTTTTGCATTTTTTCATAAACTTCATTTTTAGCTATAAACCCAAGTAAAACAATAAGACTTATAAGACTAATGATGAGTAATTTATTATTCATTTGTTTTTCCTTATTACTTAACTCTTATAATTCTAAAGAAATCTAAAACTTTTCATATGACCAAAAATATTAAAACAAAAATAGTAAGTTGAATAGAATACTATTTTACCCTTTATCTGAAAAACATTTAAATAATATCAATTTCAAAAACTTATATTTTAATATTAATAAAATAACCTAGATGTACTTTAATAATACTTATAATTTTAATTA
>JGI24770J26754_10001020_pt1 | contig 20146 bp, 26 predicted proteins | sample LakOneMetagenome_FD_26754 | JGI IMG/M metagenome (IMG submission 26754) | reverse complement strand
AATAAGAATTTCACTATCTAAAAAACATTTGGCAGGAAATTTTCATTCAGGTAACCTGTAAGCACATTTATTCATTAAAACTTATTTTTTATGAGAAGTATCTTGTATATCATCGCAGTAGTCCTTGTGATTGGTTGGCTTTTGGGCTTTTTTGTTTATGGCAGCACTGGCCTCATACATATTTTGATTGTATTGGCTGTAATATCACTTATAATCGGACTTATGCAAAAATCCTGAACACAACACCAGATTTTAAAACTGCTGAAAAGCAGTTTTTTTTTACCCTTATACAAACTTTTTTACATTTTTATCCGGATATATTATCAATATTTATTTTCAATTTGGTATAAGAATTGAAAATAAATTTTAAAATAATAATAATATGGGAAAAGAACTTTACAACGACCTGGTCTTTTTAAATGAAAAAATTGTTGAAATCAACAGTGCCTTATTTTTCCCGGATAATGGCAACCTGTTTCGATATCCTGCTTCCATTATTCATATTGCACGCACCGATACAGCAGGCAATCTCTGGTTCTATGTGTACCAGCCCTGGGTAAGTGAAGATGCATTGCAAAATCATTTTCCCGTAACGATGGATTTTTTTAAAAAAGGAAAAGATTTTTCAATTAAAGTACAGGGTACAGCTGTTATCCACCAGGATAAGGAAAAATTAGAACATGTGCCTCAATGGATGTCCTCTATTCAATCAAAAGATTTTTTATTGGTGTCAGTTAAAATGTGTTCAGCAGAATATTTCGATCACAACCAGGAAACTTCTGTAAGCTTTCTGCAAAATCTAAAAGCTTCCTGGAATAATTGGCTGTACGCTATGAAGCCTCATTATAAATATTTCAATTTAACCACGCTGACCAGTTAAATAGGGATTTAATTTTATTTGATCGTTTGCTTAAACCCATCCAGCAACGTTTTCCAGATAAGATTAAAAAAAGATTTATGAATATCCCGTTCGGCAGAAGCAGTCACCGTACGCACATCACCATTATTCCCGGGATTGGATTTTTTAATTATAAATGTATTGGCAATAAAAGACAAAAATCCTTTTTTCGATTGTTCCCCATCATCATTTCCTTTTTTTAGAATTTCAATATGAAGATCATTATATAAAAAAGTAAACTGCCCGGAGCAATTATGATCATTTCCTTTCAAATCAAATGAAAGACTTTTCACTGTACCATCATCAATTTTAAATAAGCCCAGGGGTTGGGTTACAGGATCTAATTTTTTCGCATCCATCGAACCCATATTCCCGCTGATTGAAAATGCACCCGATTTGGTTTCATTCAAATTAAATAAAAATTCAGCATTTATTTTTCCGGCATCCATTAAATCACTGCTGGCTTTTATTTTCATTACCGGGCTTGCAGCTGCCTGGGGATTATTATTGATATTAGCAATAAATCCATTGATATTATTAAAAAATACTTTGCCCTGTAATTTCGAATCAGGATTATTTTCTTCATAAGTGAGATCAAGATCACTGATAATAACAGAATCAAGTGAAACAGGCAGTTTAATTTTCATCAGGATCTGGTGCGGATAATTTCCTACTTTGGATTTTGGAAATGGAGGCAGGTTCCTGTCAGCATAAATTTGCAGTTTACCATTCTTCAGGATCATATTTTTTGCTGAAAAACCTTCATTGCTAACGAAGCCCCACCAATCAATGTTATTTAAAGAAACATGCTCAAAGCCAACAGTGTAACGTTCTTTGAGATAAGGCATTTTTGCAACGAAAGCATCTTTTCCATTCCTGGGTGTGAAAGCAAAAGTGTCAATATTCACTGTTTTGTTTGCAGCATTGATATAGATAGAATCCATGCTTATAATATATAAACTATCGGCTGTTGGAAACTTGAATTTCCCTAAAGTGATCGCCGCGTTTTTGGCATACATGAAACGCGTGGAGTCGTATTGTGTAAGTGAATCAATCAATAAGTCTTCAAATTGCATATTCACTTTGTCAAAACGCGTGGTGCTTTCTTTTTCATCGCTGATATAATTATGATGAATGACCTCCATATTTTTAATGGCTAGTTTTTGCAGTGAAAAACGATTTAATACCGTGGAAATACGTTGATAAACAGTTTGAATGCTGGCTGTGTCTTTTTTGTTTTTCAGCGAGTCATTTTTTTCATGAAAAATTTCCAGCGTAGGATTATTGATGTAAATAATTTTCAAATCAATTTTTTTATTGGAAAGAAAATCTGTAAAATCAAGACCATCTATTGCCAGCGTAGTCAATGAAAGATCAAAAATATCTGCCGGCTTCATATGTATTGAGTCTAAATGCAATAAGCGCGCTGAATCAGGGAATACATGTACATTTTTCAATATGACAGTACCCCCATATACATCGGATTTTAAAGAATCATAGGTCAATTGATAGAAACCATCTGAACCATTCGATACTAAATCCTGTAACTTTTCTTTTATGAGCGGGTTAAAATCTTCCAGGTTCCGGGCTTTAAAATAAAATAAGCCAGCAACAATAAGGATCGCCAGGGCCGCAAAAAAAATAATCCATTTTTTATTTGCTTTAATTTTTTTAAATGTTTCCATAGTTATAATTATTAGCCGGTTTTTTATATCGCCGGGTTCAGATATTTTCCAGTGATCAAACGTAACCTATTTATAGAGGATATACGTAATTTAAAATAAGCGTATCTATGCTGGCATTATTTGTGCCCCTGATTTAATAAATAAAATTAAAAATATGGACAACGTGATAGCTGCCGGTTCTATCAATTCCGGTACAAACACTTCTACTGAAACTTCACATGCAGAGATTTTACAAAAGCTGGAAGAAATTAATAACCGCATAAAGAAAATTGAAGAGCATTTATTAGTACCTCTTATCAATAATGAAGAGGACAAAATAGATGCTGTCAGATCTTAGTTTTGTTTCAAGTTACAGGAAGAAGCCGTGTGAAATTATTCCACGGCTTCTTCCTGGATAATGATAAATGGCTATTGTTTTTTTGCAAACAAATCTTCAAAGAAATGTACCATTGCTGAAACCGGCCCTTCCATTTTATTGGTTTCATCATCAATAGAATTATCATTCACTATATTTCCCAAAAAGAGATCCGGTGGCAGGTGTACGAGTATATTATGCCTTTGTGCTGCAATGAAAGCAGCCACTGTATCATCGCCCGCATGCTCACCAACAGAAGATTTAATCTCAGCAATTCCCGTTGCAGCAATTGCCGACATTTCATCAGAGGCTGTCTCCATATCCTGATCTCCGTACCTGCTCACTGCCCTTATCACTTCATCTTTTTTGTCACCAAAAATGAGCGACAGGTTATTAGCAGAATTTGATGTAGACATGAGTAAAGAGGCACCTTCGGGTTTACTACCGGTTTCATATATACCTACTAAAACCGCTATCGCTGCAACCTGTGTAAAATGGTTAGCATCCTTACTCAGCCACAATTCACGTTTACCTTGTGGTGCATTCGGGTCTATTTTTTCAAATGGTGCAAAACCCATTTTTTCCTGTAAGGCGGTCACTATATTTACTGACATGTACTTTATTTAATTGTGAATAATATAAAATTCCGGAAAAGAGGTATGTATAAAGATTTACCACATACTGAGAAATTAATTCTACATATTTTATGATGCATCAAAATATTTTCATTTAAATTCGCATTTGATTTATGGTATTGTTTTATCTGTGCAATTATTAAATTCAATACATGAAAAAAGTATTAATCATAGATGATGAAGAAGACCTGGGCCTTATACTTACGAAATATTTTACCAAAAAAAAATACCAGGTTTATGTTTCTTATACCATTGAGGAAGGAATGAAAATCCTCGAAAAAGAACAACCGGATTTTATATTCCTCGATAATAATTTGCCCGATGGTTCAGGATGGGTCAAAACAAATTATATACTATCTAAATATCCTAACATACAACTTCACCTCATCAGCGCCTATAATGTTCCTAAAACATCTGCTACAAGTTTCCGTATACTTGAGAAACCGTTGAACCTGGTTGAACTTGATAAATTATTTGAAGAATAATTCAAGCTTACTCATTNATTTTCTTCTTCGCTGCAACAGGTTTTTTAGTTTTCTTCTGCACATCTTTATCTGTGTTATTTTCTGTGGCCATTACTCCACTTTGGTTCACTATTACCTGTTGCTCTTGTGAATTCAAAATACGCTTTTTTTTCATCATACTCTTACTTTGTATTTACACATGCACCACATCATCTGCCTCATCTTCATATTCTTCTATCCCCCCAGTGATATTGTCTTTCAGGCTCTCATATTTTTCACAAAGCCCATCTATGAAATCGTTAAACTTCTTTTTCATATCTGAACCTTTAGAAGTAATCTTATTTCTTGTTTCCTCTCCTTTATCGGGGGCAAATAAAATTCCCAATATTGCACCGGCAGCTGCACCGGCCAAAATACCTGCAATTAATTTTCCTGCATTCATGTGTTTAATTTTTTAAATGAAAAATTGGTTTAATACTTCAATTTATATGTTCAAATAAGCTGCCAGAAAATGAAATGCTTAAAATATTTGATGTATTTTTCGCTGAATTTTAATTCGGATGGAGATTTAAAACAGGTAAGGAGATTTAAATTTGCCTCAAATTTTGGCACAATTGTTTTAGTATACATTAAAAAAATAATATGCTAAAAAGAAACCCTCAAATTTTTGCAGTTTTACTGGCCTTGCCAATACTGAGTAGTTGTGATGCAATAGCCGGAATTTTTAAGGCTGGTATGTGGACAGGTTTTATTATTGTGGCCCTGGTTATTGCAGTTATCATCTGGATCATAGCAAAAGTTACAAAAAAATAAAACGGGTATTACTTTGCCTGTGCGTCTTCGTAAACTTTGATCTTATTATACAAGGTCTTGCGGTCAATTTTTAAAATTTCCGCAGCCTTCGTCTTATTATTGTTTACCTGTTTCAATACTTTCATGATCGTATCGTATTCAGCCCTGCTGGCAGCGTCTTTCAGGTCGGTTTCATCAAAAACAGCAGGCTGGGAAGTACTCCCGGTGTTTTCCTGCGAAATAATGGGTGTATTGGTAATTTCCCAGGGCAAACTTTTAATGGAAATATTAGGTGTATCCGCCAGTAACACTGCCCGACGTACAACGTTTCTGAATTCGCGCAGGTTGCCGGGCCAGGAATAATTTTCAAAGGCATTCATCACATCTTCATCAAAGCCAACCACATTTTTTCCCAATTCATGATTGGTCTTTTCAAGGAAAAATTTTGCGAATAACGGAATATCTGTTTTTCTTTTTCTAAGTGGCGGAAGGTTAATAGAAAATTCATTGAAGCGATGGTAAAGATCTTCCCTGAATTTTCCTTTTTTATATGCTTCCTGTAAATTTTCATTGGAAGCCACTATAATGCGCACATCTGTCGCCATTTCTTTATTTCCCCCTACCCTTTTAAATATTTTTTCCTGGATGACCCTGAGGAGAGATGCCTGTATATCATAAGACAGGTTGGCTACTTCATCTAAAAATAATGTACCTCCATTTGCAATTTCAAAATGGCCTTCTTTATCGTTAATGCACCTGTAAATGCGCCTTTTACATGACCAAATAATTCACTGCCGGCTAATTCCCTGGAAAGAGTACCACAATCCATGGCAATAAAAGGCATATCTTTTCTTTTGCTCATGGCATGAATTGTTTTTGCCATCACCTCTTTACCGGTACCACTTTCTCCATATAATATGATACTATAATCAGTAGGCGCTACTATTTGAATTTGTTTATACAATTCACGCGTTTCGCCGCTTTCACCCACTAAAAATTCATTATCTCCTGTGGGCATTTTTATACCCGGTTCATCTCCTGTGGCCTGTTTTTGCACTTTTACTTCAGGCGCAGATTGCAAAGCAGATTTGATCACACTCAATACTTCATCGGGTATCAGTGGTTTGGTAATATAATCAAATGCACCGAGCTTTATAACATCCACCGCGGTTTTAATATCAGAGTAACCGGTAATGATCAATACTTTGATATTGGCATCTATTTTTTTTATTTGTATCAATACATCCTTTCCTTCCTTATCTCCCAGGCGGTAATCACAAATAACAAGATCAACCCTTGCTTCTTTTATTTTTTCCAGCCCTTTACCTCCTGAATATGCAGTGTCTACTTCATAACCATTCTTGCCGAGGTATTTTGATAATAAAGTGCACAAATCCGGGTCATCGTCTATGATCAAAATTTTTCTTTGTACTGAAGGCATAATTGACATTTGCTACGCGAAATTAATTGAAATAGCCAACTAAAAAATAATAGAATGGCATTTTTTTTAATGTAATGAAAAAAATTGAACAAACCAGGAGATTTGTCCATGAATTTCGTATATAATGAAAAGATAGTTATTACGAAATTGCATAAAGCTCTCCCATGGCAGAATAATTGTAGTATTTATTAACTGATCTCTTAAAGTAATTTATGAAACAAAATGATGAAACTAAAATACTGATAGTAGATGATGAAATGGATGCCTGTTATTTATTGGAAAATATATTAAAAGGAAAAAATATTAAATCCGCATCCGCACATAGCCTTTCAGAAGCCACGAAACTACTTTCCAATCTCAAACCTGCGATTATGTTTCTTGATAATCATCTTCAGGATGGGTTGGGAATAGACTTTATACCTGAAGTAAAAAGTTTTTCGCCGGGTACAAAAATAGTAATCATTACCGCACAGGATAGTTCTGCGTGGAGAAAAGAAGCTATGAATAAAGGGGCAGATTCTTTTATTGGTAAGCCTTTTACCAAAAATAAAATTTTTGAAATTATCCATGAATTTTTGTAAAAGGCTGCACGATATAATAGACGGGTAAAAGTTGGTGAAATTAAAGGCCAACTTGTAGAAATTATTCCTCGGCCAATTATATACTATCCATTGAGTAATATTCATTAAAAGAGAATTATAAATGGCAGCATTTTTATTCATTATTTATTTACATATTAATTTTTTAACCTAAAAAATCAAACATTATGGAACCCTGGAAATTAAAATTAAAAGGCTCATGGAATGAGTTAAAAGGAAAAATGAAACAAGCGTATGCAGACCTCACAGATGAAGACCTTACATATGAAGAGGGAAAAGATGATGAGTTTATTGGAAGATTGCAGCAAAAAACAGGAAAAACCAAAGAAGATATAAAAAATTGGATTGACAGTCTTTAAACCTGGCAATGGATTAAATTTTGATGATTCAAACTATTGATTAATCATTAAAAGAAAAATCATGAAAAAGTTATGGTTCGTTGTGGCTTTCTTTTTCTTAATAACCCTGAGCTGGAGTTGCAAGACAGTTGTATCTGAAAAACCAGCAGAGCCTGTGGTAGCAGCGAGGCCGGTTCAACCAAACCCTTCCTATGTTTGGATTAACGGGGAATGGTACAGGAGCGGCAATACGTACAAATATCGGGAAGGTTACTGGGTAACCCCCAGAACCGGGCACTCCTGGGTAGAAGGTCATTGGGTGCAAAACCGCCGTGGATATTATTGGGTAAAGGGGCATTGGAATTAATTATCCCGCTCATTATAAAAAGGCCAGGTAGAAATTACCCGGCCTTTTTTGTTGGATTTGCATTTAAATGTTATACTATATGTAGCATTCCCCGCCTTATCTTTGCAGGATGAATGAATTGCCAAATATTCGCCACTTGCCCTACCACGAAATTGAACAGTGGGTGCTTGAGAATGGGGAAAAAAAATTCCGCGCAAAACAAGTATATGAATGGATCTGGAAAAAACACGCAAATAGTTTTGATGCGATGTCTAATATCAGTAAAGAATTCAGGCAAAGGCTTCACGAAAATTTTTCTTTCCCTGCTTTGGCCATTCAGCAAAAACAAACCTCTGAAGATGGTACTATAAAATATAAATTTGAAACAGCTGATCATCATTTTGTAGAAGGTGTTATCATTCCCACCGAAGAAAGAACAACGGCTTGCATTTCTTCGCAAATCGGATGCAGTTTAAATTGTAAGTTTTGTGCCACCGGCTATATGGAAAAACAGCGCAGCCTGCTCTTTGATGAAATCGTGGACCAGGTTACTTTAATGAATACGGAAAGTGAAAAATATTTTGAGAAGAAATTATCCAATATTGTTTTTATGGGTATGGGCGAACCGCTGTTGAATTATAAAAATGTACTCAGAGCGGTGGAGCGCATCACATCCGAAGAAGGCCTTTTTATGAGTCCCCGCAGAATTACTGTTTCAACTGCAGGCATAGCCAAACAAATTAAAAAGCTCGGCGACGACCAGGTACGATTTAAATTAGCGCTTTCCCTGCATGCGGCCAATGACAAAAAAAGAAGTGCCATCATGCCCATCAATGAATCGAACAATATTAAAACACTCGTGGATGCACTGAATTATTTTTACCAGAAAACCGGCAATGAAATTACATTTGAATATATTCTTTTTCAGAATTTTAATGATTCACTTAAAGATGCGGAGGAGTTGGTAAAAATATACCGCCAGGTTCCCGCCGACCTTGTAAATATTATTGAATATAATCCAATAGACCAGATGAAATTTTCAAAACCAAAAGAAGAAACCGTTAATGAGTTCATGCAATATCTCGATAGTCACCGGGTTAATGCAAGACTGCGACGCAGCCGTGGAAAAGACATTGATGCCGCATGCGGGCAACTGGCCAATAAAAAAGTACCGGCCATTTAATTCCAAATTCCTGTTGAAAAACAGCAAACTATATTATGAGTAAAAAAGCATTTGAAAAATTCATTGCACAACCGGTAAGCGGAGCAAAAAAAAAGGAAGCGCTGCGCCAGCAAAAGAAACAAGGAAAAGCACTCGCAAAAGAAGAAGGCGAAGCGCTTCGTAAAGAAAAACTGGCCAAAGGACAACGGTATAAAAGAAACGATCCGTTTGCACCACGCGGAACAAAATACGACAAACCCGCAGAACCTGTATCCAAAAAAACCGATGAAAAAAAAGCGCCTACACAAACAACTTCTCCTGGAATCATGCCGCTGAATAAATTTCTTGCACATGCTGGAATCTGTGGAAGGCGCGAAGCTGCGGCGCTTATTAAAGAAGGGCACGTATCTGTAAATGGAGTTATTAAGGATGAGCCTGGAAGTAAAGTGTCCGAAAAAGATACGATTCACTTTAAAGGAAAACGTATTTACGTTCACAAAAACAATGTATATGTTTTACTAAATAAACCAAAAGATACGATCACTACCAATAAAGACCCCCAAAACCGGCGAACTGTTTTTGATATAATCGGCCAGGCAAGTACGGAAAGGCTTTTTCCTGTCGGCCGCCTGGACCGCAATACGACCGGTGTTTTATTGATGACCAATGATGGCGAACTTGCACAAAAATTAACGCATCCTTCTTTTGAAATCAAGAAAGTTTATGAAGTGAAGCTGGATAAACCACTCACAAAAAAAGATTTTGAAAATATATTAACTGGCTTAGAACTCGAAGATGGCTCTGTAAAAGCAGATGCTATTGGCTATACTGACACAAAAGATAAATCCATTGTAGGTATTGAAATACATAGCGGCCGCAATCGCATCGTCCGCCGGATTTTTGAGAAACTGGGATACGATGTAAAAAACCTCGACCGCGTAATGTTTGCCAACCTCACTAAAAAAAATGTGGACCGCGGCAAATGGCGGTACCTGAATGAAAAAGAAATACGGCTTTTAAAATTTATGAACCAATCCTTTGTACGGGAAAAAAAGCCAGGAAATTCATAACAGGAATTTCCTTCCTGTTTAATAAATTTTAAAACCCGTAAAATAATTTCTTCTTTATGCACCTTCCCGCAGATAATATTATTTTTGAAAATGAAGATTTCATCGTCATTAATAAACCCAGTGGCATGCACAGCATACCGGACAGGATGCAGACACAGGTTTCCTTAAAAGATATTTTACGCGAAAAATATGGAGCAATATTTACAGTACATAGAATAGATAAAGAAACCAGTGGTGTGATTCTTTTTGCAAAAAATGCAGCCACACATGCGAACCTCTCCTCCTTATTTGAGAAAAGAAATATTGAGAAATATTATCTCGGGCTTGTACATGGACAAATGGATGAATTGCAGGGTAGCATTGATTTTTCGATTGCCGAACACCCCATAAAAAAAGGCATGATGCACGTGCATGCCAAAGGTAAAGTTGCATTGACCGACTATACCGTACAGGAAAAATTCAGGTCTTTTACCTGGGTATCTTTTATCATTCATACCGGCCGGACACACCAGGTGCGTGTGCATATTTCCGAACTGGGCCATCCAATTGTCTGTGATAAATTGTATGGCACGGAAACACCATTACTTATTTCCACGTTGAAAAAAAATTTCCACCTGGCAAAAAGTGAAGATGCTGAAAGGCCAATTCTTTCGAGGCTTGCACTGCATGCATCGAAAATAAAATTTGAGTTAAACGGGCAGTCCTTTGACTTTGAAGCGCCTTTACCAAAAGACCTGAAAGCGACATTACAACAATTACGAAAATGGAATAAATAAAAATATTTTATTTTTTTATGGCACGTGCTTTTTGCACAGCGCCTGTTCCAAATTTATTTTTCACAGAATCTATTGCGCCATACAACTTTGATTTTTTTTCGCCATCATCAAATAAATTCGCGTTGCGCACATTTGGTTTGAGATTTGTTAAACGCACACCCAGTAACCGTACTTCATTTTTCTTCCTGAAATGCTTATGAAAAAGTTGAATAGCAACCGGTATTACTTCATCATCCCGGCAGGTAAAATCAATGGTGGCCTGCATGGTGCCGGTATCAAAATTTGCATACCTGATTTTTACGGCAACACAACCAGCCATAAAATTTTTTTTACGTAACTGGAAACAAATCTTTTCCGTCATTCTTACAAGCTGGCTTAATAAAAAAGATTCGTCACAGGTATTTTCATGAAATGTATTTTCCGTGGATATAGATTTTGCTTCATGCCATTGATGCACTTCTCCATGATGCAAACCCTGCGCCTTTTGCCAGAGGTCCATACCGTGCTTCCCCAAAGTTTCTTCAATTTCAACTATAGATTTTTGTTGCATATCACGGATTAAAAAAAGTCCCATACTTTTTAAAACCTCAGATGTTTGTTTGCCCACTCCGGGAATTTTTGAAATTTGAAGCGGCGCTAAAAAGTTTTTTTCTTCACCTGGCTCTATAAATAAAAAGCCATTTGGTTTCGCTTCATTCGTTGCCATTTTAGCAATTAATTTATTAACACCCAGGCCAAATGAAATAGGTAAACCTGTTGTATCAGTGATCTCTTTTCTTAAAGCAACACACCATTCCAGTACATCAAAAAAATGGTCCATGCCGGTGAGGTCCAGGTAAAACTCATCAATACTCGCTTTTTCTACGAGCGGCGCTTTAGCCATGATAATTTCTGTCACCCATTTTGAATATTTGGAATAAGAAGCATAATCCCCCGGGCAGATGATCGCATGCGGGCAAAGCAACATGGCTTTTTTCATGGGCATCGCCGAATGGATACCAAATTTTCGTGCAGCATAACTACAGGCAGCCACTACGCCACGGCCTTCTTTACCGCCTACAAGAACAGGTTTATTTTTTAATAGGGGATTATTAATTATTTCAACGCTTACAAAAAAGGAATCCAGGTCATAATGGGCAATATAACGCTGTGGCATTTTCATTTCTCATAAAATATAACGATACTATTTATGAGTAAAAATATACTTAGCAATTTTATTTCAGCCATACAATTAACAGATTTTAGCTTTCAAATTTGTATCCAGTGCATCCAGGAATTCTTCTGTATATAAATAATCTTTTCCGTGTGTTACTTTATTTCCGTGAATACAAACCGCGAGGTCTTTTGTCATTTTACCGCTTTCAACAGTTTCCACGCAAACTTTTTCAAGCGTCCGGCAAAAATGAATAAGGGCATCATTGCCATCGAGCTTTCCACGAAATTCAAGGCCTCTTGTCCAGGCAAATATGGAAGCGATCGGGTTGGTAGAAGTGGGATTTCCTTTTTGATATTCGCGGAAATGCCTGGTAACAGTGCCATGTGCAGCTTCGGCTTCCATGGTTTTTCCATCAGGTGTTACCAATGTACTTGTCATTAAACCAAGGCTTCCAAAACCCTGCGCCACTGTATCGCTTTGCACATCACCATCATAATTTTTACAGGCCCACACAAAATTGCCATGCCATTTTAATGCACTGGCAACCATATCATCAATCAAACGGTGTTCATAGGTAATTCCGGCAATATCAAAGTCAGCCTGGAATTCCTGCTTATATATTTCTTCAAAAATATCTTTGAAACGGCCATCATATTTTTTCAAAATAGTATTTTTTGTACTCAGGTACAATGGCCATTTTTTACTCAATGCCATATTAAAACAACTTCTTGCAAAACCCCGGATACTTTCATCTGTGTTGTACATNGCCAGCGCAACACCATCTCCTTCAAAATTATATACATTGTATTCCTGCACGGTACCATCTTCCCCTTCAAAACGAATGCTTAGTTTTCCTTTTCCTTTAGTAATAAAATCAGTTGCTTTGTACTGATCGCCAAATGCATGGCGGCCAATACAAATTGGCGCGGTCCAGTTGGGAACCAGTCTGGGTACATTTTCACAAACAATAGGTTCACGGAAAACCGTTCCATCCAGGATATTCCGGATCGTACCATTCGGACTCTTCCACATTTGCTTTAAATTAAATTCCGAAACCCTGGTTTCATCGGGCGTTATNGTAGCACATTTAATTCCTACGCCATATTNTTTAATAGCATGTGCAGCATCTATCGTAACCTGGTCATTAGTTTCGTCGCGGTGTTCTACACCTAGGTCAAAATATTTTATATCAAGATCCACGTAAGGTAAGATCAGTTTTTCTTTAATATATTTCCATATCACCCTGGTCATTTCATCACCATCCAATTCCACAACCGGGTTAGCCACTTTAATTTTAGTTGTCATTTGTTTGTATTTTAAAAAGGCAAAAGTAATTGTTTCCTTTATTTTTTTAAGGAAAGTGNTTAATGGAAAAAAAAGAGAAAGAATATANGCTTTGAAATTATTTTCTTAAATTTCCATAATAAACCACCTGCCATATTTACCTGTAAATTGATTGGCAAATTTTTTGACAAAAGTGGTTGGCAAATTAAAATATGATGAATCAACATACAAAACCCCATAAGGAAGAAGATTTTTTAGCAGAAACGAATGAAAATCAATTTCCGTCTGACGAAAATGCAGCAACAGGGCAGCCTTCAACCGGTGAAAATGAAGAAAATGCATCTGCTGAAACTGAAAAATTAAAAAAAGAGTTGGAAGAACAAAAAGCAAAATACCTGCTCTTATATGCAGATTTTGACAATTATAAACGCAGGACTGCCAGGGAAAGGCTTGAATTGGAGCAAACGGCTGGCAAAAGAGTTCTTATCCCATTATTAGATCTCATGGACGATTGCGACCGTGCTGAAAAATTATTGCTTTCCGGGGAACAAGAAGGCGATAAACACCTGGAAGGGATTTTTTTAATTTTCAATAAGTTACGTTCAATTTTACAGGCACAAGGTTTAAAACCGATGGAAAGCCTGCATACAGAATTTGATGTAGAGAAACATGAAGCCATTTCCCAGGTTCCAGCGCCTTCCAAAGATTTATCAGGAAAAGTGGTGGATGTGGTACAAAAAGGCTATTATTTAAATGATAAAATCATTCGTTTCGCCAAGGTTGTTGTTGGAATTTAAAATATCAGGATTCGAATTTACGCTGTAACAAGCTAGCTCCATTTACATTTATGAAAAGAGATTATTACGAAATATTACAGGTTACAAAGACCTCTACACCGGAAGAAATTAAAAAGTCATACAGGAAAGTGGCAATGCAGTTTCACCCGGACAGAAACCCGGGAGATGCTTCTGCTGAAGAAAAATTTAAAGAAGCTGCTGAAGCATATGAAATTCTAAGCGACCCTGATAAAAAAGCAAAATATGACCGCTTTGGCCACCAGGCATTTGCTGGTCCCGGAGGACGTGGAAGCAGCAATGTGAATATGGATGACATTTTCAGCCAGTTTGGAGACATCTTTGGTGAGGACGTTTTTGGAAGCTTCTTTGGTGGTAACCGGGGTAGTGCAAACAGGAGATCGACTGGTACAAGAGGAAGTAATTTACGGGTGAAACTTAAATTGAATTATGAAGAAATTGCTTCGGGTGTTACAAAGACGATCAAAGTAAAAAAATACGTAAAATGCGATACCTGCAATGGTTCCGGTGCAAAGGACAAAAACAGTATGCAAACCTGTTCCACTTGTGGCGGAAACGGCCAGGTAAGAAAAGTGACCAATACTTTTTTAGGACAAATGCAAACAGTTACCACGTGCCCTACTTGTAATGGAGAAGGTACAACTATAACCGCGAAATGTACGTCCTGCAAAGGTGAGGGCCGTATTTACGGAGAGGAAATGGTGAAAGTTCAAATACCGGCCGGTGTACAGGAAGGCATGCAATTAAGCATGAGTGGAAAAGGAAATGCAGGAGAACGAGGTGGTGCACCTGGCGACCTGATCATTTTGATCGAAGAAGAACAGCATAAAGAATTACAGCGTGACGGACAGAATGTGGCATATGAATTATATATCAATTTTACAGACGCGGTTTTTGGAACGAACCTGGAAGTACCTACAATAGATGGACGTGCAAAAATTAAAATTCCCGCGGGAACACAAAGCGGAAAAATATTCAGGTTGAAAGGAAAAGGTTTCCCGGATGTGAACAGTTATTCAAAAGGTGACCAGTTGATACATGTGAATGTATGGACGCCACAACATCTCACGCATGAAGAAAAAGAAATGCTGGAACAATTGAGCAAAAGCCCCAATTTCCATCCCCAACCTGATAAAAACGAGAAGAACTTCTTTGATAAAGTAAAAGAAGCTTTTTCATAAAACAATTTTTTAAGACCCGGATTTTCCGGGTTTTTTTTACGCTACCTTCTGAAAACAGGCTTTAAAAAATTCATCCAAATGAATTTTTTAAAGTGTATTGTTCCAGTTGTTTTACAATTTTAAATGAAAATTTTACCATTCATCCCAAAATATTACCGTCGGATCCATTACCATGTACTATGTATTACATAATACTTACTTTTGTCATGTAATAATTTTAAACAAGTACTAAATTAAATATCATGAAAAAGATCACAGTGTATGCCTCCATTATCATTGCTTCTCTATTGGGTATTATTTTTTTCAATCCCATAAAAGCATTTATACTCCCGGAAAAACCGGTAGCAAAAGAAGTTAATTTAAATATTGGAACCGAAAAGAGATATGCACTTCCNGTGTATGCCAATGCCGTGGCTGATGTAAAAATCACGATCACAAAATGGCATGGCAGCAAGCCAACTACAATTTGGGAAAAAACATTAAATGATATTCACCTGAATGAAAATGCAGGCTTTGAAAAAGTAGAAGCACAGACTGTCACAATACCCACTTCAAGTAGCAGGGATAAATTTGTAGTAAAATACCTTGTCACCTATAAAGATAAAGGTAGTGTTGTGGAATTGGCCTATTATTCAGTGATTTCAAAGGGCAGTAAAGGAGATTCGGTAGATGTTATTATTTAATGGCTTAGAAAGCTAAGGAAATGACTTGAGTACAATTAAATCATTTCCTATTTTTGTAAAATGAAAAGCTTCCAATGGGTTTTACTGCTAATTTTAGTCTGCCCTGGCCCCTTATTTCTCAAAGCTCAGCAACTACCCCAGATCCCTGAAAATGCGGATATGCGCACAAAAGCTGACTTTGAAGCTGCCGAACAACTTGTCCTTGAATCTTCCAACTGGCTCACCAATACTGACCTCGATAAATACACCCAGGAAAGAAAAAAAGTAAATGAATTTGTCTGGAAATGGGTGAGTGGCACGCCTGCTTTGACCGTAGATATTACGGATGAACTTACCAAACTCTATGAAAATAATATTCAGCTTTTAAATATTTTTTTAGCCGCATATTCCAGTTATTATATCCGGCATAAAACCGATTTTACCAATCTTGCTGCCAGCCGGGAAGGGATCCATGCAATGATTTTGGTATATAATAAAGGCATCGCAATTAAAAAAAATAAGCACCTGGAATTTCTCATCTGCCTCCGGCAGAACTGGAAGCCTATATTTCAGCAAGATTCAAATGATTTTCCCAAAAAAAGCATAATTTTGAGGAAATTATTTACAACACCACGCGAAAAGTTTCTGTTAAATTTTTCTATTCCAATGCAAGCTCCTATCTTCGCGCTCCCAAAAATTATATGTCGAAACAGCCACTTATTAAACAGGATGGAATTATTCTCGAAGCTTTGAGTAATGCAATGTTTAGGGTGAAGCTGGAAAACGGTCATGAAATATTAGCCACAATCTCGGGGAAAATGAGGATGCATTATATCCGCATATTGCCGGGAGATAAAGTTGGTGTGGAAATGAGCCCTTATGATTTGAGCCGGGGAAGGATAATATTCAGGTATAAATAAGCTGTGTATTTCTTTTTAAAAAAATTTGAATTGTTTTATTAATGCAGGTTAAGCCTGTTTATAAAAAATAGATTATGAAAGTCAGGGCATCAATTAAAAAACGTAGCGTGGACTGCAAAATCGTTCGCAGGAAGGGCAGGCTATATGTAATTAACAAAAAAAATCCCCGCTTTAAGCAGCGCCAGGGATAATCATTTATACACTAAAATCAAAGTTTTTATATGGCTCGTATAGCTGGTATTGATTTACCAAAAAACAAAAGGGGTGAAATAGGCCTTACCTATATTTATGGCATTGGCCGCTCCAGGGCAAGGGATATTTTGGATAAAGCAGGTGTTGGATATGATAAAAAAGTGAATGAATGGAATGACGATGAACAAGGCGCTATCCGTAATGTAATCACTAATGAATTTAAAGTGGAAGGTGCTTTGCGCAGCGAAGTGCAAACAAGCATCAAACGTCTCCTGGACATTGCCTGCTACAGGGGTCTTCGTCACAGGAAAGGTTTACCGGTGAGAGGCCAGCGAACACGTACGAATAGCCGTACCAGGAAAGGAAAGCGTAAAACAGTTGCGGGTAAGAAAAAAGCACCGAAGAAATAAAATTGATACCGGGCATACATATATTTGTTTGCCTGGTGTTTATACAAATCCCGGTTTTTATGGATCGCTTAAAAATAAAGCAGGAGTAATACCAGGTAACCTTTTAAAAGGTTCTATTAATAAAATTTCAGATTACCTAAAAAAATCAAATGGCGAAAGAACAAAAAGGCGGACAAAAAGCATCTTCCAAAAAAAGAATTGTAAAAGTGGATTCTTATGGTGAAGCCCATATCAATGCTACTTTTAATAACATTATTGTTTCCCTTACCAATAAACAGGGACAGGTAATTTCCTGGTCATCCGCAGGAAAAATGAAGTTTCGCGGATCCAAGAAAAATACTCCATACGCAGCACAAACAGCCGCACAGGATGCAGCTAAAATTGCAATGGATGCCGGGCTGAAAAAAGTAGACGTTTTTGTAAAAGGGCCCGGGTCTGGCCGCGAAGGAGCAATTCGCTCCCTTGCACAAAGTGGTATTGAGATCGCTATGATCAAAGACGTAACTCCAATGCCACACAATGGTTGCCGGCCACCAAAAAAGAGAAGAGTTTAATTTATTCAATATTTTTTTAAACCCGAAAGGGTATTCTTAACAAGGGTATGCTATTCATTTTAGATTTTTACCGATAGCTTACCGACATTAAAAAATCAACAACATAAATGGCACGTTACACAGGACCAAAAACAAAGATTTGCCGCATGTTCGGGGAACCCATTCTTGGAAATGGAAAATGGCTGACAAAAAACAGCAATCCTCCCGGCATGCATGGCGCTACACGTAAGAGAAAAACGCTGGGCGAATATGCACTTCAGTTAAAAGAAAAGCAAAAAGCTAAATACACATATGGTGTTTTAGAAAGGCAATTTCACAACACATTTGACAAAGCCGCCAGGCTCAAAGGTGTTACCGGCGAAAACCTGATACGCTTACTGGAAGCACGTTTGGATAATACAGTATTCCGCCTTGGCATCGCACCTTCAAGGCCGGCTGCCCGCCAGCTGGTTAGCCATAAACATATTATGGTAAATGGCAGTGTGGTGAACATCCCTTCTTACCAGTTAAAACCAGGAGATATGATCACTTTTAAAGATAAAAGTGGTAACAATGCTTCTCTTACAAGTTTTATCAGGGGGAAGAATAATAAATTTACCTGGCTTGACTGGAATGACAATGAAAAGAAAGGCACATTTGTAACATACCCCGATAGGGAAAATGTCCCGGAAAATATCCGCGAGCAATTGATTGTGGAATTGTATTCTAAATAATTGAGTGAAAATCATTTTCAAAATTCCCGGAATTATAAATACCGGAAAAAATTAAAAACAGCTATATGTCAATATTGAATTTTCAAAAACCCGACAAAATTGTTTTACAGAAAGTTACTGATTTTGAAGGGCAGTTTGAATTCCGTCCATTAGAACCAGGATTTGGTTTGACAATCGGAAATGCCCTTAGAAGGGTTTTACTGAGCAGCCTGGAAGGGTATGCCATCATAGGTATAAAAATTGAAGGCATCGATCACGAATTTGCTACTATAAAAGGGGTGACTGAAGATGTGACTGAGATGATCCTTAACCTGAAACAGGTTCGTTTTAAGAAACTGACAGACCAGGAAATCAGTACTGAAAAGATTACCCTAAATATCCAGAACAGCACGGAATTCAATGCCGGGATTATTGGTGAAGCAACTCAACTTTTCCAGGTAATGAATCCGAATCAATTAATTTGTACACTGGATACAACTGCCCGGATACTTATAGAGATTACTATCGGTAAAGGACGTGGATATGTGCCTTCCGAAGAAAATAAAATTAAAGACACTCCATTCGGCTATATTCCCATTGATTCAATTCATACACCCATCAAAAATGTAAAATATTCTATCGAAAATTACAGGGTGGAACAAAAAACCGATTTTGAAAAATTGATCCTGGATGTAGCAACAGATGGTACAATTAACCCGGAAGAGGCTGTAAAACAAGCCTCCCGTATTATGATTCAGCACCTCATGATCATCACAGATGAGAACATCACTTTTGATAATAAAGAAGACAAAAAAGAGGATGTTGTAGATGAGCAGGTATTGCAATTAAGGAAAATTTTAAAGACACCATTGGAAGACCTCGATCTTTCTGTCCGTGCTTTTAACTGCCTGAAAGCTGCTAAAATCAATTCATTGAGCGAACTTGTTCAGTATGAGCAGGAAGACCTTATGAAATTCCGGAATTTCGGTCAAAAATCATTGAGTGAAATTGAGCAGGTGCTTGGTGAAAGAGGGTTACATTTTGGTATGGACCTTCCGAAATTGGGTTTAACTGATCTTGATAATTAATAATTTAAAAATGGGGTTGATTGTAAACATCAACCCCTTTCCTATTCACAAAATCCTGCAATTCCTGACACGGTGCAGGGTAAAAAAACAAAGTCATGAGACACGGAGATAAAAACAAAAACCTGGGTCGAAAAAAGGCCCATAGAGATGCCCTCCTCAGCAATCTTGCCAGCCAGTTGATCGTTCATAAACGTATTACAACAACGCTGACTAAAGCAAAAGTTTTACGAACATACGTTGAACCACTTATTACAAAAACAAAAAAATCTGAAACCAGCCAGGATATCATGCACCAGCACAGAGTTGTATTCAGTTACCTGCAGGATAAAGCGGCCGTAAAAGAATTATTTACTGTTGTTGGGCCCAAAATCGCCAGCCGCCCCGGCGGTTATACACGCATTTTAAAATTAGGCATACGGGTAGGTGATAATGCCCCGAAAGCCATGATTGAACTGGTGGATTTTAATGATGTATATACAAAAGGTACTTCAAAAGTAGAAGAAGGCAAAAAAACCAGGCGTGGTAGAAGTAGTACTAAAAAAACTGATGCCATTACACCTGTTTCTAAAGAAACTGAGAATGCTGCAGAAATGCCAGTAGCAGATGATAATTCCAATAAAATGGAAGATGA
>JGI24770J26754_10001019_pt1 | contig 20148 bp, 16 predicted proteins | sample LakOneMetagenome_FD_26754 | JGI IMG/M metagenome (IMG submission 26754) | reverse complement strand
GAGATGGTGCTGCGGCAGCTGCGCAAGAGCGGCGTCAAGGACTACGTCATCAACCTGATGGTGATGAACCACGACGCCGGCAAGCCTGCCAACTGCGTGGTAAACGACGCCGGCAAGTGCGATATGGGGCGCTCCGCGATCCAGGCGGTGCGCAATGTGAACGAACGCTACAAGGTGCCGCTGTCGCAGCTCGCCATCACGGCCATGATCGGCGAGAACGACAGGCCGAACAACCAGACCACGCTCGAGGACGCGCGCGTGATGACCGAGGCCGCCGAGCGCATGGGACTGGCCGGCCTGCATTACTGGTCGCTCGACCGCGACACCCCATGCACCGAGCCGGTGAGGGCGGCAAGTCCCGTGTGCAGCGGCCTCGATGTGGCGGCGGGCGAATATGCCCGCGCCTTCGGCCTGAAGTAAGGCGCTTCCTTCAGGGGGCGAATCCCGGAACCGGGATGACGCCCTCTGCCTCGAGGCGGCCGGCCAGCCAGTCCCTGACCGCCTCCAGCGCGGGCTCGGCGAAACCATAGGTGATCAGGGCCGGCGCGTCGATGTCCAGCGCATGATAGGGATTCCACAGCGCCAGGTGCAGATCCGGCCGCCAGCTGCCCCGCGCATGCTCGCCATAGCGCAGGCGCGCGGTGGAGGCGAGGATGGTGTAGCTGCCGTCGTCCGGCAGGGCATCCCAGTCGAAGCCCTCTTCGTCGCCGAAGGTCACCAGTTCGACCTCGCCCAGCGCGCCCAGGCAGGCGGCGATCGCGTCGGCCGGCACGCCCGCTTCGGACACGCCATCGCTGACCACGTCGCGGCGCGCGACCAGGCGCAGCCTGGCGCCCGGGGGCGGACGGCGCGGAGAACGATAGGCGGTGAGGCTGCGGCGCCAGGCCTGTTCCATGCGGAGGCGGTCGGCTTCTTCCTCGTGGTAGGGCGCCTGCACGCAGGGGTAGCGCCCGGCCAGGGCGGCCAGCCTGGCGCGCCGCTGCATGGCCGCTTCAAACGGCAGGGCGCCGGACGCCAGGGCCTGTGCGATCGCGGCCAGCGTCTCTTCCTGGGTGGCGCGGGTGCCGAGCGCCATCACCATGTCCGCGCCCGCCTCGAGCGCCTGCAGCGCCGCCTGGCCGGCGCCATAGCGTCCGGCGATGGCATGCATGTCCATGCCGTCCGTGATGATGACGCCGTGGTAGTGCCACTGTTCGCGCAGCAGGCCGGTGAGGATAGGCCGCGACATGGTGGCCGGGTAGTCGGGATCGAGGCAGGGATAGACGATGTGGGCGCTCATGATCGCGGGGGCGTAGGGCGCGGCCAGGCGGAAGGGGAGGAACTCGAAGCGCTCCAGTTGTTCCAGCGGCTTGCTCACGACGGGCAGGTCGCGGTGCGAGTCGACGTGGGTGTCGCCATGACCCGGGAAGTGCTTGACGCAGCAGGCCACGCCCTGCGCCAGGCTGCCTTCCATCCAGGCCAGCGCCAGTTCGGTCGCGCGCTGCGGCTCTGCGCCGAAGGAGCGTTCGGCGATCACGGGGTTGTCGGGATTGTTGTTCAGGTCGAGCACCGGCGCGAAGTTCCAGTTGAAGCCGAGCGACCTGACCGCGCGTGCGACGGCCGCGCCGGTCTGGCGCGCGAGCGCGAGGTCGTCCGCCGCGCCCAGGCCCATCGCCGCGGGCGGCGGCGGCAGCCAGGTCGAACGCACCACGGCGCCGCCTTCCTGGTCGATCGCGATCAGGGCCTCCGGTCCCATCGCGTCGCGCAGGGCGCTCGTCAGTCGGCGGACCTGGTCGGGGTCGCGCATATTGCCCCTGAAAAGACAGACGCCGCCGATGCTGTTCTCGCGCAGGAAGGCGNCGGTTGCGGCATCGAGTTCGGTGCCGGGAAAGCGGATCATCATCAGCTGTCCGGCGATCTTCCNGTGCTGCGGGTCGTGGCTCATTGGTGCTCCGTACTTGAAAGTGTGGTGGTGCGGGTGGTGGCGAAGACGGTGCTCAGCGCTGCGATTCGGTCACGTAGCCGTAGTAGTCGCTGCGAAACCACGAGTGGGTCAGCTCGACGGCGGCGCCGGAGCCGAGGTAGCTCNCCCGTGTGATGTGCAGCATGGCGGTGTTCGGCGCCAGCTCGGTCAGGCGCGCCTGGGCGGCGCTGGCGTTGACCGCGCGGATGTGCTGCANGGCGCGCACCGGATGGACGCCGCGTTCTTCCAGGTAGTCGTACAGCGAATCGCCCACCGCCTGCGGGTCGGGGATGTAGACGGCCGGGATGGTGGAGGTCTCGATCGCCATCACGATGTCGTCGGCGGTGCGCAGCCGCTTGAGGCGGACCACCGGCATGTTCGGCGACAGGCCCAGCGACAGCATCTCGAGCGGCGTGGCGGCACCAAGTTCGCGCGACAGCCAGATCGAGCCGGCCTTGGCGCCGCGCTGGCTGAGTTCCTCGGAAAAGCTGGACAGCCGCGACAGGGGCTGCTCGAGCTTGGGCGTGATGTAGGTGCCGGAGCCGCGAACCCGGGTCAGGACGCCGCGCTCACACAGCAGGTCGATCGCCTTGCGCGCGGTGACCCGGGAGATGTTCAGCATGCTCGACAGCGTGCGCTCGGAGGGCAGGGCCTCGTTGGCGCGCCAGCGGCCCTTTCCGATCGCGTTCGACAGCTTGTTCGCCAGCTGGATGTACAAGGGCGTGACATCCGCGGGATCGGGCCGGAAGGCCTGCAGTTCTTCGTCCATCGCGCGTCAGGGGTCAAGGGCGCAGCGGGCGTCTGCAACGACAGGGAGCGCGATCATCGTGGTCCTTTCTTGCAATTAAGTTCAGTAAATATATGACTGGCTGTACCGGGAAGTCAATCGGTATTTGATTGGTATTAATTTAGCTGGGGGAACTTGCAAACGTAGGCTGTATGCGGGTTGCCTGGCCATTCTCGGCTCGCTCAACTGAGTAGTTCAGGCGCAAATTAGGCAATATGAGTAAATTGGTAAATACCAATGGTTTATAAGTTTTTGTTCTGGTACCATAAATTTGCTGACATTCAAACGAATGTCAGTGGCAGCGGTTCGAACGCTCACAGTCTCTCCTCTGTGAGTTCCCCTGGCCTCTTCACCGGGACCAGGGGTTTTTTTACGTACTTTNATCCTCGAGGTGTGCATGAAACGACGCGATACGGGTTCGGCCAGCGGTTCGACGAGAGAAGTCGTCGTCGCGATGCTGTTCGTCAGCATGCTGTTCTTTATCCTGGGCTTCGTCACCTGGCTCAATGGCTCCCTGATCCCCTACCTGAAGATCGTCTGCGACCTCAGCAATTTCCAGGCCCTGTTCGTCACCTTCGCCTTCTACATTGCCTATACGGTGATGGCCTTGCCGTCGGCTGCGGTGCTGGACAGGGTCGGCTACAAACACGGCATGGTCATCGGCCTGGGTGTCATGGCCACCGGCGCCTTGCTGTTCATTCCGGCCGCCCGCAGCGCCGCCTATCCGCTGTTCCTGCTGGCCCTGTTCACACTCGCCACCGGCGCCACGCTGATGCAGACGGCCGTCAATCCCTACCTGGTCTGCATCGGTTCGCGCGAGAGCGCCGCCATGCGCATCAGCATCATGGGATTGTTCAACAAGGGCGCCGGCGTCGTCGTGCCNCTTCTGTTCGCTTCCCTGATGCTGTCNGGCGCTGGCGATGTCTCGGACATCGCGCTCGAGGCCATGGGGGCTGCGCAGAAGGAGGCCTTGCGCGCCCAGCTCGCCGAGCGGCTGGTGTTCCCCTACCTGGTCATGGCGGGCGGCCTCTTGCTGGTCATGGTCATCGTCCATTTCTCGAGGCTGCGCGAGATCACGCCGGAAAAGGATGTCGATGAGGTCGCCGTACGCCGCTTCGGCGTGCTGCAGTTCCCCCAACTGGTGCTTGGCGCGCTGGCCCTCTTCGTCTACGTCGGTGTGGAAGTCATCGCAGGGGACACCATCGGGCTGTACGGCCAGCAGCTGAACGTGCAGCACTTCGGCGTGCTGACCTCATACACCATGGGCTTCATGGTGCTCGGCTACCTGGTGGGCGTCGTCGCCATTCCGCGCCTGCTCAGCCAGAAGACCGCCCTGGTGCTGTCGGCCCTGCTCGGCATCCTGTTCACCTGCGGCGTCCTGTCCGGCTCGGCCACCGATGCCGGCCTGGCCCGGGTCCTGCTGGGTTGGCTGGGTGTGCCGGCAGTGCCGGACACGGTGCTCTACCTGGCCCTGCTGGGCTTCGCCAATGCGCTGGTGTGGCCGGCGATCTGGCCGCTGGCGCTGGAGGGACTGGGCAAGTACACGGCCGCGGGATCGGCCCTGCTGGTGATGGGCGTGGCGGGCGGCGCGCTGCTGCCCATGCTGTACGGCCACTTCTCGGATGCCGCCCACCCGCAAACCGCCTACGCGGTGATGCTGCCCTGCTATGCCCTGATCTTGTTCTATGCGCTCAAGGGACACAGCTTGCGGCGCTGGGGATGGGGGCAGGCCAATGCCACGCCGTCCGGCGCTTCGACGACCGGCCAGGAGTCGGGTGCTTCCGTGCAGAAGGAAGCGAACAGCTAGTCAGCGCGTGTGAAGATAGCCGGTGCCTGCCCTGTCGCCCGTGTCTCTACCTGCACGATAGTGCATCGCGACCTTCGGACAATTCCGAATGATTTTTCCTTCGTTCAAGTGTCGTGATCCTGCGCAAGCGCCCCTGAAAGTTCCCGACGTGTAATCGCAAGAATCACGCGGCGACTGAACGGAGGAAGCGATGCTGGACCTTGCCCACGACACCGGCATGTCGGCCCTGCCGGCGCGCTTCACCCAGGACACCCGCCTCATCCGGCTGACGACCGCACTGGGCAGCGAACTGCTGGCCGAGTGCGTTCGCGGCGAAGAAGCGATCAGCCAGGGCTATGCCTTCGACATCGACGCCCTCTCGACGGACGCGCATATCGAACTGAAGCGCCTGATCGGCCAGCCGGCCCTGGTGCAACTGCTGACCTCGACGAGTCATGAGGACCTGCGCCCCTTTCACGGCTATGTGAGCTCGGTCGAGATGACGGGCGCCAACGGCGGCTTCGCCCGCTATGCGCTCCGGCTCCTACCCTGGATAGGCTTCCTCTCGCATGGCCGGGACAACCGCATCTTCCAGGACATGAGCGTCTTCGACATCCTCGACGTGGTCTTCGGCAGCTACGCCGGCCGTGGCAGGATCGCCCCCGCCTGGCGCTTCGACATCGCCGACCCAGGCGTCTATCCGAAACGCAGCCTCACCACCCAGTACCGGGAAAGCGACCTCGCGTTCGCCGAGCGCCTGATGCTGGAAGAGGGCCTGTTCTACTTCTTCGAACACAGCGGCGATCCGGACAGCCCCTCGCTGGGCAGCCACACGATGGTGATCGCCGACCACAATGGCGCCTTCCCGCCCAACGCCCAGGCCGCCGTCGCATTCACTCGCCCGGGCGCCGTGATGAAGGCGGACAGCATCGACCGCTGGCGCAGCGAATCGCGCCTGCTGACGAATGCCATCGAGCCGGGCAGCTGGGACTACCGCACGGTACGCCAGCGCCAGGTACAGGCCGCGTCAAGCGGCAATGGACCGACCCTGGGCCACCGCGACGCGTCCGGAGTCTACGCATGGCAGGACCGCGAGCAGGGCCAGCGCCTGGTCGACAACCATCTGGAGGCCATCGACGCACGGCGCCAGGTCTACACAGGGGCCGGGACGGTGCGCACCTTCGCCCCCGGCACGACGTTCACCCTGCACGGCCACGCGGTACTCGACAGTTTGGACCACGACGATGGGCGGACGTTCGCCATCGTCCGGGCCGTTCATCTGATGCAGAACAACCTGGGCGCCGACCTGCTCGATGGCGTCCATAAAATGCTGGGGCGGGGGAGCGTGTCCCTGGCTGCCTCCGGCGAACCTGCCTGGAAGGGCCCTGACGATCGTCCCTTGTACCGTAACCGCATCAACGCCATCCCCGCAAGCCTTCCTTACCGCAGCTGTGCCGGCGACGGACGGGGCGTCATCCTCCATCCACGGCGCACCGTGCATGGGCAGCAGACAGCCATCGTGGTCGGTCCGCCCGGAGCGGTCGTCCACACGGACCGCGATCACCGCATCAAGGTGCAGTTCCACTGCCAACGCGGCGCGGCCAGCCACAGCCGCATGGAGCATCCATCGCCCGAGGGACACACCGGCGCACCGGGCGACGACACGGCCGGCACCTGGGTACGCGTGGCGACGCCGGTGGCCGACGCCAACTGGGGCAGCAATATGGTGCCGCGTGTCGGCCAGGAAGTGCTGGTCGACTTCATCGATGGCGATATCGACCGTCCGGTCGTGATCGGCTGCCTGTACAAGGGACGCGGACGGCCGGACGCGGCGCACAACGCGGTCGGGCAGGGCGCGGGCGCGGCGACGGGCAATGCAGCGCCCTGGTTCCCGGGGAAAAGCGATGGGCATGCGCACCCGACTACGTAGAACTTGAAAATTGGACGATGCATCCAACATGCAGTTCTAACCACATCCACGATGAGGAGCACCACCATGAGCCCATCCGATACCCAGAAACTGCATGACTTCCTCGGCCAGCTCGTCCAGGCCCGCGGCATCCAGAAAGATCCGGAAGCAGACGCCCTGATCCAGCGCGCCGTCGAGCAGCAACCTGACGCCGCCTACCTGCTGGTCCAGCGCGCCCTCCTGATGGAGCAGGCCCTGGAGGCAGCCAAGACGCGCATCGCCATGCTGGAAAGCCAGCTCGACAACCAGCAGCGCGGCAGCGGCGGCTTTCTCGATCCGACCAGCTGGGGCAACCGCCACCGTTCGCAGCCGCAACATCATCAGTCGCAGCACATGTCCTGGCAACATGCCTTCCCCAGCTTCTCGAACCGTAGCGGCGGCGGTTTCCTGCGCGGTGGTGGAGGTGGCGGCTTGCTGGGTTCGATCGCGGCAACCGCGGCGGGCGTGGCGGCCGGCAGCTTCCTCTTCCACGGCCTGGACAATCTGTTCCACGACCACGATGCCGGCGGCAACGCTAGCCACTTGCTGTCCGATAATGACCAATCCGGCAGCAGCCTGGCCGACCAGGCCGGCCTCAACGATATCGGCCAGTCCGACCAGCTGCTCGGCGACGGCGGAGGCCTGGACGGTCCCGGCGGCTTCTTCGACGGTGACGGTTCCGACGAGGGCCTGTTCGGCTAAGAGTGCATCACATCTGCTGGAACAGGTAGCCGTGGTTGCGGCTCACCTCCAGCAGGTCCGGGTAGTTGCGCAGCCGTACCATCTGCCGCCCGCGCAGGTCGCGCGTGACTTCGAGGATGGCGTCCACCCGCACCAGGGTCGAGCGGTGGATGCGCCAGAACTCGTCCGGGTCCAGCTCGTCCGCGAGTTCCCTGAGCGTCTTGCGGATCAGTAGCTGGGTGCTGGCGGTCTGCACGCAGGTGTACTTGTCGTCGGCCTGGAAGAACAGGATCTCGCGGGTGCTGACCATGCGCAGGCTGCCGCCTACCTGGGCCTGGATCCAGCGCAGGTAGTTCGGCCTGGCGGCGCCCCCTCCCTTGAGCAGGTCGCCCAGCTCGGCCAGCTGCGCGCCGATGTCCTGGGGCGCCGCCGCGTCGCCGGCCAGGCGCTTGCGCAGGCGCTCACAGGTGGTTTGCAGGCGCGCCGGCGTCACCGGTTTCAGGAGATAGTCGATCGCTCCATGTTCGAAGGCGTCCAGCGCATACTGGTCGTAGGCAGTGGCGAACACGATGTGGCAGCGGTCGTAGAGCTGGCGCGCGGCGTCGATGCCGCCCATGCCGGGCATGCGGATGTCCAGGAACACGATGTCCGGCTGGTGCTGGGCGGCCAGGGCCACCGCTTCGGCGCCGTTGGCCGCTTCGGCCACGATGCGCAGCTCGGGCCAGGCCTCCGCGAGGCGCGCACGCAGCTGTTCGCGCAGCGGCGCCTCGTCGTCGGCAATCAATGCAGTGAGCGGTGCAGCGGACATCAGTCGAACTCCGTCATCCGGTAGGGCAGGCGNATCGACGCGCAGGCGCCGCCGCCCGGCGGCATCTCGATCACCAGCTCGGCGTCCTTCCCGTACAGCAGGGCCAGNCGTTCGCGGATGTTGGCCAGGCCNACGCCTTCGTCGGCATGCAGGTCGATGCCGACGCCNTCGTCGCAGACGTCGACGTGCAGGGTGGCGCCGACCACGTGGCCGCGCACGACNATGGTGCCGCCCGCCACCTTCGGCTCCAGGCCGTGCTTGATCGCGTTCTCGATCAGGGTCTGCAGCATCATCGGCGGGAAGGGCGCACTGCCGAGGAAGTCCGGCACTTCGAAGCGCACCGCCAGCCGTTCCTTCATGCGCGCCTGCATGATCGCCAGGTAGGCGCGCGACANNTCNACCTGCTTGCCGAGGGTGCCCTGCGTGCCGGCCCCGCCGGCGCGCATCTGCGGCAGCGAGGAGCGCAGGTATTCGATCAGGTGGGCGTGCACGCGCGCCGCTTCCTTCGGGTCGGTCTCGATCAGCTGGCCGATCAGGGCCAGGGTGTTGAACAGGAAGTGCGGCTCGACCTGGGCCTGCAGGGTCGCCATCTGCGCTTCCATCAGGCGCCGCTCCAGGGTGGCGACATTGGCCTTGTCCGCGGCGTCCTGGGCCTTCAGCTCGGCGCGGCGCTTTCCGCCGGCGAGCACNTTGACGCCGAAGGAGATCAGGATGAACCAGACGGCCGGCTCGGTCAGCTGGAAGGAGATGCCGAACACGAAGACCAGGAACCAGGTCACGTACAGCTGGCGCCACTCGACCAGGGCCAGCCAGTCGAAGAAGCGCCACCAGAGGGCGCTGGCTTCGGCGACGGCTTCGCGCACGAAGTCGATTGCGCGGTTGATCGGAGCGGCGGCCATGACTTACTCCACGATTTGCTGAGGACGGCGGCCGAACAGGGCCGCGGCGACGAGTTTGAGCAGCAGGAAGCCGACGAACAGGGTCAGCGCCAGCGGCACGATGGTCATCAGGCAGGCCAGCACGATCGACACGGCCAGCAGGGCCGGCCACGGCAGGGCGGCCAGGGTGCGGGCGCCNGAGCGCACGGCGCGGTTGCACTTGCGGCCCAGNTCTTCCATGTCGGCGACGAAGGAGCTGAATGCGGAACGGGTAGCGGATTTCATGCGGTATGTCCTTTGGTAGAGGTGATGGCGCTACTGTAGGACGGGGGCGCCGCGCGCGCCACGGTCATCCGACGAATGGTCGGATTCCCGGGTTTAGCGGTAACGAGGACGGATAGGCGGGGAAGGGCGAGCCGGCGCGGCGCTTATTTGCGCTCGTCCCAGTAGCGGCGCAGCAGGCCGTAATTGACCGTGTCGGCCATCTCGCCGTGCACGAACCAGCGCTCCGGCATATAGCCTTCCTTGCGGAAGCCCAGCCGCTCCAGCAGGACGCCCGAGGCGGTGTTGCGCGGGTCGATGTCGGCCTCGATGCGGTTCAGGCGCAGCTCGTGGAAGGCATAGTCGATGCCGGTGGCCAGCGCCTCGCTCGCGTAGCCCTTGCCCCAGTACGCGCTGCCGAGGGCGTAGCCGATTTCGCAACGGCGGTTCTTCGGGAAGAAGCGGTGCAGGTTGAGCGCGCCGATCAGCCGGCCGGTGGCGGCCAGCTCGATGCCGAAGCGGACCTCGGACTGCTCGCGGTAATTGGCAAGCGCCTGTTCGATCATGACTTCGGCGTCGCGCACCGAGGTCCAGGGCTCGGAGCTCCAGTAATGCATCACGGCGGGGTCGGAGAACACGGCCAGCAGGTCCGGCGCATCGTCCAGGGTGAACGGGCGCAGGGTGAGGCGGTCGGTCGTCAGGATCGGGGTGGCGTAGTTGGACATGAGCTGGACGTGGCAAGACCTGTTGTTATACATGCATGATAACACCGTGCTTCGGGACTGTTCTATGCGACGGAAGTGACAGCCCGGACTACCAGCTCGCCCACCAGCTGTTCGGCATCCTCGAAGTCCGCGCCGGTAAGTTCCGGACGGCCCAGCACCAGCGCCATCTGGGCCGCGAAGTCGGCGTAGGACTGGGTCATGGCCCATAGCGCGAACAGCAGGTGGGTCGCGTTCACGCGGTTGACGCGCCCGTCGGCCATCCAGCGCTCGAACACGGCGATGTCCCGGCGCAGCAGCGGCACCACGCGGGCGCGGATCTGCTCGCCGTAGAACTTGGCGCCGCCGATGACTTCCATCGCGTACACGCGCGAGGCCCAGGGCTGCTCGCGCGAAAAGCGCAGCTTGGCGCGGACATAGGCGCGCAGCACCTCGCCCGGTTCGCCCGCGCTGTCGGCCAGGTGCTCCATGCGCGCGAGCCAGTCGTCGAGCGCGTCGTCGAGCACGCGCTGGTAGAGGCTGGGCTTGGTCGGGAAATAGTAGAGCAGGTTCTGCTTCGAGATGCCGGCCGCTTGCGCCACCGCGGCGATGGTGGTGCCCTCGAAGCCGCATTCGGCGAACAGGCGCGTGGCGGCCTGCAGGATCGCGCTTTCGACCTTGTCGCGCTTGCTCTGGACGGCGTGGATGTCCATGGTGCGCCTAACGCTGCGCCTGCAGGAAGGACAGCAGCCGCGGGTCGCTTGCATAGGCCACGTTGAAGCGGAACCAGGTGCGCTCCGGTATGCGCTGGGTGAAGAACTCGCCGGGTGCGAGCAGGATGCCGGCCTTGAGCGCGGCGTCGGCGATGCTTCGGGCGCTGCGTCCTGGTGGCCCATCCCAGCCGGCGCTGACGAACATGCCGCCGCGCGGCTGGGCCAGCGGGCGCAGTCCGGCTTCGCGCAGGGCGTCCAGCGACGCTTCGCGCGCGGCGTCGAGGCGGGCCGAGAGGCGGGCGACCATGCGCCGGTAGGAGCGCGCGCTGGTCGCTTCGAACACGGCGCGCTCGTTGATCTCCGAGGTCGTCAGGCCCGCCAGCATCTTCACGCGCAGCAGTTCCGGCACCAGCGAGCGGGATGCGCACAGGGAGCCGACACGCAGCACCGGCGACAGGGTCTTGGAAAAGCTGCCGACCCGGACCACGCGGCGCAGGCCGTCCATCGCGGCGAGCGAGGCCTCGCCAGGCGCCGCCAGCTCGCGGTAGATGTCGTCCTCCACCAGCCAGAAGTCGAACTGCTCGGCCAGCGCCAGCAGGCGGTGGGCCTGGGCATGGCTCAAGGAGGTGCCGAGGGGATTCTGCAGCACCGTGCCCACGAACATGAGCTTGGGCTGGAGCACGGCGGCCTGGCGCGCCAGCTCGTCCATGTCCAGGCCCGATTCGCCCCGGCGAATGCCGACCGGGACGCAGCCGTGGTGGCGGATCAGGGACAACAGGTTGCTGTAGCCCGGGTCTTCGACCAGCACCACGTCGCCCGGGCGCGCCAGGGTGCGCAGGATNAGNTCGAAAGCATGGGTNGCGCCGTGGGTCAGCAGCACCTGGTCGGGGCCGACGGGGAAGAGCTCCGCGCCGAGGGTGGCGGCCAGGTGCTGGCGCAGGGCGGGCAGTCCGAGCGGATGGCCGTAACCGCGCAGGCGGCCGGCCGGGATCTTCATCGCATGGCGCACCGCGTCGAGCAGGGTATTCTCGCCATACCAATCGGGCGGCAGCCAGCCGGCGCCGGCCGGCAGCGCTTCCGACTGGCCCGAATACAGCTCGGGCGCCAGGGAGTCCATCTCGGATTGCAGGCTGGGCGCGGGCAGGGCCGGGCAGGCAGCCTGGGGCAGGCTGCGGGCAACGAAGAAGCCGGCGCCGCGGCGCGAAGAAAGCAGGCCCAGCTGGTGCAGGCGCTCGTAGGCTTCGACGACCGTGAATGTGCTGACGCCATTGCACTTTGCGAATTGTCTAACTGAAGGCATTTTCGTGCCGGTACCGAGCTGGCGCTCGTTTACCATCGTCGAGATGACCGCGACGATCTGCTCGACCAGGCTGCCGCGTTTGCTCCTGTCGATGGACAGGGATGGCCACGGCAAGGGCGGCGGCGTATCGGACGCCGCCGTTGGCATTTCGCAAGGAAACTCTTCTGTCAAAACAGCTTGTTCCATCGTCACCGCTCCGCGCCAAAGGGCTGCAACTGTGCAGGTCGGGTTGCCTGTACGGTTGGCCTGTTTTTACCTTGGTGTATCTGTGCCGGTGTTGCCTTGCTGACTATTATTGATCAATATTTTGCCAACTGGTAAAAAATTTTCGCCGCCATGGCAAGGAGAGACGCATGAACGAATCCAGGCCCGACTCGATGTCCGCATTCTGGATGCCCTTCACCAATAACCGGGATTTCAAGGCCAGCCCGCGCCTCCTGGTCTCGGCCGAAGGGATGTACTACAAGGACGTCGACGGCAATCGCATCCTCGACGGCACGGCCGGCCTCTGGTGCGTTCCCTGCGGCCACGCCCAGCCGCGCATCACCCAGGCCGTGAGCGAGATGGTCGGCCAGCTCGACTTCGCGCCCACTTTCCAGATGGGCCATCCGGCCGCATTCGACCTGGCCGAGCAGCTGATGGACTACACCGGCCACAAGTTCGGCCACGTCTTCTATACCAACTCCGGCTCCGAAGCGGTGGACACGGCCCTCAAGATGGCGCTGGCCTATCACAAGGCGCGCGGCGAGGGCGGGCGCACCCGCCTGATCGGCCGCGAGCGCGGCTACCACGGGGTGGGCTTTGGCGGCCTGTCGGTGGGCGGCATCGGCAACAACCGCAAGAGCTTCGGTCCGCTGCTGCCGGGCGTGGACCACCTGCCGCACACGCACAACCTGCTGAAAAACGCCTTCTCGCGCGGCGAGCCGGACTTCGGCGCGGAACTGGCCGACGAACTGGAGCGCCTCGTCACCCTGCACGACGCGTCCACGATCGCGGCGGTGATCATCGAGCCGGTNTCCGGCTCCACCGGCGTGCTGGTGCCGCCCAAGGGCTACCTCAAGCGCCTGCGCNAGATCTGCGACAAGCATGGCATCCTGCTCATCTTCGACGAAGTCATCACCGGCTTCGGCAGGCTGACGACGCCTTTTGCCAGCGATTATTTCGGCGTCGAGCCGGACATGATGACGACCGCGAAAGGCCTCACCAATGGCGTGGTGCCGATGGGCGCCGTGTTCTCCAAGCGCTTCATCCACGACGCCTTCATGGAAGCGCCGCCGGGGATCGAGCTGTTCCACGGCTACACCTATTCCGGCCACCCGCTGGCCTGCGCCGCCGGCATCGCCACCTTGCAGGTCTTCCGCGAGCAGGGCGTCATCGAGAACGCGCAGGCGCAGCAAGCCTACTTCGAGGATGCGCTGCATTCGCTGCGCGGCCTGCCGCACGTGATCGACCTGCGCTCGATCGGCCTGGTGGCCGGCATCGAACTCGAACCCATCGCCGGCAAACCGGGCGCGCGCGCCTACGCCGCCTTCAAGCAGGCGTTCGCGGACGGCATCCTGATCCGCGTGACGGGCGACATCATCGCACTGTCGCCGCCGCTCGTGCTCGACAGGCAGCACATCGACGAACTGTTCGGCAAGCTCGCCAACGTACTCAAGAACCTGGACTAAGCAATGACTCTCATCCCGCATTTCATCAATGGCCGGCCGGCGCACCCGGAAGGCACGCGCCAGCTCGATGTCTACAACCCCGCCCGCGGCGAACCCTGCGCGAAAGTCGCGCTGGCCGAGCCGCGCGACGTCGATGCTGCGGTGCAGGCAGCGCTGGCCGCCTTCCCGGCCTGGGCCGCGACGCCGCCGCTGGCGCGCGCCCGCGTCCTGTTCAGGTACCTGCAGCTGTGCCAGCAGCACGTCGATGAATTCGCCGCCCTGGTGGTGCGCGAGCACGGCAAGACCTTCGCGGATGCGCAGGGAGAAGTCGCGCGCGGCATCGAGGTGGTCGAGTTCGCGGTCGGCATTCCGCAGATGCTCAAGGGCGAATTCACCGACCAGATCGCGCGTGGCATCGACGCCTGGTCGATGCGCCAGCCGCTGGGCGTGGTGGCCGGCATCACCCCCTTCAACTTCCCCGTGATGGTGCCGATGTGGATGTTCCCGGTCGCGATCGCCTGCGGGAACACCTTCGTGCTGAAACCATCGGAGCGCGACCCTTCCGCTTCGCTCCTGCATGCGCGCCTGCTGCAGGAGGCCGGCCTGCCGGACGGCGTGTTCAACGTCGTGCAGGGCGACAAGGTGGCGGTCGACGCGCTGCTCGATCACCGCGACGTCCAGGCCATCAGCTTCGTCGGCTCGACGCCGATCGCGGAATACATCTATGCGAAGGGCTCGGCGAGCGGAAAGCGCGTGCAGGCCCTGGGCGGCGCCAAGAACCACATGGTCGTCATGCCGGACGCCGACATGGGCATGGCCGTCGACGCCCTGATCGGCGCCGCCTATGGTTCGGCCGGCGAGCGCTGCATGGCGATCTCGGTGGCGGTGGCCATCGGCGAGGCCGGCGACCAGCTCGTCGCCAGCCTGGCCGAGCGCGTGGCAACGCTCAAGATCGGCGACGGCATGGCGGCCGGCATGGAGATGGGGCCGGTCGTCACGCGCGCCGCCAAGGAGCGCATCGAGCGCCTGATCGGCCAGGGGGTGGAGCAGGGCGCGACCCTGCTGGTGGACGGCCGCGACTACCGTGTGGAAGGCTCCCCCAACGGCTTCTTTGTCGGCGGCACCCTGTTCGACCACGTCACGCCCGAGATGGCGATCTACCGGGAAGAGATCTTCGGCCCGGTGCTGTGCGTGGTGCGCCTGCCGGACGTGGGTAGTGCGGTGGAACTCATCAACGCCAACGAATACGGCAACGGCGTCGCCATCTTCACCCGCGACGGCGGCGTGGCGCGCGAGTTCGTGCGCCAGATCGAGGTCGGCATGGTGGGGGTGAACGTGCCGCTGCCGGTGCCGATGGCCTTCAACAGCTTCGGCGGCTGGAAGCGCAGCCTGTTCGGTGATCACCATGCCTATGGGCCGGAAGGGGTGCGTTTCTACACCCGCCACAAGGCGGTGATGGAGCGCTGGCCGGACAGCGCCAGCAGCGGGCCGCAGTTCGCCTTCCCGCAGATGAAGTAGCCTTGCGCAGCATGTTCGCAGCTTGATAACAAGAAGGGATGCACATGATCGAATCACTCCAGCACCTGCCGCCAGCAAGCGGATCGAACGGCGAACTGGCCGCGCAATTCACCGACCTGGCGCCGCCCTTGACGGCGCGCCAGGCCGCGCTCGAGGCGGCGCGCTGTCTCTACTGTTATGACGCGCCCTGCATGAACGCCTGCCCGACCGGCATCGACGTCGCCGGCTTCATCCGCAACATCCAGGACCAGAACATCGATGGCGCGGCCTACGGCATCCTGAAGGCGAATATCTTTGGGGGCAGCTGCGCCCGGGTCTGCCCCACCGAGATCCTGTGCGAGCAATCCTGCGTGCGCAACAACCCGGTCGAGCGCGAGCCGGTGCGCATCGGCCTCCTGCAGCGCTACGCGGTCGACAACGCGCGCTTCACCCAGCATCCCTTCGTGCGCGCCCCCGCCACCGGCAAGACCGTCGCGGTGGTCGGCGCGGGGCCGGCCGGCCTGTCCTGTGCGCACCGCCTGGCCATGCTGGGCAACGAGGTGGTGGTCCATGAAGCGCGCGAAAAAGCCGGTGGCCTGAACGAATACGGCATCGCCAAATACAAGCTGCCGGGCGACTTCGCCCAGCAGGAAGTCGACTTCCTGATGTCCATCGGCGGCATCCACATCGAGTACGGCCGCCGCCTGGGCGAGAACCTGGACCTGGCCGGGCTGCACTCCCGCTTCGACGCGGTTTTCCTCGGCATCGGCCTGGCCGCCAGCCGGGCGCTGGGCCTGACGGGCGAGGATGCGCCGGGCCTGATGGCGGCGGTCGACTACATCGCCGCACTGCGCCAGGCCAGCGACCTGTCCCGGTTGCCGGTGCCGCGCCGCGCCGTCGTCATCGGCGCCGGCAACACGGCGATCGACATGGCGGTGCAGATCAAGCGCCTGGGCGCCGAGGACGTCACCCTGGTCTACCGCCGCGGCCTGGAATCGATGAGCGCGACCGGCCACGAGATCGAGATCGCCAAGGCCAATNTCGTCCGCATCCGTACCTGGGCCGCGCCGCTCGAGGTATTGCTCGATGGGGAGGGCCGGGTGGCCGGCATGCGCTTCGAGCAGACCCGGATGGAAGAGGGCCGCCTGGTGCGTACCGGCGGCTTCGTCGAGATCGCAGCCGATGCCGTGTTCAAGGCCATCGGCCAGGGCATGCGCGAGGACGGGCTCGGTGAGGCGATGGCGCGCGAGGGCGACCGCATCCGGGTCGATGCGCGGTTCCGCACGGCGATCCCCGGCATCTACGCGGGCGGCGACTGCGTCGCGCCGGGGCAGGACCTGACGGTGCAGGCCGTCCAGCACGGCAAGCTGGCGGCACTCGCCATCCACGAAGACATTGCAGTCATGACGGAGGCAGCATGGCCGACCTGAGCATCGATTTCTGCGGCATCAAGAGCCCGAATCCCTTCTGGCTGGCCTCCGCGCCGCCCACCGACAAGGCCTACAACGTGGTGCGCGCTTTTGAAGCCGGCTGGGGCGGCGTGGTGTGGAAGACCCTGGGCGAAGACCCGCCGGCGGTGAACGTCTCCTCGCGCTACTCGGCCCACTACGGCAAGAACCGCGAGGTCATCGGCTTCAACAACATCGAGCTGATCACCGACCGCAGCCTGGAAATCAATCTGCGCGAGATCGCCCAGGTCAAGAAGGACTGGCCGGACCGCGCCATGGTCGTGTCCCTGATGCTGCCCTGCGAGGAAGCGCCCTGGGCGGCGATCCTGCCGCTGGTCGAGGCCACCGGCGCCGACGGCATCGAACTCAATTTCGGCTGCCCGCACGGCATGCCCGAGCGCGGCATGGGCGCGGCCGTCGGCCAGGTGCCGGAATACGTCCAGATGGTGACCGCCTGGTGCAAGAAGCACACCCGGCTGCCCGTCATCGTCAAGCTGACCCCGAACATCACCGACGTACGGCATCCCGCGCGCGCGGCACTCAGCGGCGGGGCGGATGCGGTCTCGCTCATCAACACCGTGAATTCCATCACCCACCTGGACCTCGACCGCATGGTGGCCCATCCCATCGTGGGCGGCGCCAGCACCCATGGCGGCTACTGCGGCTCGGCGGTCAAGCCGATTGCCCTGAACATGGTGGCCGAGATCGCGCGCGATCCCGTCACGGCCGGCCTGCCGATTTCCGGCATCGGCGGCATCGGCAACTGGCGCGACGCGGCCGAGTTCATCGCGCTGGGCGCGGGCTGCGTGCAGGTCTGCACGGCCGCGATGCTGCATGGTTTCCGCATCGTCGAAGAGATGAAGGACGGGCTCTCGCGCTGGATGGACGCCCAGGGCTACGCCGACATCGCGGCTTTTTCCCGCAAGGCCGTGCGCAACACCACGGACTGGAAGTACCTGGACATGAACTACCAGGTGATCGCCCACATCGACCAGGACAAGTGCATCAAGTGCGGCAAGTGCTACGTGGCCTGCGAGGACACTTCGCACCAGGCCATCGCGCGCGCCGCCGACGAGGCGGGCAACCGGCGCTTCGAGGTGATTCCCTCCGAATGCGTCGGCTGCAACCTGTGCGAGATCACCTGTCCGGTGGAGACCTGCATCACCATGGTGCCGCAGGAGAGCGGCAAGCCGTACATGAACTGGACGCAGGATCCGCGCAATCCAAGAGCGGAGCTTGTCACGTAGGGTGGGCGGTCCTCCGCCCACGCGTTCGACACACGGCCGCGTATTCGCAAAGGTGATTTGAACGCGCGGACGGCGAAGCCGTCCACCCTACGATTGCGCTACACTCGGTTGGCCATTTTTGCCACCGACGAGGAGAGTCCGACCGTGACCACCAACCACAACGCCAGCCCAGAGCTCTGGAACCACGACCTGGCCCCCACCACGCCAGAGCAGCGCACCTGGCGCTGGTACCACTTCGCCGCCCTCTGGGTCGGCATGGTGATCAGCATTCCCGCCTACATGCTGGCGGCCAGCCTGATCGAAAGCGGGATGTCGGCCTGGCAGGCGGTGTTCACGGTGTTCTTCGCCAACGTGATCGTGCTGGCGCCGATGCTGCTGATCGGCCACGCCGGCACCAAGTACGGGATTCCCTATGCGGTGCTGGCGCGCGCTTCCTTCGGCACCCGCGGCGCGCGCCTGCCGGCCTTCATGCGCGCCATCGTCGCCTGCGGCTGGTACGGCATCCAGACCTGGTTCGGCGGCAGCATGATCTACACCCTGCTGGGCGTGCTGCTGGGCGCTCCGATCGGCGGCGACCCGCTGCCGGGTCTCGGCATCAACCTGGGGCAGCTGGCCTGCTTCCTGGGCTTCTGGGCGATCCAGATGTACTTCATCGTGCACGGCATGGAATCGATCCGCAAGCTCGAGACCTATACCGCGCCCTTGAAAATCGCGATCTGCTTCCTGCTGCTCTGGTGGGTGTACGACAAGGTCGGCGGCTTCGGTCCGCTGCTGGCCCAGCCCTCGCAATTCGTCGACGGCGGGCCGAAGGCAGGCCTGTTCTGGGCCGTGTTCTGGCCTTCGCTCACCGCCATGATCGGCTACTGGGCCACGCTGGCGCTGAACATCCCCGACTTCACCCGCTTCGCCACCACCCAGCGCGACCAGGTCGTCGGCCAGACCCTGGGCCTGCCGCTGCCCATGGCCCTGCTCGCGGCCCTGGCCGTGACCGTCACCTCGGCCACCATCGTCCTGTACGGCAAGGCCCTGTGGGACCCGGTCGACGTGGCCAGCCGCATGACCGGCATCGCGGTGCTGGTCGCCCTGATCATCCTGCTGATCGATACCGCCAGCGTCAACCTGGCCGCCAACCTGGTCGGCCCGGCATACGACTTCTCGGCGCTGTCGCCAAAGCGCATCTCTTACCGCAGCGGGGGCTACATCACCGCCGGCATCGCACTGGCCATGATGCCCTGGAAGATCCTGGAGTCGACCCAGAACTACATCTTCACCTGGCTGGTCGGCTACTCCGCGCTGCTGGGGCCCATCGCCGGCATCCTGATGGTCGACTACTACCTGGTGCGCCGCACCCGGCTCGACGTCGCCCAGCTGTACCGCGACGACGGCATCTACGCCTACCGCGGCGGCTGGAACCCGGCTGCCATCGTCGCCTTCGTCGCCGGCGTGCTGCCCAACATCCCGGGCTTCATGAACGCGGCCTTCCCGTCCGCCTTTCCCGACGTGGGCGAGACCTTCAAGACGCTCTATACCTACGCATGGTTCGTGGGCCTGGCCATCGCGGCGCTGGTCTACGGCGCCATGATGAAAGGCCAGCGCGTGCCCGCGCTGGCTGCGAGACANACCTAAAGGAGAAACGCGATGACGACGATGATCCGTGGCGGCACCGTGGTGAATGCAGACCGCGCATTCCGCGCCGACGTGCTGTGTTTCGGCGACAAGGTGGTGGCGGTCGGGGAAAACCTCGACGCTCCCGCCAACGCCACGATCATCGACGCCGGCGGGCAGTACGTGATGCCGGGCGGGATCGATACCCACACCCATATGCAGCTGCCCTTCATGGGCACGGTCACGATGGACGACTTCTACACCGGCACGGCGGCGGGCCTTGCGGGCGGCACGACCACCATCATGGACTTCGTCATCCCCGACCCGAAACAGTCGCTGCTCGAGGCCTTCCACACCTGGCGCGGATGGGCGAAAAAGTCCGCCAGCGACTACACCTTCCACGTCGCCGTCACCTGGTGGGGGCCTTCGGTGCACGAGGAGATGGGCGTGCTGGTGCGCGAACACGGCGTCAACAGCTTCAAGCACTTCATGGCGTACAAGAACGCCATCATGGCCGACGACGAGACCCTGGTGAACAGCTTCCGCCGTGCGCTCGAGCTGGGCGCCATCCCGACCGTGCACGCGGAGAACGGCGAACTGGTCTACCAGCTGCAGCAGGAGCTCCTGAAGAAAGGCATCCGCGGCGCCGAGGCGCACCCGCTCTCGCGCCCGCCCGGGGTCGAGGCCGAGGCCGCGAACCGTGCGATCGCGATCGCGGGCGTGCTGGGCACGCCGGTCTACATCGTGCACGTGTCCTGCGCCGAGTCGCTCGAGGCCATCGCGCGGGCCCGAGCAAAAGGGCAGCGCGTCTACGGCGAGGCGCTGGCGGGCCACCTCGTCATCGACGACAGCGTCTACCGCCATCCGGACCCGGACTTCGCGCGCGGCCACGTCATG
>JGI24770J26754_10001018_pt1 | contig 20157 bp, 18 predicted proteins | sample LakOneMetagenome_FD_26754 | JGI IMG/M metagenome (IMG submission 26754) | reverse complement strand
CTTCCGTGAGGAGCGCTAAAAATGGCGAAGAAGAGCATGATTGCCAAGAACAACCAGCGCAAGGTCATCGTGGAGCGTTACGCCGCGAAGCGCCTTGAGCTGAAGAAGGCCCTGGTCAACCCGGCCGGCACCGACGAGTCCCGTGAAGAGGCTCGCAAGGGCCTGCAGAAGCTTCCGCGTAACGCGAGCCCGGTGCGTCTGCGCAACCGTGACGCTGTTGACGGTCGCCCCCGCGGACACCTCTCCAAGTTCGGCATCTCGCGCGTACGTTTCCGCGACATGGCGCACCGCGGCGAGCTGCCCGGCATCACCAAGTCCAGCTGGTAACACCTGTCGGCAGCCGTCCGGAGCCTGGCTCTGACGGTCACTGACGCATCCAAACGGGATGTCGACTTCGGTCGGCATCCCGTTTTGTTTTAACCCCGTGGTTCGCGCAGAGCGAAAATCGGGTGCCTCAGAGAGTGAAACTGCCCCGAACCCGCCGGAAAACGCCGTAAATCCGGGGTTTTTCCCGGATCAATGCTAGATTTCATCTCGGTCGAACAGACCAGCGGGGCTTCTCCTTCGAGAAGGATCCGTTCTACCAATATCGTTGTTTTACACACGAAGGTCCGAGGAGGACACTCAATGGCTGACAAGTCGCTGAACAAGACCGAGCTCGTTGCCAAGGTTGCCGCTGACTCAGGACAGAGCCAGGCTGCCGTCGACGGCGTTCTGAACGCATTCTTTGCAACCCTCGCCGAGACCGTTGCCGCTGACGGCAAGGTCACCATCCCGGGATGGTTGGGCGTCGAGCGCACCGCAACCGCAGCCCGCACCGGCCGCAACCCGCAGACCGGCGAAGAGATCGCCATTGCTGCCGGCCACCGCGTCAAGCTGACCGCCGGAAGCAAGCTCAAGGCTGCCGCCAAGTAGCATTCAGTACCACGGCTCGAAAGAGTCGAAAAAGGCGTCGACTGCGGTCGGCGCCTTTTTCGTGTCTGAGCGGATGCCGAGGGGCGGCGCGCGTGCGGCAAGGTCACGGGTGGGATGGTTACGATTATGAACGTGCCTCGTCTTGTCCGCGTTCTCGGTCCGGCAGCCCTGCTGCTGGTCGCGCTGCTGTCCACCCTGGTCGCCCTCAATATCGGTGGGGGCGCAGCGGCGCAGCTGCTCGCGGACCCGGGCCCGGTGGTGCGATGGGGGTTGCCGATATCCAAGATGCTCGTCAACGTCAGTGCGGCCGGCGCCATCGGCGCTCTCATGCTCGCCATCTTCACCTTGAGCCCGCAGAAGCGAGAGTTCGCCGTTGCGCTCGACTTCGCGGCAGCATCCGCTGCACTGTTCGCGGTGGCGTCCGCAGTCACCGGTTTCTTCACATTTCTCCAGGTGACCAACGCCCAGGTCAGCCTGGACGATCGGTTCAGCGCCACCGTCGGGCAGTTCTTCAGTCAAATCGCGATCGGGCAGGCCTGGCTGGCGACCACCCTGATCGCGGCCCTGGTCACCGTCTTGTGCTTCGCGGTCCGCAATCAGACCGCACTGGTCTTCGTGTTCGGCGTGGCGCTCCTGGCCTTGCTGCCGATGGCCCAGCAGGGCCACTCGGCGGGGGCGACGGGCCATAATGCCGCGATCACCGCGCTCGGCCTGCACCTCGTTTTCGCAGCCATCTGGTTGGGTGGGTTGCTCACCATCATTGTGCTGCGCAACCAGCTGCACACGGAGCGACTCGGAGCGGTGCTCGGTCGCTATTCCTCCCTTGCCCTGGTGTCTTTCGTGGTGGTCGCAGCGTCCGGTTATGTGAGTGCCGAACTCCGCGTGGGGACATGGGAGAACCTGTTCACGCCCTACGGGATTCTCGTGGTGATCAAGGTGGCCGCCCTGGTCGTGTTGGGGTGTTTCGGAATCCTGCACCGACGTTTCTTCATCGGACGGCTGACCCGCAGTGAAAAACCCGGCCGACAGTGGTTCTGGTGGCTTGTGGTGGCCGAACTCGGCTTCATGGGCCTGGCCTCCGGTGTTGCGGCGGCCCTCGCGAGGACGGCGACACCGGTGGCTCAGATCGTCGCCGATTCCATTCCCACATCGACGCCGGCACAGATCCTGACCGGCGAGGTGCTCCCTCCGGAGCTCACAGTGTCCCGGTACTTCACCGAATGGAACGTGGACCTCCTCTGGTTGTTGTTCTGTGCCTTCGGCATCTTCTTCTACCTCGCCGGCGTGCGGCGCCTGCACCGCCGTGGCGACAAGTGGCCGGTTTACCGCTCGGTGCTCTGGGTGGCCGGCTTGGTGATCCTGTTCTACCTCACCAGCGGCGGGCTGAACGTGTACCAGGACTACCTGTTCTCCGTGCATATGCTCATGCACATGATGTTGACGATGCTCGTACCGGTGCTGCTGGTCCCCGGTGCACCGGTGACTCTCGCAGCGCGGGCCATCCGCAAGCGACAGGACGGCAGTCGTGGCCCGCGTGAGTGGATCCTGATCGCCGTGCACTCGAAGTTCGCCGGAATCGTGGCGAACCCGCTCGTGGCGGCCGGTCTGTTCGTCGGTTCGCTGTGGATCTTCTACTACACGCCTATCTTCAGCTGGGCCACGACCGACCACATCGGCCACCAGTGGATGATCGTGCACTTCTTGATCACCGGGTACCTTTTCGTGCAGTCGTTGATCGGAATCGACCCGGTGCCCTTCCGGCTGCCGTACGCGTTCAGGCTCCTGCTGCTCATCGGAACCATGGTGTTCCACGCCTTCTTCGGGGTTGCCTTGATGATGGGCACCAGCTTGCTGCTCGCAGATTGGTATGGTGCGATGGGACGCGCCTGGGGGATCAGTGCGATCGCGGACCAACAGTTGGGCGGCGGCATCGCCTGGGGAGTGGGGGAGCTTCCGACGATCGCGCTGGCCATCGTTGTGGCTGTCCAGTGGAGCCGCAGCGATGAGAAGGAAACCAAGCGCCTCGACCGCAACGCTGATCGTACCCACGACGCGGAGTTGAACGACTACAACGCCAAACTGTCCCGACTCGCAGCCCGCGACCGGTAGGCCTGTGCTCGGCTAGTGGAGTTGGATGGCCAGGGCACCGCTCGGTTGGATGGAGACGCTCAGGCCCATGCTGAACGGAACGTTCTCGTCACGTGTTTCGATGCGGCCGTCGAAGAGCGATTGCACCCGAACGGTGATGTGCGCCTGGCCCTCAGTCGTGGGCATCTCGAACCGCGTCTCGCCCGGGGTGAGCGCGACCGCGGGATAGTCCGCGATGGACCATGCCGGCGCCTGCAGAACCCGGTTGTCGATCGTGGTGCCGAATGGGCAATTGGTCGGCTGCAGAACGGTCTGGGTGGCGCAAATGTCCAGAAAACTATTCAGCTCACCCTGCACCTGCTTGATGAAGGCCTCGTTGGGTACGGCGTCCACGGAAATCTCTGTGAGCCCGGGGGTCGTCACGGCGATGGTGCTGGGAGCGGCCGACAGCAGCGCTGAGTCGTGCCGAACCGAGTAGAGCGAGGGCGCGAATGCCAGGTACGTGGCCGAATTCGAGAATGAGTCCTGCGCGTCTGCGGCGGCATGTGCCCGGGTGTCCAGTCGCAAGCCACTCACAGTGAAGGTGGATTGATGAAGCACCGTCACCGCCAGGGCGGCGAGCGGGCTGCTGGCAAAACGCCAGCTGTTGAAGACGCCGGCGAAACGTCCCGTGCTGCGCACCGAGAACTTCATGCTGGACTTCTGCCCGTCGAGTCGGAAGTCATAGACCACCGTGTGCGCCCCCGGCGTCGTCTCAACGTCGCTGCGCAGCTCGATGTGGGTGATGTCGCTGAGAACGGATGACCGCAGCAACGTCTTCGGTAGATCGGGCGCAAGACCCTCGGTCTGCAGTTGAGTGGCTGTGGGCAGCACCCCGTCCAGGGCCAGGGCGCCGGTGGTGTCCTGCCGGGCCAAGGCGTCGAGGTATTGGCGGACAAATCCGCTGGCGCTGTATACCTCTTTGTTGAGCGATCCCACTGTGGCGAACAGCGTCCCCAACAGGAGCGCGAACACGACCGCCACCGCAACGGTGGCTCGAACGACCCGGCTGCGCTGCTGTTTGTCGGCTTCGGTCACCCTAATATTCTATGGGCGACCCAGCCCGAGCTGGTCCGAAGGCCCGGACGGAAGTGGGAAACCGGGCTACACTCACGGCACAACTCGGGAAGGAACACCCATGCAATCAGCCCGCCGCTCGACCCTGATCGTCCTCGCCACCGCTGTTCTGCTCCTGAACGCGGCCTGTGCCACGGGCGCCAGGACAGCATCCAACGTGTCATCCACGACGGCCGCCAGTGCGCCGACCCAAACCCCGACGCCGGTGTCCAGCGCGTCCTCCGACACGCCGACACCCCGGACGGCGGGGACGGCAGTCACTGCGCTGGGGCCCGCGCTGGTACCGGCGTTGCCCCTGGGTCCGCAGATATCCATCACGCGCCCGGCCCCCGGGTCAACCGTGCAGATCCCCATCGAGATGAGCGGAACGGCGAATACCTTCGAGGCTGCTCTCGTCGTGGACGCTCTCGATTCCGGCGGACGCCAGCTGTGTGTGCGCAACATCATGGCCACGTCGGGTACGGGTACCCCCGGCCGGTGGGAGACGTCCCTCGATTTCGTCCCACCGTCCGCGAACCAGCCGGTCACCCTTCGGGCCTACGATTTCAGCGCCAAGGACGGAAGTATCGAGAATCTCGTGCAGCGCGAGGTGACTCTGTCTGCCGTGCACCCGGCGATTTACATCACGTCGCCGACCTGTGGGGCCCGGGTGGCACCTGGAACGAACGTCACAGTCACCGGGCGCGCCTTCGTAGCCGAGGCCATGTTCACCCTCGAACTGCGGGGTTTCTTCGGCGATTCGGTGGTGATCCAGCAGGTCACGGCGGAGTCCGGCACTGAGGAGTCCAATTTCACTGCGTCCCTGGCCGTGCCGGCCGGTCTTCCGGGAGGACTCTATGACCTGATCGCCTACGACAACAGCCTGAAGGACGGTGCTGTGAACCACGTGTTCTCGGTGCAGCTGCTCGTGCAGTAGAGGACGTGTGCGGCAAGTTACAGTGGAATGTCCGAGAGAAAAACCCGTCGTCGCGAAAGTACTGTGTGTCTGAAATTCCACTGTCCCGTGAGCAGGCCGCAGTCTTTGCTGCCATCGAGGGCACCCGCCAGAACGTCTTCGTCACCGGGCGAGCCGGCACGGGAAAATCAACGCTGCTCAACCACTTGTCCTGGAACACCAGCAAGCAGATCGTGATCGCCGCGCCCACCGGGGTGGCGGCGCTGAACGTGGGTGGGCAGACGATCCACTCGCTGTTTCGGCTGCCCATCGGTGTGATCGCCGACAGTGTGATCGACCAGAACGACCAGGTTCGCAAGCTGCTCAACACCATCGACACCCTGGTCATCGACGAAGTATCCATGGTGAATGCCGACCTGATGGATGCCATCGACCGCAGCTTGCGCCAAGCCCGGCAACGTCCGCACGACACCTTCGGTGGCGTGCAGATCGTGCTCTTCGGCGACCCTTACCAGCTGGCGCCGGTACCGGGCGGGCCCGAGGAACGGGCCTACTTCGCCGACCACTACCGCTCGATGTGGTTCTTCGATGCCAAGATCTGGCAAGACGCCCAGCTTCGTATCTTCGAACTCACCGAGATCCATCGACAGAGCGACTCCGACTTCAAGCTGATGCTCAATGCTGTGCGGCACGGGCAGGTGACGCCGGCTATCGGGGGGGCCTTGAACGCCGCCGGGGCACGAACCCCGCCCACGGAAGGTGCGATCACCCTGGCCACGCGCAACGATTCCGTGAACCGCATCAACGCTGCCGCGCTCAAGCGGCTGTCCGGTAAATCGCTGTCTGCGAAGGCCGATGTGACGGGCGATTTCGGTGGCCGCAGCTACCCGGCTGACGAGGTGCTGGAGCTGAAGGTGGGCGCCCAGGTGATGTTCCTGCGAAATGACTCCCCGCTCGATGGCGGCCCGCGCTGGGTCAACGGAACCATCGGCACCGTCACCAAGGTGGATTCGACCGTTTTCGTCGATATCGACGGGCAGACCCACGAGGTTGAACCGGCGGTGTGGGAGAAGTACAAGTACACCTACAACGCGTCCACGAAGAAACTCCGCAAAGATGTCGTCGCCGAGTTCACGCAGTTTCCGTTGCGGTTGGCGTGGGCGGTCACCATCCACAAGTCGCAGGGTGCGACGTATGAGCGGGCGGTGGTGGATCTGGGAGCCCGGGTGTTCAGTCCTGGACAGACCTACGTTGCCCTCAGCCGGCTCACGAGCCTCGACGGGTTGTACCTCACCCGTCCCTTGCGCCCGAGCGACATCATCGTTGACGAGAATGTACAACGATTCATGAACATCGCGCCGGCCGACGAGGGTCTTCCCCTGCAGCCCTAGTGCCCTGCGTGGCCGATGGCTACGTCGTCGCGCATCATATCGTTTTGGTTACACTTTCAACAGCCCTCACACCAGTGTGAGACCTCCGGATACGCTCCCGATCTCACAGTGAACTGGAGGAGTGATGGAGACTCGTTCACCGCGCCGCAGGCGCACGATTGCAATGGTGATGAGCGTGTGCCTTGCGCTGCCGGCCTTCACGTTGGCGGCGGGAGCATCAGTGGGCACCCGGAGCCAACTCAACGCGGTCCTCCCGGAATCCGTCACTGCCCAGCTCGATGCTGTCGTCACTGATGCGATGACTCAGGCCGACGCATCCGGAGCCTTGATCGGTGTCTGGATCCCGTGGGCCGGAAGCTGGGTCGTCTCACCCGGTACGACGACCCGCGGCGGTGACACGCCGCTGACAACAGGCATGCGCTTTCGCATCGGCACGAACACCACAGCCATGACGTGCACGGTCTTGCTCAAGCTTGTGGACGAGGGCAAGGTGCACCTGGCCGACCCGGTGTCGAGTTATCTGAACCGTGATGCGGGGCTGGCCGATGTCACGCTGGGACAGCTATGCCAGAACACGTCGGGAATCGCTGATTTCACCGGCGTGCTCACTCCGCAATTCATCAACACGCCTGAACGGGTCTGGCCGCCGGTTGAGTTGGCTACCAACGGGCTGGCCAAGCCGCGCAGCACACTTCCCGGTGCCGGCTGGGTGCAGTCCGATACGGGCATCATCGTGCTTGGAATGGCCCTTGAGGCCATCACCGACCAGAACCTGGATTCCCTCTATCAGCACTACATCTTCGATCCCCTCGGCATGACGAACACGTCCTTCCCGGACGCTTCCAGCCTGCAAATACCCGGGGCGCACCCACACGGCTATGCGGCAGTGCTGGACGCGGCCGGGACGCCGACGTGTGCCCACGTTCGCGATGACACGGCGTTGTCCCCGTCCGTCGCGTGGGCTGCCGGGGGCGCGGTGTCGACCCTGAACGACATGAAAACATGGGCGCAGGCGTTGGCGACGTCCCGGTTGATCAGTGATGAATCAGCCGCCGCGCAGTGGAACACGGTGCATCCGGGTTCCGAGGTCCCGTCGTGGATGACATACGGGCTTGGTGCCTGGCAGCTGGGTTCGCTGAGGGGGAGTTCCGGCAGCATCCCCGGCTTCGTCTCAGCTGCCCTGGTCGACCCGGGTACGAACCTGACCGTTGTGGTGATGCTCAACAATTCCACGGCCGGTTCCGGGTTTGCCCGGAGCCTGGCTCAGGAGCTCGCAGCCATCGCCGCCTTCGTGCCGGAGTCCGCAGAGCAGGGCGCGCCCGCGATCAATGTGCCCTGGACGGCCCGGCAGGCCGCCGCGATCCGGGCAGCGGCGCCGTGTGCGAGCGTCGTTTCACCCGCAGGATGAACGAGCGCGAGATCGACCCGTTCCCGGATATTCACCCGCGACCGCAAAGTCAGGCATTGACAGTGCTCATTCTCGGGGCGATCCTGAACAACGCAATGTTCTCCGCGAATCCGCGGGCGTATGTCGAAACGACGTAGCCGTCTGTGCCGGTGAGGCCCCGGAAGGGCAGAGAGGTCATTCGTCATGACCACAGCACAAGACATGACCGGTGATGCCTTGGTGATCTTCGGACAGGACGAGGTGCTGAAGTGAAGGTGATCATTGTGGGCGGAGTGGCAGGGGGCGCATCCTGTGCGGCTCGGCTGCGCCGTTTAGACGAGAGGGCGACGATCCTGCTGCTGGAACGTGGCCCGTACGTGTCCTATGCGAACTGCGGCCTGCCATACCACGTGGGAGGGGTGATCGAGCAGGAAGCGAGCCTGCTGGTGGCCAATGAGCGCGTCTTCCGGGAACAGTTCAACATCGATTGCCGAACCGGTTGTGAGGTGGTGGGCGTCAACGCCGAAGAAAAGACGGTGCAGCTGCGCGACGTGGCCTCCGGCACTGTCACCACGGAAGGCTACGACAAGCTCGTCCTGTCGCCGGGAGCGGTGTCCATCCGCCCGACCCTGCCCGGCATCGACCTGCCGGGAATCTTCCAGGTTCGTACCGTTCCAGATGCCCGGGAAATCAGGGCATGGCTCGAGCGCGGCACCAGCTTTCTGGCCGGTATGGAACGCTATTCCGGGTTTCAAACCGTCAGGCCCCGCATCCGCGCCGTCGTTGTCGGTGGCGGCTTCATCGGCCTCGAGATGGCCGAGAACCTGCGGGGCAGAAACGTGGACGTGACCGTGCTCGAGATGGCAGACCAGGTGCTCGCTGCGCTTGACCCCGAGTACGGCCACCTCGTCGAGGACTTTCTCGGACTCCACAGTGTTGACCTGGTGCTCCGTGACGGCGTTGCCGGGTTCGCTGAGGGTCCTGACGAATCCCTCGTGGTCACCACTGTTTCCGGTCGCGCTTTTCCGGCCGACCTCGTGATCCTGGCCCTCGGCGTGCGACCCGACACCACCCTCGCGGTCTCGGCGGGTATTGCGATCGGCGAGCGTGGCGGCATCCGTGTCGATGAGCAGATGCGCACAACTGATCCTGACATTTTCGCAGTCGGCGATGCCATCGAGGTGCGGGACGCCGTGACGGATGAATGGACCGTGATGGCCCTCGCTGGAAACGCCAATCGTCAGGGCCGCATCGCCGCTGAAGTCATCACCGGGCGGGACTCGAGCTTCCGTGGCGCCCAGGGCACCGCCATCGTCGGGCTTTTCGGATCGGCAGTCGCGTGGACCGGCGTGAATGAGAAGACACTGCAGCGCCGGGGCGACGCCGACTATGACAAGGTCTATGTCTTCCCGAATTCGCATGCCGGCTACTACCCGGGAGCGAAACCGATCGCGATGAAGCTGCTCTTTCGCAAGAGTGACGGTCGCCTTCTCGGAGCTCAGGCCGCGGGCGAAGACGGCGTCGACAAGCGCATCAGTGACATCGCCCTGGCGATTCAGTTGAACGCAACCGTGTACGACCTTGAAGAGGCTGAGCTCTGTTACTCGCCGCCGTTCGGCAGCGCCAAGGACGCCGTCAATTTCGCCGGCATGGTCGCTGCTGATGTGCTGCGCGGGGATATGCCGATCAGCCATTGGGGCGGCCCAGACACGGCCTTCCTCCTGGACGTGCGCGAGAAGGGTGAACTGGCTGTGGAATCGGTGCCGGGGGCCGTCAACATTCCGCTCGGCCAGCTGCGTTCGCGCCTCGCCGAATTGCCCGTCAACGCTGAGATCCACGTGGTGTGCCGCTCCGGCCAGCGCGCCTACTCGGCCACCCGCATCCTGCTTCAGAACGGATTCACGGCCGCAGTCCGCTCCGGGGGCATGCTTTCGCGCGCGATCATCGAACGGCCCCGGGTGAGCCGCGATACCGATTGACGGGTGAGACGGGTGTACGGACAACAGTCACGACCTGGCTAAGAAGCCAAATGGAGGTTCGAGAGATCATGAGTTTTCCACCGATAGCCGACTACGCCTTCCTCTCCGACTGCGAGGTGAACACCCTGGTGGCACCCGATGGATCAGTGGAATGGCTGTGCCTGCCCCGACCGGATGCCCCGAGTGTCTTCGGCGCTCTGCTTGACCGGGCGGCCGGTTCTTTTCGATTCGGACCGACGAACACCCTGGTTCCACAACAGCGCCGCTATCTGCCGGGGACGATGGTGCTCGAGACGACCTGGCACACGCCGACCGGGTGGCTGACGATACAGGACGTTCTGGTGATGGGGCCGCTGGAGTCGAACCGACGCACCGGGTACCGACGCTCTCCCGGAGATTCGATCTCACAGCGCACCCTGTTGCGGATCGCGACGTGTTTCGACGGGCGGGTCGAGCTTGAGGTCAACTGCATCCCCTTGTTCGAGTACGGCAAGACTCAGGGCGACTGGAATTTCGACGGCCCCGGTTATGACCGGGCGACGTTGACCGAAGCCGAGATCTCCCTCACTCTGGGGGGCAGCATTCCCTTGGGGATCGTCGGTGCCCGGTGCACCGGGCGGACGACCCTCGAAGAAGGGGAATCAGCGTTTGTGGCCCTGTCCTGGGGCGACGCCGTGCCAGCCGGGATCGATGAGGCCTTGGCCTGGCTCAACCACACCGCAGACTACTGGCGTGACTGGCTGAGCATGGCGACCTTCCCGGATCATCGTTACCGACCGTACCTCGAGCGGAGCGCCCTGGCTCTCAAAGGCCTGAGCTACGCACCGACCGGCGCGATCATGGCTGCCGCGACCACGTCGCTGCCGGAGACTCTGGGCGGCGAACGCAACTGGGACTACCGGTACACCTGGATTCGGGACACGGCCTTCATGCTGCGGGCTTTGCACGGACTGGGACTCAACTGGGAGGCCTTTGACTACTTCGCCTTCATCCTCGACGCGGTGGGCATCCACAAAGACGCAAAGCCGTGGGACCTGCAGATCATGTACGGCATCGGCGGGGAACGTGACCTGACCGAGCACACGCTCGACCACTTGTCCGGCTACCGCGGTTCCCGACCGGTGCGTACGGGCAATGGCGCCTACAACCAGCATCAGCACGACGTGTGGGGCATGCTCCTTGATTCGGTGGAAGAGCACCTCCGCGGGGGTGGGCAGATCGCACCCGCGGTGTGGGAAAGCCTGGCCGGTCTGGTCGACACGGCTATCGAACGCAGCATAGAGCCGGACCAGGGTATCTGGGAGATGCGCGGCAAGCCCAAGCATTTCGTGGCATCCAAGGTGATGTGCTGGGTCGCCGCGGACCGGGGCGTTCGCATCGCGGAGAGCCGCGGCGACACGGCAAAAGCGGTGCGCTGGCGGGAAGCCGCGGATAATCTCAAGGCTGAGATCTGCGACCGCGGTGTGAGCGAACGCGATGTCTTCACCCAGCATTACGACACCACCGATCTCGACGCCTCGCTCCTGTTGCTTCCGCTGATGGGCTTCCTGCCGCCCGATGACCCGCGTATTCGTGCGACTGTGCTGGCGATCGCGGATGAGCTCACGGAGCAGGGGCTCGTGCTGCGCTATCGGGTGGACACCACCGATGACGGACTCTCCGGCGAGGAAGGAACATTCAGTATCTGCTCGTTCTGGCTTGTGTCGGCGCTCTCCATGATCGGGGAGTTCGATGCCGCGGCTGCACTGTTCGAGAAGCTGTTGTCATTCGCGGGACCGTTGCTGCTCTACGCCGAAGAGATCGACGCAAACACCGGGCAGCACCAGGGCAACTTTCCCCAGGCATTCACGCACCTTTCACTGATCGATGCAGCCACCCGGCTCATCGATGCCGAGCGGGTGCGTACCGATGCAGCCGATGACGACCGTATAGAGGAGTACCTGCGGTGAGATCAGGGGTGTCGGGTTCCCTCTCCGGCGAGGAGGGAGCGGTAGCCCTCCGCATAGCTCGGGAATTGGAACGTGAACCCGGTGCTCAGCAGCAGCCTGTTGCTCAGGCGCTTGTCTCCGCCGCGCAGGCTCTCAGCGGGGTCCTCGTCGACGGGCGGAGTCGGCAAGCCGAGTTCGGCGGCAAGGAAGGTGACGACCTCGTTCATCAGCACCGGGGCGTTGTCGACGCCAAGGTACAGGGGAGCGGGTTGCGGCTCTCGCTGGAGCAGGTGCACGATCGCCGACGCGGCATCGTCGCGGTGGATCCGGTTCGTGTGCCGCGACGGCACCGACAGGGACGCCCGGCCCTCTCGCACCTGCGTGATCAGCCGCTCGCGGCCGGGGCCGTAAATGCCGCTCAGTCGAAAGACCGTGGCGCTGGGAATGCGCTCGTGCAGCAGCTGCTCGGCCTCGAGAAGGATAGCGTCGGTACCCGGTTTCGGAGTCGCGGCGGTGCGCTCGTCGACCCAACTGGCGTCGTTGACGTCGTAAACAGCGGTGGAGGACACGAGTAGCACCCGGAGCGGAGTGGCACCGGCTTCATCGAGCGCGTCGAGCAAATTGCGCAGGCCGTCGACGTAGGCTGAACGGTAGACCTCCGGTGTCGGACGGCCGGCAGCGATCGTGACCACCACAAGGCTGGTATCGGTCGGTAACACCGGCTTGTCACGACTGAGGTCTACGGATTGGCCGGTTATCGCGGCCGGCAGAAGATCGGCGTTTCGGCGTAATCCCAGCACCTGGTATCCGAGTCCGGCAAAGCGCAGGCCCACCTCGGTACCGAGGTCGCCGCATCCTGCAATCACTACCGTCATTTGACTCCTCTGCTTGCTTGTGAGGCTAGCCTGCCGAGCTGGGCAGCGGATGTCCGTGGTCGTCACGCGAAGTTCTTCTGCATTCCTCAAGAACGCGATTTATTATCGTCTCAGATCTGCGATTAGGCGTGACTTTTGACAACCACTGCCGGTAGGTTACTCAATCAAAAGCGTCGGAAAGACAATTCAAGCTCTGGAGAAAATGATGAGAGTTGCGGTACTTCGAGAACGAGATCCGGGGGAGCTGCGAGTGGCAGCAACGCCCGAATCGGTGAAGCAGCTCGTGAAGACCGGACTNGACATCGTCGTTGAATCAGGTGCCGGAGATGCCGCCGGATTCCCGGACGCGGCCTACCTCGATGCCGGCGCATCGGTCGAACCGCTGATATTCCTGAGCGAGATCGACGTGCTGGCCCATGTTCGTCCGCTGAAGCCTGCGTTCATCGTCACCCTGCGCTCCGGAACAATCACGGTGGGACTCGCCTCGCCGGCCAACCAGCTCGACGCGGTCGCGCAACTGTGCGCTTCCGGGATCACGGCCTTCGCGCTGGAATTGGTGCCCCGCCTCTCCCGGGCGCAGTCCATGGACGCGCTCACCTCACAGGCCTTGGTCGCCGGTTACCGCTGCACGCTGGAAGCCGCCATGCGCTTGCCGCGATTCTTCCCCCTGTTCATGACGGCTGCCGGAACGATCCCGCCCGCCAAGGTCCTCGTGCTCGGGGCCGGTGTCGCCGGCCTTCAGGCCATCGCCACGGCCAAGCGTCTCGGGGCTAAGGTATCCGCCTACGACGTACGCGCGGCATCGGCCGACGAGGTGCGTTCGATGGGTGGCACGTTCGTCGACCTCGGACTCGATACCACCGAGGGCGGTGGCGGCTATGCCAAGGAGCAGGGCGCTGACCGGGCCAAGCGCCAGCAGGAGCTTTTGACCCCGTACGTGTCTGATGCCGACGTCGTGATCACGACCGCAGCCATTCCGGGTCGGCCGGCGCCACGCCTGCTCACCCGCGAGATGCTGCTGGGCATGCGCTCCGGTTCGGTCATCGTCGACCTTGCGGCCGAAAGCGGTGGGAACGTCGAAGGCAGTGTTGCCGGTGCCGAGGTCTCGATCGACGTCACCAGCGGCCGCGTGACAATCGTGGGTATGCAGGATGTCGGCTCGTCGATGCCCTATGACGCATCACGCCTGTACTCGAAGAACGTCTCCAACCTCATCGCACTGATGACGTCTGAGGGCAGGGTCCAACCTGATTTCGACGACGAGCTCGTGCGCGGCGCCTGCCTCACGCGCGACGGAACTGTCCTGCACGAACCCACCCGGCAGTCACTGGCCGATCTATCACCGCAGGGAGTCTCCTAATGGAACCCATGAGCCTGTTGTCCATTTTCGTACTGTCGGTCTTCATCGGCTTCGAAGTCGTTTCGAAGGTCTCCAGTACGCTGCACACCCCCCTGATGTCCGGGGCCAACGCCATCCACGGCATCATTCTGGTGGGCGCGATCGTCGTAGCCGGCCAGGCCGACAACGTGGGCATTCTCATCTTCGCCCTCATCGCCGTGCTGCTGTCCACCATCAACCTCGTCGGAGGATTCGTCGTGACCGACCGCATGCTCGAGATGTTCGCCGGCCGAAAGCCGGCCGCATCCCAAGGAGGAAAACGATGAATGTGCTCTCCTCGGAATGGACCACGGGACTGTATCTGGTGGCCGCAGTCTGCTTCATTCTCGCGCTCAAAGGCCTGGGCTCACCGAAGACCGCCAGGCGAGGCAACGCCATCGGTGCGGTGGGTGCCCTCATCGCGCTGGTCACGGTCTTCCTGTCGACGCGCCTGGACAACATCCTCCTGATCATCGCCACCATGGCTGTCGGCGCCGCGATCGCGGCGCCGCTCTCACGTCGGGTGCAGATGACGGCGATGCCGCAGCTCGTGGCGCTGTTCAACGGTGTCGGCGGTGGAGCCGCAGCCATTGTGGCGCTGCTTGAACTGCCCCTCGTTGAGTCCGCCGGTGCGTCGCTTGCCGTGGTGTTCACCGTGCTCGTCGGTGGCGTGTCATTCTCGGGTTCCTGCATCACCTTCGCCAAGCTGCAGGGCCTGATACCCACCAAGCCACTGATCTTTCCCGGCCAACGCTGGGTGATGGGCCTGGTGCTCATCGCGGCGGTCGTGCTCGGCGCGGTCATCGTGACCTCCCCGTTCGTGCTCGGTGGAGCGATCCTGCTGGGCATCGGGCTCGTCGCCGGTGTGTTGCTGGTGAACCCGGTGGGTGGAGCAGATGTTCCGATTGTCATTTCGCTGCTCAACGCCTTCACCGGTCTGGCCGTCGCGGCATCCGGCCTCGTTCTGGGCAACGTGCTCCTGCTCGTGGCAGGAACGCTCGTGGGCGCCAGCGGAACGATCCTGACCCGGGCAATGGCCTCCGCCATGGGCCGCAGCGTCAGCGGCATCATCTTCGGTGCCTTCAAGGGCACGTCCACGGCGGGTTCCACTGAGATCTCCGAGCGACCGGTACGTTCATCGTCGGCCGAAGACGTCGCCATTCTGCTGGGGTACGCCCAACGCGTGATCATCGTTCCCGGCTACGGCCTGGCCGTGGCACAGGCGCAGCACACCATGGCGGAACTCGTGGTGACGCTCGAGAAGAAAGGCATCGAGGTCATTTTCGGAATCCACCCCGTCGCCGGCCGCATGCCCGGGCACATGAACGTTCTCCTCGCCGAAGCCAATGTGCCCTATGAGGTGCTGCAGGAGATGGACGAGGTGAACCCGCAGTTCAAAACCGCCGATGTGGCGCTGGTGGTGGGCGCCAACGACGTGGTCAACCCGGCCGCGAAGTCGAGTCCCGGATCACCCATCTACGGAATGCCCATCCTCGACGTGGGGCTGGCGCGCCAGGTGGTGTTCCTCAAGCGCTCCATGCGGCCGGGATTCGCCGGCATCGAAAACGAGCTCCTCTACGAAGACCAGACGACCCTGCTCTTCGGTGACGCCAAGGACTCCCTCACCAAGGTTTTGACGGCGGTGAAGAACCTCTAAACGCCATCTGGTCTCGTCCGCCACCCCCGGTTCAGGTCGGGGGGTGGCTTCGTTTTGTCGCGGATCCGAACGGCCAGTCCCAAGAGAGAAGGGGACACGCCGCTTCCGCTGTGCGAGCACTACGCTAGGAACCTAAAGTACTTACAAGGACGTAAACGTGTATTCGGGGGCGTGGTCTCCGGATCAATCGGCGGGAGCACATAGAAGTGACAACCTCTGTAATCGTCAATGGCGCTCGCACGCCGATCGGCAAGCTGCTGGGCTCCCTGTCCTCCCTCTCCGCGCCGGAGCTGGGCGGCATCGCGGTGCGGGCCGCCCTGGAACGTTCGGGTGTCTCGCCCGACTCGCTCGAGGCCACCATCTTCGGAAACGTCATACAAGCCGGGGTGGGCCCCAACCCTGCCCGGCTGGCAGCGCACAATGGCGGTGTCCCGATGTCGGTTCCGGCCACCTCCATCAATAAGCAGTGTCTGTCCGGGATGACGGCGATCGCACAGGTCGACCTCGCTATTCGCGCCGGCTACCTGACCGCGGGCCTGGCCGGCGGCATGGAATCCATGTCGCAGGCGCCGCATCTGCTGCGGGGCGCGCGATCCGGATTCAAGTACGGACCGAGCATGCTCGAAGACGCACTTGAGCGTGATGGGCTTATCTGCGGGTTCGACGGTGAGATCATGGGCGCTGCCACGGAGCGCCATCAAACACCGTTCGGCCTGACGCGTGCGGAGCAGGATGCCTTCGCAGCCTTGTCCCACGCCAAGGCCTCCGCGGCGATCGCGGCCGGCCGGTTCGCTGAAGAGGTGACCCCGGTGACGATCACAGGACGAAAAGGCGATGTCGTCGTCGACACCGACGAGGGCGTGCGGCCGGGAGTGACCGCTGAAGCGCTCGGACAGTTGCGGCCCGCGTTCTCCCGGGACGGCACGATCACCGCCGGGTCTGCGTCGCAGCTGTCGGACGGGGCAGCCGCGCTCGTCATCATGAGTAAGGATGAAGCTGAGCGGCGCGGCCTGGAGTGGCTGGCTGAGATTGTGAGCTACGGAACCGTTGCCGGCCCCGATGCCTCACTGCTGCTCCAGCCCGCCGGTGCGATCAACAATGCCCTCCTGCGTTCAGGGTCGCTCACGGTCAAGGACCTCGACCTCGTCGAAATCAACGAAGCATTCGCCAGCGTCGCCCTGTTGTCCAGCCGCCAACTCGGGCTGGACATGGATCGGGTGAACCCGAATGGCGGCGCGATCGCGCTCGGGCATCCGGTCGGCATGAGTGGTGCTCGCCTCGTTCTCACGCTGGCACTGGAACTCCGCAGGCGTGGCGGCGGAATCGGCGCTGCAGCCCTGTGCGGCGGCGGCGGCCAGGGCGATGCGATGATCATTCGCGTTCCCTGACCACCGGGCTCGATCGGGACCGGGGTCCAGCGAGGTCGCTCTGACTTCGCTGCACCTTTCTGTCTGCCCGCTGTCGCGGCTGGCGATTATCGGTGCGTGAACCGGGCCGTGCGCTTTTCAACGAAGGCGGCCATCCCCTCTTTTTGATCCTGGGTGGCAAAGACGGAGTGGAACAGTCGGCGTTCGAAATGTACGCCCTCGGCCAGGGTCATTTCGAAGGCCGCGTTGACGCATTCCTTGGCGAGCATGGACACGGGCAGTGACTTGTCGGCGATGGTGCTCGCGGTGGCGAATGCTTCATCGAGCAACTGCTCGGCCGGGATGACCCGGGCGACGAGGCCGCACCGTTCGGCTTCCTGTGCATCCATCGTGCGACCGGTGAGGACCATCTCCATTGCTTTCGCCTTTCCGACGGCGCGCGTCAGACGCTGCGAGCCGCCGATCCCCGGGATGACCCCGAGGTTGATTTCCGGTTGGCCGAATTTGGCCGTGTCAGCCGCAAGGATGAAATCGCACAACAGGGCCAGCTCGCAGCCTCCCCCGAGCGCATAGCCGGCAACGGCAGCGATCACGGGTGTGCGTACTCGGGAAAGCTCGTTCCATTTTGCGAACCAGTCCGCGGAATACATGTCCTGATAGCTCTGCCCTGCCATCTCCTTGATGTCGGCCCCGGCGGCGAAAGCGCGGGCCGAACCGGTGATGATGATCGCACCGATGCCCGGATCGCGGTCAAGGTCTCGCGCGGTGTCGACGACCTCGCCCATCATCACCGAGTTGAGGGCGTTGAGGGCCTCTGGGCGGTTGAGGGTGATCAGGGCGACTCGACCACGGCGTTCCACAAGGATCGTGCTGAACGAGCTCATTCGGTGACCGCCTTCGTTGAGTTGTCCCGAATCGTGTTGATGATGCCGGAGAAGTCCATGCCGGCGCCGTCTTCGTCGGCGAAGCGGCGATAGATCGTGGCGGCCAGCGGTCCGAGTTCCGCGGAGACACCGGTGGAGTCAAGCGCATCCAGGGCCAGGCCGAGGTCTTTGGCCATCAGGGCGCCGGCGAAGCCCGGCTGGTAGTCACGATTGGCCGGACTCGTGGGGACCGGACCGGGAACGGGACAGTTGGTGGTCAGCGCCCAGCACTGACCGGATGCCGTCGACGCGACATCGAAGAGGGCCTGGTGGGTCAGGCCCAGTTTTTCACCGAGCACGAACGCCTCACTGACGGCGATCATCGAAATGCCGAGGATCATGTTGTTGCAGATCTTGGCGGCCTGGCCGGCGCTGGGTGCCCCGCAGTGCACGATGCGAGCACCCATGGTGGCCAGAATCGGCTCAGCCAACGTGAAATCTTCAGGCAGCGCCCCAACCATGAACGCCAGCGTCCCGGCGGACGCCCCGACCACACCGCCGGACACCGGAGCATCCACGTTCAGGTGACCGGCGGCGACGGCGAGCTCGTGAGCGCGTTTGGCGTCGTCGACGGCGATGGTCGACGAGTCGATGAACAGCGTGCCGGGCTTCGCGATGGACAGCAAACCGGGGTTTTCTGCGCTGCCCGAATAGGCCTCGATGACGTGACGGCCGGTGGGGAACATGGTGATGACCACGTCAGCAGCGGCCACGGCCTCGGCCGCTGTCTCGGACACCGTCAAGCCGCTGTTGCGAGCTGCGTCGATGGCGGCCGGGCTGAGGTCGAAACCTGTCACGGTGTAGCCGGCCTTGAGGAGATTGAGGGCCATGGGGCCACCCATGTGGCCCAGGCCCAGGAAAGCAATAGAGGTGTTCATCTTCATCCTTATCATCGACGCCGTCATTGGCGCTCGGTTAGCGGTCTCAGCGAGCTGACGTGCCGGGTACTCGACCGGAAAGCGTGAATTGCGCGTCGCTCGGATCGAGCGGCGCAAAGTAAGAATCGACGTGGGCCGGGTCGACTTCGTTCAGCGTTGCCGGTATCCAGCGCGGTTGACGGTCCTTGTCGATGATTTGCGCGCGCACGCCCTCGGCGAAGTCGGGGGAGCGCTGGGCGCGAATGGAGACTCGATATTCCTGTTCGAGGGCGGCTTCCAGGCTCGGCAAGCGACCGGCCCGGCGTAGCGAGGCCAAGGTCACGGCCAGAGCTGTCGGAGACTTGGCACTCATCGACTGCGCGGCGCCCTGCGCGGCGTCATCGGACGACGCGCGTAATCGGTCGATGATGGCAGCCACGCTGTCGCCGATGTATGCCCGGTCTATCCACGTCTGCTGCGCGAGCAGCGCCGAGGAGGGCGGATCCTGCCGGAGCGACGCGATCGCCCGGTCGGCATCCGTCGTCGCCAACGCGGCTGTCAGTGCGGGGATCCGGTCAGAGCCGATGAAGCAGTCAGCCATCCCCAGCGCGATCGCGTCTTCCGCTCGGACAAAGCCGGCGGTGAGCGCCAGGAAGGTCCCCAGCTCGCCGGGCGCATGGGAGAGCAGCCACGTGCCGCCGACGTCCGGCACGAAGCCGATTCCGGTTTCGGGCATGCCCAGCGAGGAGCGTTCGGTGACGACTCGATGTGAGCCGTGAGCCGAGAGGCCGATTCCACCGCCGAGGACGAGGCCGTCCATGATCGCCACGAAGGGCTTGGGATAGTTGGCGATGCCGGCATTGAGCCGATATTCGTCTCGAAAGAACGCTTCTGCGGCCGTTCCGTCACCGCTGGTGGCATCACGGTAGAGGGAGAGGATGTCACCGCCCGCGCACAGGCCTCGCTCACCGCTGCCGGTGAGCAGAACGGTGCGGATTACGGGGTCGTCGGCCCACTCGTCGAGCATTGCCTGGATGGCGTTCACCATGCCGTGGGTCAGCGCGTTGATCGATCCCGGTCGGTTCAGGGTGATCTGCCCCAGCTGCCCGTCCCGGGTGAAGAGCACCTCGGGCTCCACCGCATCGAGCCGGGTCATGCCGCATCGTCCACGAGGGTGCGGCCGACGATGAGGCGCATGATTTCGTTCGTCCCCTCCAGAATCTGGTGCACGCGGAGGTCTCGAACGACTTTCTCGATGCCGTAGTCGGCGAGGTATCCGTAGCCGCCATGCAGCTGCAGCGCGGCGTTGGCGGCCGTGAAACTGGCATCCGTGGCGAAGCGTTTGGCCATAGCGCAGAGCGAGACCTTGTTCGGGGCGTTCGTGTCCAAGGCCCAGGCCGC
>JGI24770J26754_10001015_pt1 | contig 20212 bp, 13 predicted proteins | sample LakOneMetagenome_FD_26754 | JGI IMG/M metagenome (IMG submission 26754) | reverse complement strand
CCGCGCCGGGCTGCCGTCGGCGTAGGCGAAATGCACCTGGATGAACTGGCCGGGCACGTAGTCCAGCGGCTGGCCGTCGCCGCGCCGGAACGAGAGGTGGGCCACGCTCGGCGCGAGCATGCGGCGGCCGGTCAGCTGCAACGGGAAATGGACAATCGCCACGCGGTTCCGCCCGGAAGGTGCAACGCAGCGTGGCAGGAGCGCCCGCCTGCGGGCACCTATACTAACCGCTTCGTTCCAGCGCCCGCGGCCGCCGCCGCGCCGGAGTTCCCCATGAGCGATCCCTCCGCGCCCGCATTGCGCGTGCGCGACCTGCGCAAGACCTACGACAACGGGGTGGTGGCGCTCAAGGGCGTCTCGCTCGACGTCGAGCCCGGCGATTTCTACGCCCTGCTCGGGCCGAACGGCGCCGGCAAGTCCACCCTGATCGGCATCGTCAGCTCGCTGGTCAACAAGACCTCGGGCGAGGCGGCGGTGTTCGGCACCGACATCGACGCCGACCGCGACGCGGCGATGCGGCTGCTCGGCCTGGTGCCGCAGGAAATCAACTTCAACATGTTCGAGAAGCCGCTCGACATCTGCGTGAACTACGCGGGGTTCTACGGCATGCCGCGGGCGCAAGCGCTGGAGCGCGCGGAGGAAGTGCTGAAGGACGCCCAGCTCTGGGACAAGGCGGACAAGATGAGCCGCACGCTGTCCGGCGGCATGAAGCGGCGCCTGATGATCGCGCGCGCGATGATGACCCGGCCGCGCCTGCTGATCCTCGACGAACCCACCGCCGGCGTCGACATCGAGATCCGCCGCGGCATGTGGAAGACCCTGCGCGAGATCAACGCCGCCGGCACCACCATCATCCTCACGACGCACTACCTCGAGGAAGCGGAGAGCCTGTGCCGCAACCTCGCGATCATCGACCACGGCCGCATCGTCGAGCGCGGGCCGATGAAATCGCTGCTGGCCAAGCTCGACGTGGAGGGCTTCCTGTTCGACATCGAGAGCCCGCTTCCGGCCGAACTGCCCGTGATCGAGGGCGCGACCCTGGTCGCGGCCGACGGCCACACGCTCGACCTCGACATGCCGCGGGCGATGGACCTGAACCGGGTGTTCGCCGCGTTCGAGGCCGCCGGCATCCGGGTGCGCTCGATGCGCACCAAGACCAACCGCCTGGAGGAACTGTTCGTGCGCCTCACCGGCAAGCAGGAGGCCGCCGCATGAGCGCGCACTCACTGGACGCGACGCCCGTCGCTAACCGCAACCTGGTCGCGCTCGGCACGATCGTGCGGCGCGAGGTGATGCGCATCCTGCGCATCTGGGGCCAGACCCTGATGCCGCCGGCGATCACGATGACCCTGTACTTCCTGATCTTCGGCGGCCTGATCGGTTCCCGCGTCGGGACCATGGACGGGATCCGCTACATGGACTTCATCGTCCCCGGGCTGGTGATGATGAGCGTGATCCAGAACAGCTACGGCAACATCTCCAGCTCGTTCTTCGGCGCCAAGTTCGGCCGCCACGTCGAGGAACTGCTGGTGAGCCCGATGCCGAACTGGGTGATCCTCGCCGGCTATGTCGCCGGGGCGGTGCTGCGCGGGATCATGGTCGGCGCGATCGTGCTCTGCATCGCGATGCTGTTCACGAAGGTGCGCGTGCCGCACCCGCTGGTGATGGTGTCCTCGGTGCTGCTGGGCGCGACCATCTTCTCGCTCGCCGGCTTCGTCAACGCGGTCTACGCGAAGAAGTTCGACGACATCGCGATCGTCCCCACCTTCATCCTCACCCCGCTCACCTACCTCGGCGGCGTGTTCTATTCGGTCAAGCTGCTGCCCGGACCNGCCGAGGCCGCGACCCACCTCAATCCGATCTTCTACATGGTCAACGCGTTCCGCTACGGCCTGCTCGGGGTCAGCGACGTGCCGTTGTGGGTGGCGTACTCGCTCATGCTCGCCTTCGTCGCCGGACTGGCGACGCTCGCGCTGTGGCTGCTCAAGCGCGGGGTCGGGCTGCGCAGCTGAGCTTGCGGGACGGGATTCGTGCCCGTTGACCCGCGATCGTCCTCTTCGGGCAATTCCTTCGCGCGTGGTGGACGGTCGGCCGGGTTCCAACGGTGCTCGCGTTCGTAGCCGATCGCCGAACAACCGCGGCCCGCGGGGGGCGATGCCGTACTTGCGCAAACGGAGCTTGGCCGGCAACACTGCGGCCGCGGCGTGGGGACGCCGTTCCATCGAAACAGGGGAAAACGATGCGTGGAATGAAGATGCGCGGCCTGGCCGCCGCGCTCGCGGTCGCGCTGCTGGTGCCGGGCATGGCGCCGGCGCAGGACGGCGATGGCGATGCGCAGGCCAGGCAACTGGTGTCGTCGCTGCACTACCGCCAGGGCGACATCGCGCTCGCGCAGGCGGACGCGCACCTCGGCCTGGGGCCGCAGTTCCGGTTCCTGGATACGCCCGACGCGCGCAAGGTGCTGGAAAACCTATGGGGCAATCCGCCCGACGACAGCGTGCTCGGCATGGTCGTGCCCGCGGCGGTGCCGCTGGACGACGCGCACGCGTGGGCGGTCGTGCTGACCGAATCCGACGACGGCCACGTCGCTGACGAGGACGCGGCCAAGACCGACTATCCGAANCTGCTCAAGCAGATGCAGGAAGCGACCGAGGACGAGAACGCCGAACGCACCAAGGCCGGCTATTCGGCGCTGCACCTGGTCGGCTGGGCGGAGCCGCCGCATTACGATTCGGCGAGCAAGAAGCTGTACTGGGCCCGCGAACTCGCGGCCGAGGGCAGCGACCAGCATTCGCTCAACTACGACATCCGCGTGCTCGGCCGCAGCGGCTACCTGAGCATGAACGCGGTCGCCGGCATGAACGACGTCGCCGCGGTGAAAGCGGGGATGCAGGACCTGCTGCCGATGGTCGAGTTCGATCCCGGCAAGCGCTACGCCGACTACGACGCCAAGACCGACAAACTCGCGGCATACGGCATCGCCGCGCTGATCGGCGGCGGCATCGCCGCGAAGGCCGGGCTGTTCGCGAAGCTCGGNGTGCTGTTGCTGGCGGCCAAGAAATTCATCGTGCTCGGGCTGGCCGCGCTCGCCGGGCTGTGGCGCAAGCTGTTCGGCAAGAAGGGCGGCACGGTCAGCTGAGATCGCGGTTCCGCTGGAAGAAACGCCCGGCGCTGCCGGGCGTTTCCGTTCGGAGGGAACCGCGGTCGCGACGACTCAATGCACGACCGCCGGCGTTGCCTTGCCGCGCCCGAGCCGACGCGCGACCCAGTCGCCGACATCGTGCAGCACGGTGTAGGCCGCGGGAATCACGATCAGGCTGAGCGCGGTCGAGGTGATCAGGCCGCCGATCACCGCCCAGGCCATCGGCGCGCGGAAGCTGGAATCGCCCGAGAAGCCCAGCGCCAGCGGCAGCATGCCCGCGCCCATCGCGATCGTGGTCATCACCACCGGGCGCGCGCGCTTGCGGCAGGCGTCGACCAGCGCGTCGTGCTGGCTCAGGCCGTGTTCGTCCTCGGCCATCACCGCGTAGTCGACCAGCAGNATCGAGTTCTTGGTTGCGATCCCGATCAGCATCAGCAGGCCGATCAGCGCCGGCAGCGACAGCATGTTGCGGGTGATCAGCAGCGCGCCGAACGCGCCGGCCGCGCACAGCGGGATGGCGCTGAGGATGGTCAGCGGCTGCATCGGATGCTTGAACAGCAACAGCAGCACCATGTAGATGCAGGCGATGCCGGCGACCATCGCCATGAGGAAGCCGGTGAACAGTTCGACGAAGATTTCCGCATCGCCGGTGTTGATGAACGACACGCCGCCCGGCAGGTGCTGCACCGACGGCAGCTTCTGCACCTCCTTCATCACGTCGCCNAGCGGGCGGCCATTGAGTTCGGCGGTGAGGGTGACGTTGCGCTGGCGNTTGTAGCGGCTGATGACCGACGGGCCGCTGCCGTCGCGGATGTCGGCGACCGCGTCCAGCGGCACCGCGCCGGCCTTGCCGGGCACGCGCAATTGCCCGAGCGTCGCCGGATCGCGCAAGGCGTCGCGCGCGAAACCCACGCGGATCGGCACCTGGCGGTCGGGCAGGTTGAGCTTGGCCATGCGCTGGGTGTAGTCGCCCGACGTCGCCACGCGCGCGGCCTCGGCGATCGCCGCGGTCGAGACGCCGAGGTCGGCGGCGCGTGCGGAATCCGGGACGATCTGCAATTCCGGGCGCAACAGGGACGCGGAGGAAGACACGCTGCCGAGCCCGCGGATGCCGCGCAATTCGCGCTCGACCGCGAGCGCTGCGGCATCCAGCGCCACCGGGTCGTCGCCGGCGAGCACCAGCATCAGCTGTTCGCCCGGTTCGTTGCTCAGGAAGCTGACACGGGTTCCCGGCAGGTCGGCGAGGCGCTTGCGCACGACGTCTTCCAGCGCGCGCTGGTCGCGCTCGCGCGTCCTGGCCTTGCCCCAGTCGAGCGTCAGCACCGCCTTGCGCGCGTCGGCGACGCCGCTCTTCGCCGGGTCCCCGAGGTCGGGCACGCTGCCGACCTGGGCGAACACCTGCTTGAGTTCGGGAATGCCGTCGAGCAGCCGGCGCGCGCGTTCGGCCATGCGCACGGTGTCCTCGATGCGCGTGCCCGGCGCGAGCTCGAGCGAGAGCATGCTGCGGCCGAGGTCCGAGGTCGGGATGAAGGTGGTGGGGATCAGCGGGACCAGCGCCAGCGAGCCGATGAACAGCGCGGTCGCGATGCCCAGGGTCTTCCAGCGGTTGCGCAGCGCCGAATCGACCCAGCGCAGGTAGCGCTGCATCAGCCTGCCTTCCCCGGGATCGTGATCCTGCGGCTTCAGCAGGTACGCGGCCATCATCGGCGTGAGCAACCGCGCGACCAGCAGCGAAAACAGCACCGCGGTCGCGGCGGTCCAGCCGAATTCGCGGAAGAACTTNCCGGCGATCCCGGGCATGAACGCGACCGGGACGAACACCGCCGCCAGCGTCACCGAAGTCGCGATCACCGCGGTGCCGATTTCGTCCGCGGCATCGTGCGCCGCGTCCACCGGCGCCTTGCCCATCGCGCGGTGGCGCACGATGTTCTCGATCTCCACGATCGCGTCGTCGACCAGGATGCCCACCACCACGCTCAGCGCGAGCAGCGTGATCATGTTCAGGCTGAAACCCAGCCACTGGATCACCGCGAAGGTCGGGATGATCGACAGCGGCAGCGCGATCGCGCTGACCCAGGTCGCGCGCCAGTCGCGCAGGAACCACCACACCACCGCGAGCGCCAGCAACGCGCCCTCGAACAGCATCTCCATCGACGAGTGGTAGGAGCGTTCGGTTTCCTCGCTCATGTCGGTGACGAGGCGAAAGCCGACACCGGGGTTCGCCTTCGCCAGCGCGTCGAGTTGGGCCTTGACCGCGTCGCGCACCTTCAGTTCGTCCGATCCGCGCGAACGCGACAGCGAGAACCCGACCACCGGCCTGCCGTCGAGCAATGCGGCCTGGGTCGGGTCGGCGGCGCCGTCGGTGATGCGCGCGATCGACGACAGGCGCACGTTGCGGCCGTTGCCGAGCACGAGGTTGAAGTCGCGCAGTTGCTGCGCATCGCCGACCGTGGCGATCGTGCGGATCGCCTGCTGCGCGCCGCCGAGTTCGGCCTTGCCGCCCGGGCGTTCGACCTGGGTCTGCGCGAGCTGCTGCGAGACCGCGCCGGCGGTGATGCCGTAGGCCTCGAGCGCCTGCGGATCCAGGTCGACGCGGACCTGGCGGTCGATGCCGCCGATGCGGTGCATCGCGGCGACGCCGTCGATGCCGTACATCGCGCGCGCCACCTGGCGGTCGACGAACCACGACAGTTCGTCCGGCGCCATCCGCGGCGCGCTCACCGCGTAGGTCAGCAGCGAGCCGCCGATCTCCACCTTCGACACCACCGGCTCCTGGATGTCCTGCGGCAGGTCCATGCGGATCCGCGCGACCGCGTCCTTGGTGTCGTTGAGCGCGCCGAGCAGATCGGTGTCGAGCTGGAATTCGATCGCGGTGGTGCTGGTGCCGTCGACCACGGTCGAGGTGACGCGCTTGACGTTGTCCAGCGTCGCCACCGCGTCCTCCACCCGGCGCGTGACCTCGGTTTCCAGCTGCGAGGGCGAGGCCCCGGGCTGGATGATCGTGACNACCGTCATCGGGAACGCGATGTCGGGGAAGCGCGCGACCGGGAGCTTGTGGTAGCCCCACAGGCCGGCCACGCACAGCACGAAGAACAGCATGATCGCGGGCACCGGGTTGCGGATGCCCCACGACGAGAGGTTGCCGCCACCGCTCACGGCGTCGCGGCCGGTTTCGCCGCGACCACGCGCACGGGATCGCCGTCGGTGAGGAAGCCGGCGCCCTCGACCACCACGCGTTCGCCCGGCTTCAACCCCGCGCGCACTTCGGTCCAGCCGCCCTCGGCGTTGCCGGTTTCGATCCGGCGCTGCTGCGCCTTGCCCTGCGCGTCGACGGTGAACACGCCCGGGAAGCCGTCGCGCAACACCACCGCGGCGGTGGGGACCCCCAGGGCCTGCGCCGTGCCCGATTCGATCCGGCCTTCGAGGTAGGTCCCCGGCTGCAGGCCGCCCGGTTGCGGCAGATCGGCGTAGACCGTGCCGGTGCGGGTATCAGCATCGACGCCGGGGCTGACCGCGCGCACGCGCCCGGTCACGTCGACGCCATCGCGCCCGCGCAGGCGCACGACATCGCCAGGACCGACCTGCGCGAGTTGCGAGGCGGGCAGTTCCGCGCGCCATTCGAGCTTGCCGTCGCGGATCAGGCGCAGGAGTTCGCTGCCCGCGGCCACCACCTGGCCCGGCTGCACCAGGCGCTTGCTGATGATCCCGGCCGCCGGTGCGCGCAGGTCGGCGAAGCTGCGTCGCAACGCCGCGGCATCGCGGGCGGCGCGGGCGGTTCCCAGGCGTGCCTCGGCCTGGGTGCGCGCGGCGCGCAGTTCGTCGAGCTGGCCGGCGCTGATGTACTGCCCGGATGCGAGTTGCTGGCCGCGCGCGAGGTTGGCGCGGGCGAGCCCGGCGCCAGCATCGGCCTCGCGCAGGGCGGCTTCGGCCTGGGCGAGGTCGGCATCCAGCGTCCGGTGGTCGAGGGTGAGCAGCAGTTCGCCCTGCTTCACCGCCTGGCCGACGTCGACATCCAGCGATGTCACCCGCAGGCCGCTGACTTCCACCCCGAGCTGCATGTCCTCGACCGCGGACACCGCGCCGGACACCGTGACGCCGCGCGCCATGGTGCGCGGCGTGGCCGGGACGGTGGTCACGGCGAGCGCGCCGGCCGCGCCTGCATCGTCCTGGGCGGCATCGCGCTTGCAGGCGGCGATCCCGCTCGTGGCGAGGCACAGCGTCGCCAGCAGCAGGGCACTGCGCGGGAGCGTGGGAAGGCGCATCGGGGCGATCCGGGGAAAACGGTCGCCTAGTGTACCGATTGGTTCAGTAATGAGGGCGTCGTGGCGGCCACGTCGCTGCCGGCGTGCGGCGGCAGCGCGGCACGGATCTGGTCGATGCTGAGCGCTTCGCTCGAAGCCGGGGGCGGCAGGCCGATCTTCTCGCAGAATGCGATCAGCGCGGGGTCGTTGCGGAAGCGCAGGATCAGCGGGTCGTAGAGCAACTGGTGGATGCTGGTGTCGCGGACGGCCCAGGCGCGTTGCAGCCACGCCACGGTGCCCCCGATGTCGCCTCGGAGCGCATGGACCTGCGCGACGACATACGGGTGGCTCGCCGCCTGGCCCTCGTCTGCCAGGATGCGTGCCAGCGCGGCGTCCGCGAACGCGCGGTCCGGCGCGATTTGCGCCGCGAGCGCGACATTCATTTCCCGCCAGGACGAGGATTGCGCCCTCGCGAGCGCCAGGGCCGCGGGTGCGTCGTCGCGGAGGATCGCGATGTACACGAGCCGGCGGCCGGGAACCGCGGCAGGATCCAGTTTTTGCACGATCCGCAGATCCTGCTCGGCTTCGTCGAGTCGGCCGGCGGCGATCATCAGTTGCGAGTGCAGGGCGTAGTTCGCCGGAAACAGGGGTTCGATCGCGAGGAATCGGTTGCGGTGTTCGATGGCCTCGTGCAGCTTGCCGGTGGCCGCGAGGATCCGGCTGAGCCCGCCCTGGTTCTGGCCGCTGTCGGGCGCCAGCTGCGCGCCGCGCTGCAGTTCCGACAGTGCCTCCTGCCAATGGATGCCGTTCGTGAACAGCAGGTTGCCGAGCGCGCCGTGCGCGATGCCCAGGTCGGGCGACAGTCGCAGCGCCATGTCGACCGCGGCCCGGGCATTGGCGAAATCCCGCCGCGCCCCGGGGCTGTTCCAGTCCTCCGCGTCGCCCTTGAACGTCCACGCGATGGCGAGCTGCGCCCAGGCCGATGCGTAGCGCGGATCGAGCCTGGTGGCCTGTTCCTGGAACTGGATGACCTCGTCGGTGTCGTCGCGATAGAAGCTCTGCATGCCGTGCAGGTATGCGTTGTAGGCCTCGATGCTTCCGCTGGGCGGGCGGTCGTCCTGCTTTGCGGCGATCGCCGGCGCAGGCAGCTTCGCCTGCAGGGCGCGCGCGACGGCCGAGGCGATCTCGTCCTGCAGCGCGAACAGGTCCTTGTACGGGCGGTCGTAGTGCTCCGCCCACAGTGTGCTGCCGTCTGCGGCCCTGGTGAGCGAGGTGCTGATGCGCACGACTTCGCCCGCGCGCTGCACGCTGCCGTTGAACAGGTAGGCCACGCCCAGCTTGCGGCCGATGGAGGCGCTGTCGTCCTTGCTGTCGCGGAACCGGAAGGACGACGTGCGCCCGATGACCTTCAGGTCGTCGAATCGCGCCAACGCATTGATCAGGTTTTCGGAAAGGCCGTCGGAGAAGAATTGCTGATCGGGGTCGTTGCTGGCGTTGACCAGCGGCAGCACCGCGATGCTGCGCTCCTTCGCCGGCACGTCGGAACGGATGGCCGGCGGGTCGGGATCGACCGCGATGCGCGGCCACCACAGCCAGGCCGCGAACACGAGCAGCGCCAGCAGCGGCAGCGACCACAGCGCGATGCGCGACACCCGCCGCGAGCCGTCGCCGACCCGGCGCGTCGGGTGCGCGGGAACGGCCCTGGATTCCGCCACCGAAGCGAGCGTCGATGGCGTCGACAATTCCGACGCGGGCTTGGGAAGATCGAAGCGGTAGCCCACCCCATGCACGGTATGCAGGTAGCGCGCGCCCTGCGCGTCCTCGCCCATCGCGTGCCGGAGCAGGGTCATCACCCGGTTCAGCACGCCGGGGGTGACGTGGCGGTGGCCCCAGACGGCGTCGAGGATTTCGTCGCGGGTGAAGACCCGGCCTGGCGCCGACGCCAGCAAGGCCAGGACGCCGAACGCCTTCGGTTCGAGCGGCTGCTCGGTGCCCCGGCGCAACAGCCGCCGCCCCGCGAAATCGATCGCGATGTCGTCGAAGGCGAGCGGGGCGGGCATCGACGGAGCCATGGCGTCCTGCGGCGTGCGGTGCAGCAAATCTAACGGAACCGCGCACCGGCGGCGGCCCAAGCTTTCCCCAAGCATTCCAAGCCAGGCCCAGCACGCGCCTCAAGACCGGTCCGCCGCCCCCCGCGAACCTGAGCGCACCGGTATTCCCCGGCGCAGATCAAGGAGATCGCCATGCACGCCGTCCGCAAGATCCTCGTCCTTTCCCTCGCCGCGCTCGCCTCGGGCAGCGCCGCCGCCCAAGGCCCGGCCTTCGGTCCCTGGTCGGATCCGCAGGCCGTCGCGGCCATCAACACCACCGCCGCCGAAGGCTGCCCGATCGAATCGCGCGACGGGCTGGCGCTCTATTTCGCGTCCAGCCGCGCCGACGCCGCCGCACAGGGCAAGCTCGACCTGTGGCGCGCGCACCGCGATTCGCGGCGCGGCGACTGGGGCACGGCGGAAAACGTCGGCGCGCCGGTCAACACGCCAGAATTCGACTACTGCCCGACGCCGCTCGCCGGCGGCTGGTTGATGTACGTGAGCTCGCAACAGACCGACGACGACTGCTACCCCGGCGACGTGCCGCCACCGCCGCCCACCGGCGGTCCTTCCGCCGGCGACATCTTCCTCACCCGCGAAACCCGCGGCGGGTGGCTCGTGCCGGTCGACCTGGGCTGCAACGCCGATGGCCCCAACACCGCCGGCGCGGAGTTCAGCCCGTCGCTGGTGCAGACCGCGGAAGGCACGTTCCTGTATTTCTCCAGCAACGGCTATGCGGACAGCCAGGGCCAAGACATCTACGTCAGCCGCCAGCGCGACGACGGCAGTTTCGGTCCCGGCGAACGCGTGGCCGAACTGAGCACCTCCGCGGACGACCGCATGCCGAACGTGCGCCGCGACGGGCTTGAGATCGTGTTCAGTTCCAACCGCGACAAGGCCGACGGGTTCGACCAGGACATCTACGTCGCCACGCGACCGGACACCGCCTCGCCGTGGTCGCCGCCGCAGCGGATCGACAACCCGGCGATCAATACCGCCGCCTCCGAAACGCGCGCCTCGCTTTCCGGCGACGGCAGGCGCCTGTACTTCGGCCGCAAGCTCGATGTCAACGATCCGGGCGACGTGTTCACGAGCACGCGCAGGATCGCGCGCTGACGCCCGACGATCCGGCGCCGGCTAACGCTCCGGCGGCAGGCGGAAGAATGCGCTCGCGGTCGCGGTGGTCGCGGCCGCGGTCGCGGCCGCGTCCTCGCCGCGGTCGCGCGCCAGTTCCTCGACGATGTGCGCCAGGTACATCGGCTCGTTGCGCCGGTGCGAGGGCGACGGCTTCACCGTGCGCGGGAGCAGGTAGGGCGCGTCGGTCTCGATCATCAGCCGGTTCGCGGGGATGTGCTTCACCAGTTCGCGCAGGTGCAGGCCGCGTCGTTCGTCGCACAGCCAGCCGGTGATGCCGATGTGCCAATCGCGGTCGAGGCAGTCGAACAGCTCCTCGCGGGTGCCGGTGAAGCAGTGCACCACCGCCGGCCCGAGCTTGCCGTCGAACGCCGCCATCATCGCGACGAAGTCCGCATGCGCGTCGCGCTGGTGCAGGAACAGCGGCTTGCCGGTGTCGGCGGCGACCTGCAACTGCCGCTCGAATGCGCGGCGCTGCGCCGGGCGCGGCGAGAAATCGCGGAAGTAGTCCAGGCCGCATTCGCCCACCGCGACGACTTCCGGATGCGCGAGCAGCGCGCGCATCTCCGCATCGCATTCGTCGGTGTACTCGGCCGCATGGTGCGGGTGCACGCCGGCGGTCGAGAACAGCATCCCCGGATGGGATTTCGCCAGGTGCAGCGCCTTGGGCGAGTGCTCGCGCGAGGCGCCGGTCACGATCATCCGGGCCACGCCGGACTCGCGCGCGCGCCGCAGCACCGCGTCGCGGTCGTGGTCGAAGCTGTCGTGGGTGAGGTTGGCGCCGATGTCGATGAGGTCCATCCGCGCATTGTGTCGGAGCGGCGGTCGCGGCTGAAGCCGCTCCTACAATGTCGCGATGGAATTTCCCATTTCGCCGCTGCTGCCCGGCATCCGCGCCTCGCTCGAAGCGCATCCGCGGCTGGTGCTCGAAGCGCCGCCCGGCGCGGGCAAGACCACGCAGGTGCCGCTCGCCCTGCTCGATGCGGCGTGGCTCGAGGGCAGGAAGATCGTGATGCTGGAGCCGCGGCGCGTGGCCGCGCGCGCCGCCGCCGCGTTCATGGCGAAGCAGTCGGGCGAACAGGTCGGCGAGACCGTCGGCTACCGCATCCGCTTCGAGAACAAGGTGTCGGCGCGAACACGGATCGAGGTGGTGACCGAGGGCATCCTCACCCGCATGCTGCAGGACGATCCGATGCTCGACGCCGTCGGCGCATTGCTGTTCGACGAATTCCACGAACGCCACCTCGCCGGCGACCTGGGGCTGGCGCTGGCGCTGGACGTGCAGGCTTCGGTGCGCCCGGACCTGCGCATCGCCGTCATGTCGGCGACGCTGGACGGCGAACGCCTCGCGCAATTCCTCGATGCGCCGCGCATTTCCAGCGCGGGCCGCGGCTTCCCGGTCGAGATCGCGCATTTCCCGGCGAGGGCGGACGAAGCGGCCGAACACCGCGCGCGGCGCGCGATCGAGCATGCGCTGGCAGCGCATCCGGGCGACGTGCTGGTATTCCTCCCCGGCCAGCGCGAGATCGCGCGGGTCCACGCGGCCCTGGCCGCCCTGCGTCCGCAAGACGCCGCCGTCGAAGTTCTCGCCCTGCACGGCGAATTGCCGATGGAGGAGCAATCGCGCGTGCTGCAGCCCGCGGCGGACGGTCGTCGCCGCGTCGTGCTCGCCACCAATGTCGCCGAATCCAGCGTGACCCTGCCCGGGGTGCGGGTGGTGATCGACGGCGGTCTGGCGCGCGAACCGCGCTTCGATCCCAACAGCGGCTTTTCGCGGCTCGACGTGGTTTCGATCTCGCAAGCGAGCGCGGACCAGCGCGCGGGACGCGCCGGCCGCGTCGCCGAAGGCGTCGCGTATCGGCTCTGGCCGCAATCGCGGCGGCTGGAGGCGCAACGCCGGCCGGAGATCGCCCAGGTGGACCTCGCGCCGCTGGCGCTGGAACTCGCGGCCTGGGGCAGCGACGCCTTGCGCTTCGTCGATCCACCGCCGCCCGGCGCACTGGCTGCCGGGCGCGAACTGCTGCGCCGGCTCGATGCGCTGGACGCGAACGGCACGATCACGGCACGCGGGCGTCGGATGCTCGCGCTGGGCACGCACCCGCGCCTTGCCGCGATGCTGCTCGCGACCGGCGATCCGCGCCGCCTCGCGCTGGCCTGCGACCTCGCGGCACTGGTCGAGGCGCGCGATCCGCTGCGCTCGCGCAGCGATGCGTTGGCCGAGCGCTGGAACGCATTGGCTGCGTTCCGCGGAGGCAGGCTCGCCGGCGACGCCAGTCGCTCCGCGCTCGCCGCGATCGACGCCGCGGCCAGGCAATGGCGCCGCCGCCTGGGTTGCGATGCGGCGCCACCCGCCAATGCGCCCGCGCACGACCTCGGCGACCTGCTCGCGCACGCGTTCCCCGACCGCATCGCGATGCGGCACCCGCGCGACCCGAAGCGCTACCAGCTGGCGAACGGACGCATGCTGCGGCTGTTCGACGATTCCGCGTTGCACGGCGAGCCGTGGATCGTCGCCTGCGAGTTGCGCCACGAGGCGAAGGACGCGCTGCTGTTGCGCGGGGCTCCGCTGGACGAGGCGATGCTGCGCAGCGAATTCGCGCCGCACTTCCGCGAAGGCGACGAAACCCGGTGGGACGCCGGCAAGCGCGCACTGGTCGGCGAACGCATCGAGCGCTTCGACGGCATCGTGGTGTCGGCCAGGCCCGCCGGCCGAGTCGATCCGCTAAGGGCGGCGCAGGCATTGTCCGATGCCGTGCGCGAACTCGGGCTGGGCGCGTTGCCGTGGAGCGAGAACCTGTTGCAATGGCGCATCCGCGCGCGATGCCTGCGGGCATGGATGCCGGAGCTGGAGTTGCCGGACCTGTCCGACGACGCGTTGCTCGCCGCGATCGACGCATGGTTGCGGCCGGCGTTCGCGGGCAAGGCGCGGTTCGATGCGCTGTCGCCGCACGAATTGTCGGAGGCATTGCAGTCGCGCGTCGACTGGAGCCTGCGCCGGCGCATCGACCAGTTTGCGCCCACGCGCATCGAAGTGCCGTCGGGCATGCAGCGCGGAGTCGAATATGCGTTCGACGACCACGATGGACCGGCGTCGCCGGTGCTGGCGGTGAAGCTGCAGGAATTGTTCGGCTGTGCCGAAACGCCACGCATCGCCGAGGGGCGCATTCCCGTCACCCTCCACCTGCTTTCGCCGGCGGGACGCCCGTTGCAGGTAACGCAGGACCTCCGCGGTTTCTGGAAACGCACCTATCCGGACGTGCGCAAGGAGATGAAGGGGCGCTACCCCAAACACCCGTGGCCCGATGATCCCTGGAACGCTCCGGCCACCCATCGCGCGAAACCTCGGGGAACGTGAATCGCCGCCTCGTTCAGCGNCGATTGCGCGAATGCTCACGCAGCCGCCACGGCTGCGCTTCGACACTGCCCGCGTCATCTCGACCAGATACCAGGAGCANCNCATGAGCACGATCGAACGCCTGCCCGGCCGCGCGCTGGAACTCGCCACGCATNTGGGCGAGGGGATCAAGGCGCGCGTCCCGGATCGCGCNTTGAANTGGGTGGAAACCGGCGCCGCGCTCGGCGCGGCGAAGACCGGTGCGCGGGTCGCCACCAAGCTGGTTCGCCGCAATCCGGCCATCGCGATCGCCGCCGTCGCCGGCGCGGGTTTGCTCTGGTACGCCGCGCGTCGTCGCGCGAAGCAGGCCGAAGCCGGTGCGATCGAAGGCCAGTCGCGTCGGGTCGAGGCNAAGCGCGTGCAAGGCGCGAATGGCAGCGGCGGCAAGGCGCGGACCCGGCGCAGCGCGCGGACCGTCGCCAACTGACGCAATGCGTCAGGTCGCGGCGGGCAGTTCGANCAGGAAACGCGCGCCGCCGCCCTCGCGGTCCTCGTACCACAGCGCGCCCCCGTGGTCGGCCAGGATCTGGCGGGCAAGCGACAGTCCCAGGCCGCTCGACAGGCCGTCCTGGGGATCCTCGTCGGTCAGGCGCACGAAAGGCTGGAACAACTCNCGCTGGCGCCCGGCGGGAATCCCGGGGCCGCGGTCTTCCACCAGCACCTGCCAATAGCCGGCGGCGCTCGGTCGCGCCGACAGCTCGACATCGCCGCCGCGCGCATACTTCATCGCATTGCCCAGGAGGTTCTCGCCCACCTGGCGCAGCACCAGGGGATCGATCGCGACCACGGCCTCCGCGCCGGGCGGGGTCGGAACCAGGCGCATCCCACGGGTTTCGAACTGCAATTCGTAGCGTTCGGCCAGCCACGCGAAGACCTCGCGCAGCGATGCCGAACCGCCGGACGGCCCGCGGCGGCCCGATTGGGTCTCGAGATAGCGCCGGATGTAGCCGAGGGCGTCCTGGGCGCTGCCGTGGATCATCTCCAGGTAACGGCTCACCCGCTCCGGGCGGCAACCGTTGTGCAGCAGCACCTCGCTCGCGAACAGCACGCTGGTCAGCGGGTTCTTCAGGTCGTGCGCGACCAGGTTGACCAACTCCTGGCGTTCGCGCGCCACCCGCTCGAGCCGGTCGCGCGCGAGCTTGAGTCCGATGTGGGCCTGCACCCGGGCCAGCAACTCCTCGGGCAGGAACGGCTTGGTCACGTAGTCGACCGCGCCGCCATCGAAGGCGCGCAGCAGCAGGTCGCGGTCCTGCGCGGCGGTCAGGAACACCACCGGCACGCCCTGCAGGGCCGGCCGCTGGCGGAGTTCGGCGAGCAGGCCGAATCCGTCCATGCCCGGCATCATCATGTCCAGCAGGATCAGGTCGGGGGAATGTTCGTCGACCTGGGCCAGCGCGGCGTCGCCGTTGGCGGCGGTCGCGACCTGATAACCGACGCGAGACAGCAGCGCGGCAAGGGTGCGCAGGTTGGCGGGTTGGTCGTCGACCACGAGGACATGGCCGGCAACCGGATGCGTGTTCGGCATGGTGTGCGGCGTTTCCCCAACGGCCGGTCGGTTCAGTTCGGGGCACCTTAACAGAGCGCGGAACCCCGCTCCCGGCGGCGCTACGAGCAAGCTGAATCGTTCAGCTGGATGCCTGCAGGCGCCACTCGCCGGGCGCCAGCGACTCGAGCGCGATCCCGCCGATGCACATGCGCACCAGGCGCAGGGTCGGGAGCCCGACGGCCGCGGTCATCCGCCGTACCTGGCGGTTGCGCCCCTCGCGGATTTCCAACTCGAGCCATGCGTCGGGAATCGTCTTGCGGAAGCGCACCGGGGGGTCCCGCGGCCACAGGGAGGGGGGTTCGATGCCGCGCACCCGCGCGGGCAGGGTCATTCCGTCGTTGAGGACCACGCCATCGCGCAGGGCGCCCAGTTGCGCGGGGGCCGGCTCGCCTTCCACCTGCACCCAATAGGCCTTGGGTTGCTTGTGGCGGGGATCGGTCAGGCGATGCGCGAGGCCGCCATCGTCGGTGAGCAGCAGCAGGCCTTCGCTGTCGAAATCCAGCCGGCCAGCGGGATAGATGNCGGCGGGGAGCGCGAATTCGGCCAGCGTTGGCCGCGGCGGGACGCTCCGGTCGGTGAACTGGGAGAGGACGCCGTACGGTTTGTTGAATGCGACCAGCATCGTGGTCGCATCCTGCCACCGAGCGCGCGGACGCGGGGCCCGGGCTCATTCCTATAAGTCGAGTAGGAATGCATCGACGCCGACGAGATGAATGCGCGGCGAGTCAGGGGAGGAGCGTCGGGCTAGGAGCCGTGGAGAAAATTGTCAACGTTTTCATGGCACAACTGTGTTGTGCATCGCAAAAAAAACATGCGAAGATCGACTCGTGGCGTCCACGGGAGGACGCCGCGCGCCAGGCATGACGAGCGGGTGGTCCCGCCTGATCGCAGTCGCATCCGCCAAGGGGCGTGATGCATCCGGGTCGCCAGTCCGCCCGGGCCACGCGATGGCCCGGCCAGAAAGGGTGGCCGGCGGAAGGTTAAAAGGGCGTTGACTGCTGTAACCACGGCTTTCCGCGCAGGGCGGTCCAACCGCTCGGGCACGCTTTTTGCCTACAACCAGGAAACGACATCGACAAGGCGCCATCGCCGGCCGGCGTCGGATGGATGGGGATCAGGTAGCAGGCCCCGGTGGCGGGTGGTTCCCGGCGCGACGCGATCNCGGACTCGCGATCCCTGCGCCAGTGACGCCGGTGGAGTGGGCCAAGGCAAGGCGGAAGGACGAAACAACGGGACAGGTCGGATTACGCGGGGGCGTGTGATGAGCTGGATGCTTGGACAATGGTCGCGTGCGCTGTCGTGCGCGGCGCTGCTTGCGGGTCTCTTCGGACTCGCCGGCAACGCCATGGCCGCGCCGGTTTCGCTCAGTGGCATCCCGGTTCCGATCAGCGGCAATTCGGAACGGATCGTTTCGCTTCGCCACCAGGACCACATGTGGGAGGCAGCNGACGGCTCGACCTACCTGATCGTCAACCGCGGCACCGTTGGCGGCGCCGACGCGCTGCAGGTCTATTCCAGCCCCGACCATGGCCTGTCCTGGTACGCGGGGCCAAGGCTGCCGGGCAGCGACCGTTTCTCCACCTCCGACGGTTACCTGGCCAACGGCATCCTGTACGTGACCTACAGCACCTCCGCCGGCACGATCGTGTCCACGGCGCTGAAGCAGGTGCGGGTCACCGCCGTCGGTACGTGGAAAGTGCTCGGTTCCGAGACGGCGTTTTCCTCCGCCGACACCATAGCGATGAACCCCGCGATGGCGGTCGATGCCCTGGGCACCGCGTGGCTGGCGTTCGTCGGCCAAGACGTGGCCACCGGCAACTACGCCATCAAGCTCCTGCGCAACGACTCGCAAGGGGGAGGCTGGATCGACACCGGGCTGGTGTTCGGCGACGTCGACAACGCATCGATCGAACGCAGCGCGCGCCCGGTCGCGACCGCGACCGGCATGGGCATGGTGTACGCCGTGCACGAACAGATCTTCTGGGCATCGCGGGAAAACGGCGCCGATCCGGACGCGGCCTGGAGCAGCCAGGTGCTGTTCACGAGCACCTCCAGCGACAACGATCCCTACGCGAGCCATTTCAGCGTCGTCGCCGACCCGCAGGGCAACATCCACATGGCGATCTCCGACGGCGGTCGCGTCGGTTATTTCCGCTTCAACGCGACGAGCCGGCAATGGGTTTCGAAATGGCTCAGCGGCGACATCAGCGCCGGTTACGTGCAGGTCGCGATGGCCGGAACAAACGTCGTCGTGACGTCCAACAACCTCAGCAACGTGGTGGTCTACAAGAGCACGAACAGCGGGGCGACCTTCACCAATCCCTACTCGCTCGTGCATCCGGCGCCGTCCGGCGGCATCAGCTACCCGTATCCGCGAATCGAGACGGCTGCGCGCACCGCGGGACCGATGCTCCTGCTGCAGCAGTACGTCGACAACAACCTGCAGCGCCTGCTGCTTTTCAGCGTGCCGGTGCCATGAACCGATCCGCGCACGCCAACGGCAAGAACACCGCGACGGGAGCCGCAGCCACCATGACCGAATTCACCGTCCTGGCCTTCACCCCGGCGGGCCTCTGCCATCCCGACCTCGCCATCGCGGCCTGCCGCGCGGGCAGCGTCGGCGTAATCAACTGCGAGCTGCTTGCCGACAGCGCGCCCGCCCGCGCCGCGCTGGACGCGCTTTCCGCCGCCACCGCCGCGCCCTACGGCGCGAAGTGCGACGCGATCGATGCGGAGATGGAAGCGGCCCTGCGCTCGCACGCGCGGCGCGGCTTGCAATGGCTGGTGGTCGATGCCGCGCTCGTGCCCGCGCATGCCGCGCTGGTCCGCGAACTGCGCGCCGCCGGCGTCAGGGTGCTGGCCGAGGTGACGACGCCGGAATGGCCGCAGGCGCCGCTCGATGCCGACGTCGACGGCCTGCTGCTGAAGGGCAACGAGGCCGGCGGTTTCGTCGGCGAGGACGCGAGCTTCATCCTGCTGCAGAAATGGCACGGCCGCACCGCGCTGCCGCTGTACGTCCGCGGCGGCATCACCCCGCACGTCGCCGCGGCATGCAGCGCGATCGGCGTGGCCGGCGGCGTGCTCGATTCGCAACTTCTCATGCTCGACGAGGCGCGCCTGCCGTCGTCGCTGCATCCGGTGCTGGCCAACCTGTCGGGCAGCGAGACGGTGGCGGTCGGCGACGCCGAGCGCGGCGAATACTTCCGCCTCCTGGTGCGGCCCGGTTACGACGGCGCGCGCGAATTCGTCGCCAGCGGCGAAGGCCTCGACGCCGCCGCGCTGCGCGGGCGCGTGCTCAACCGCGCGGAGTGGAACGATCCGAAGCAATCGCTGCTGCCGATCGGCCAGGACGTCGCGTTCGCCGCGGCGTGGCGCGCGCAGTACCGCCATCTCGGCGCCGTTCTCAAGGCGATCGCCTCCGCGGTCGAAAACAACCTGAAACTCGCGGTCGAACACCGGCCGGTGGCCGAGGACGGACCGCTGGCGCAGGCGCTCGGCCTGCGCTATCCGCTGGTGCAGGGGCCGATGACCCGCGTGTCCGATACCGCGGAATTCGCGATGTCGGTCGCGCAGGGCGGCGCGTTGCCGATGGTCGCGTTNGCGCTGCTCAAGGGCGAACCGCTCGACAAGCTGCTCGCGCGCACGAAGCAGTTGCTCGGGAACCGGCACTGGGGCATCGGCCTGCTCGGCTTCGCCCCGCAGGCCCTGCTCGACGAACAGTTGTCGATCGCGATCAAGTACAAGCCCGACTACGCCATCATCGCCGGCGGCCGCCCCGACCAGGCCGTGCACCTCGAGGAAGCGGGCGTGCCGACCTTCCTGCACGTGCCGGCGGCCAAGCTGATCCCGATGTTCCTGCGCGAAGGCGCGCGCCGCTTCATCTTCGAAGGCCGCGAATGCGGCGGCCACATCGGCCCGCTCAGCAGCTTCGTGCTGTGGAGTTCGATGGTCGACCAGCTGCTGGCCGAACTCGCGCCCGGCAAGATCGACGCCAGCGAAATCCAGCTGCTGTTCGCCGGAGGCGTGCACGACGCGCTGTCCTCGGCGATGGTGCAGGTGCTCGCGGCGCCGCTCGCCGCGCGCGGGGTCAAGGTCGGCGTGCTGATGGGCAGCGCGTACCTCTTCACCCGCGAGATCGTCGCCAGCGGCTCGATCGTTCCGCAGTTCCAGCGCGAAGTACTCGACTGCGAACGGACCATCAACCTCGAGTCCGGCCCCGGCCACGCCAGCCGTTGCGCGTACACGCCGTTCGCCGAGGAATACATGAAGAAGCGCAGGGAGCTGCGCGAACAGCAGGTGCCCGGCGACGAAGCGCGCCAGGTGCTCGACCAGTTGATCCTCGGCCGCCTGCGCATCGCCTCCAAGGGCCGCGTGCGCGATTCCGAAGGCGCGATCCAGCAGCTGTCGGTCGACGAACAGCGCGCCGAAGGCATGTACATGCTCGGCCAGGTCGCGACCCTGCGCGCCGACGTGACCGACGTCGAAACCCTGCACCGCGAAGTGACGACCGACGCGATCGCGTTGCTCGCCGAGCGCCTGCGGCAGCGCGCGCTGGAAGCCACGCCGCCGGAAGCCGTCGCGAACAAGCCGGCCGACATCGCCATCGTCGGCATCGCCAGCGTGCTGCCCAAGGCCGCCGACAAGCGCGAATACTGGGAAAACATC
>JGI24770J26754_10001011_pt1 | contig 20263 bp, 23 predicted proteins | sample LakOneMetagenome_FD_26754 | JGI IMG/M metagenome (IMG submission 26754) | reverse complement strand
CCGCCTCGCCGCGCATTTCGCCAAGGCCTTCGAACCGGTGTCGATGCTGGTGCTGATGCCGGTGGTGTTCGCGCTCGCCGGCTTGGGCACCACGCCGGACGCGTTCGTCGGCGCGGGCACCGGCGCCTTCGCGCTGGTGCTCGTGGTCGCGGTCGCCGGCAAGGTGCTCGGCGGCGCGCTCGGCGCGCGCTGGTCGGGCCATGGCTGGCGCGACAGTTTCGCGGTGGGTTCGCTGGTCAACGCGCGCGGATTGATGGAACTGGTGGTGCTGAAGATCGGGCTGGACGCCGGCCTGGTCGGGCGCGAGCTGTTCACCATGTTGTTCGGAATGGCCATCGTCACGACCATGATGACCTCGCCGATGCTGGCGTTGTGCATGCGCGGTGCGCGCGCGACCCTGCCCGCGCGCGGCGAGACCGATTCGGCGGGTTGATTGGGTTCAATGGCAGGCACAGAATCCAGGGAACGCTCGGGTCTAGGCCAGAAAGGCGTTAGGCGGCCATGAAATCTGTCTCTCGTGCAACTGCAGCACTTCTTCTCTATCTCGTCGTTAGCACTGCAATGCCTGCCGAGGTTGTTCGGACGGTTCCGGAAAAATTCATTGGGGATTGGTGCACCACACCAAAATCTGACCATGAGGGGACGGGTGAATCAGATATCACCATTGGCAAGAATGAAATCGACTATTACATGAGCAGCGGAAAGATCCTTGCAGCTGCTGCCGTCGAGAATCAATTAGCCCTCCTCGTCGAACTGGATATGGGNGGTGATGTACGTGTTGCAACCCATCTGTACGACATCTCGCATGACGGTTCGCGAATCGATGAAGAANTGGAAGATGGGACGATCAGAACGCGAGAAAAATGCATGCGCTAGCCGAGCGTCGCCTAGCAATTCATTCAAGCCTTATCCATCCCGCGGACCTGACTGCAAACCCGTCTTCACCACAAACAAAAACGGCGCCCTTCGGCGCCGTTTTCGCGTCGAGCCGCGGCCGACTCACGGGGTTGGCGCCGGCTGCGGTTCCGGCGGCGGCGGGTTCGGCACGTAGATCGCGATGCCGTGCGCGTATTTCTTCGTCGGGGTGATGTCCACGCCCACGCCGACGCCGCCGTAACTGTGGCTGCCGAAACTGCCACCACTCACCCCGACGCTGGTATTGCCACCGCCCTGACCGTTCTCGGTGCCGACCAGCAGCACGCCATTCGCGCCGAGCTTCGCCGCTTCCTTGCGCAGGTGCGACAGCACCGAATTCAGCTTGTTCTGCTCGCCGTAGATCAACGCGCCGCTTTGCGTTTCCAGCTGCGCGATTTCCTCGAAACCGCCCGGCGGCGGAACGCTGTAGATGCGCACCTGGCCCGGATCGATGGGCGGGCGCACGCGGCCGGTGACCATCGAGGACGTCGCGCAGGCGGCGAGCAGGGCGAGAGGCAACAGCAGCAAGGGGCGGAAGGCGCGGAACATGGGTTCACCTGTGTGCGGATCGTGGATCCGGGCCGATGCTACGCCCCGCATCCGGAGCGAAGCATGAAGGGGATCATCGGTGACGTCGGTTCAGGCCATGCCGCCATTGATGCCGATCACCTGGCCGTTGATGTAGCCGGCGGCGTCCGAGCACAGGAAGCCGACCAGCGCGGCCACTTCCTCCGGCGTGCCGGCACGCGCGGCCGGCACCATTTGCCTGATCGCTTCGTCGCTGAACGTGTCGTCGGCCATGCCGCCGCGGATCACGCCGGGCGCGACCACGTTCGCGGTGATGCCGCGGCTGGCCATTTCCCGCGCCAGCGATTTCGTCGCCCCGTGCAACGCGGACTTGGCCGCGGCGTAATTGGCCTGGCCGCGATTGCCGACCACCGCGGCGACGCTGGAGATGCTGACGATGCGGCCCCAGCGCGTGCGCGCCATCGGCAGCAGCAACGGCCGGGTGACGTGGAAGAAGCCGTGCAGCGAGACGTCGATCACGCGTTTCCACTGTTCATCGCCCATGCCGGCCAGCGGTGCGTCGTCGTGGACGCCGGCATTGTTCACCACCACTTGGATCGGACCGTCGCGCAGCAGCATTTCGATGGCGCTCCGGCTCGCGTCCGCGTCGGCGACGTCGAATGCGATGGCCTGCGCATGGCCGCCGTTCGCGACGATCCCGGCGACGACGTTTTCCGCGCGATCCGGATTGCTGTTCGCATGCACGATGACGTGGAAGCCGTCCGCGGCGAGACGACGGCAGATCGCCTGGCCGAGGCCGCCGCTGCCGCCGGTGACGAGTGCGCGCTTGATGCTGTCGTTCATGGGGGGATGTTAGCGCCGAGCATCACCGCCGCGCGGCCTTCGGCCAGCAGCGTGCCGGCATGCAGGATGCGGAACGCGTATTGCTGGCTGTCTGCGCCATTCGCCAACAGGGTGGCTTCGCCTTCCAGCTCGCCCGGAAGGTCGTCGATGCGCGCGACATGCAATGCGACCCCGCGCAGCGCGACCAGCATGCCGGCCCGCACCGGCGTACCGCTCGCACGCCCGAGCAGCCCGCCGTGCACCGCCATCGCCTGCGCGCCGTATTCGCACAGGTGCAGCGCGCGCAGGCGGCCATCGCTGCGCAAGGGATTCGACGGATCGCGATGCGAGGTCGTGCGCAGGGAGACGCGGTTCGCGTCGTGTTCCACCACCTCCTGCCACAGGCACATCGCGCCCTGGTGCGGGACGAGCGCGGCGATGTCGATGCGCTCAACCATCGCGCGATGCCGCGACATCGTGGCGCGCGATCAGCAGGCCGAGCACGAAGTTGCCGACGACGCCGATGGTCACCGTGGTTCCGATCGCGCGCAGCACCGGGATCGACGACAGCGCGAGCAGCAGGAACACCAGCAGCGTGGTCAGGCTGCACACCACCAGCGCGTGCAGGGTGCGCAACTGGTCGGCGTGGTCGTCGCCGGCGTGGTCGAAGAACAAGGCGTAATCGAGGCCGAGGCCGGCGGCGAGGATCAGCGCCACCAGGTGGAACAGCGTGAGCTCCACCCCGAAGGCGCGCAGCACGGCGAGGATGGCCAGCGTGGTCAGCGCCATCGGCAGCAGCACGCGCAGCACGCGCCGCGGCGCGCGCAGGGCCAGCCACACGGTCAACGCCAGCAGGATCGCGGCGCCGGCCAGCGCCCACAGCACGCGTTCGCGATAGGCGACGACCAGGGATTCGGACGCATCCTTGAGGTCGAGCAGTTCCGCGCCGTGCGCAGCCGCGAGTTGCGCCAGCGCGGCTGGATCGCGGATGCCGGCCAGCGAGACCAGCGCGGTCGCATCCTGCGCATGCGCGAGCAGCAGGCCGGAAACGCTGGCTTGCAGCGGCGTGCCGGCGAGGTCGGCGGTCCGCAGCGGCGGCGCCCGGCGCGCGGCGGCAAGATCGGCGAGGAACGGTTCGAACGCATCGTCGCGGAACGGCAGTTCCTTCATCGCTTCGGCCAATGCACCGCGCGCTTGCATCGCATCGGGTATGCGCGACTGGCGTTCGCGTTGCGTCTTCGCGCTCGGCAGGTAGCGCGCGGCCATGTCGTAGCTGGCGAGGTTGCCGTTCGCGATTTCGGCATCGAGTGCCGGCCGCAGCGCTTCGGATGTTTCGAGGACGGATTCGACATCGTTGCCGCGGACCGCGAGCAGGTAGCGCACGTCGGGCGCGCCGAGTTCCGAACGCAATTGCGCATCGCGCGCCAGTGCCGCCGGCGGCACCGGGGTGAGCTTCGACAGGTCGTTCTGCCAGAACGGCGCGCGGGGCAGCGCGATGCAGGCGATGGCGAGCACCGCGAGCAGCGTCCACCAGCGCAGGCGCGGTCGCGGCACGCGTTCGATCGCGTTCCAGAGTTTTTCGACCCACGGCCACGAGGCCGGATCGCGCGGCGAAGGATCGAGCAGCGCCGGCAACAGCAGGCGCGTGGTCAGCGCCGCGGTGAGCAAACCCACGATCGTGAAAACCGCGAGTTGCTGCAGGCCATCGACGCCGGACAGCAGGAAGGTGACGTAGGCGATGCAGGTGGAGGCGACGCCGGTGGCGAGCGTGGGCCAGATCGCGCGCGCGTTCTGCCACGGGGAGATGCCGGCGCGCTGGTGCGAGAACAGGTGGATCGGGTAATCCTGGACCACGCCGATCAAGGGTGAAGCCGAAGGCGACGGTGATGCCGTGCACGCCACCGGCGAACCACCACGCGACCGCGCCGAGTCCGGCCAGCCCCGCGCTCGCGAGCGGCAGCACGCCGAACAGCGGCAGCTTCCAGCTGCGATACGCAAGCACCAGCAACAGGACCAGGCCGATGGTGTCGAAGCTGCCGATCCAGCCCGCTTCGCGTTGCGTGCGTCCGCCGATCTCGACCGAGAACGCGCCCGGCCCGCTCACCACCATGCGCGTGCCGCTGTCGCCTTTCGCCTTCGCGAACGCGGACTGCAACGCCGCGACCGCGACCTGCTGCCCGGTCGGATCGAAGCCCGGTGCGACGGTCTGCACCGCAAGCAGGGCTTCGTGGCCCTTCGCGTCGAACCACACGTCGTACAAGCGCTGGGGCGCGTTCGCCGGTTGCCAGCTTTCGGCGAGCTTCAAGGTTTCCAGGGTCGGATCGGAAGGCAGGAGCGGTTCGATCAATGCCGCGGCCGGGGAACCGAGGTCCTGCATGCGCTGCTGCAGTTCATCGCGCAGGGTGCCGGCGTCGAAGCGTTGCGAATCCAGCGTCGGCGACAGCAGGTAGCGATACGGGCGCAGGCGTTCGGGAATCGCGGCGAGGCCGGCCTCGCCGCCGTTGGCGACGAAGGCGAAGCGCTTGTCGTCCGCGAGTTCCGCACGCAAGGCCTGCGATTGCGCGGCGAGGGTTTCCGGCTGCGCGCCGGAAAGCGCGACCAGCAGCAGGCGCGAACCCGGGCCTTCGCCGAGTTCGTCCAGCAGCAGCTTTTGCGCCGGCGTGCGCGCCTCGGGCATGAACTTGCGCAGGTCGCCGCTGAGCACGAGCCGCTGCGACAGCCACCAGCCGCCGAGCAGCAACGAAGCCAGCCACAGCAGCGCGAGGGAAAGGCGGACGGGTGCCGTCAGTGGACGTGGCATGCGCGGGCTCGAACCGGGTCGCGCATAGCCTAGCGGGTTCCCGCGATGGCGCTCAGTCGGCGTTGCAGAGCGCGGCCAGGGCCCTGCCTTCGTCGACGCCCTCCGCCGCGCGTGCCGCGGACGCGAGCAGGGTGCGTTGCACTTCACTGCCGCGCACCGGATTGGTCTCGATGCAGCGCAGTTCCGCGCCACGCCCGTGCAGCACGATGTCGCGCACCTTCGCCGCCAGCGCCGCATCGCGCGGCACCAGGGTCAGGATCCAGTGCTGGCGCGTGCCCGTGGCCTCGATGCGGTAATGCCGTTCCAACGTGGGGCGGTCGCCGGCGAGCAGCGCGCCGAAGCTCGCCTGCAGGCCCTCGAGCTCAGGCGCACGCGCCAGCGAGAAGCTGCGCGACCGCGTGCCGCGCGCGATGGTCGCCTGCCCGGCGCGNATGGTGGTGGTTTCCGCGTAGGGCGACTGCACTTCGCGCACCAGGGTGGTGGCGTCCGGGCGACGGTATTCCCCGCTGATGCGCAGCGGCGCCTTCAGCAAGGGCGAATCGCGCAGTTCGACGAAGGCGGTGCGCATCGGCGCGGGTCGCGCCAGCTGCCGCAGCACCCATGCGCTGTCGGCGGCGGCGCCAACCGCCTCAGGCGTGGTCGCCGATGCCGCGAACGCGATCGTNCCCGCGATGATCGCCAGCGACAGCGCGCGCAGCCGGCGTTTCCGCCGCATGGGCATCGGGGTGGTCCCAGAAGTCATAGAAGTTGAACCAGTTGAACGGGGCCGAACGGGCATGATGTTCCAGTCGCGCGGCATAACGGCGGATGAGTGACGCGAGTTCGGTGCGCCTTCGCTGGCGCGGGATGTCGAGCCCGTCGCTGAACGCCTCGAACACCAGGTCGTAGCGGTTGCCGCCGCGGTACAGGCCGAAACCGAGCACCACCGGCACCTTCAGTGCCGCCGCGACCAGCCACGGCGTCAGGGGGAAACGCGCCGGCTGGCCGAGGAATGGCGCATCCACGCTGTTTTCCATGCGGTGCACGCGGTCGGCCAGCAGCGCGACCAGTGCGCCGGACTGCACCGCCTGCTGGATCTGCAGCATCAGCGCAGGCCCGTCCTGCCCGGCATCGATCACGCCCGCGGCGATTTCCGGGTTGAGTTCGTCCAGCAATTGCGTCATCGCCGGGTTGTGGCCCTTGTCCAGCACCACCCGGATCACGTAATCCGGGCGCTGCCGCGCGAGCACGCGCAAGACTTCGAAACTGCCCAGGTGCGAACCCAGCAGCAACACGCCGCGGCGCTGGTCGAGCGCCGTGTGCAGGTCATCGAGGCCGGCGATGGCCACGTCGAAACGCTCGAGCTGGCCGCCGAGCAGGAACACGCGGTCGAGGATGGTCGAGGCGAAGCAGTGGATGTGCCGCGCCACGTCCCACCAGCTCGCGCGCCGGCCGAGCACGCGCGACAGGTAGGCCTGCGAATCGCGGCGTTCCGCGCTTCGGCGCAGCAGGAAATACACGGTGATGAACGGCAGCAACGCACGCGCCACGCCGCGCCCGCCATAGCGGCCGATGCTGCGGATCAGCCAGATCGCGAAACGCCCGCCGCCTTCGCGCCGCTGCTTCCAGTCGCCGCTCATGCCGCCACGACCTCGCCGCTGGCGAGCAGCGCATCGCCGCGGGTCACGCGGAAGCGCCAGCGCGGCGCTTCGCCTTGGGGCACGATTTCGGCCAGCTCCACAACGGCCTGTTCGCCGGGCAACAACGGTTGCAGGAATTTCACCTGCGGCAAGCGCAAGGCCCCGAGCGGACCGTGCACGGCTTCGATCGCGGCCACGACCCGCTCCAGCACGAGCACGCCGGGCACCACCGGTGCGCCGGGGAAATGGCCGGGAAGACTGGGGTGCGAAGGGTCGACGACGAAGTGCATGGGCGTGGAAGGATGCGTCGCGACGCGGCTACGCCGCAAGCCGGGAGATGAAGGATTCAGTGGGACGCGCCATTCCGGAACAGCCCGTTCCAGAAACCCGGGCCCAGCGCGGCCATGCGCCTGGCGAAATCCAGGGGCCCGTGGTAACGGTCGGGAAAACGGCGCGAGCGATACAGGAATTCGGCCACCATCAGGCCGCCGACCAGGCCGTAGGTCGCGCCGTTCGCGCACCACGACCACAAGTTTTCGCCCACCGGCCACGGCGTGACGACGCCAAAGGTCGCCAGCAGGCCGCGCGGCACCGCGAGCAGGGCCAGCGCGAGGTTCACCAGCGCCAGCGCCGAAAGCAGCGCGGCCCATACCCCGGTGAGCCTGCGCGTGTAGGCCGCGATGTCGGGTTCGAGCTGCGCCGGATCCTTCGCTTCCAGCGCGGAGACGATGCGGCTGATCAGGGGCACGCGCCCAGGGCGCAGCGTGCGCGCGAATGCCCACGCCACCAGTCCGACGAACAGCACCGGCACCAGCAGCAGCGGCACCAGCGCGTAGGGCGTGCGCGCCAGCCACGCCGCCGCCAGCGCGATGCACGCGAGCAGCGCCCATGCGCGCAGGCGGCCGCGGGCGAGCGAGGGCAGCAGNAGGATCAGCGCGATGTCGGCGCCGGCGAATGCCGCGAGCACGCCGCTGTCGCGCGCGCTGGCCGCATGCGCGAGCAACGGATACGCGGCCGCGAGCGCGATGCGGCCGCAAGCGAGCGCGCCGTCGCGGTTCAACCGCCGGTCTTGTGCTGTTCGATGTAGGCCGACAATGCGCGCAGCGAGGCGAAGGCGCGGCGGTTGTCCTCGTTGTCCGAACGCAACTGGAAGCCGTAACGCTGCGAGATGGCGAGCGCGAGTTCGAGCGCGTCGATCGAATCCAGGCCGAGGCCGGCATTGAACAGCGGCGCCTCCGGGTCGATGCCGCCGGGTTCGACGCCCTCCAGGTTCAGGCTTTCGACCAGCAGCTCGGCGAGTGCGCGTTCGGCATCGGTTTGCGACGACATGTGCGGAATATCCCCCTGGTACAGGGGCGCAACGATCCGGCATCGCGCGGCGCTTGGCAACCGTGAACGGCATCCGCGGCAGGCGCCGGCTATCATGAACGCGGGGACGCACGCTTCCAGGGAACGCCAGACCGCATGGACTTCGCCAACGATTCCTCGCCAGGCCAGGGCGCCGCCGCCGCCACCGAAACCGACGTGCTGGTGATCGGCGGGGGACCCGCGGGCACCACCGCCGCCACCCTGCTCGCGCGCAAGGGCTGGAAGGTGACGCTGCTGGAAAAGGCGCGGCACCCTCGCTTCCACATCGGCGAGTCGCTGCTGCCGATGAACCTGCCGATCCTCGAGCGCCTGGGCGTGCTCGAGCAGGTGCGCGCCATCGGCGTGCACAAGCTCGGCGCCGATTTCCCGCTGCAGGACGAAGCCGACACCACCCACGTGTTCCGCTTCGACCGCGCGATCGCGCCGAAATTCGGCTACGCCTTCCAGGTCAAGCGCGAGGAATTCGACCAATTGCTGTTCGCGAACGCGCTGGCCAGCGGCGTGGATGCGCGCGAACAGGTCGTGGTCGAGAGCGTGGATTTCGACGGCGACCGCCCGCGCGTTGCGCATGCCCGCGACGCCGACGGCAACGCGCTCGCGTTCCGCTGCCGCTACCTGGTCGATGCCAGCGGGCGCGACACCTTCCTCGGCAACAAGCTCAAGCTCAAGCGCAAGAGCGGCCTGCACCAGTCGGCCGCGATCTTCAGCCACTTCACCGGGGTCAAGCGCCGCGAGGGCGACGACGCGGGCAACATCACCGTCGATCGCTTCGAGCACGGCTGGTTCTGGCTGATCCCGCTGCCCGGCGGCGTGATGAGCGTGGGCGCCGTCTGCTTCCCCGAATACCTCAAGCAGCGCAGCGCCCACCGCGGCGACAAGGCGGCCGGGGCCGATCCCAACGAAGCCTTCCTGCTGCGCACGCTGCAGACCACGCCCTCGGTGTGGAACCGCATGCAGGGCGCCGAACGCGTGGCCCCGGTGCACGTCACCGGCAACTATTCCTACGCCTGCGAACGCATGTCCGGCCCCGGCTGGGTGATGGCCGGCGATGCGTACGCATTCGTCGACCCGGTGTTTTCCTCCGGCGTTTACCTCGGCATGAACAGCGCGGAGCAGGCCGCGGACGTGGTCGACACGGCATTGCGCGAACCCGCGCGCGAAACCGCCATGCAGGCGGCGATGGATCTGCGGCTGCGGCGCGGGCTCAGGCATTTCTCGTGGTTCATCCACCGCTTCACCACGCCGGTGATGCAGCACCTGTTCGCGAACCCGCGCAACGACTGGCAACTCGAACAGGCGGTCATCTCCATGCTCGCCGGCGATGTCTTCGACAACCGCGTGGTGCTGCGCAAGCTGCGCGTGTTCCGCATGGTGTATGCGTTGACCGCGTTGCAACTGGCGCCGCGCGCGTTGCGCGGCTGGTGGCGCCGCAAGCGCCAGGTCGGCGAAGCTTTCGCCGGCGATACCCTGCAACCGGGCAACCCGTGAGCCATCCGCCGACCTTGTCCATCCCCGGTTCCGCCGCGCTGCAGGTCGATTACGCCGAACCCGGCACGCTGGGTGCGTGGCTGGGGCGCGACGACGTGCTCGCGGTGTTCGGTTTCGGCGATTCCGCCCCGCGCGACGACGACCCGCGCTACTTGCGCGTGCCGCTGCAACCGCACGGCGCCGGGCTGCTCGAGGTGTGGCGCACGCATGCGCCGGTCGGACGCGGGCGCGAGCCCGCTCCCGCGCAGGCGGGGGGCGACATCGCCTGGGCCGGCAATGCGCAGCTCTCGTTCGGCGCGATCGAGGTGCCCGAGGGCGAAGGCGGCATCATCGCCGCGGCCGAACACGCCTACGCGCGACTGNCCGCGTTCATCGCCGGCAGCCGCACGCCGCANCTGCTGCGGATCTGGAATTACATCGACGCGATCACCGAAGGCGAAGGCGATTCCGAACGCTATCGCCAGTTCTGCGTCGGCCGCGCGCGCGGACTCGGCACGTTCGACGCGCAGACCCTGCCGGCCGCGACCGCGATNGGGCGTTGCGACGACGAGCGCATCGTCCAGGTCTACTGGCTGGCCTCGGCCGTGCCCGGAACGCCGGTGGAAAACCCGCGCCAGGTCAGCGCCTATCGCTATCCGCGCCAGTACGGCCCGCAAGCGCCGAGCTTCGCCCGCGCGATGTTGCCGCCGCCGGGCTCGGACATGCCGCTGCTGCTGTCGGGCACCGCCAGCGTGGTCGGCCACCGCTCGTTGCACGCGGGCCGGCTGCAGGCGCAGCTCGAGGAGACCTTCGCCAACTTCGACAGCCTGATCGACGCCGCGCGCATTCATGCGCCCGCCCTGCCCGCGCAATTCGGCGCCGACACCCGGCTCAAGGTCTACGTGCGTGAACGCGGCGACCTGCCGCTGGTGGCGCGGGCGTTCGCGGATCGATTCAGCGGCGGCGTGCCGCACATGATCCTGCATGCGGTCATCTGCCGGCGCGACCTCGCGGTCGAAATCGATGGCGTGCACGGAACCATTGCCCGCGCCGGCGCCTGAATGCGCCTGACGCGCGCCGCACTGCTGCAACGCACTATTGAGCCCCACCCTGATCGGGGGCACACTCGGCCTCGGGCGGGGGAATGTTCCTGCCAAACCAACCACACGGCCGACTGTCTCGATCAGCCGAGACCGTGGGGAACGCATCTCTCACAGACGAGGGGATCTGGATCATGAAAAAGGCAACACCTGCTCTGCTGCTCGCGGGACTGGCCGTTTCGGCCTGCCTGCAAGCCCAGGCCGCCGAACCACAAGCTACCCAGCCGCAGGCCGCGGCAACCGCCGATAACGCGGTGATGGTCGGCATCGATGCGAAGACCGGGAAGCTGCGTCCGTTGACCGCAGCCCAAGCCCGTGCGCTGTCGGCCAAGGCGGCCAACATGCCGCGCAAGCCCGTTCCCGCCGCATTCGCCACGGTTCCGCGCACCGACGCGCAAGTCCGCGCGACTGTTCGCCACCATCCCAATGGCGCCACCTCGGCTCGCACGCCGCTGTCTTCGATGAGCCAGGTTAGCGTCCATCGCGGTGCTGACGGCCAACTGATCATGGCCGAAGGCCATCCGGGCGATTCCGCCCCGGCGATGCAGCAGGAGGTGTCCAAATGAAAACCCGACTGCTCTCNGTCTTCATCGCCGCCTGCCTCGCCGCGCCCGTCGCCCAGGCCGCGATCGTCCCGGTCAACCACGATCCGGCCGGCGTGGGCCTGAACGATCCGACGGCGCGCGCGCCCGAAGGTGGCAACCCCGGCACCACGGTCGGTGAACAGCGCCAGATCGTCTACCAGTTCGCCGCCGACCTCTGGGATTCGGTCCTGACTTCCAACGTGGACGTGCGCGTCGGCGCCAGCTTCGCCAGCCTCGACTGCGATGCCAGTTCCGCGGTACTGGGTTCCGCCGGCGCGTGGTGGATCTGGCAGGATCCCGCGTTCCCCATCCCGGGCGCGTGGTACCACCAGGCGCTGGCCAACCAGATCGCCGGGGAAAACCTCAACATCACGTCGGAGAATCCGGACTACGTGGATCCCGATGACGTGGAGATCGGCAGCCAGTTCAACTCCGACCTCGGCCAGCCCACTTGCCTGGCGGGCAGCGGCTGGTACTACGGCCTGGACGGCAACACCCCGGCGGGCATGATCAGCTTCCTCGACGTGGTCATGCACGAGATCGGCCACGGGCTCGGCTTCTCCGGCTTCATCAACAAGAACACCGGTGCCCTGGCCAACTACGACGGCACGCCGCGTTCGGACGTCTACACGCATTTCGCCTACGACAACGTCACCGGCGCCAGGTTCGACGACGTCGCCATGACCAATGCCCTTCGCAAGACCTCGATCACCACCCCGGGCCGCTCTTCCTGGGACGGCGACATCACCAAGGCGCAGGTACCGGCGGCGCTCGGTCCCCAGGTCGGCATCCAGATCAGCGGCTCGACGACGGCCAGTTTCACCGCCTTCGGCACGGCTGCATTCGGAGCCGCGGCGACTTCGGCGAACTTCAACGGGGATCTTGTCATCGTCGACGACGGCGTCGGTCCCGACAACGCCGATGCCTGCGAACCGCTGACGGCCGGAAGCCTGACCGGCAAGGTCGCCTTCATCAACCGCGGGGTCTGCGGCTTCGAGTTCAAGGCCCGCAACGCGCAGGGTGCGGGCGCCTCGGCCGTGATCATCGGCAACGTGGCGTCCTCGGGCACGCCGGGCACCGCGCCTGGCATGGCCGATGACCCGACCATCACCGACACGACCGTCCCGACGTTGAGCCTCAACCTCAACGATGCCAATGCGATCCGTGCCCAGGCCACCGGCATGCAGGTGGCCCTGGGTGAAATCGCCGGCACGATCGCGGGTGCCGACAGCGGCGGCCGTCCGCTGCTGTACGCGCCGACCACGGTGGCGAGCGGTTCGACCTTCTCGCACTTCGACACCACGCTCACGCCGAATGCGCTGATGGAACCGTTCATCAACGACGACCTGGCCGGCAACTTCGACACCGACCTGACCGGGTCCGTGTTCGCGGACGAAGGCTGGGTGCTGCAGTCCGGTACCGCCAAGCTCGGCAGCAAGGCCTGCGACACCAAGGTCCCGCTGTACGTCGCTCCTGGCATCATGACCGGTGCGAACCTGCAAGCCGCGGATGCGCTGTGCACGGCGGCCAACCCGACCACGACCGGGCGCAAGTCCTGCCTGGACGGCTTTGCCAAGCGGTTGAAGAACGCGGGGCTGATCACTTCGACCCAGCAAACGGCGATCGCGAACTGCTCGCTGCGCCGCTGACCGGTTCCAACCGCAATTGCTCCACCGACCGGCGCCCTCGTGGCGCCGGTCTTTTTTGGCCCCGGACCCGCTCGGCGTAAAATGCGCGCATGACCTATCCCTCCTCGCGCCCGCGGCGGATGCGCCGCGACGGGTTCTCGCGCCGGTTGATGCGCGAGCATGTGCTGACCGCGAACGACCTGATCCTGCCGGTGTTCGTGCACGAGGAAAAAGGCCGCGCGCCGGTGCCTTCCATGCCTGGCGTNGAGCGGCTGTCGATCGACGAATTGCTCAAGGTCGGCGAACAGGCGCTGGAACTGGGCGTGCCGGTGATCGACCTGTTCGGCGTGCCCGATCCCTCCGCCAAGACCGCCGACGGTCGCATCGCCTGGGACGAAGGCGGCATCGTCCCGCGGGCGATCCGCGCGCTGAAATCGCGGTTCCCCGAACTGGGCGTGATGAGCGACCAGGCCCTGGATCCGTACACCACGCATGGCCAGGACGGGCTGGTCGACGAGACCGGCTACATCCTCAACGACGAAACCATCGCCGCGCTGGTGCGGCAGTCGCTGGCGCATGCCGCGGCCGGCGTCGACATCCTTTCGCCCAGCGACATGATGGACGGGCGCATCGGCGCGATCCGCGACGCGCTGGAAAGCGCCGGTTTCATCCACACGAAGATCATGGCCTACAGCGCCAAGTACGCCAGCGCGTTTTACGGTCCGTTCCGCAGCGCGGTGGGCAGCGCCGGCGCGCTCGGCAAGGGCGACAAATACACCTACCAGATGGACCCGGCGAATTCGGACGAGGCCCTGCACGAAGTCGGCCTCGACCTGGTCGAAGGCGCCGACATGGTGATGGTGAAACCCGGGCTGCCCTACCTCGACGTGCTGTACCGGGTGAAGCAGCACTTCCGTCGCCCCACCTATGCCTACCAGGTCAGCGGCGAGTACGCGATGATCAAGGCCGCCGCGGCGAACGGCTGGATCGACGAACGCGCGGTGGCGATGGAAGCGCTGCTCGCGTTCAAGCGCGCCGGCGCCGACGGCGTGCTCACATACTTCGCGCTCGACGCGGCCCGCTGGTTGCGCGAGGCGCGGTGATCCGCGCCGCGACCCCCGCCGACGCCGCGGAAATCGCGCGGCTGTCCGCGCAGTTGGGTTATCCCGCCGATGTCGCCGTCTTCGCCGACCGGATGGCGCGCCTGCTGCCGCTGCCCACGCACGCAGTGCTGGTCTGCGAAGGCGACGACGGCCGGCTCGCCGGGTTCATCGGCCTCGAACAGCGCCTGATGATCGAATCCGGCGACAAGGCCGAAGTCGTCGGACTCGTCGTCGATGCAGATGCGCGCCGCACCGGAACCGGACGCAGGTTGATCGCCGCGGCCGAAGACTGGGCCTGCGCGCGCGGGCTGGGCGAACTGTTCCTGCGCTCGAACGTCGTGCGGCCCGAGGCCCACGCGTTCTATCCCGCGCTCGGCTTCGAGCGCAGCAAGACCCAGCACGTCTACCGCAAGGCGCTGACGTGAGCTGCACGACCCGGGAGTAGACTCGGCGCAATCACGAAAGGGGTTCCGCATGAGCAGGCATTACGCCGTCTTCGGCCATCCGGTTTCGCATTCGCTGTCGCCGCGCATCCACGCCGCGTTCGGCAAGCAAACCGGCATCGCCGTCGAGTATTCCGCGATCGACGTCGAACCGGCCGGATTCGATGCGGCGCTGCATGAGTTCGCCGAACGCGGCGGCGCCGGCGCCAATGTCACCCTGCCCTTGAAGGAAGCCGCTTACGCGCTGTGCAGCGACACCACCGAGCGCGCGCGCCGCGCCGGTGCGGTCAATACGCTGATCCGCAACGGCGACGCCTGGCACGGCGACAACACCGACGGCCTCGGCCTGGTGCGCGACCTGGCCGAGCGCCACGGCATCGACCTGCGTTCGCGCCGCACGCTGTTGCTCGGCGCGGGCGGCGCCGCGCGTGGCGTCGCGCCCGCCCTGCTGGATGCGGGCATCGGCGACCTGTTCATCGCCAACCGCACGCCCGCCCGCGCCGACGCGCTCGTCGACGCGCTGGGCCAGCCCGGCCGCGTGCATGCGCGCTACCTCGACGACCTGCGCAACCTGGGCGAATTCGACCTGGTGCTCAACGCCACCACCGCGGCGCGCGAGGGCGGCAGCTTCCCGATCCTGCCGCGCAGCCTGCTCGGCCGGCGCAGCACCGCGGTCAGCCTGAGCTACGGCGAAGCGGCGATTCCCTTCCTCGCCTGGGCGCGCGCGAACGGCGCGCACGAATCCATCGACGGCCTCGGCATGCTGGTCGAACAGGCGGCGGAAAGCTTCGCGCGCTGGCACGGCACGCGCCCGGAGACGGATCGCATCTACGGCGAACTGCGCGCGGAACACGCGAAGCTCGTCACCGCGGATTGATCCTCGCGCGGCCATGAACGCCGAACGCGTCCGTCGCTGCGCGCTGGCGCTGCCCGAAGCGGTCGAGGCGCCGCACTTCGCCCACGCCTCGTTCCGGGTCGGCGGGAAGATCTTCGCCACCATGCCGCCGGACGGCGCGCACCTGCACGTCTTCGTCGACGAGGAGCGGCGCGAAACCGCGCTGGCGCTGCATCCAGGGTTCGTCGAGAAACTGTTCTGGGGACAGAAGGCCTGCGGACTGCGCATCGCGCTGGGCAGGGCGAAACCGGCGACGGTCGATGCGCTGTTGCGGCAGGCTTGGGCGCAACGCGCGCCGAAGCGGTTGCTCGGCGCCTGATCGCTTTTCCCCAGGGCGGGGAAACTCGCCATCGCGGGAGGGCCTTGGGCGCCGATCCCGCGGGATGTCGCGGCTGAAGCCGCTGCTACGGGGCCGTGGAAAGATATTCGTCCTTCAGCCGCACGTAGTGCTTCGCGCTGTAATACAACGCATCGATCTCGGCGTCGCTCAGCATTCGAGCCTTCTTCGCCGGATTCCCCAGCCACAATTCGCCTTCGCCGACGATTTTTCCCGGCGCGACCAATGCCCCCGCCCCGATGAACGCGTGTTTCTTCACGACCGCGCCATCGAGCACGATCGCGCCCATGCCGACCAGGACCGCGTCTTCTATCGTGCAGGCGTGGATGATCGCCTTGTGGCCGATGGTGACGTCGCTGCCGATGCGGGTGGCGAAACCGCCGAGCTTGGCGTGCGGCCCATCGTGGCTGACGTGCACGACGGTTCCGTCCTGGAGGTTGGTGCGGTCGCCGATGCGGACGAAGTTGACGTCGCCGCGGATCACGGTGAACGGCCAGACCGACACGTCTTCGCCGAGGACGACATCGCCGATCACGCGCGCGGATTCGTCGACGTAGGCGCGCTCGCCCAAGCTGGGCAGGATGTCGCGGTAGGGGCGGATGTTCATGGGACGATTTTAGTCCGCATGCTCGAAAAAGCGCGCCCTATACTCGGCCCATGACCGACACCCCGACCACCGAGCTGCGCCCCACCCTCGATCGCCTGCGCGCGGCCTGGCAGGCACGCAAGCCCGATGCCGCGCAACGCCGCGACGACCTGCAGCGGCTGCGCGATGCGCTCAAGGCGCGGCTGGAAGACATGGCCGCGGCGATCTCCGCCGATTTCGGCCAGCGCGCCAAGGCCGAAAGCCTGGTCGCCGACGGCATGACCGTGCTCAACGAGATCGACCACCTGCGCAAGCATGTGCGCGGCTGGATGAAACCCAAACGCGTCGGCGTCGGCTGGCGCTTCCTGCCGGCGCGTGCGGAAATCCGTGCCGAACCGATCGGCGTGGTCGGCGTGATCGCGCCCTGGAACTATCCGGTCAACCTTGCGCTGGCACCGCTCGCCACCGCGATCGCCGCCGGCAACCACGTCTACCTGAAGCCCTCGGAACACACGCCGCGCAGCGCCGCGTTCCTGCGCGAACTACTGGCCGAGGTCTTCCCCGCCGATCGCGTCGCGGTCGCCACCGGCGGCGCCGAGGTCGGTGCCGCGTTCGCGGCCCTGCCGTTCGACCACCTGGTGTTCACCGGTTCCACCGCGGTCGGGCGCATGGTGATGGCCGCCGCCGCGCAGAACCTCGTGCCGGTGACGCTGGAACTTGGCGGCAAGTCGCCGGCCATCGTCTGCGACGACTATCCGGTCGAACAGGCCGCGGCGCGCCTCGCCAACGGCAAATGGTTCAACGGCGGCCAGACCTGCATCGCACCCGACTACGTGCTGGTGCCGGAGCACAAGCGCGACGCATTGGTCGCGGCGCTGCGCAAGGAAGTGCAGGCGCGCTACGGCGAGGCCTTCGACAACACCGGCGACTACACCCGCATCGTCAACGACGGCCAGTACGCGCGGCTTCAGAGTTATCTCGATGACGCAAGACATCGTGGCGTCGAGATCGTGACGCTCGCCGGCGAAGCAGAAGCCGCGCAACGCCTGCTGCCGCCGACGTTGCTACTGGATCCCGGCGACGACGCGAAGGTGATGCAGGACGAGATCTTCGGCCCGTTGTTCCCGATCAAGGGCTACCGCACGCTCGACGAGGCCATCGCCTACGTCAACGCGCACGCGCGGCCGCTGGCGTTGTATCCCTTCAGCCACGATCGCACGAGCGTGGAGAAGATCCTGCGCAACACGCTGGCCGGTGGCGTGTCGGTCAACGACACCCTGCTCCATTTCGCGGTGAGCGCGCTGCCCTTCGGCGGGATCGGTCCCAGCGGCATGGGCGCCTACCACGGTCGCGCCGGCTTCGATGCGATGAGCAAGCAGCTGCCGGTGCTGTGGCAGGCGCGTCGCACCGGTGGCGACATGCTGAAGCCGCCGTATTCGAAGGCGAAGTGGTTGATCGACCTGATCGTGCGTTGACTAGAACATCCGCCGCAGCAGCCCGTCGCGGCGCACGAACTGGTGCCACAGCGCGGCCAGCGCATGCAGCGCGATCACCGCATAGAACGCATTGCCGAGCACCTCGTGCGCTTCCTCGAGCGCATCGCCGGCGCCTTCGCCCAGGTCCAGCAGCGGCGGCAGCGACCAGGGCGTGAGCGGAATGGCCAGCGCCTCGCCTTCGGCCCAGACCATCAGGATGCCGAGCATCGGCTGCACCAGCACGAACAGCAGCAATGCGAGGGTGACGAGCTTGTGCGGCCACAGCGACCAGCGCGGCGGCGGCGGCAACGGCGGACCGGGGCGCGGCAACAGCCGGGCAAGCAAGCGCGGCACGAACAGCAGCAGCAAGGCCAGGCCCGCGGCGACGTGCCAATTGATGCCGACCGCCTCGCCGTGCTCGGCGTGCTCCGCCAGGTCGGTGGTGAGGTAGGCCACGAGCACCAGCACGGCGGCGATCCAGTGGATCGCGCGCACGGGCCATGCGAAGCGACGGCGCGTGTTGTTGTCGAGGGTCATGGCGGGGCACTGGCTGGGGGGAAGCCAGAGCATCCGCCCCGCGCGCGCCGCGTGGCTTGATCGAGATCAAACCAGGCGCGCGCGAGGCATGACCGATGGCAGGGTCGGCGTGGCGATTCGCATCCGCGCCGCGGAACGATTCGCATTCGACGCGCGCGGGGCCGCGGGTTAGGCTGCGGCGATGAAAATCGCCAGCTGGAACGTCAATTCGCTCAACGTGCGCCTGCCGCACCTGCTGCGCTGGCTGGACGAGGCGAAGCCGGACGTGGTCGCGTTGCAGGAAACCAAGCTCGAGGACGCCAGGTTCCCCGAGGACGCGTTGCTCGAACTCGGCTACCGCAGCCAGTTCTGCGGGCAGAAGACCTACAACGGCGTGGCCATCGCCAGCCGCCTGCCGTTCGCCGGCGAATGCGTGAACGCGATTCCCGGCTTCGACGACCCGCAGAAGCGCGTACTCGCCGCGACCGTGGGCGACGTACGCATCGTCAACCTGTACGTCGTCAATGGCGAGGCCGTCGGCAGCGAGAAATTCGAATACAAGCTGCGCTGGCTTGCGGCGGTACGCGAATGGCTGCGCGCCGAACTCGCCGCGTACCCGGACATGGTCGTGCTCGGCGATTTCAACATCGCCCCCGACGATCGCGACGTGCACGATCCCAAGCGCTGGCGCGAGAAGATCCTGTGCTCGACGCCCGAGCGCGAGGCGCTGCAATCGCTGCTCGGCCTCGGCCTGCACGACGGCTTCCGCCTGTTCCACGAGGACGGCGGCCAATACAGCTGGTGGGATTACCGCCTGGCCGCGTTCCAGCGCGGCTGGGGATTGCGCATCGACCTGGCGCTGGTCAGCGATGCGCTGAAAGGCCGCTGCACCGCCGCCGACATCGATGCCGGACCGCGCGGCTGGGAACGACCCAGCGATCACACCCCGGTGTTTGTCGAGATTTCCTGATCCGCGCGAAAAACGAAGGCCCGGAAACCCGGGCCTTCGCGTCCACGTCGATTTTCGTTGCGCTCAGCGCACGCGACCGCGACGGAACAGGTTGACGATCGCGAGCAGGATGATGGCGCCGAGCAGCGAAACGACCAGGCTCATCACCGTGATCCCGCCGTTGATGCCGCCACCCAGGCCGAGCATCGGGCCGATCCAGCCGCCGATGAACGCGCCAATGATGCCGACGATGATGTTCAGCAGGATGCCCTGCTGCCCATCGGTCTTCATGACCATGCTGGCGAGCCAGCCAATGATGCCGCCCACGATTAACCAGATGATGATGCCCATGCGACGAACTCCTCTTCTTCTTGGAAGGAATGACAGCTCGCTCCCCGGCGTGGGGGCGTAGGGCGAATATCCTTCGCCGGGCGTGACGACCGCGTCGCGGCCCGCCGGTCAGCCGCTGCGCCGCAGCAGGGCCAGCAGTTCGGCGCGCGGCAATTTCCCGGTCTCGTTGCGCGGCAAGGCCACGACCTTGCGCAGGGGACGCGGCAGGAACGCGGGATCGATGCCCCCGCGCAAGGCTTGGAGGATTTCGTGTTCGCCGCGTGAAGGCGCGACCACCAGCGCCGCCAGCCGCGCGATGCCGCCGGGCACCGCATCGAGCTGGAACACGCACCCGTCCTCCACGCCGGGGATCTCCAGCAGGCGCCGGGTGAGATCGCCGAGCGAAGCGCGCTTGCCGGCGATTTCCAGCAAATCCGCCTGGCGCCCGCGCAATTCGAAGCGGCCGGCATCATCGACTTCCACCCGATCGGCCAGCAGCACCGGCGCGGGCAAATGCCCGGCGCTCACTTCGGTCGCGCCGTCGAAGGAGGCGACGCGCACGCCGGGCAGTGGCGTCCACGCCGATTCGCGCGCGGTGCGACGGCGCGCGAACACGCAGGTTTCGGTGGAGCCGAACAATTCGCGCACCTCGCAAGCGAAGCGCGATTCGGCTTCGCGCGCGAGTTCCATCGACAAGGGCGCAGTCGCGGAGACGATGCCCGCGAGCGACGGCAGCGCGACGCCGGAATTCACCAGCGCGCGCAGGTGCACCGGCGTGGTGACGAGCAACCGGGTGTG
>JGI24770J26754_10001002_pt1 | contig 20459 bp, 15 predicted proteins | sample LakOneMetagenome_FD_26754 | JGI IMG/M metagenome (IMG submission 26754) | reverse complement strand
GCAGCAGAGGCTGCCACCTGTAAACCGGCACGCACTGAACCGGTAATCGATACTAAGGCTGGAACTTTATGTGAAACCACCTTGGAGCCTACATCTGCCTTNCCTANCACCACGTTAAAAGCGCCTTTTGGAAANAATGGTGCTGCAATTTCTGCCAGCAGTAAAGTGCTTTCCGGTGTGGTATCACTAGGTTTAAGCACAACGGTATTGCCTGCAGCCAGTGCAGGTGCAATTTTCCAGACAGCCATCATGAGTGGATAGTTCCAGGGTGTTACCTGACCGACTACACCCACTGGCTCACGGCGGATACTGGACGTTAAGCCTTCCAGATATTCAGATGTTGCTGTCCCTTCCAGTAAACGTGCTGCGCCTGCAAAAAAGCGGATCTGGTCCGCACATATTGCTACTTCTTCAGAAGCGATCAGATGCTTAAGCTGTCCAGTATTACGGCTCTGTGCTTCAATTAGGCGGTCTGCATTGGTTTCAATAGCATCGGCCAGGCTTAGTAAAGCTTTCTGGCGTGCAGAGGGCGTAGTCCGTCCCCAAGTTTTAAATGCTTCTTTAGCAGCAGCATAAGCGGCATCTACTTCTGCTTCAGTTGCATTAGGCGACTGTGCATATAGTTCTCCAGTTACCGGACTGATCAGATCAAAATAATTATTGTCTTGCGGTTCAGAATATTCACTATTAATAAAATGTTTTAGTTTTACAGCCGTCATTTTTTACTCTTCCTTGGTTATAAAATATTACATATAAAACTATATGTATTATGTTTTATTTAAACTGTCAAATTATTTTTTTAAAAAGAAATAAAAGCAGGAGTAAGCAAAAAAATTTATCTAATTATTTTAGTAATTAGTAAGTAACTAAAAAGATTAACTTAATTTTTAAAAACCTAACATAACCTTGAAGGGAAAATAATTTTTTTATCTAACCTATTAAGATTCTCTATTTTTTATAGCAAAACAGATTGGCTCCTAAAGAAGAACAAGAAATGGCTCTCGTCAGAATTGGGTAAAAGGGTGAGATTAAAGCAGTCATCAGTCGTCAGACAAGCCTAGAGCAGGAACTGACGGTGCTTAAATAAAAATGAGGTACAAAAAATGGATTCTAAACATACTGATATTAACANCCGCAAGCAGCAGGCCACTCCACGCGGTGTAGGNATTATGTGCTCATGGTATGTAGAACGTGCAGAGAACGCCACTCTGTGGGACATGGANGGGCGTGAATATACTGACTTTGCAGGCGGGATTGCCGTACTGAACACTGGTCATCGCCATCCGAAAGTGATTGCAGCAGTAACTGAACAGCTCGGCAAATTTACTCATACGGCATACCAGGTTGCACCTTATGAAAGCTATGTATCTTTAGCTGAGCGTATTAACCAGCGTGCGCCTATTGAAGGGCCAGCAAAAACAGCTTTCTTTACCACAGGTGCAGAAGCTGTAGAAAATGCGGTCAAAATTGCCCGGGCTGCCACCGGTCGTTATGGCATTATCACATTTAGTGGCGGTTTTCATGGCCGTACTTTTATGACTATGGCAATGACGGGTAAAACAGCACCTTATAAACGTGATTTTGGTGTCATGCCGGCAGGTGTATTCCATGGCCGCTATCCATCGCAGTCACAGGGAATCAGTGTGGACGATGCAATGGAAAGCATTGAAAATATTTTCAGTACTGACATGGTACCTCAAGATGTTGCCGCTATTGTACTTGAACCGGTACAGGGGGAAGGTGGTTTCAATGTCGCACCTCAGGAATTTCTGGTGCGTTTGCGTGAGCTCTGCGACCAGCACGGTATTTTACTGATAGCCGATGAAGTGCAGACCGGTTTTGCCCGTACCGGACAACTGTTTGCTATGCAGCATTACAGTATCAAGGCAGATATGATTACTATGGCTAAAAGCCTCGGCGGCGGTTTCCCGATTTCTGGCGTAGTGGGTCGTGCCGAAATAATGGATACCCCGAACCCGGGAGGACTGGGCGGTACTTATGCCGGTAATCCGCTGGCTGTAGCGGCTGCACATGCAGTAATTGATGTGATCGAAGAAGAACAGCTTTGCGAGCGTGCACATGTACTGGGTTCACAGCTCATCAAAACCCTGGAACAGCTTAAAGTTACCAGCTCCATGATTCAGGATATACGTGGTCTGGGTTCTATGGTCGCGGTAGAGCTTGAATATGCTGAGCAGGCAAAAGCGATTCAGGAATATGCCATGAGCCAAGGTCTTTTGCTGCTGACTTGTGGTAAATCAGCGAATGTTATCCGTTTTCTATATCCACTCACTATTCCGGCTGAACAGTTCCAGAAAGCTCTGGATATTCTGAAAGCCGGTTTCACAGCAGTCACCCAGCAAAATCTGGAGCGCTCTGCATGATCCAGCAAAATTTACAGTATTTACTGGACCATCCCGACATCACTTTTACCCAGCCTTCAGCTGATCATTATATCTGTGTACAGGATGCTGCTACAGGAGAACAGCTGGCTTGGGTCAGAACTTATGACCGTGTGGCTATAGAAAATGCTATTCAACGTGCTGAACAGGCACAGGCTGTCTGGAAACAGCAGACTGCCCTGCAAAAAGCTGATCTACTGTGGAACTGGTACCGCCTGATGCTCAAGCATCAGGAGGATCTGGCACAGATCCTGACTGCCGAACAGGGTAAACCGCTGTCAGAAGCACGGGGCGAGATTAGTTATGCTGCATCTTTCATCCGCTGGTTTGCTGAGCAGGCTCGTCGTGTAGATGGAGAGGTTTTGACATCATCTCAGGCACAGCAACGGTTACTGGTAATTAAACAGCCAATCGGAGTAACAGCGGCAATTACACCCTGGAACTTTCCGGCCGCCATGATTACCCGCAAGGTAGGACCAGCACTTGCTGCGGGTTGTTCAATGCTGATTAAGCCAGCAGAACAGACGCCACTTAGTGCTTATGCACTGGAGGTTCTGGCATTACAGGCAGGTATTCCAAAAGATGTCATGATTACACTGAGCGGCGAATCAATTGAAGTTGGCCAGACTTTATGCGAAAGCGACGTTGTCCGCAAGCTGAGCTTTACCGGTTCAACCGAGGTCGGCCGCATTCTCATGAAACAGTGTGCGCCAACAATTAAAAAGCTGTCACTCGAACTTGGGGGGAATGCGCCGGTTATTGTATTTGATGATGCCAATCTGGATCAGGCTGTAAAGGGAATAATGGCTAGCAAATTCCGTAACAGCGGCCAGACCTGTGTATGTGCAAACCGTATTTATATACAGGAAGGTATTTATGATGCAATCAGTGAACGTGTGATTGCTGAAGTTGCCAGGTTAAAAGTGGGTGACGGCCGACAGTCTGAAATAACACAAGGCCCACTGATTGACGAAGCTGCAATTGAGAAGGTCCAGTCGCACATTGAAGATGCCGTTAGCAAAGGTGCAAGCATCCGTACAGGCGGCAAACGGCTAAATCAAACCAGCACATTTTTTGAGCCAACCGTTTTAACTGGTGTCACTCAGGAAATGAAAATTTCTCGTGAAGAAACTTTTGGTCCACTGGCTCCATTATTCAGTTTTAGTACTGAAGAAGAGGTAATCCAGATGGCAAACAACACAGAATTCGGGTTAGCTGCTTACCTGTTTACACAAAGTACAGCCCGGCAGTGGCGTGTGGGGGAAGCGCTGGAATACGGCATGGTAGGCATCAATACTGGCCTGATTTCAACAGAAGTTGCTCCTTTCGGTGGTATAAAACAGTCAGGGCTGGGGCGCGAAGGCTCGCAGCATGGGATTGATGAATACCTGGAAATGAAATATTTATGTGTTGATATAAGTAACTAAAATTCAAAAATATCACATAGCCTGAGTGGTGGAAAATTTTTTCATCTCTCGGGCTATGTTGATATATGTTAAAGGTTCTTCACTTCTATATAGAAGTCCACCACTATAAGAACTTCTCCCATGCACATTAGAATTTCCTGAAGGAAACAGTTATGTCTAATCTTTCTTATATTAATGAAGAGGCAGGCGCCTGGAATACCTATCTGGCCCAGATTGATCGGGTGGCTCCATATCTGCAACATCTTGCTGATTATATTGATACTTTAAAACGTCCCAAACGTGCTCTTATTGTCGATGTGCCCATTGTAATGGATGACGGAACCATTCGGCATTTTGAGGGCTACCGGGTACAACATAATCTGTCCCGCGGTCCGGGGAAAGGAGGTATTCGTTACCATCCAGATGTGGATCTGAATGAAGTCACCGCGCTGGCTGCCTGGATGACCATTAAAACAGCTGTAGTCAATCTGCCTTTTGGTGGTGCCAAAGGCGGGATTCGAGTTGATCCGCGCGCTTTATCAACCCGTGAACTGGAACGGTTAACGCGTCGTTATACCAGTGAAATTGGCCATATTATTGGCCCACAAAAAGATATTCCGGCTCCTGATGTGGGCACTAATCAGAATGTCATGGGCTGGATCATGGATACTTATTCATCAAATAAGGGCTATACAGTGACGGGTGTAGTTACGGGCAAACCGGTCCATTTAGGGGGGTCACTGGGACGTGTCAAAGCTACTGGCCGTGGTGTGTATATTACCGGACGTGAGGCTGCCAAAAAAAATAATCTGGCGATTGATGGTGCTAAAGTCGCCGTACAGGGGTTTGGTAATGTGGGCAGTGAAGCAGCAAATCTGTTCGCACAGGCAAATGCCAAGGTGGTATGTATTCAGGACCATACCGGTACGATCCTGAATAATAATGGTATTGATCTGGACGCTTTACGAATTTATATGGAAGAGCATCCAGGTGTACTCGGTTTTCCAGGTGCTACGCCTATAACTAATGACGAGTTTTGGGATGCTGAAATGGATATCCTGATTCCGGCAGCGCTTGAGGGACAAATTACTGTTGAACGTGCTGAAAAATTAAAAGCCAGGCTGGTTTTGGAAGGCGCAAACGGTCCGACCTATCCTGAAGCTGATGACGTGTTGCTGCAACGGGGCATTACGGTGGTGCCAGATGTTATCTGTAATGCCGGAGGGGTAACTGTCAGTTATTTTGAATGGGTACAGGATATTTCAAGCTACTTCTGGACTGAAGAAGAAATTAATCAGCGTTTGGATAAACTGCTTATTCAAGCAATTCATGATGTCTGGAATACTGCTGAGGCCAAGAAATGTACTCTGCGTACCGCTGCCTATATTCTGGCATGTGAACGAATTCTGATTGCACGTAAAGGTCGCGGCATCTTCCCGGGTTAACTTTTAACCGGCAGATAAATACTAAAACCATTGTGAGAAAAACCCAAACAGGATCTATAGATTGATCAGGTTTGGGTATTTAACAGTCAAAAACTATTTGTAAATTAGTATATAAATAAGCAAATAACTTTACCGTTTTAAGATTCAAATTAATTCTCTGTATGCCTGAGCTGACGAATGAGTTGCTCGGCATTAAATGCACCGGTTAGACGGAGCTCACGTTTTTCCTGCCCATCCGGCTGTAAAAACAGAACCGTTGGAGGTCCCAGAATTTCCCGTTCAGATAAAATCTCATCCTGAGAAGGCTGATAATGAGACAGGTCAAGTTTGATTCTTTGCCATGATTTTAATGCTCCTTGTACATCTGCACGTGGCGTAATATCGCGCTCGATAGGCTGGCAAGCAACACACCAGTCCGCATACACATCAATCACGATAGGACGCCGAATTTGACGGGCTTTGGCCAGTACTTGATTTAATTCTTCAGCATTTCGTACTATCTGCCATGCATGAAGTTCAGAGGCATGTTGTTCGGCATTTAAAGATGACAGAGCATTTTTTATATTCCATCCACTTATGCCAATCAATAACGCTGCCAACAAGCAGGTCAAAATCTTGGCTTGCCCCTTGTTCTGCTTTCGGGTGATCCAGCCCAGATAAAGTGCGAGGGCCAACAGTAAAACTGCAAATAGAGAATAATATAATGTCAGAGAAAGTAGAGGCCGGATAAAATATACTGCCATCATCAGCATAATAAAGCCAAAGCTGAATTTGAGCCGCTCCATCCACAGTCCGGGTTTAGGCAGGAAGCGGGCACCAAATACTGCAGCAATAAATAAGGGCAGACCGATACCCAGGCCGAGCATAAACAGGTACAGACCGCCCAATAATGGACTTTGTGTCTGTGAAACAAATAAGAGTGAACCGGCTAAAGGCGCACTCATGCATGGGCCAACAATCAGGGCTGAAAGGACCCCCATCACAGCAGCGCCGTAAATGGTTCCACCAGTCTGCCGGTTCTGGATACGGTCCAAACGCTGTAAAATACCTTGGGGTAGCGACAGCTGAAACAGGCCAAGCAGATTGAGTGCAAATACTACAAATAGCAGTGCAAAGCCAATAATCACCGGTGGACTTTGAAACCAGCGCTGAAAACTGTAACCAACCCCAGCCACCAGCATGCCCATTAATGCATAAACCAATGCCATACTGACAACGAATGCTGTAGCGATAGGAATAGCCCGGTAACCTTTTTTACGCTGCACGATAATGCCTGACAGAATTGGAATTAAAGGTAAAGAACAGGGCAGGAAAGCCAGAAGTATTCCAAAAATAAAAAAGATCAACAGATTAAGTAGCCAGGAATCCTGCGAGAAAAGATTTAAAAATACCTGATCATTATTCCATTGATTTGACCATAAAAAAGAGCTATCTGAAGTATTTTTAGAACTAATAGATTGATCTGTATCGGTATTTATAACTTCCAGCTGTTGGGCTTTATAAATTGAGGACTGCCCTGCATCAGAAAATGAATCAATATCCTTACGGCTAACAAGCGTCGGATTTTGTTGTGCCGATTCGCTACTTGTAAACGAAGCCTGAGTATTATCAAGCTGGAGCAAGCCGTTTTTTTGAGACTGTAACTGCGGAAAAAGTCCATCCTGATCAGTGGTCAAGGTAGTACGTTGTACAGGATAACACAGCCCGTCTGCCGAGCAGCCCTGCCAGCTGATCTGATAACTGGTCTTTGGCTTCACCTGAATTTTAGCTGCAACCTGATGATAATGAACCTCTGTAATTCCAAAGGTTGGATCATTTTTCTTTGTACCTTTAGGCAGTTCAATGTTTAATGGCTGCTGGCCAACCATAACCTTGAACTGGTTATGATACAAATAATAATGTGGTGCAATATTCCATTGTAGCAGGGCTTCTTTTTGTGAAACTGATTCAGCCTTGAGCTGGAAGGCCTGTGCAGCAGGCAGAAAACTAGCATTTGCCAAAGCGCTAGTACTGACTATGCTCACAAAACAGGAGAGTAAAATTTTTCTAACGTGCACTTCTATTCATAGGGGAGGCTAAATATTTAATTGTATTATGCCTGTCTTAAAAACAAGACGCTATGAACAGTTTTGTTATTCATTTTCAAGCAAACTAGTTATAAAAAACGAATAAGCTCATTATAAATTTCTATTTATTCCAAGTTTTATTAAAAAAATAGATATAACAAATATATAGGAAATTATTAAGATTTAATAATTGATTAAAATATATATTTATATTATATATAAATATATATTGTTATTTGGTGGACCTATGATTCAGGACTATTGGCTTGCCCTACTTGGTGGAGCATTACTTGGCTGTTCGGTGATCGGCTACCTGTGGGTCAATGGCCGGATCGCTGGTATCAGTGGGCTGATTGCACAGGTACTTAATCCCGCTACTTTATGGAAAACACCGGCTCTCTGGTTTTTGCTCGGCCTTATATTAACGCCTTTTCTATATAGCTTATTTGTAATACCAGAGATTGAATTGAATGCCTCGCCCTGGATGATGATTATCGCCGGGTTGTTAGTAGGCTTTGGTACCCGTCTAGGTTCTGGCTGTACTAGTGGTCATGGTATCTGTGGTATTAGCAGGCTTTCCAGACGCTCAATGGTTGCAACATTAAGCTTCATGCTCGCAGGTTTTATCACGGTTTATCTGCTTCGGCACGTTCTGGGAATACAGTCATGAAAAATATTTTGGCCTTTATATTTGGTAGTATTTTTGCGCTTGGGCTGAGTATTTCAGGAATGGCTAATCCTGAAAAAGTACTGGATTTTCTGGATATCACTGGTACATGGGACCCAAGTCTGGCTTTTGTGATGATAGGTGCCATCTTAGTGGCCATTATTCCGTTTCAGAAAGCGCTACGTTCTGCCGAGCCTAAAACTGTATTCCATGAAACAATAGAACTACCCACCAATCAAAAAATTGATTCTAAACTCATCATGGGTGCGCTGATTTTTGGTAAGGGCTGGGGTATAGCTGGAATTTGTCCTGCACCAGGACTGACCCTGATCGGCCTTGGCCATTATGAATCACTCTATTTTATTTTAGCGATGCTGGCCGGTGTATTTGTTCATCGCAAATGGTTTGGATAGGAGAGCGAATATCATGACAGTAGAACCTCTGGTTAAGGCATTTTTTGATAATGATACCAATACTTTCAGTTATGTAGTTACTGATCCTGTCACAAAGCACTGTGCTGTCATTGACAGTGTGATGAATTATGATGCAGCTTCAGCTTCCATGCATTACCAGCAGGCTGATGAAATTTTGCATTATATTAAACAGCAGGGCTTAACGGTTGAATGGATTCTTGAAACACATGTGCATGCTGATCACATGACAGCTGCGCCATATATTCAAAGTAGTGCAGGTGGCAAAATTGCCATGAGTAAAAAAATCTCTGTAGTGCAGGAGACTTTTAGCAAAATTTATAATTTTGAGCCTGAATATTTTAAGGTTCATCATCCTTTTGATTATCTGTTTGAAGATGGTGAAAAGTTCAAAATTGGCGAACTTGAAGCCTACAATATTCCGACGCCAGGGCATACACCTGCCTGCCTGAGTTATGTCATCGGTGATGCTGTTTTTGTAGGAGATACCTTATTCATGCCAGACTACGGTACAGCACGTTGCGACTTTCCAAACGGCAGTGCTGAACAGCTGTTTGATTCGGTACAGGCTTTATATCAATTACCTGATNATACCCGGGTATTCCTGTGTCATGACTACAAGCCAGAAGGCCGGGATGAGTTTGTACATGAAACGACNATTGGTGCGCAGAAACATGGCAATGTCCATATTCAGGAAAATACCCGCAAACAGGANTTTGTAACTATGCGCACCCAGCGCGATGCCAAATTATCTATGCCTAAACTAATCTTGCCAGCGATTCAGATCAATATGGATGGAGGACAATTACCAGAACCGGAGGCAAATGGGGTACGTTATCTGAAAATCCCTCTTAACTTCTTTAATTAATTTTGCTAAAGACCTCTACCTATAACAGGAAGAAACTCGTAAAGACTAGTAATGCCAGAACTTAAACTCATCTGAAAATTCTGGTTCTGGCCAGGCAGCATTAAAAATTTTTATTATATTTCATATTTTATATTAGCCTTAAAATTCTAAAAATATCTTTTATAAAAAACACATAGTGACTCGATTGAGGTTTGGTACAAAATTTGTCTTAGTTAGTCTAAAAAAAATATTTCTAAAAAAAATTATGAAATAATTGTTAAAACAATCATATTTAAACATTGAAGAGAAACCAAGCCATTAAAGGGTTTAAGCGTTTATCAGGGAGTGTATGAGTGCAATTAAAAAATTCTGGTTTATTTAAACAACAGGTATTTATTGATGGTCAATGGCTAGAAGCAGAGCAGAATAAAAATTTTGCCGTAATAAACCCGGCTACTGGTGAAACCATTGCTCATGTACCTTCTGTTAGTGAACAGCAGGTAGTAAAAGCAGTAGAAGCGGCTGATCAGGCACTACAAAGCTGGAAACAGACCACTGCAAAAGAACGTTCAATCCTGCTAAAAAAATGGTACCAGCTGATGATTGAACATCAGGAAGATCTCGCGATAATTCTAAGCACGGAACAGGGTAAACCAATGACCGAAAGTCGCGGAGAAATTCTGTATGGTGCAAGCTTTATCGAATGGTTTGCTGAAGAGGCTAAACGCACTTATGGTGATGTGATTCCCCATGATAAGCAGGGACGTCGCCTGCTTGTGATTCGTCAGCCAGTTGGCGTAGTGGCTGCAATTACACCTTGGAATTTCCCCAATGCCATGATTACCCGTAAAGTTGGTCCGGCATTGGCAGCAGGCTGTACTGTCGTGATTAAACCAGCTTCTGAAACTCCACTTTCTGCACTGGCTCTGGCCGCTCTGGCTGAAGAAGCCGGAATTCCAAAAGGTGTAATCAATGTAGTGACTGGCAGTGCCCGTGAAATAGGTGGAATCCTGACTCAGCATCCTCTGGTGCGTAAGGTATCTTTTACCGGTTCGACCGCCATTGGTAAATTACTGATGCAGCAATGCTCTTCAACCATGAAAAAAATCAGTATGGAATTAGGTGGTAATGCACCATTTATTGTGTTTGAGGATGCAGATCTGGATAAAGCAGTTGAGGGAGCGATAGCATCAAAATTCCGTAATAGTGGCCAGACCTGTGTATGTACTAACCGTATTCTGGTTCAAAACAGTATTTATGATACTTTTGTTGAAAAGCTTGCCGCTGCTGTAGCAAAACTCAAAGTTGCTCCTGCTTTTGAACCGGGTGCAGAACAAGGCCCGCTGATTAATGAAAAGGCAGTTGAAAAANTTCAGNAACATATTGATGATGCAACCTCCAAAGGAGCTAAAGTCATTTNTGGTGGGCAGCGGCATCAATTAGGTCAGACATTTTTTGAGCCAACCGTCTTAACTGATGTAACCCCAGATATGCANGTCGCACAAGATGAAACCTTTGGACCACTAGCACCNGTTTTTAGATTTACCGAAGAAGCAGAAGCCATCCGTATGGCGAATGATACTGAATTTGGCTTNGCTTCTTATATTTATACGCAAAATCTAAGTCGGGCCTGGCGTGTAAGCGAAGCTCTTGAATACGGTATGGTCGGTATAAATGAAGGTTTAATTTCTACTGAAGTTGCACCTTTTGGTGGAATAAAGGAGTCGGGTTGTGGCCGTGAAGGTTCTAAATATGGGATCGAAGACTACCAGGAACTTAAATACTTGTGCATGGGTATCTAGTCAGTTTCTGGCAATTTCTTTGAGAATGTAATTGTATAGTTTTATGATGACCTGATATTTCATGATGAAATCATGAGTATAAGGCCTGTCCAGGAAACTATTTAACGTTACAATAACAGGGAGAAATTAGACTGAACGTTATGAACACAATTAACACAGCCCCTGTTATTGATACCAAAGCCTTTCGCCGGGCACTGGGTAATTTTGCAACCGGTGTCACTGTAATGACTGCTCAGAATAGTCAAGGTGAAAAAGTTGGCGTAACAGCTAACAGTTTTAACTCTGTCTCACTTGACCCAGCATTGATTCTATGGAGTATCGATAAAAATTCTTCAAGTTACCGGATCTTTTCACAAGCCAGTCATTTCGCGGTCAATATTTTATCTGCGGCTCAAATTGAATTTTCCAATAATTTTGCCCGCCGTGCAGAGGACCGTTTTGCTGGAGTCGATTTTGACATGGGTGCCGGTAAAGCACCTTTATTAAAAAACTGTTCCGCTGTGCTGGAGTGTGAAAAATTTGATATTGTTGAAGGGGGTGATCACTGGATCATTCTGGGTAAAGTGGTTAATTTTCATGACTATGGCCGTTCTCCTTTACTTTATCATCAAGGTGTTTATTCTGCGGTACTGCCTCATCCGAGTTTGAATACGCCTGTTGAGCCCAGAGAAGATAGTTTTCCTGGCCGTTTATATCATAACATGTACTACTTGCTAACTCAGGCAGTGCGAGCCTATGAAAGCGACTATCAACCCAAACAGCAGGCTACAGGTTTTCGGACCAGTGAAGCACGTTTGTTACTTGTATTGGATAGTAAAACTGCCAGTAGTAAAAGTGCACTGCAGCATGAAGTCGCTATGCCCATTGCCGAGGTTGAACAGGCAGCCGAGATTTTAGCCCAAAAAGGTTTGCTTATTGAAACCGAGACTACTTATGTACTTACAGAACACGGAAAGAGTGCGGCCAATATGCTCTACCGGATTTCTGAAAGTCATCAACAGGAAGTATTTTCAAAATATACAGAAGAACAACGCGAACTCTTTAAAGAAATGCTTAAAGACCTGATCGAACTTTAAAAAGTTTTTAATTTTATATTTAACTTGTTCTGTTATTTTGTCTTACCTGAATTATGAACAGTTCAGGTAAGACCTTCACGTCTTTATAATAGCCTAAGCATACTGACCTTATTAAAATTTGATAATTTATTTTAAAATTTAATTACATTATTTATAATAAATTTATGCATAATGTAATAGGTCCAACGCTTAAATAAAAGGTATTTAAATAATAAGATGAATTAATTTAAATCCTAAAATAAGGATATTAAAGCAAAAGTGATTTACTTTGAAATCTGGAAAATTTTTATCAATTCTTAAATTGCTCAATTTAGTAATTTTTATAACACTAACCAGGATGGTAGTATGAATACTCATNTCATTATTAACGGTGAGAATATTCAAGGATCAGCAGAAACTTTTAAAGTGCTGAATCCAGCTAATGAAGAAGTAATCACGGAAATAGCCAGTGCAACCCCAGAGCAGGTCAATCAGGCAGTTCAGGCTGCTACTGAAGCTTTCAAGCAATGGAAAAATATTTCTGATAAGGAAATTAATAACAGTTTTAGTAAAATTGCGAATGATATCCGTCAGGAAAAAAAAGAAATTGCCCGGTTAATTACCTTGGAGCAGGGAAAGCCATTAGGCTTGGCAGAGTTTGAGGTAGAAGCAGGTGCTAGCTGGATTGAATACATCGCCAGTCTTGAAATACCAGTTGAAACTATTCAGGAACCTGGTGGTAAAACTATTCAGGTTTATAACCGCCCACTTGGTGTGGTCGCATCGATTACACCATGGAACTGGCCGTTTATGATTGCAGTCTGGCATCTGTTTCCGGCCTTAAAAACTAAAAACTGTATTGTCAATAAACCCTCAGAATATACTCCTTTAAGTACAGTCAAACTGGTAGAAATTATTAACCGTCATGTACCAAAAGGCGTGTGTAGCGTAGTACTTGGCACAGGTAAAGTCGGGCAGGTTCTCAGTGAGCATCCTGATATCGCCAAAGTTACATTTACCGGTTCGACACGTACCGGGCAGAGTATTTTGAGCCATTCGGTTAATACACTTAAAGGTGTAGTACTGGAATTAGGTGGTAATGATGTAGGAATCGTACTAGACGATATTGACGTAGATAGCACAGCCGAGAAAATTTTCGGCTCGGCGTTTTTAAATGCTGGCCAGACTTGTGCCGCATTAAAGCGCTTATATGTGCATGAAAATATTTATGAGGACTTAATACATAAACTGGTAGAAATAGCTGAACGGCAGGTTGTGGGTGATGGACAAGAAGAAAATACAACTTTTGGTCCGGTACAAAACCGTATGCAGTTTAATAAAGTTAAGGCGCTTATTGAGGATGCGATTGCTCAAGGTGGAGAACTGCTTACTCAGGCACCAGTACTGCCAGAAAACGGCTATTATATTGCACCGACTTTGATTGCTAACCTAAGAGAAGGTGTGGCACTGGTAGATGAAGAGCAATTTGGTCCGGTTTTACCTATTATAAAGTTTAGTGAGATAGATGATGTGATCCAGCGCGCCAATCAAAGCTCTTTCGGGCTCGGCGGTTCAGTCTGGAGCCAAAATATTGAAAAAGCTCAAGAGATTGCCAATCAGCTAGAATGCGGTACGGTGTGGATTAACAGTCATGCTGACCTGTCACCTGCTGCACCATTTGGTGGTTGGAAACTTTCCGGCTTGGGTTATTCATTTGGATTGGATGGCCTACTTTTATTTACCAAGAAACAGGCAATCCATATCAGTCGCTAAAATGTTAAGGTGCCTCTTAGCTGATAAATGAGATAAGAGGCATTTAACAGTCTGTTTTAAACGTGCAAGGTCAGGTTATATTCAAAGAATATAAGTAATTCTATTCTTCAATTATTCATGCCTATAGTTATCTTTAATTCTAAAAATCAAAGCAATAAATTTTAAAATATAAAAAATATTAAGCCTGGTTTTCATATATTAAATCGGTACCTTAACTTGATGATCAGAAATATAAATTGGCTCCTGACAAATTTTAAAAAATGGTACTCGCAGGCTCTGGATAAACACGCCATATTGTTTAGGTCGATAGGGCCAGATGTATTAAAACAAGTGGTGGCGAACGTACCATGTACATGAGTAAAAACTTGTACTTGCAGAGAATATTAAATAATGAATCTAAAAAATAAAGTCAGAAGCAAAGATGGAATGCTGTTTGGCAATATCGAGTATTTTTAGTGTGGTGGCGGCTATAGTTTAAGTGACACGAGCTAAATACCTCTGATTTTTAAAGTAAGTCTCTAACCTGACTATAGTTTCCTTAAACTCTAAAGCTAATGTGTATAAATAAATCTGATTGATCAAGATCATTATTCATTTTAATTGCTGGCTATAAACTCTGGACTCTTCAATTCAAGCAAAACAATTTCGTAAGGTGTAGATATGGCATTTTTATTTCAGGACTAATGTACAGTTTGCTGAATCTTGAAATTTTTTAAGTCGCTATCTATTTGCAACCATTAAAAAATTCATGGAATGAATACAAGATGCAGATAAATAAAAAAGAATCTTCGAATCAGTTAAGTGATTCATTAAAAACCAGACACCTCACCATGATGTCAATTGCCGGTGTTATTGGCGCTGCTTTATTTGTTGGCTCAGGTAGCATTATCGCAGCAGCTGGTCCGGCAGTAATACTGGCTTACTGTGCCGGTGGAGCTCTGGTGGTATTTATTATGCGCATGCTGGGCGAAATGGCGGCCACCTCACCCGATACCGGTTCTTTTTCGACTTATGCAGAACGTGCCATCGGGCGCTGGGCGGGCTTTACGATCGGTTGGCTGTACTGGTGGTTCTGGGTGCTGCTGATGGCGTGGGAAGCTTATGTGGCAGGATTAATCCTGCATGAATGGTTTCCCTTACTCAGTGTAAATGTATTTACCCTGATGATGACGATTACTCTGACTGCCATCAATTTTATGCGGGTGAGTAAATATGGTGAGGTAGAGTTCTGGTTTGCTCTAATTAAAGTGATTGCAATTGTCCTGTTCATTGTTTTGGGTATATTGGCAATTTCCCGGTTATGGCCAGTGGGTGGCGTCAGCGGCTTAAGCAATCTTAGCACTCATGGCGGCTTTATGCCCAATGGTTTGGGGCCGGTCATTGTTGCTTTACTGGGGGTCATGTTTTCATTTTTAGGCGCAGAAATTGTAACGATTGCCGCGTCAGAATCTAAAAATCCGGTAGAACAAACCAAGCGCGCTATTAAATCTGTAGTCTGGCGGATCTGCCTGTTTTATATTGGCTCAATCTTCTTGATTGTCTGTATTGTTCCATGGAATGATCCTTTGCTTAGCCAGACAGGTTATGGAGCATACCGCCGTACTTTTGAAATATTAGGTATTCCTGCAACCAAGTGGATCATGAACTTCGTAGTACTGACATCGGTCAGCAGCTGTTTTGTTTCAGGTCACTATACCGCATCACGCATGTTGTATTCGCTTTCAAAGCGAGGAGATGCACCCACCCTGTTTCAAAAAACCCGTAAAAATGGTACACCAGTATTTGCTGTATTGGCCTCTTGTGTAGTGGCATTTGCTATTGCACTGATGAATTTTTTTGATGCACTTAAACCCAGAGAAATTCTGGATATACTCATGAACACCACGGGTATGATCGCGATGCTGGTTTATCTGGTGATTGCTATTTCTCAGCTCAGACTACGCCGGAAAATGGAACGCGAAGGTCAGGAAATCAAACTCAAAATGTGGTTTTTTCCGTGGTTAAGCTATCTGGTGATTGCTTTTATTGTTGCATCTTTAATTGCCATGACTTTTATAGACCAATATCGTGTTCTGGTTATTTCTACAGGTGGAGCGGCATTAATGGTTATTTTTATTGGGATTACATTGCAGTTTAAAGCTTACCGGAGAAAACTGGCAGCCCAGCGTCCACTTAAACGAAGTTATTTCTAGTATATCAATTCATCCATACCTTAAATCTGTTTTAAATTTTTCAGGTTATAGCTACTGTTATAGAGGCTATAACCTGATAATTTTTTAATCATCCCTTTTAATTTAAATACTGTTTTACTAGCTTATAATCTGCTCATTTCTCTCATTGCTTAATATAAAAATTATCTCTTCAGCACATTCTGGTGCAGTTTTTGCATTTTTCTAGATGATCTTATTAAAAGTTTTAAGAAAATGCAGTTTTTGAATGAAGATAAGCCCGATGAATGTGCTCGCTGGTTTGCACGTCTGGAATTGGGTTTTAAAGCAGCACAGGACCGCACTATTTTACAGCATCGATGGCATTTTGGACCAATTAGGGTGCAAAAAATGTTATGGCCAGAAAAAACTGGAGTGTGTCATGCCATTATTGTGCATCCGCCTGCAGGAATTGCCGGGGGCGATCATCTGACTTTCAAGATTCATGTAGATGAAGAAGCACATGCCCTAGTTACTACTCCTGGTGCCGGAAAATGGTACAAGACCAATGCGAAACAGGCTTTTCAGCACATTCAGATTCAGGTTGAAAATAATGCGATTTTTGAATGGGTTCCTCAAGAAACTATGCTATTCAATGGAGCATGGGCGCACTCTGAAACCATAATTCAACTAAAAAACAATGCCAGCTTTATTGGCTGGGATATGCTGGTGATTGGGCGCCAGGCGCGAGATGAACGGTTTACTGAAGGCCTGTTTCAGAACCGCTTTAAACTGTTAAGAAATGAGCAGTTACTGGTCGCAGATAGCCTGAACTTTAAGGGGAATGACCGCTGGCTTAGCTCGTGTCTGGGAATGAATAATCTTGCAGTTATGGGAAGTTTCTGGGCTATAGCACCTGAAAAATTTAGAACCAGTTTTTATCTGGATCAACACCTTGATCTGATCCGTGAGCTGATAATGCGTATGGATACACCAGTAACTTTAACTCTGCTCAATGATGTGATTTGTGCCCGTTATCTGGGGGATGATGTCCGTCAATGCCATGATGCCTTTGCGGCAATCCGTGCCCGGCTGCGACTTTACTGGTTTGGCCTGAATGAAGAGTTTCCGCGAATCTGGAAAACTTGATAGTTAAATAATCTTCAAGCCCGCCGCATTCTAAAAAACTTGCATATATATTGCATGACATTTGTGAAGAATTTTAGGAAAGAGATATGGAACTCAACCCTACTGAAAAAGACAAATTATTGATTTTTACTGCTGGCTTGGTAGCAGAGCGTCGTAAGGCACGTGGTTTAAAGCTAAATTATCCTGAAGCAATTGCTTTTATTTCAGCAGCATTACTTGAAGGTGCACGTGACGGTATGACGGTAAGTGACCTGATGCACTATGGCACTACCTTGCTTACACGCGCAGATGTCATGGAAGGTATACCGGAAATGATCGCGGAAGTGCAGGTAGAGGCAACGTTTCCAGATGGCTCCAAGCTTGTGACTGTCCATCAACCGATTGTCTAGGAGAGCAATATGATTCCGGGTGAAATTTTTACCCCTGACCTCGACATTGAAATGAATGTCGGTCGTCAGACCTTGAAAATCACTGTAGCAAATGCCGGAGACCGTCCAGTTCAGGTAGGTTCACATTTTCATTTTTATGAAGCAAATGATGCATTGCAATTTAACCGAGAAGCTACAAGAGGCTACCGGCTCAATATTGCTGCGGGTACAGCAGTGCGTTTTGAACCCGGTCAAAGCCGCTCTATAGAGCTGGTTGCACTGGCAGGCAAGCGCGAAGTATACGGGTTTGCGGGTCGTGTAATGGGCAAGCTGGAAGAACAGGAACACAAGAAATGAAAATGTCACGCCGTGCTTATGCGGAAATGTTTGGTCCAACACTAGGTGACCGGGTGCGTTTGGCAGATACCGAACTGTTTATTGAAGTCGAACAAGACCTGACTACCTATGGCGAAGAGGTCAAGTTTGGCGGTGGTAAAGTCATTCGTGATGGAATGGGGCAATCGCAGCTGCTAGCAGAGGAGGTGGCCGATACCATAATTACCAATGCTTTAATTGTCGACTGGTGGGGAATTATTAAGGCTGATGTCGGTCTAAAAAATGGCCGGATCTGGAAAATTGGTAAGGCTGGTAACCCGGATATTCAACCCAACATTACTATTCCTTTAGGAGCCGCAACTGAAGTGATCGCAGGTGAAGGGCAAATTCTGACTGCAGGGGGAGTTGATACGCATATTCACTGGATTTGTCCGCAGCAGGTAGAAACTGCACTCATGTCAGGTATAACCACTATGATTGGTGGTGGAACCGGGCCTGCAGCCGGTACTTTGGCAACTACTGTTACTCCAGGGCCATGGCATATCTCGACCATGTTGCAGGCCATTGATGATTTGCCCATGAATATTGGTTTACTGGGTAAAGGTAACTTAAGCAAACCGGAACCAGTTGCCGAGCAGATCCAAGCCGGTGTGGTGGGCTTAAAACTTCATGAGGATTGGGGATCAACGCCAGCGGCCATCGATAACTGTCTAACTGTAGCAGAAAATTATGATGTACAGGTCGCCATACATACCGATACTTTAAATGAAAGCGGATTTCTGGAAGAGACCCTGGCAGCATTTAAAGATCGTACGATTCACACTTACCATACCGAAGGTGCGGGTGGTGGACATGCTCCAGACATTTTAAAAGCAATCGGGCAGCCGAATGTTCTACCATCTTCTACTAACCCGACCCGGCCTTATACGATAAATACTATTGATGAGCATCTGGACATGCTGATGGTCTGCCATCATCTCGACCCGGCTATTGCTGAAGATGTAGCCTTTGCAGAAAGCCGTATACGTCGTGAAACCATTGCAGCAGAAGATATTCTGCAAGACTTGGGCGCAATTGCCATGATGTCATCAGACTCACAAGCCATGGGCCGTGTAGGTGAAGTTATTATCCGTACCTGGCAAACCGCGCACAAAATGAAAGTACAACGCGGTACACTAGAAGGCGATAATGCCAGTCATGACAATAACCGTGTAAAACGCTACATCGCCAAATATACAATTAATCCGGCAATTACACATGGATTAAGCCATGAAATCGGCTCAATAGAAGTCGGTAAGCTGGCTGATCTGGTACTGTGGAAACCGGCATTTTTTGGGGTGAAACCTTCCATGATTATTAAAGGAGGCATGATTGCTGCTGCGCCTATGGGCGATATTAATGCCTCTATTCCAACCCCGCAGCCTGTACATTACCGTCCAATGTTCGGGGCATTTCCACGAGGTGTGCACAATACCTGTATTACCTTCTTGTCACAAGTAGCGATTGAGAGAGGTGTACATAAAAAATTGGGACTAAAAAAGCTCATCAGTCCATGCAAAGAAACACGTAACCTCACTAAAGCGGATATGAAGTTAAATACTTACTGTCCTGTGATGGAAGTAAACCCGGAAATTTACGAGGTACGGGCAGATGGGAAATTACTGACGTGTGAACCTGCGGAAGTGTTACCAATGGCGCAGCGTTACTTCTTGTTTTAAATGGTAATTTAGATCAATATGCCATCTTCACTATTAAAATAATTGAGGGTGAAGATGGCTTTTAAATTTGAAAGTCAGGAATTTAAGCTTAAATTTGATCAAGTCGAATCACTGGCAAGGAGCATAATAGAAGATGACACGTACGCAGAAAGTATTAAAAACTTAGCCAACCATTTTCTAACTGCAACCCGCGTTTTTAACACGAATCTTGATTTAAGTGATTATGATCAATATATCGAATATTCGAGGAAACAACCTGTATCAGATTTCGTAAAAGTCGTAGATCAAGCCCTCAAGAAATATAAAAATAGTAATTTAGAATCTGATTTAATCTATCTATTCGACATCAGTTTAAATTTAATTAATATCTATTTTTCTGAACTAACTTTTATTCTAGGCGGATTGAATAATTCAATTTCTTTGGAAGTGGGCAGTGTTATTGACTTTGTTAGTACCAAATATTCCAATGATCCCAATTTTAGACACTATGTTAGATTTGCTGAAAGAGATTTGCCATTCCAAATTTTTAAAGAGTTATTTCATTCAAATGAAATTAAAAATGTAGTGGAATTAAATATTAAGTTAAATGAAGCTAATAATGCTATCAACACTTGGAATAGTACATTCGAAACTAAGCGAGATGAAGTAGAAAATTTAGAAAATAAACTTGAAGAATATAAAATTAAATATGATTTTGTTCTTTTAAATAAGGGGTTTAAGCAACTCTATGAACAGAAAAAAGAGGAGTTGAAAAGTAGGAGAGAAGGATATTCTGCTTTTGGTGCAATGTTATTTTTTACGCCGTTATGCTCAATCGCACTTTTTATATTTTTATATTTCAGTTTAG
>JGI24770J26754_10001000_pt1 | contig 20477 bp, 15 predicted proteins | sample LakOneMetagenome_FD_26754 | JGI IMG/M metagenome (IMG submission 26754) | reverse complement strand
AAACCATCGCCGAACACGGCTTCGATGCCTGCATCGGCGGCGCCCGCCGCGACGAGGAAAAGGCGCGGGCGAAAGAGCGCATCTTCTCCTTCCGCGACGAATTCGGCCAGTGGGACCCGAAGGCCCAGCGCCCGGAGCTGTGGGACCTGTATAACACCCGCGTCCACCCGGGCGAGAACATGCGCGTGTTCCCGATCTCGAACTGGACCGAACTCGATGTGTGGCAGTACATCGCCAGAGAGAAGCTGGCCCTGCCCCCGATCTATTTTGCCCACGAGCGCCAGGTCATCCCGCGCAACGGCCTGCTGGTGCCCTTGACGCCCCTGACCCCGCCCCGGGAAGGCGAGACGGTCGAGATCCGCACCGTCCGCTTCCGCACGGTAGGCGACATCTCCTGCACCTGCCCGGTGGCGTCGAACGCCGCCACGGTCGAGAACATCATCGCCGAAACCGCCGTCACCGAAGTGACCGAGCGCGGCGCGACCCGGATGGACGACCAGACCTCCGAAGCCTCGATGGAAAAACGCAAGAAGCAAGGATATTTCTGATGAATGCCATGACCGATAACCTCAATCAACGTCGGAACGCCGAACCGGGCCTGCTGCGCTTCATCACCGCCGGTTCCGTCGACGACGGCAAGAGCACCCTGATCGGCCGCCTGCTGTTCGACAGCAAGGGCATCTTCGCCGACCAGCTGGCCGCCGTCTCGCGCTCGAAGCACAAGCGCACCGTGGGCGACACCATCGACCTGTCCCTGCTGACCGACGGCCTGGAAGCCGAACGCGAACAGGGCATCACCATCGACGTCGCCTACCGCTACTTCGCCACGCCGAAGCGCAAGTTCATCATCGCCGACACCCCCGGCCACGAGCAGTACACCCGCAATATGGTGACCGGCGCCTCGACCGCCGACGCCGTGATCATCCTGGTGGACGTCTCGAAGGTGAAGCTGGGTAGCGATGGTTCCGTGACCCTGCTCACCCAGACCAAGCGCCACTCGACCATCGCCAGGCTGCTGCAGATCGAGCACGTGATCGTGGCCGTCAACAAGATGGACCTGGTGAACTACGACCAGGCCGTGTACGAGCGCATCGTCGCGGCCTACCAGGAATTCGCCGCTTCCCTGGGCCTGAAGGACGTCACCGCGATCCCGCTGTCGGCACTGAGCGGCGACAATGTGGTCGATCGTTCCGAGAAGATGGCCTGGTACGAGGGCCCGACCCTGATCGAGCTGCTGGAAGGCCTGTCGGTCTACGACGAATCGCACGCCGCCCCCTTCCGCTTCCCGGTGCAGCTGGTCGCGCGCCACAACGGCCACGAGGCGAACGATTTCCGCGGCTATATGGGCCGCATCGAGTCGGGCAAGGTCTCCGTCGGCGACCGGCTGGTGGTGCAGCCTTCCGGCCAGCTTGCCACCGTCAAGGACATCGTGACCTTCGACGGCCCCCTGCAGTCCGCAAGCACCGGCCAGTCGGTGACCCTGCTGCTGAACGAATACCTGGACATCTCGCGCGGCGACCTGCTGGCCAGCCAGGACCAGCCGGCCACCCAGCTGAAACAGGTGGTGGCGGACGTGTGCTGGATGTCGGACGAACCGCTGGACGCGCGCCGCAAATACTGGATCAAGCACGGCACCCGCCAGACCGGCGCGAAGATCAAGGGGGTCGACAGCATCCTGGACGTCAACACCCAGCAGCGCCACGCCGCGGAGGGCCTGAAGCTGAACGACATCGCCACCGTGCAGCTGACCGTGCAGCAGCCGCTGGCGGCCGACGCCTATGCCGACAACCGCGCCACGGGCGCCTTCATCCTGATCGATGAAGTCACCCACCAGACCGTCGCTGCGGGTATGATCCGACTGGATCAATAAACGAAGGGCGAGGCACGGTGAAATCCGCGGAACTGGGCAAAGTCTATCTGGTAGGCGCCGGGCCCGGCGCCGCCGACCTCATCACCGTGCGCGGCGCGCGCCTGCTGGCGCAGGCCGACGTCGTGCTCTACGACGCCCTGGTCACCGCGGAGATGCTGGACCTGTGCCGCCAGGCCGAGCTGATTTCGGTCGGCAAGCGCTCCGGCCAACGCTCCACCGCGCAAACCATCATCAACCAGCAGCTGGTCGACTGCGCCGGCAAGTACCGGCACATCGTGCGCCTGAAAGGCGGCGACCCGATGCTCTTCGGCCGCGCCGACGAGGAATTGCGCGCGCTCGAAGCGGCCGGCATCGAGGTCGAAATCGTCCCCGGCATCACCACGGCCGTCGCCGCTGCCGCCGCATCGAAGCAGCCCCTCACCAAGCGCGGCGTGGCGCGCAGCGTCGCCTTCTTCACCTCGAGCACGGCGCCCGACCAGCCGGACCACCCTGCGCTGCCGGAAACCGACACCCTGGTGCAGTACATGGGCGGCCGCGAAGCCGCCGCCACCGCCGAGCGCCTGCTGGCCGAGGGCCGGCGCGCGGACCTGCCGGTCGTGATCGTCGAGAACTGCAGCCGGCCGGATGAACGCATCGAGCGCATGACCCTGCGCGAGCTGGCGCGCGGGCTGGAGCCGGGCCACGGCCCGGTGCTGGTGATGCTGGGCGAAGCCCTCGCCAGGCGCGAACACCAGTCCTGAACACACTGTTGTTGATTTTTCCTACCGGTAGTTACAAGCCCTATATTGACTGATACTATGATGTCTCCAAGATAATACTTCTGGGGATGCCATGGCGAATATCGAACTGAAACTCACGCAGGCGGCGTTTGACAGTGCGCTGCTGAACACGCCAGACCCTGACGAAGGCGACCTGCTCGACAGCCTCGGCATCATGATGGTGGACGCGGCGATGGGCGTGCAGGACGATTCGGGCGACGTGAGCAGCTTCGTGCTGGCGAACGGCAAGCTCCGTCTCGACTTCCCCGACAAATCCTACGACGAATTCACCGGCGTGACGGTCGCCGACCCGAATGCCCGCAAGGGCACGGGCACGGCCACCGGCGCCACCTTCCTCATCCCGCAGGAAGGCATGTCCGAGCAAACCGGCCTGTACCGCTTCAGCTACGACATGACGGGCCTGGCGCCGACCGCCACCCGCATCTCCTCGCTCACCGAATCCATCACGGTCACCTCGCTGCTGCCGGAAAGCTCGCCCTGGTACGATCCGATGCTGGGCAACGGCAGCCTCAGCGCCAGGGGCGCGATCACGGTCGACGCCGCCGGACGCCTGGGCGGCGCCATCGACAGCCTGAGCATGACGGCGGACAAGCTGCTGCTGTCCGCCAGCATCACGGGGCACTTCAACTTGTCGGGCAGCGTGCCGGACATCGTCGACGGCGAGGGCGAGCTGGGCGTGAACGGCGTGCTGAACAGCCTCGACCTGCGCTTCCGCGACGGCAGCCTGGCCAAGCTGGAAGGCTTCGCAGCCCAGGTCGACGAGCTGTCGCTGGGCGGCTCGCTCGCGCTGCTGGGCGCCGTCCTGGCAGGTAAGGACACCATCCGCGTCGAACTGCCGGCGCGGATCGGCGCGGCATTCACGGTCGCGTCCGGCGATGGCGACGACAGCATCGTGCTCGGTGGCGGGGGCGGCCTGCTGCATGCGCAAGGCGGCGCCGGCCGCGACACCATCACCCTGCTCTCGGACCACCACCACGTCGATGGCGGCGCCGGACTCGACACCGTGGTGTTCCAGGGCGCGCGCGGCGACTACACGATCCGCAAGAACGGCCTGCTGCAGGAAGTGGTCCACGCCAGCGGCGTCGACCAGCTCGGCAATGTCGAGCGCCTGCTGTTCGGCAGCAGCATGGTCGCCTTCGACGTCGACGGCACCGCCGGCCAGGCCTATCGCATCTACCAGGCCGCTTTCGATCGGGAGCCGGATGCGAGCGGCTTCGGTTTCTGGATCCACATCCTCGACAACGTGGCCACGCTGGACACCGTGGCGGGCGGCTTCCTGGCCGGCGAGGAGTTTGCCAGGCTCTACGGCAGCAACCCCACGAACGAGGAGTTCGTGACGCGCCTGTACCAGAATGTGCTGCACCGCGCGCCCGAACAGGGCGGCTACGATTTCTGGATGGAGGTGCTGGGCAAGGGCCTGTCGCGCGCGACCGTGCTGGCAACCTTCAGCGAGTCGGACGAGAACAAGGCGCAGGTGATCGCCGAGATCCGGGACGGCATGGAATACAGGCTGTACGGCGCCTGAAAAGAAGAGCTGCCGCGGCCAGTGTTTCCGTAGGGTGGGCCTGGGCGGCCCCGCGATTCCTCCGCCCACGCGTTCAACTCACCGATGCAGTGCGGCGGCGGCGCCAGCTGAACGCGTGGGCAAAGGATTGCCCACCCTACGATTTCACTGGACGGTGTTAGCGGCCGCCCTTCCCTTATCCGCCGTAGGGCGTGAACTCGATCCCGTTCTGGATCAAACCGATGACCTGGGCCTGGTTCTCCGCGCTTTCGCTGAAGAAGGCCAGCAGCTCGCCGCGCGAGAAGCCGAGGTTCAGCGCATTCATCCAGAAGTCGTAGCCGCCGGTTTCCGGCGCGCGGTGCAGGGTGTTCTCGTACAGCAGGGTGACGAATTCCGCGTTGCTGGTTTGCGCACCGTAGGTGCGGGCGAACTCGTCGCCCATGGTGAAGCCGGTCGCGGCCTGCGCCAGGGTCACGCCGTTGTCGATCATCTTGATCCAGAAACCCAGTCCGCCGGCATCCGGCTCGCGATCGAACGCCGCCTTGTACAGGCGGTAGGCCTTGCCCGCATTGCCGTCGATGTCCAGCGCCACCGTCACGTCGTTGAAGGCCAGGCGCTCGACGTTGACCAGGCTGTCGGTGCCCCCCAGGCCCGAGCGGTCGACCACGGTCGCGGCGTTGCCGGCGCGCGAGATCGCGTACATGCTCTTGTTCATGCCGTAGGCCACGGTGTCGATGCCGCCCAGGCCGTCGAACTTCTGGCTGCCGGCGCTGGAACTGAACATATTGGCGCTGTCGTTGGCCATGGCGCCGCCCTGGCCGGACAGCACGCGCGCCTCGATATACGACGAGCCGTCGGCCTGGGTGTCGACCCAGGCGCCGGCGAAGCCGCCACTGGCGAGCGCGGTGACGGCCACGTGCGACTGGTCGCCCTGGCGATACTCGTTGATCGCGAATTCGCGCGCGTCGCGGGCCGCGCCGTCGGCGCCGAAGCGGCGGCCGAAGACGCCGTTGCCGTCGAAGTCGCCCGACTGCGATTCCCAGCTGACGACGAAGCCGCCGTCGGACAGCGCGGTGACGTGGGCGTCGAAGCGGCCGCTGCCGCCGTCGACGTTCGCCTGGGTCATGCCGCCGACGCGGTTGCCGGCCGCGTCGAACAGCTGGAAGAAGATGTCGCTGGCCGCGTAGCCCCAGGGCGAGTTGGCATAGCTGTCCCAGGCCACGACGAAGCCGCCACCCGCGAGCGTGGTAATGGCCGGCAGCGGGGCCGCCGTCGCCAGGGTGGCGGCCAGGCCGTCGCCGCTGGCGACAAACGGCGCGCGGCCGTCCAGTGCCGCGTAGACGTTGCCGTCGCCGAGTTCGCCCCAGCTCACGACATAGCTGCCGCCGGCCGCCGCCAGGCTCGGGCTGAAGGCGGTGCCGAGGCTGCCGTAGACCTGTTCGCCGGCCAGCAGGTTGCCGAACGCGTCCGCCGTGCGTACGTGGACCTGGCCGCCGACGCGCCAGGCAAAGGCGAAGCCGCCGTTGGCAAGTGCGACCACGTCCGGCATGCCGGTGTCGCCGCCGGCGCCGACCACGACTTCCTGGCCGAGATTGCCCGCCGCATCCGTGATGCGGTAGCTCACGCGCGGCGTGCCCCAGGCCATGCTGGTGTAGGCGACCACGGCGCGGCCGTTCGAGAGCGCCGCCACGGTGGGCGCGCTGTCCTGCACGCCGTCGTTGGCGGCGGTGACCGCGAACACGCCGGTGCTTGCTCCGCCCGCGGCGTCGCGCACCTGGGCATTGATGGCGCCGTCGCGCCCTTCCCACACGGCCAGGAACTGCCCGGTCGACAGGGTGGCGAGATCCGGGCTGGCGCCGGCGCTGGCCGAGCCCAGGCCCAGGTCGCTGCCGAAGCCGTCGAGCTCGCGGGTGCTGCCCGCTTCCACGTTGTAGATCAGGGTTTCGGTGAAGCCGCTGCCGGCGCGCGGGTTGCCCCAGGCGTCGATCTGGTTCTTGTCGTAGTAGTGCACGGTCACCGTGGTGGCAGTGCCGACTGCAGGCAAGACGGCGGCATTGTTCAGCACCAGGCGCGCCGACTCATCGACCGAGGGGTTGTAGGCGATCGAGAACAGGCCGGGGGTCGACTGGGCGTCGATGACCCAGCGTCCGCCCGTCAGGGGACCGGAGTCGACCGCGGTCAGCGTGGCGGCGACGGCGCCGCTTTGCAGGGAAGTCAACAGGGTATCGCGATCGTCGACGATGCCGACGGGCGCGTAGTCGATAATACTCATGGGGAATTTTCCTGGAAAGCTGGCCGGGCAGAACGCGCTGGCCTGAACAGGTCCCATGATGCCGTACGGCAATTCGACTTGAAATGGAGAAATTACATTCCGTGTGGAAATATCGCGCGAATACAACGGAACATTGTCGCGCATGCCAGAGCTGTTAACGCCTTGCCAGCACCAGGCTGGACAGGCTGGCAAAACTCTGTCAAGGCGTCATGACAGCCTAGGAAACACCGAGACTGCGCATGCAATAGTCGCGCATCGCGGCCTGCACGCCGGGGTCTTCGCCGATCGCGCCGGCGAGCTGCAGGCGCAGGCCCGGGTGGGCCGTGCGGATCTGCTCGGCCAATGCCGGCAGGTCGCGCAGCAGGTGGCCGCCCTGTCCCAGGAACACCGGCACCACGGTGACGTCGACGGCCCCCTCTTCCACCAGCGCGGCCACCGCTTCCGGCAGGCGCGGCTCCATCAGTTCGAGGAAGGCCAACCTGACCGGGATGCCAGGCAATTGCTCGCGCAAACCATCGCGCAGGCGCTCGAAGGGCGCGGCCCAGCTGGCGGCGCGCGCGCCGTGGGCGAACAGGACCAGCGCGCGTTCCTGGATATTTGCCATCAGTGCCGCTCCACCCACCACAAGGCGCCGATCGCCAGCAGCGAGAACAGGATGCTGGGCGCCGCCGCCGTGAAGAAGGCCGGCAGGGCCGTCAGCACGCCCAGGTGGGAGAACAAGGCGTTGAGCAGCAGGAAGCTCACGCCGATCATGATGCCGACAAAGATCTTCAGGCTCACGCCGCCGCTGCGGGTGTGCAGGTAGGCGAAGGGCAGCGCCAGCGCCATCAGGACCAGGATCGACAGCGGGTCGATGATCTTCTTCCAGAACGCCACCTTGAAGCGGTCGGTCTCCTGGCGGTTCTCGGCCANGTGGCGCGTGTAGACGGCCAGCTCGTTGGCCGACATNCGTTCGGGGTCGGAACGCGACACCGACAGGATCTTGGGCGTGATTTCCGAGGCCAGCTCGAGCGAATCGATGGTGCGGGTGCTGACGGCCAGGGTCTCCTGGCCGAAGGCGGCCTGCAGGCTCTGGCCCTCGGGGCGCGGGGTGCCGGGCGCGGGCAGCGCGCGGCTGTTGCTGAACAGGGTCTCGCTGACCCCGGTCAGGCGCCAGGTGTTGTTGCCCTGGTAGCGTCCGCCGGCGGCGGTGATCAGGGCGCGCATGCGCATGTTCGGGTCGAATTCATACAGGCGCACGTCGACCAGCTGGCCGTCGGGGCGGATCTGACGCACATTGAAGAAGCGGGTGCCGATCACCGGCCCCTTCACCCCTTCGGTGTGGATGCTGTCCTTGGTCCACATGCCCGAGCGGAACTCGGCGGACAGGGTCGACCCCTTGGCGGCCAGGCGCACGCGTTCGGCCAGCGGCGCGGTGCGCGGCGTGATCAGTTCGCCGAACACGAAGGCGACCAGCACGAACAGGATTCCGACCTTGAACACCATGGCCGCCGCCGTGCGGGTCGACATCGAGGAAGCGCGCATGATGGTGAATTCCGAGCTCGAGGCAAACTGCGCCATCGTGTAGATGGTGCCGATCAGGGCGGCCACCGGCATCACCTGGTAGACATTGCCCGGTACCTGGAGCAGCACGTACATCAGCGCGTTCTGGAAATCGTAGCCGCCCTTGCCCACCGAGGGCAGCTCGCCGCTCAGGTCCATGAAGGAAATCAGGCCCAGGAAGGCGACNGCCACGAAGGAAACGGCCTGGATGATGCTGACCGCGAAATAGCGTTGCAGGATGCTCATTTGGCCTCCACCTTCGCTTGCGTCGCAGCCGCGGCCGGCTGCACGAAGCGCCTGCGCTTCCAGGCATTGATCAGGACCAGCGGATGCCAGCGGTGGTTGACGTTCAGGCGCCAGGCGAACAGGGCCAGCACGGCGAGAAAGGCCAGCAGGTGCAAGGGCCACCAGGCCATCGCGAAGTCCAGCTTGCCGCGCTGGACGCTCTTTTCCAGCAGCTTGGTCAGGTTGTTATAGGTGAAGAAGATCAGNAGCGCCAGGATCATGTTGGCCGAGCTGCCCGCGCGCGGNTTGACGAAGCCGAGCGGGATCGCCAGCAGCATCAGCACCAGGCAGACGATCGGCGCCGAGATGCGCGAGAGCAGTTCGGCGCGGGTGTACTGGTTTTCGACCTGCAGCAGGCTCGATGTGGGCAAGGCATTGATCGGCGTGTCGGCGCCCAGCACCGGCATCTTGGTCGCGACCCGCATGCTGTAGCGCTCGAATTCCATCGACTGGAAATCGGCCTGGCCCGGCGTGCCCTGGTAGCGNCGGCCGTTGGTCAGCACCAGGTACTGGCCGCCCTTGGCGTCGGTCTCGATCACGCCCTCTTTCGCGACCACGACGGAATTGCGCTTGCCGTCGTTGGAATTGACGAAGACGTTCTGCACCACGGTGGCGCCGGCGGTGGAGCGCTCGACGAAGAAGACGCGGTCGGACGACGAGGATTCGCGGAACTGGCCGGGAGCCACGCGCTTGAGGTCTTCGCGCTTCTGGAAGCGCTCGACGAATTCGGTGCGCTTCATGGCCGCCCAGGGCGTGACGACCAGCGCCAGCACGGCCACCAGCGCCATGATCGGCAGGCCGAAGGTGAGCACCGGCCCGATCCAGCGGCGCAGCGACATGCCGGAGGCGAACCAGACGACCATCTCGGAATCGCGGTAGCTGCGCGTGACGGCAGCCAGCACGGCGATGAAGGTGGTGAGGGTCAGGATGACCGGGAGGTAGCTGAGGATGGCGAAACCGATCAGGGCCAGCACGTCGCTGGAGGCGACCTTGCCGCCGGCGGCGCTCCCCAGCACACGGATCAGGGTCCAGGTGACCAGGACGGTGAACAGCACCGTAAAGGTGGCGCCGGCCGAACTGGCCAATTCACGTTGCAGGGCGCGTCGAAATATCATTCAATAAATAGCTATAATTGCTGGTTAAGAGCGCCGCGCCCAGAAGGCCCGGCGCCGCGAAAATCACCGAACCGGAGAACCAAAAAATGGACTTTAGCATAAAAGCATTCGACACCAAGAACACCCTCGCCGCAGCGAAAGCGGGCGTCGTGGCGGTCGCGGTGTTCGAGAACAAGAAGCTGTCGCAAGCCGCCCAGGCACTCGATGCCGGCGGCGACATCACCGCGGCGCTCAAGTCCGGCGACATCAGCGGCAAGGCCGGTTCGACCCTGCTGCTGCGCGGCCTGAAGGGTGTCGCGGCGGCGCGCGTGCTGCTGGTCGGCATGGGCGCGGACACCCAGATCACCGAAAAGACCTTCACCACCGCGGTCGGCGCGGCGCTGAAAGTGTTCGGCACCCTGGGCAGCCAGGATGCCATTATCGCATTCCCGCTGGTGGATGTGAAAGACCGCGACGTCAACTGGGCGGTGCGCGCGCTGGTGATCGCCGCCAACGAGCTTGAACACCGCACCGACACGCAAAAGAGCAAGAAGGATCCGGCGCTTGCCGGCGTGCGCAAGATTACCATCGCGGCCGACGCCGCCAATGCCGCCACCGCGCTGAAGGGCACCCTGGCCCAGGCCGTCGCGATCTCGAACGGCATGCAGCTGACCAAGGAGCTGGGCAACCTGTCGCCGAACGTCTGCACCCCGACCTACCTCGCCAATACCGCGCGCCAGCTGGCCGACGAGTTCGGCTTCGAGATCGAAGTCCTGGAACGCAAGCAGCTCGAAGCCCTGAAGATGGGCAGTTTCCTGTCGGTGGCCAAGGGCAGCGACGAAGCGCCGAAGTTCATCGTCCTCAAGCACATGGGCGGCAACAAGAAGGATGCGCCGGTGGTGCTGGTCGGCAAGGGCATCACCTTCGACACCGGCGGCATCTCGCTCAAGCCGGGCCCCGGCATGGACGAGATGAAGTACGATATGTGCGGCGCCGGCTCGGTGCTGGGCACCTTCCGCGCCATCGGCGAGATGGGCCTGAAGCTCAACGTCATCGGCATCGTCGCCGCCTGCGAGAACATGCCTTCGGGCCGCGCCAGCAAGCCGGGCGACATCGTGACCTCGATGAACGGCCTGACNATCGAGATCCTGAACACCGACGCCGAAGGCCGCCTGATCCTGTGCGACGCCCTCACCTANGCCGAGCGCTTCAAGCCCGCCGCCGTGGTCGACATCGCGACCCTCACCGGCGCCTGCATCGTGGCCCTCGGCCACCACACCAGCGGCCTGTTCGCCCGCCACGACGAAGCGTCGGACGGCCTGGCCCAGGAACTGCTGGACGCCGGCAAGCAGGCCGGCGACGTGGCATGGCGCTTCCCGCTGGGCGAGAACTACAACGAGCAGCTGAAGTCGAACTTCGCCGACCTGGCCAATATCGGCAGCCCGGGCGCGGCCTCGATCACCGCGGCCTGCTTCCTCGAGAACTTCACCCGCAAGTACACCTGGGCCCACCTGGACATCGCCGGCACCGCCTGGAAATCCGGCGCAGCCAAGGGCGCGACCGGCCGTCCGGTCCCGCTGCTGACCACCTTCCTGCTGAACCGCGTGTGAAATAAAATTTCACCGGCAATGCCTTGGTGAAAGAATATTTCACAATAAACAGCCCCGCTCGCGGGGCTGTTTTTCGTAGCGTGGGCGGGTTTCCCGCCCACGCGGTCAACGCACGGATGTTGAGCCGGCGAGCGGGACCAGAGAAGTGATGTGACCGCGTGGGCAGAATCTGCCCACCCTACAACATCAAAACACCGGGCTATTGACGCGCTGTTCGTAGGCCACTGCATCCTGCGATTTGACCGGCTGCAGCAGCACCGTGTAGTTCGCCGGATAGGAATATCCCGCGCCCGAATGCCGGTCGACCAGCGCCCCCAGTCCCGCACTGATGACGACATTGCCCATCAGGCTAGTCGTGTCCGCCCGCGAACCGAGGCTCTCGCGCGCCACGGCCAGGCCGTCCTTCTTGCAGCTGACGGTGAGCGGCCTGGTGCTGCGCGTAACGGTGACCCGGTTCGGCAGGACCACGAACCAGCGCCCCATGTCATTGCTCAGCACGCAACCCACGCCGCCGACTTCCTGGTGGTCGAGCACGGCATGCAGTTCGAGCTGCTGCTGGGGAGATTCGGACAGCGTGGCGCAGCCGCTGAGAAACAGCGGCGCGGCCAGCAAGAGGGAGAGATAACGCGACATGGAACCCGCCAGAAAACACTTCATGCCCTATTTACGGCAGGCAAGAAGATATTCTGAAGGGTCTGATTTATTCGCTGTCGAGCGGCGCGAAGCGNGGCGTGGCCACGCCTTCGATGACGACGGTNTCGAAGAAGGCCGCCTGCGGGCGTACCCAGACGGCGCCGTCCTGGCCGCGGTAGACCATCACGGGCGTGTGGTCCGCTTCCAGTACGGCTTCGCAGACCAGCTCGTAGATGCCGCCCTTGTAGTGCCGGTAGCGGCTCGGCGCGGCCAACTCAGGCCTTGGCTTCCGCCACGTCCTTCTGCTTCTTCTTCAGGCTCTGGATAACCTTGAGCACGCCTTCCATGCCGGCGGCTTCGTCCAGTTCACTGAAGGCGTCCAGCACTTCGTTGAGCACGCGGTTGCGGACCGCGGCTTCGTCCTGGGTGACGCCCGGCGCCGCTTCCGGCNCCTTGGCGAATTTCGACGGCGCTTCGGCGGCCGTNTTGGCGCCGTGCGTCAGGGCCGCCTGCCAGATTACCCAGCGGCGCTGGGTTTCATAGACGAGGTATTCTTCCGGCTTGTCTTCGCGGCGGCGAGTGATGTGGCCTTCGCGCTGGGCCCACGCTTCGAATGCAGTGCGCATTTCAGTCCTTTGTAAATCGGCGTCCGGTTTCATCATCTGCTATCGAAAAAACAATATTTCGCAATATAGCATTTCAGGTATCGCTGGTCGTTCGCACGATTGCGCGAACGTTCATCATATCCGAACTAAATTTTCAGTCTGCAAATAGTACAACGTTAGTTGCATCAGCGCAATTACTCTATTCCCATACAGAAACAGTGTTACACGCTCCGGCGCTAGTTTAATGCTTTTACGAATGGTTTTACAGTCCCGTTTGCATAAAATTGTCACATAATTTTAGTATTCTATTAAGTTATTCTACCATAGCAAATTGCTCCGCACGCAATGTTATGGGCATCTCAACAACAATTGCCCTGTTTCAGCCATCAATACAAAAGTCACATCGGCGTATTTTATTCAGCGTACATAGTTGCTTTCCACCTTATCCGGACATTGCCCCGTCCCGGCCGGGCTTGCAAACGGTTATGATGCCGCTTTTACCACCTTGCTTCGCCGACCATGAAGATCGCCACCTGGAACGTCAATTCGCTGAAAGTCCGCCTTGCCCACCTGCTCGCCTGGCTGGAAGCCAATCCGGTTGACGTGCTCTGCATCCAGGAAACCAAGCTCACCGACGACAAATTTCCCGTGGCCGACATCGCGCAAGCCGGCTACCAGGTCGCCTTCACCGGCCAGAAGACCTATAACGGTGTCGCCATCCTCTCGAAGCACCCGATCGAGGACGTACAGAAGAACAACCCGCTGTTCGAGGACGAGCAGCAGCGCATCCTGGCCGCCACNATCNNGGGCATGCGCATCGTCTGCGCCTACATGCCGAACGGCCAGGAGATCGGCAGCGACAAGTTCGCCTACAAGATGGCCTGGCTGGCCGCGCTGAAGGAGTGGATCGCGGGGGAGATGGCGGCGCAGCCGCGCCTGGCCCTGCTGGGCGACTACAATATCGCGCCGGAAGCGCGCGACGTGCACGATCCGGCGGAATGGGAGAACCACATCCACTTCACGCCGCCCGAGCGCGAGAAGATGCAGGAGCTGGTGGACCTGGGCCTGCAGGACGCCTTCCGCCTGTTCGAGCAACCGGAAAAGCAGTACAGCTGGTGGGACTACCGCCAGATGGCCTTCCGCCGCAACCGCGGCCTGCGCATCGACCACATCCTGCTCACGAAAGAACTGGCCGACCGCTGCACCGCCTGCCACATCGACCGCGAGATCCGCAAGTGGGAGCAGCCTTCGGACCACGCGCCGGTGGTCGCGACGCTGGCCGGCTAAGCCTCAAGGCCGGCCGGCCGTGCTGCGGATCCGTTCGAGCAAGGCGTTCACGGCGATGCGCCGATCGAGCGGACTATCGGGCACCGTGATGTCCGGCGCCCTGCGCGACTCCTCGATGCCGCACACGGTGCTGGCGAAGAACCGGCGCTACCTGTGCGCCGCGCCGGAGTATGTCGCGCGCCACGGCCAGCCGCCCGATGCCGCCGGGCTGCGCGGGCACGCCTGCATCGCCCTGCAGGAGAATGCGGAAGACGTCACCATGTGGCGCCTGCGCGCCCCCGGCGAGGACAGGTACACGGCGATCCGGATCCGGCCGCGCCTGTCCAGCAACGACGGGCGGGTGGTCAAGCAGTGGGCATTGAAGGGCTACGGCATCATGATGCGTTCGGAGTGGGACGTGGCGCAAGAACTGCGCAGCGGCGCGCTGCTGCGCATCCTGCCGGACCACGCCCTGCCCGCCCCCGACATCGTCGCCCTGCTGGGCTCAGGACAGCGCCAGCGCTCGGCGCGGACCATGCGCTTCCTCGAACTGCTCAAGACGTCGCTGGCTGCGCGTCCCTGGCGCTTCCAGGGGTGACCAGCAGCCGCGCCGCCGCCAGGGCCGGCAGCGGCCGCGCGAACAGGTAGCCCTGGGCGTACTGGCAGCCGTGGCCGTGCAGCAGGGCGGCCTGCCCTTCGGTCTCGACGCCCTCGGCCACCACCGACAGTCCGAGGCTGTCCGCCAGCGCCATCACGGCCGCGACGATGGCGCGGTCTTCCGCGCTGGCCTCGAGTTCGCGCACGAAAGCGCGGTCGATCTTGATCTTCCTGACCGGGAAGCGCTTCAGGTAGGCCAGGCTCGAGTAACCCGTGCCGAAGTCGTCGATCGACAGGCGCATGCCCATGCCGTTCATCTGGCGCAGGATCTCCAGCGTCTGGCCGCCATGCTGCATCAGCGCGGTCTCGGTGATCTCGAATTCCACCAGCGCCGGGTCGATGCCGGTGTCGGCGGCGATGCGGCGGATCGAGTCGACCAGGCCGTCGTGCATGAACTGGCGCGCCGACAGGTTGATCGCCAGCGGCACCGCGGTCAGGCCCTGGGCCTGCCAGGCCATGCTCTGCTCGCAGGCGCTCCGGATCACCCACTCGCCGACCGCCACGATCATGCCGTTCTCTTCAAGGATCGGAATGAATTCGTCGGGTCCGACCAGGGTCTCGCCATCGCGCCGCCAGCGCAGCAGCACCTCGAGCGCATGCAGGCGGCGCGAGGCCGTATCGACGATGGGCTGGTAGTAGAGCTCGAACTCGCCGCGCTGCAGGGCGCCGCGCAGGCTCGACTCCAGTTCGAAGTGGCGCGCCGCCGCCTGGTTCATGCGCTGGTCGAAGAACTGGTAGTTGTTGCGGCCCGAGGCCTTGGCATGGTACATCGCGGCGTCGGCGTGGCGCATCAGGGTGTCGACGTCGCCGCCGTCGTCCGGGCACAGGGAAATGCCGATCGAGGGCGTGATGTGCAGGCTGTGGCCCTCGAAAGGGAAAGGCGTGGCCAGGGCCTCGATGATCTTGTCGGCGACCTGGCCGCATTCCTGCGCGCCGCCGACGTCGGGCAGCAGCACCACGAACTCGTCGCCGCCCAGGCGCGCCACGGTGTCGCTGTGGCGCACGGCCAGGCACAGGCGCCTGGCGACTTCGCGCAGCAGGTGGTCGCCGGTGGCGTGGCCGAGCGAATCGTTGATGTTCTTGAAGCGGTCGAGGTCGATGAACATGAGGGCCAGCTTGCGGTCGTTGCGCTGGCTCGACTTCAAGGCGCAGTCGAGCCGGTCGGACAGCAGCGCGCGGTTCGGCAGGCCGGTGAGGCTGTCGTGGTAGGCCATGTGGTGCACCCGCGCCTCGGCCTGGCGCCGCTCGACGATCTCTTCGCGCAGCAGCTTGTTGGCGCCGGCCAGCTCCGCGGTGCGCGCGGCCACGCGCAGTTCGAGTTCGTCGCGCGCGCGCCGCACCGCCTCGGCGGCTTCGCGCCGCGCGGTGATGTCGTCCAGCAGCCAGACGCTGCGCCCGCGCCGGTCGGCGATGTCGAACAGGCGCCCCGACAGGCGCGCCCAGAAGCGGCGGCCGTCGCGCCGCCGCAGCTCGACCTCGGCGGTGTGCACCTGCCCCGCCGCGAAGCTGGCGGCGGTGTCGGCGCGCGCGGCGTCGAAGGCGGCGTCGTTCGGGTACAGCGCGGCTACCCGCGTGCCGTCCATGCCGCCGGCCTCGCTGCCGAACAGCTCTTCCATCTTGCTGTTGCAGTGCAGGGTCTGGCCGTCCTCGACCACCGCGATGCCCAGCACCGCATTGTCGAGGATGGCGCGGTTCTCCATCAGCGCATTGCGCAACTGGATCTCGTCGGCCTTTTCGCGCGAACGGTCCTCGTACATCCAGACCGAGCCCTGCTCCGGGTCCTCGGGGTTGAACAGGTAGCCGTTGACCTGCACCCAGATGCGCTCGCCGTCGCTGCGTACCAGCTCGGTCTCGGCGCGGTAGGCCTGGCCGCGCGCCAGCTGCGGGTAGGCGATGCCGCCCAGGTCGAGGAAGGACGTTTCGTCCAGGTACAGGATGCGGGTGGAGCGGCCCAGCGCCTCGCCGTCGCGGTAGCCGAACATGGCGGCGAAGGCCGGGTTGTAGCGCTGGATGATGCGATTGCGCGCGAACATGATGCCGATCGAGGCATTGGTCATGATCGCCTGCACCTCGATCATGGCCTGGCGCGTCTCGGTCACGTCCTCGACGATCCAGATCGTGCCGGCCTCGCGCATGTTCGGATCGACGGCGCGGGCGCGCAGGCGCGCCCACATCATCGAGCCATCGCGGCGCCGGAACGGATGTTCGCCCTTTTCGAACAGGCCGCCGGTGGCGAGCACCGGATAGGCTTCGTCCGTCAGCGCCTGGTAGGCGGCGCTCGAGGCGAAGACCTCGGCCGGGTGCATGTGCGCCAGCTGGGCATAGGAATAGTCGAGCATCTCGCAGATGCGCGGATTGCAGGACTTGAACTGTCCCGGCAAGGTGAAGACGACGCCGACCGGCGCATTCTCGAGGATGGCATGCTGCTCGCGCAGCGCAATGCGCAGCATCGCGTGCTCGGTGTCGCGGGCTTCTTCCGTGATGGGCAACTCGCTGGCGTAACGGTTCATGGTGTGCTGATTGTCGTCCGGCTAACTTGCCTTTTAGCAATCATAAACCACAAACCGCTGTGCTTCCAAAACTAAGAAGCACAAAAGATGGGCCGCGTTGTTGCGGCCCATCAAAGTGCACTTTTAGAAGCAATCGCCCGGCACGCGCACCCAGCCTTCCATCAGCACGCGGGCGCTGCGGCTCATGACCGCCTTCGCGACCCGCCACTCGCCGTCCACCTGCACCGCCTCGGCGCCCACGCGCAGGGTGCCGGAAGGGTGGCCGAAGCGTACTGCGCTGCGTTCACCGCCACCGGCCGCCAGATTCACCAGGGTGCCGGGAATCGCGGCCGCCGTGCCGATCGCCACGGCGGCCGTGCCCATCATCGCGTGGTGCAGCTTGCCCATCGAGAGTGCGCGCACCAGCAGGTCGACGTCGCCGCTGTTGACCTGCTTGCCGCTCGAGGCGACGTAGTTGGCCGGCCTGGCGACGAAGGCCACCTTCGGCGTGTGCTGGCGCTTGGCCGCTTCCTCGATGCCCTTGATGAGGCCCATGCGCACGGCGCCGTGGGCGCGGATGGTCTCGAACATGGCCAGCGCGCGTGGGTCGCCGTTGATGGCGTCCTGCAGTTCGGTGCCCGTGTAGCCGACCGCCTCGGCATTGACGAAGATGGTCGGGATGCCGGCGTTGATCATGGTCGCCTGCACGGTGCCGACGCCGGGCACCTCGAGCTCGTCGACCAGGTTCCCGGTCGGGAACATCGACCCGCCGGCGCCCTCCTCTTCCGCCGCGGGGTCGAGGAACTCGAGCTGCACCTCGGCCGCCGGGAAGGTCACGCCGTCGAGTTCGAAGTCGCCGGTTTCCTGGACTTCACCGCCCCGCATCGGGACGTGGGCGACGATGGTCTTGCCGATATTGGCCTGCCAGATGCGCACCCTTGCCATGCCGTCCTGCGGCACGCGCTCCGGGTCGACCAGGCCGCTCGCGATGGCGAACGAGCCCACCGCCGAGGACAGGTTGCCGCAGTTGCCGCTCCAGTCCACGAAAGGCTTGTCGATCGAGACCTGGCCGAACAGGTAGTCGACGTCGTGGTCGGCACGCTCGCTGCTGGCGACGATGACGGTCTTGCTGGTGCTCGAGGTGGCGCCGCCCATGCCGTCGATCTGCTTGGCATAGGGGTCGGGGCTGCCGATCACGCGCAGCAGCAGCGCATCGCGCGCCGCACCGGGCACGCGCGCGGCTTCGGGGAGGTCTTGCAGGCGGAAGAAGACGCCCTTGCTGGTGCCGCCACGCATATAGGTGGCGGGGATCTTGATTTGGGGGGTGTGTGCCATGTGAATCCTTGGTGGGCGACTCTAACGCTGCTTGAATGCGTGGGCAGGAACCTGCCCACCCTACGGGTATCGATGCTCGTAGGGTGGGCGGTCCTTCGCCCACGCGTTCACATCACGTATCCAATTACGCGGCGGCCTTCGGAGCCGACGATTCGAGGAAATCCTGCGCGAAGCGCTGCAGCACGCCGCCCGCCTCGTAGATCGCCACTTCCTCGGCGGTGTCCAGTCGGCAGGTCACCGCCACCTCCACGCGCTCGCCGCTGCGGCGATGGATCACCAGCGTCAGGTCGGCGCGCGGAGTACGCTCGCCAATCACGTCGAAGGTCTCGGTGCCGTCGATGCCCAGCGTGAGGCGGTTCACGCCCGGCTTGAACTCGAGCGGCAGCACGCCCATGCCGACCAGGTTGGTGCGGTGGATGCGCTCGAAGCCTTCGGCCACGATCGCTTCCACGCCGGCCAGCCGCACCCCCTTGGCGGCCCAGTCGCGCGAGGAGCCCTGGCCGTAGTCGGCGCCGGCGATCACGATCAGGGGCTGCTTGCGCTCCATATAGGTCTCGATCGCTTCCCACATGCGCGTAACATTGCCTTCCGGTTCGATGCGCGCCAGGGATCCCGCTTTTACTGCGCCGGCCTCATCACGCACCATCTCGTTTCGGAGAGTCGGGTTCGCGAAGGTCGCGCGCTGCGCCGTCAGGTGGTCGCCCCGGTGCGTCGCGTAGGAGTTGAAGTCCTCTTCCGGCAAGCCCATCTTCGCCAGGTATTCGCCGGCGGCCGAGTCGAGCATGATGGCGTTCGACGGCGACAGGTGGTCGGTGGTGATGTTGTCGCCCAGGACCGCCAGCGGACGCATGCCCGCCAGGGACCGCTCCCCTGCCAGCGCCCCTTCCCAGTAAGGCGGACGGCGGATGTAGGTGCTCATCGGGCGCCAGTCGTACAGGGGGCTCACTTTGGCACCATCGTCGGCCACGCGCGCGAACATCGGCGTGTAGACCTTGCGGAACTGCTCGGGCTTGACGCTGCTCGCCACCACGGCGTCGATCTCTTCGTCCGACGGCCACAGGTCGGCCAGGCGGATCTCCTTGCCGTTGGCATCCACGCCCAGCACGTCCTTCTCGATGTCGAAGCGGATGGTGCCGGCGATCGCATAAGCCACCACCAGCGGCGGCGAAGCCAGGAAGGCCTGCTTGGCATAGGGGTGGATGCGGCCGTCGAAGTTGCGGTTGCCCGACAGGACGGCGGTCGCGTACAGGTCGCGCTCGATGATCTCCTGCTGGATGGCCGGATCCAGCGCGCCGCTCATGCCGTTGCAGGTGGTGCAGGCGAAGGCGACCACGCCGAAGCCCAGCTTTTCCAGTTCGGGGGTCAAGCCTGCTTCGTCCAGGTACAGCGCCACGGCCTTGGAGCCCGGCGCCAGCGAGCTCTTGACCCAGGGCTTGCGGTCCAAGCCCGCGCGGTTGGCGTTGCGCGCGATCAGGCCGGCCGCGATCATGTTGCGCGGGTTGTTGGTGTTGGTGCAGCTGGTGATGGCCGCGATGATGACCGCGCCGTCCGGCATCAGGCCGGCTTCGTTCTCCACCTTGCCGGCGATGCCGCGCTCGGCCAGTTCCGAGGTCGGCACGCGCTTGTGCGGGTTCGAGGGACCGGCGATGTTGCGCACCACGGTCGAGAGGTCGAAGGACAGCACGCGCTCGTACTGGGCGGTCTTCAGGCTGTCCGCCCACAGGCCCGCTTCTTTCGCATAGGCTTCGACCAGCTGCACGGTCTCTTCCTCGCGGCCGGTCAGGCGCAGGTAGGTGATGGTCTGCTCGTCGATGTAGAACATCGCGGCGGTGGCGCCGAATTCCGGGGCCATGTTCGAGATCGTCGCGCGGTCGCCCAGGGTCAAGCTGGCGGCGCCTTCGCCGTAGAACTCGAGGTAGCTTGATACCACCTTCGACTTGCGCAGGAATTCGGTCAGCGCCAGCACGATGTCGGTGGCGGTGATGCCGGGCTGCGCCTTGCCGGTCAGCTCGACGCCGACGATGTCCGGCAGGCGCATCCAGGACGCGCGGCCCAGCATGACGCTCTCGGCTTCCAGGCCGCCCACGCCGATCGCGATCACGCCCAGGGCGTCGACCATCGGGGTGTGCGAGTCGGTGCCGACCAGGGTGTCCGGATAGGCCACGCCCTTCTCGGACTGGATCACGGGCGACATGCGCTCGAGGTTGATCTGGTGCAGGATGCCGTTCCCCGGGGGGATCACGTCGACGTTCTGGAAGGCCTTCCTGGTCCACTCGATGAAGTGGAAGCGGTCTTCGTTGCGGCGGTCCTCGATGGCGCGGTTCTTGGCAAAAGCGTCCGGATCGAAGCCGCCGCATTCGACGGCCAGCGAGTGGTCGACCACCAGCTGGGTCGGCACCACCGGATTGACCAGCGCGGGGTCGCCGCCTTGCGCTGCGATGGCGTCGCGCAGGCCGGCCAGGTCGACCAGGGCGGTCTGGCCCAGGATGTCGTGGCAGACCACGCGCGCCGGGAACCAGGGGAAGTCGAGCTCGCG
>JGI24770J26754_10000988_pt1 | contig 20592 bp, 15 predicted proteins | sample LakOneMetagenome_FD_26754 | JGI IMG/M metagenome (IMG submission 26754) | reverse complement strand
AGAAGCGCGAGCTCGTCAAGCTGCACAAGAGCCTCGGCGGAATCCGCAACCTCACCAAGACGCCTTCCGCGCTCTGGGTTGTCGACACCAACAAGGAACACCTCGCCATTGACGAGGCCCGCAAGCTTGGCATCCCCGTGATCGCCATCCTCGACACCAACTGCGACCCCGATGACGTTCAGTACCCGATCCCGGGCAACGACGACGCTATCCGCTCCGTCGGCCTGCTCACCCGCATCATCGCGGACGCCGCAGCTGAAGGACTCATTCAGCGCCACGCCAAGCCGGAGGCCGAAGTTGAGCCCCTCGCCGCATGGGAAGCCGAACTGCTTCAGGGATCTGACGAAGCAGTCGTCGTGGAGACCTCCGCTGACGAGGCTGTTGTTGTCACCGAGCCTGTTGTCGACGAGACCGTCGTCGCAGAGCCCGCCGTCACCATCGCAGACGCCGTCGGCGATGCCGACGTCGCCGCAGCCGTGGCCGTTGCCGCTGACGAAACCAAGTAGGGAACCCCATATGGCAAACTTCACACTCGAAGACGTCAAGGCTCTGCGCGAGAACCTCGGCACCGGCATGGTCGACACCAAGAATGCGCTCGTTGAAGCTGACGGCGACATGGACAAGGCCATCGAGATCCTGCGTCTCAAGGGTGCAAAGGGCAACGCCAAGCGCGCTGACCGTTCCACCTCTGAGGGCCTCGTTGCGGCCAAGGAACTCGGCACCACCGCATACATGATCGAGCTCGCTTGCGAGACCGACTTCGTGGCCAAGGGTGGCAAGTTCGTCGCTTTGGCCGACAAGGTTCTGGACGCGATTGCCGCTGCCGGCGCCACCACGGTGGAGGCCGGACTGGCCGCAACCAGCGGAACCCAGAGCGTCGCAGACCTCATCGACGGCGAAGCGGCCATTATCGGGGAGAAGTTCGAACTTCGCCGCGTTGCCGCCGTCGACGGTGAGCTGTTCTCGATCTACCTGCACAAGACCAGCAAGGACCTGCCCCCGCAGGTCGGCGTTGTCCTGGGCTACTCCGGAGCCGACGCCGAGACCGCTCGCAGCATTGCGCAGCACATCTCGTTCGCGAACCCCGAGTACCTCTCCAGCGATGATGTTCCCGCGGATGCCGTCGAGGCCGAGCGCAAGATCGTCACCGAGATCTCGAAGAACGAAGGCAAGCCGGAAGCGGCGCTGCCCAAGATCGTCGAAGGTCGCGTCAAGGCCTACCTCAAGCAGGTCGCCCTGCTGGAGCAGGACTACGCAAAGGACAACAAGGTGTCGGTCAGCAAGGTTCTTGCCGATGCCGGACTGACCGTGTCGGGCTTTGCCCGGTTCAAGGTCGGCGCGTAATAACAAATGACGGAGACCGGATTGCGCAAGCNATCCGGTCTCCGTTTGTGTGTGTGCCGCAGGCGCACGCGATAGTTTTGACACACATCGTACGAAAGGTCTGCAGGACATGATCGACACGGGTAAGAAGCGCAGAGTACTCCTCAAACTTTCCGGAGAAGCATTCGGTGGCGGCGCCGTCGGTGTCAACCCTGATGTCGTCAGCTCACTCGCCCGGGAAATCGCCGAGGGTGCCAAGCAGGTCGAAGTCGCCATCGTCGTCGGCGGCGGTAACTTCTTCCGTGGTGCCGAGCTCTCCCAGCGCGGAATGGACCGAGAACGTGCCGATTACATGGGCATGCTCGGGACCGTCATGAACGCGTTGGCCCTGCAGGACTTTCTGGAGCAGGCCGGCGCCGAGACACGCGTGCAGTCAGCGATTGCGATGACCCAGGTCGCCGAGCCCTACATTCCTCGCCGCGCTGAACGACACCTGCAGAAGGGCCGCGTTGTGATCTTCGGCGCCGGCGCCGGACTGCCGTACTTCTCCACCGACACCGTTGCCGCGCAGCGCGCACTGGAAATCGCCGCCGACGTCGTGCTGGTAGCCAAGAACGGTGTTGACGGCGTCTATTCCGACGACCCGCGCACCAACCCGGATGCCCACAAGATCGACCAGATCACCTACCAGGAGGCCTTGCAGCGGGGCTTGAAGGTCGTTGACTCGACCGCATTCAGTCTCTGCATGGACAACGACATGCCTATGCAAGTGTTCGGCATGGCACCGGACGGCAACGTGACCGCAGCCATCCTGGGCACAGCCCTCGGCACCCGCGTCTCCAACTAGTATTCTCAAACCACCGAAGAAGGAGTCACCGTGATAGCGGATGTTCTGTCCGATGCCACTGCGCGAATGCAGAAGGCACTTGAAGCCGCCAGAGACGACTTTGGTACTGTGCGCACCGGGCGCGCGAACCCGCAGATGTTCGCCAAGATTCTGGTGAATTACTACGGAACCGCTACGCCGCTCGAACAACTCGCATCACTGCAGAACCAGGAAGCCCGCACGCTCCTGATCACGCCCTACGACAAGAGTGCCCTTCGCGACATCGAGATTGCCATTCGGGACACCCCGAACCTGGGTGCCAACGTCGGCAACGACGGTGTCACCATTCGCGCCACCCTTCCCGAGCTGACGACCGAGCGGCGCAAGGAATTCGTGAAGATCGTCAAGGCGAAGGCGGAGGATGCCCGCATTTCCGTGCGCAACATCCGTCGTAAGGCCAAGGACGAACTGGACGCGTTGAAGAGCGAGGTGGGTGACGACGAGGTTTCTCGGGCCGAAAAGGAACTCGAGCTCATCACCAAGAGCCACGTTGACGGTATTGACGATGCCTTCAAGCGCAAAGAAGCGGAACTGCTCGAGATCTAGGAAGGTCTCCCACATGACTGATCAGCCGGGAAGCGAACGACCGTCCAAACGTGGCCATGGCGTCAGTCGCGCCGAGTTTCGAGCTCAGGTCAGGGCGACACGAGCCGATTTCGAGCGCCAAGTGCAGTCCACGAAGGCTGATTTTGAACGGCAGGTGCAGGCGACGAGGGCCCAACTCGACGCAACCTCCGAGCGCATTGAAGCACGAACCGGGCGTAACCTGATTTTGGCGATTTTGATCGGCCTGGTTCTTGGCGGGGCGATGTTGGTGAGTCTGGTCTTCGTCAAAGAGCTGTTCATGATTTTCGCCGGTGTTATCGTGGCGTTTACCTCCTTTGAGCTGGCACAGGCCCTGCGCCATGCGGGACGCAACGTTCCACGCATCCCCGTTGTCATCGCGGCGGTCGGCGTGGTTCCGGCGGCGTTCTATTTGGGGTCGGCAGGGCAATGGCTGGCGACCCTGGCCGGGATTCTCTTCATCGCGGTGTGGCGTGTGGCTCTGGCCGTGTTGCCCGCTCATCGCGCGCCATGGCGCAGTGTGTCGGGTGATCTGGGCGCGGCTGTGCTGATCCAGGTGTACGTGGTGTTCCTCGCCAGTTTTGCGGTGCTCCTTGCGGCCCAGCCGGGCGGGCAATGGTGGACGCTGGCGTTCCTGCTTCTGGTGATCTCCGCTGACACGGGCGCGTACGTCAGCGGTCTGAACTTCGGGAAGCATCCGCTCGCTCCGAGCATCAGCCCGAAGAAGACCTGGGAGGGTTTTCTGGGGGCAGCACTGGTGTGCATGATTGCCGGGGTTCTGCTGGCGCTGTTCATGCTGGATCAGCCGTGGGGGGTTGGCATCATTCTGGGCGTTGTGATTGTTCTCACGGCAACCTTCGGCGACCTGGCAGAATCACTGATCAAACGAGACCTCGGTATCAAGGACATGAGTTCGTGGCTTCCCGGTCACGGCGGCTTTCTGGATCGACTCGACTCGATCCTGCCGTCGGCGGGTGTGGCCTACGCGCTCTACCTGATCTTCGCGTGATCCACGCAAATCACGGTTTCGGCCTGGACTAAGGGAGAATAACTGCGTGAGTACAATTTTTCCGCTGTCAGCCAAGAAATCCCTGGGATATAGCCTCAAGGAGGTTGAGGAGTTCCTCACCTCGGCTCGACAGGCTTACGACGCTGACGATGCGGGCCTCACGGCCCTCAGCATCCGTCACACGGCATTCTCCATGCAGAAGGGCGGGTACTCACCCGAACACGTCGATGCGGCCCTGGAACGCCTGGAGGATGCGTTTGCGTTGCGTGAGCGCGAGCGACTGACCGGCACAGAGGGCGAACGGGTCTGGGGAGAGGAAGCGGCCGCCACGGCCACAGTGCTCTTGGCCCGACTGTCCCGTCGACCGGGCCATCGTTTTCACCGCGCCTCCCTCCTCAGCGTGGGGTACAAACGCACCGACGTGGATCGGTTCACCAATAAAGTTGTGAAGTATCTTCAGAGCGGTCGCGCGCTAACCGTCGACGAGGTTCGCACGTCGGTTTTCCGCCCGGAACGCGGCGGATACCGTGAGGCGCAGGTGGATGTCGTCTTCGATGCCATCGTCGACGTGCTGCTCGCCCGGCGTTGAAACGAGTTCCCGGTTAGGTTGTAGCCGGACTCGTCGGCTATGGTCGGTTTATATATGGGCAGGCATCTGAGCATCAGGGCATCCGAGAGCGTCACGGCTGGGGTGGTCTTTCGTAAACCCCGTCGGCGGGCGAAGGTCTCACATTTCCTCTTCGGATTCGTTGCGGCGTTTGCGTTCGTGTTGGTCACTGTGGTTGACCCGTACTCCGGAGCCACTGCCTCACCGTATTTTCAGATAGCCGGGGACCGCTATGAGGGTGGGGCGCCGCAGGCGCTCGTGCTGCCGGGGACGTACACCAACACGGTCACGCGCGAGGGTTTCACCGTGACGGCGGTTGTCAAGCCGGTGCCCGTTCCCGAACCCGTGGTTGAGAAGAGTTCCCCGAAGTTCACGGCACCAGCGGCAGCCGTTCCCGACCCCGGCACGGCGAAGGCCTACGCGTATGAGGCTGTGGCGGCTCGAGGCTGGGGCGAAGACCAGTACAGCTGCTTGGTTTCGCTGTGGCAGAAAGAATCCGGGTGGCGCGTGAACGCCACGAACAGCTCAAGCGGCGCATACGGTATTCCGCAGTCGCTTCCCGGTTCGAAGATGGGATCGGCCGGGGCCGACTGGGCGACCAACCCCGCAACCCAGATCGAGTGGGGGCTGGGCTACGTGACGGACCGTTACGGCAGTCCCTGCGGCGCCTGGTCCAAGTCACAGGCATCCGGCTGGTACTGAGCACATGCAGGCTTTCGGGATAACCTCGAAAGCGGCAGGAGGCTAAGGAATATGGCGCGCAGTAACCGGCCACGGGGCCGCAAACCGATCGTCCGTGATGACGAAGACAATTCGTTCACTCACCTGTTGGACGGGTGGCGGCGCAGTGAAGTGCGCCGCGACGGCCTGTGGCACGTTCAACCGGTTCCCGCAAAACAGGGTGCGAAGACCTACATTTGCCCGGGCTGCTCACTGAACGTGACTCCGGGGACCGCACATATTGTGGCCTGGCGAGGTGACGGCGTGCTCGGGGACGCAGCAGACATGGACAATCGCCGCCACTGGCACACGCACTGCTGGAAGATCACATAGCCGGTTACCGGTCAAAGGAGAAACACCCCATGTCGCAGACCGAGGCCGGGAAACCGGTGGAGATTCGTGGTGGCGTCGATTTGCCCGCGGATCGCGAAGAGATAGAACTCACCACGAGCGATGGGCTAACCCTGGTCGGGGAACTCGCCGTTCCCGTCGGGCGTGAACCCACAGCCACGCTGGTAACCCTGCACCCTCTGCCCACAGCGGGCGGGTTCATGGATTCACACATTCTGCGCAAGGCGGCCGGNCGACTGCCNGCCTTGGCCGATNTGGCCGTGCTGCGCTTCAACACCCGCGGCACGACGTCACCGCGCGGAACCAGCGAGGGCCGNTTCGATGAAGGTGTGGGGGAGCGNGCGGACGTTGCCGCTGCGATGGCGTTTGTTCTCGCGCGTGGACTGCCCAATCCATGGCTCGTCGGATGGTCTTTTGGAACGGAATTGGCCGTGAAATACGGACTGGAACAGAGCATTTGTGGCGCGATTCTGTTGTCACCGCCCTTGCATCGGGCAACGGATGCCGACTTGGCAGCNTGGGCNGGCCAGNACCGGCACCTCGTGGCGATCATTCCGGAGTTTGACGACTATCTGCGTCCGGANGAGGCCCGAGCACGGTTCGCCGCCGTACCCGAAACACGTTTGATTGCCGTGGAGGGTGGAAAGCACCTCTGGGTCGGTGAGAGCATGACCCGNCGAATTCTCGACGAGATCGTTGCCGTCGTCAACCCGGGTGCACTTCCACTCGCCACCCGGTGGCCGGTTTAAAGTTCGTTCTGACGTGGAATGACGACCTGCTTGATGATCATGATTGACGCCGCCGCGACAGGAATCGCGATGAGGGCTCCGAGGATCCCCAACAACGCGCCGCCGGCCAGCGCCGCGATCACGACGACTGCTCCCGGCACGGAAACGGCACGATTCATGATGTTCGGGCTGAGCACGTATGCCTCCACCTGCATGTAGATCAGGTAATAGATCGCGGCCACAAAGGCCGTCAAGGGGGAACTGCCGATCCCCGGGATCAGGCAGGTGGCCACGATGATGACCGAACCGGTGATCGTGCCGACGAGGGGAACCAGGGAGAAAAGGAAGGCGATGAATGCCAGTAGAGCGGGAAACGGCGCACCGATGATGGAGAGAAAGATGAAACTCAGCACACCGTTGCAGGCGGCGAGTCCGGCCTGACCCACCACATACTTACCCACCGACTTGGAGATCTGCTCGCTGATGTCGGTGAAACGCTCGCGCTTGGAGGCCGGCACCAGCTGGTANGTGGCTCGTTTCATGCTATTGAGCGANGCCGTGAAATACAGCGTGAGGATGATGATGATCAGGCCGCCGAAGAGGCCGGCNACCAGCGCGAGTCCCGACTGGACGATCGTTGTGGTGATTTCCTTGAGATTCTGACCGAGAAAGTCCGTGATGGATTTCACGATCATGGGAACGTCGAGGGTTGGGAAGTTCTTTTGGACGTCAGTGATGAACGACGAGGAATTCACGGCCTGGATCAGGTCTGGGAATATGTTCGACAATCTGGCGACCTGGTCCACGATGATGGGCACGATGGAGAAGATAACGGCGGTACCGGCGCCGACTACAGCAACGAGAACAATCAGAATCGCTGCCCACCGGGGAAATTTCTTCTTCTCAAGCCAGGAAACGGCGGGATCGAGGCCCAGCGCGAGAAAAAGTGCCGCACCGATGTACGTGATGATCGTTTGCAGGGAGATTATCGACGTGATAATCAGCAGGCCGACACCGACGCCGAGGGTGCCGACCAGGCCAAAGCGAAAAGCATTCTGAATCTTCACGCCGGGCTCCTTGAATTACGTGGTCGACGTCTATTCGTTTTCCGTGTTGACGCGTTCGGCCTGCGACAACAAGCTGCGCAGGCTTTCAAAATAGCCTGCTACCGCGTCGCGCTCAATTCTGAGCTGGGCGAGTCGGTCTTCTGCATCGGAAAGAAGACGTTTCGCCCGAGCATCCGACTCGGCCACGATGACGGTCGCCTTGTCTTTTGCCGCCCTTACAAGGTCCTCGGCCTGCTCAGCCGATTCTTCTTTGAGCGTGCGCGCGTCAGCACGGGCACCGCCGTCGAGTCGTTCGTTGAGCGTCCGTAGCTCGTTCACCCGCGCCGTGGTCTCGGCCAAGCGGCTGTCAGCATCGGTTTGGAACGCCTGCGCCTGAGCAACGGCAGTCTGATGGCGGGCCAGCAGGTCCTGCTCAGAATCGGCGGTCAACGTGGCAATCGCCGCTGCTGCTTCCGCTCTAGCCTGGTCGTTTTCGCGACGTGACTGCGCGGCCTCGGCGGCGATGGACTGGCGCGTGAGCTCGATGTCGCTCGCGAGTTCGCGGCGCGCCTGGTCGAGCTCAGCGGCGAGGTCGGTGTGGGCCTGAGCGGTTTCCTGCTCCAGTACGAGCCTGGCCTCATCGATTTCCTGAGCAAGGGCCATCCGAGACCGTTGCGTCTCACTCTGCAGTTCTATGCGACTCTGTTCCATCTCCCGCGCGGCATCTGCACGCAGCTGGGCGACCTCCAGAGTGACCTCGGACCGCAGTCGTTCCGTCTCTCCGGCAAGTGCGGATGCCCGGTCGTGGGCGTCGGTGGCTTCGCGCTGAGCATCGAGGCGCACCTCGGCGGCATTGCGATCGGCCTCCGTACGGATGGCTGCAACCTCGCGTTTGAGCGTGGCGCGGGCTTCGGCCACCTCGGTAGCGCTGTCCCCCCGCAGTAGGGCGGCAGCGTTGGCGGCATCGTGGGTGAGTTGGGCGGACTCGTCCTGGGCGCGGGCGACGATGTCGTCGGCTTCGACACGCACGTCGTCAAGAATGCGCCGCGCCCGTACGTCGGCGTCCGAGAGCAGTCGCGCGGCCTCCTCTGCCGTCTCTCGGCGCAGCAGATCGATGTCGATAGCCGTGGAGGTGCGCAGACGTGCCGCGTCGTTGTCCGCCTGCGCTATGACGCGAATGGACTGCTCCTCGGCGACGCGCAGAGTATTTTCCAGTTTCGCGCCCAATCCGGAGAATGTCGGATTACCAACCTCGTCGATGACGGCGTTCAGCTCATCGATGCGGGTCGACAGCCTCCGCACTTCCTTGCTTGACTCTGCACTATTGGTGTTGGCCTTGATCAGGTCCCGCCGGAGGCCCTGCAGTGCAGCAGCGACCTCGTCCTTGTCGTAACCACGGAAGACCTGGGTGAAGTCAGATTCGTCGTTGGGCACGGTTTCTCCTTGCGTCATAAGGCTTCGGTGTGACTCCAGTCGGGAACGACCAGACGTCACGAAGCCGATGCAACTTTAGTCTGCCTTGATGCCACCGTGCTCGCATCCACCGGTTCGCTGCAGTTGACGCACTATTAGGCACCTGTCAGCAGAACGCAGTATCGTAGAAACCCGTATCTGTTGCCGTCGGACTCCAAACAGGTCCGAGCTTGCTCGTGGCCGGCCGATCGGCAACTTGGAAGGATGATACGTGCGATTTGTTCTTGCCATTGTGGCACTCGTTCTTGCGGCCGTGATGATTGTGCTCGGCATCGCTCAGCGGACGATTTTTCTCGGGCCGGCGACGAGCTCACTGAGCACGATCGTCGAGGGCGATGCCGCCTACACGGTCATCGATGCCAGTGCCCTGGCGTCTTTCTCGGGCAACCAAACGATTCGGATCAGCGGGTCAGACAGTACTTTCCTCGCGTATGGCCGCACAGCCGACGTCGACGCCTGGATCGGCGGCGACGCGCACGCGGTGGTCAGCGCCGGGTCTGAGTCTGACGCCCTGGTCACCACCCAGGTTGCTGCGGTCGTGCCGGAATCCACGTCGCCCGCGGAAGATGCGGCCGCCGTCCCGCAGCCGAACGCGGTCACGAACCCAGCCGGCTCGGACCTCTGGCTCGAGGAATTCGCCGGCACCTCGTCCATGGCGCATACCCTCAACCTGCCGTCAGAAATGTCCGTGATTGTGGCCTCGGACGGAACGGCCCCTGCGCCGGCGGACGTGAGACTGTCGTGGGCAGCCGACAACTCCACTCCCTGGGCGGGTCCGCTGCTCGTCGGTGGTGCCGTGCTGCTGTTCATCGGCCTCGTGTTGTACATCCTCGCCCTGCTGCACCTGCGACGTTCTCGTCGACCCCGCCGCAATCTTCCACGCGGCCCCCGCCTTCCCCGCCTGCCGCGTGTTCCCCTGCCCAAAGCGCTCAAGGCCAGTCAGATCACTCGACCACGTGGGCCGGGAGCGATATCGCGGTTCGTGGTGGTGCCCATGGTTCTGGTCTCGGGCCTGGTGCTGAGCGGTTGCTCGGCTGAACTGTGGCCGTCGATGCCGGACACGCCGGAAACGCCCACAGCAACGCCGACCGTCACCCCCACCCCGGGATCGACCACGGCGCCCGAATCAGCCACCGAAGTGCCGCCGGCCGCTGTCACCGTGGAACAGCTTGAGCGCATCGTGAGCAAGATCTCCGTGCTTGCGGCCGACGCCGACTCGACCTTGAACGCCGACACCCTGGCGACCAGATTCACCGGAACCGCTCTCGAACAGCGGCTGGTCAATTACCGTATCCGGGCCGTCGACGCCAGCATCTCGGCCCCGCCGGCCATACCGGCACCCCCGCGGTCGGTCACCCTGCCCCAGCAGTCAGAATCGTGGCCGCGCTCCGTCCTCACGGTGGTCCAGGGCGAGGACACGACCGTTCCACCCATGACGGTGGTCCTGCGCCAGGAATCGCCTCGGGCGAACTATCTGGTGGAATATGCGATCGGGCTCGAAGCCAACGCGGAATTCCCGCGCGTGGCACCGGCCGCCATCGGCGCACCCGGCATCGCACCCGATAACAAGCTGTTGATCCTGCCGCCGGACCAGGTTGCCGCTGCCTATGCGGATGTCCTACTCCAGGGTGAGGCGAGTCCTTCTTATTCGTTGTTCCAGACCGAGGGTGACGAATTCCTGGCCCAGTTCGTTCAAAGCCGGACCGACCGAACGGCCGAGCTCGCCGTGACAGCTTCCCTGGCCTTCGCCACCGCCGCCGGCCCCGGCCGCACGGTGTCTCTGGCGACGAATGATTCCGGCGCCATTGTGGCAGTGAACGTGAACGAAACCGAAACGGTCACCGTTGTCTCCGGCGAAGCCACGGTCAACCCGAGCGGCGCATCCAGCAGGGCGCTGTCGGGCATCACGTCCTCGGCCAAGGGCATCCAGAACATCCTGAGCGATCAGCTCCTGTTCTACGTTCCGGCCGTGGGGTCCACAGACAAAATCACTCTCCTGGGGAGCACCCAGGGAATCCTCTCATCGGCGGAGCTTCCATGACCATAATTCCCCCATCCGGATCGAACTTGCGTGGAGCCGTCGACCTGTCGTCGCTCGTGAAGCGTCCGGCCGCAGCCGCGGTGGATGCCGGTGCTTCCGCCGCCGTCACGGGCGCCCCGGATGCACCGGGCGCCGTGATAGCCGTTCCCAGCCTTGTGCTCGACGGCACGGATGCCAATTTCGGCGAACTGCTCGAACTCTCCAACAGCATTCCGGTCCTGGTGGATCTGCGCGCCGAGTGGTCTGAGCCGGCCAAAGAGCTCTCTCCGGTGCTCGAGCGACTCGTGCTCGAGTTCGCCGGGCGATTCATCCTGGCCCGGGTGGACGTGGACGCCAATCCCCAGCTGTCCCAGGCTTTCCAGGCGCAGTCGATTCCCACCGTGGCAGCCGTCATCGGCGGGCAGCCCGTTCAGCTCTTCAACGGGGCGTTGCCTGAGGATCAGATCCGCGAGGTTCTTGTGCGCGTTCTGGAACTGGCCGCGCAGCAGGGCGTGACGGGCACCGCGGCGGCCGATTCGGCCCCGCCGCTGAATGCCGAGCCCGTGGAGGAGCCCTTGCCGCCGCACCACCTCGAGGCGTATGCCGCCATCGAGAGTGGGGACTATGCCACGGCTCAGGCGGAGTATCGCACGGCCATCGCGCAGAACCCCAACGACGCCATGGCTGTGGCAGGACTCGCTCAGGCGAGCCTGCTGGGCCGCCTTCAGGGCAAGACGCTCGACGAGATCCGTGGGGGAGCTGCTGCGGCCCCCACCGACCTGCAGGCGCAGCTGCTCGTGGCCGATCTCGACCTGTCCGGTGGGCATGTCGACGACGCGTTTGATCGTCTACTGACACTGTTCCCGGCCCAGGATCCGGCCGGCCGCAATGCGATCCGTGAGCGCATCCTCGAGCTGTTCGAAGTGATCGGCCTCGAGGACCCGCGGGTTGCACCGGCTCGCAAGCGCCTCACCGCCCTGTTGTACTGATTCGCGTCAGATACGAAGTAGCCGGCACCCGCAAGAGCGGCTGCCGGCTTTCGTGTTTTTATCGCTGCCCTGCCTATCGACGCAGCTTCAGCCACAGTCCCGCGAGCGGCGGTAAGGTAACGACGGCGGATGCCGGACGTCCGCCCCAGGGCTGCTGGCTCGCTTCAACGCCGCCGAAGTTGCCCACTCCGGACCCACCGAACTCCGCGGCATCCGTGTTGAGGATCTCATCCCACTGTCCGGCAGCGGGCAGGCCGATCCGATAGTCGGTGTGCGGGTGTCCGGCGAAGTTGAAGATGCAGGCCACCGGCTGCCCGTCATTGTCCCAGCGCAGGAAGGACACGACGTTCTGCTGGGAGGCACCCGCATCGATCACGTCGAACCCGCCCGGTTCATTGTCGCGCGCCCACAGGCTGGGGGTGTCCCGATAGACCCGGTTGAGCGATCCGACGAGGTTGAAGAGACCGCGATGGGCCGGCTGGTCGAGCATCCACCAGTCGAGGCTGCGGTCCTCACTCCACTCCGAGCGCTGCCCGAACTCCTGTCCCATGAAAAGCAGCTGCTTGCCGGGGTGGGCCCACATGAACGACAGGTAGACGCGCACATTGGCGAGTTGCTGCCACGAATCGCCGGGCATTCGGCTGATGAGCGAGCCCTTGCCGTGCACGACCTCGTCGTGGCTGATCGGAAGCAGGAAGTTCTCACTGAAGGCATACACGAACGAGAAGGTGATGTCGTTGTGGTGGTACGAGCGGTACATCGGATCGACGTGCATGTATTCGAGGGAATCGTGCATCCAGCCCATGTTCCACTTGAAGCCGAATCCCAGTCCGCCGCCCGCCGTTGACGCCGTGACGCCGCCCCAGTTCGTCGATTCCTCGGCGATCATGATGGCACCGGGATTGCGCTTGTACGCCGTTGCCGTGATCTCCTGAAGCAGACTGATCGCTTCAAGGTTCTCGTTTCCGCCGTACTGATTCGGTTCCCACTCACCGTCCTCGCGGGAGTAATCCAGGTAGAGCATCGAGGCGACGGCATCCACTCGCAGCGCATCGATATGGAATTCCTCCAGCCAGTACAGGGCGTTGGCCACGAGGAAGTTGCGCACCTGCGGACGGCCGAAGTCGAAGACGTAGGTGCCCCAGTCCATCTGCTCGCCGCGGCGCGGGTCGGCGTGCTCATACAGCGCCTGGCCATCGAAACGTCCGAGAGCGAATTCGTCTTTGGGAAAGTGCCCGGGAACCCAGTCCATGATCACGCCGATGTCGGCCTGGTGAAGGAGGTCGATCAGGTAACGAAGGTCGTCGGGCGTGCCGTACCGGCTGGTGGGCGCGTAATAGCCGGTGACCTGATAACCCCAGGATCCGCCGAACGGATGCTCCGCGAGCGGCATGAACTCCACGTGAGTGTACGCGAGCTCATTCAGGTAGCCGATGAGTTCGTCCGCGAGGTCACGGTAGCTCAGGCCGGGACGCCAGGACCCAACGTGCATTTCGTAGATGCTCATGGGGCGGTCGTGCGGGTCGGTGGCCGCTCGTGCGGTCATCCAGTCCGTGTCAGCCCACTCGTAGCGGGACTGGGTCACGACGGATGCCGTCATCGGCGGAACCTCGGCGAAGCGAGCCATCGGGTCGGCCCGCTGCACCCACTCTCCGGTGTGGGTGAGCAGTTCGAATTTGTAGGTGGAACCGACGTTCAGTCCCGGGATGAAGAGTTCCCACACGCCCGTGCTGCCCATGTTGCGCATGGTGTACGTCGAACCGCCCCAGCCGTTGAAATCGCCGATGACACGGGCTGCCCGGGCGTTGGGTGCCCACACGGCGAAGGCCGTACCGGCAACGGACGTATTGACCCCGGCCTGCTCGCCGTAGTGCGCGCCGAGAACATCCCAGAGCCGCTCGTGACGACCCTCACCGATGAGGTGCAGGTCGAGTTCGCCAATGGTCGGCAGAAACCGGTAGGGGTCGTCGGTGGTCCAGGGAGTCGCAGAGTCGAAGCGGGCCTCGAGGACGTAGTCCTGAAAGCCGACGGTGCTGACGCCCTGCCAGACGCCGTGGCCGATGTGGCCCAGTTCGACATGCGCGCCCGTGGACAGGATCGCCACGACCTCGGTGGCCAGCGGACGTAGCGCGCGGATGACGGTCAGGGGATCGGCGACTCCGGCCTGATCGAAGCGGTGCTGGCCGAGGACCTCGTGGGGGTTGTAGTAGGTGCCGGCCGCGATCGATTCCAGGATGTGGGGAGAGACGACGGTGGGATCGACCGTGCTGCCAGGCGCTCTTTTCACTGTTTTGGCAACGGACGCGGTTGCTGCCGGCGTCCTGGCGCTCTTTTTGGCTGATGACGGCTGGTCGGTCATGCGTTGGCCTTTCCTGGCTTCCGGCCCAACACCCGCAGGATGTGTACCGGTTCGGTGAATGCGTCGAGTCGTACAAAATTATCGGCCGTCCAGGTCCAGACGGTTCCGGAGATGAGATCACACACGTCGAAGGTCGCTCCGGGCTCGAGACCGAACCGGGTCACGTCAAGGTGCACCATCGTCTCACGCACGGAGTGCGGGTCCACGTTGGCCACGACGATGAGGGCGTCGTCTTCACCCGTGCCGGTGAATTCCGCGGCGAGGTACTTGCTGAACACGAGGATGGAATCATCGTCACTGGCGTGAATGGTGATGTTTCGCAGCTGACGCAGTGCGGGATGCTCGGAACGGATGCGGTTGAGCCGGGTGATGTACGGAGCCAGGCTGGTGCCGTTGGCCGCCGCCTGCGCCCAGTCCCGGGGACGATACTCGTACTTTTCGTTGTCGATGTTCTCCTCGGCGCCCATCCTGGCCACATTCTCGACCAGTTCGAACCCGGCATAGAGACCCCAGCTGGGAGCCGCCATCGCAGCAAGGGCAGCGCGGATCTTGAACGCCGCGGGGCCACCGAATTGCAGGTACTCGGTGAGAATGTCGGGTGTGTTCACGAACAGGTTGGGCCGGAGGAAATCGGCCGTCTTCGTGGCGAGCCCGTCGAAGAATTCCTCGAGCTCCTGCTTTGTATTGCGCCAGGTGAAGTACGTGTACGACTGCTGGAAGCCNNCTTTCCCNAGTGCCTGCATCAGCGCAGGTCGGGTGAAGGCTTCGGCGAGGAAGATCACATCCGGGTGTTCGGNGTTGACCTCGCGAATGAGCCATTCCCAGAAATCCAGCGGTTTCGTGTGCGGGTTGTCCACGCGGAAGATGTTCACGCCGAGATCGATCCAATACCTCAGGATTCGGAGCGCCTCGGCGCGGATTCCCTGCGGGTCGTTATCGAAATTGATCGGGTAGATGTCCTGGTATTTCTTNGGCGGGTTTTCGGCGTAGGCGATCGTGCCGTCCGGCAGGGTGGTGAACCATTCCGGATGCTCCGCGACCCAGGGATGGTCGGGGGACGCCTGAAGAGCGAAATCGAGGGCGATTTCCATCCNCACTTTGCGGGCACGGCCCAAAAAGTAGCGGAAATCGTCCACGGTTCCGAGCTCCGGGTGGATCGCATCATGCCCGCCGTCGGCGGATCCGATGGCCCATGGTGAACCCGGATCGTGCGGGCCGACGGTCAAAGAGTTGTTCGGCCCCTTCCGAAACGCTCGCCCGATCGGGTGAATCGGCGGCAGGTACAGCACCGTGAAGCCCATCTCGGCGACGTGGGGCAGCCGTTTCGCCGCCGTTCGAAAGGTGCCGCTCGCCCAGGATCCGTCGGAAGCCTGAACCGCACCCTCGGAGCGGGGAAAGAACTCGTACCAGGAGCCCACACCGGAGGCGGTTCGTTCCACGACGACCGCGCGTGCGGCGGAGAAAGACTCCAGGCTGGAGATCGGCCGGGTGCGCAGGGCCGCACGAAGAGTATCGTCTGCCACGGCCTCGAGTCGTAGCGCTAGCGGTTTTTTCTGATCCGACAGCGTCGCGGCGGCGGCTTGCACAAGGCGGCGTTCCGCCGCGGGGCGGTTCTTGTCCGCACCGGCGTCGACCAGCAGCCGGGTGCCGATGGCGAACATCAGTTCCACATCGATGCCGGCGGGAACCTTGATTCCGGCGTTGTGTTCCCAGGTGGCCAGATCGTCGGAATAGGCACGCACCCGGTAGGTCCAGCGGCCCTGGGTCACGAGCGGCAGCAGGACCTCCCACCGGTCGGTTCCCGCCGCCGTGAGGGCCATCGGATGAACCGTCTCGATGCCATCGGGGGCCACAAGGTAAAGCGACACGCCAATCAGGTCGTGACCTTCACGGAAGGCCGTGGCCCGGAACGGCACCACTTCGCCGACGAAAGCGCGGGCCGGCCAGAGATCGTCGTCAAGCTGGGGGGAAAGGTCGAGCACGGGGATCCGGCCGACGACAGTGGGTACCGAGATACCGCCCTGTGTCGACTGCGGAAGGTCTTTGCGTCCTGCTGTCTTAGCCACAACACGACCGTAGCGTGAAAAAAGCAGCGGTCGCGCCCGGATCGGTTACGCGCCGGACACCCAGCGCGCCTATGGTGTATCTCGTGAAGGCGATACGTAAATTTACCGTCCGTGCCGTGCTCCCCGACGCGCTTGTTGCTCTTGACGAGCTTGCCGCCAATTTGCGCTGGTCGTGGCATGAGCCCACCCGACAACTGTTCGAGCACATTGCTCCCGAGCTCTGGCGGGCACTCGGCACCGATCCGGTCGCCCTGCTCGGTGCGGTCGACCCGGGTCGACTGGAGGATCTCGCGAACGATCACGACTACGTGGCGCGCGTAAAGTCCATTCGCAGTGACCTGAGCGATTACCTGGAACAGCCCCGCTGGTACCAGGGCNTGAAGGGGGAGAAGCCGGCGGCGATCGCCTACTTCTCGCCGGAGTTCGGGATCGCCGCGGCTCTCCCGCAGTATTCCGGCGGGCTCGGTATCCTCGCCGGCGACCACTTGAAGAGTGCATCCGATCTCGGGGTCCCGCTGATCGGCGTCGGACTGTTCTACCGGGCCGGATACTTCAGCCAGGCCATCTCACCCGACGGCTGGCAGATGGAGAGCTACCCGTTGCTCGACCCGGACGGGTTGCCATTGTCGGTTCTGCGCCGCGCCGACGGTTCCGCCGTGCAGGTGTCGCTGGCGCTGCCTGAAGACCGCACCCTGCATGCCCGAGTGTGGCAGGCAGAGGTCGGACGCATTCGCCTGCTGCTTCTCGACACCGATATTCCGCAGAACCCCGATGACCTGCGACTCGTCACCGACCGCCTCTACGGCGGCGGAGGCGAACACCGGCTGCTGCAGGAACTGCTGCTCGGGATCGGCGGCGCCCGAGCCGTCAAGCTGTGGAGCACCCTGAGCGGGCACCCGGAGCCGGAGGTGTTCCATACCAACGAAGGACACGCCGGATTCCTCGGCCTCGAGCGCATTTCCAGCCTGATCGGCGAGGGGCTCAGCTTTCCGGAGGCCCTGCAAGTGGCTCGGGCCGGCACCGTCTTCACCACGCACACTCCCGTGGCGGCCGGCATCGACCGTTTTGAGCGGCAACTCGTTCGTCGGTACTTCGAAACGGACCTGCTGCCCGGTGTGGCCGTCGACGAGCTGCTCGCGCTCGGTGCCGAAAGCTACGACGGCGGATCTCCCGACGTCTTCAACATGGCCATCATGGGCCTGCGCCTCGGCCAGCACGCCAATGGGGTCTCTGCCCTGCACGGTGAGGTAAGCCGTCGAATGTTCAACGGGCTCTGGCCCGGCTTCGACGCGGCAGAGGTACCGATCGGGTCGATCACGAACGGTGTGCACGCGCCGAGCTGGACCGACCCGGCGCTCCAGGCCCTGGCCCAGAACAGGCTCGGAACCAGCGACACCACCGTGGCGGACTGGCGTTCAAGCGAGGTGACCGACCAGGACCTATGGTCTGTGCGCGGACAGATGCGCCTGCAATTCGTCGAGGACGCCCGACGGCGGATCGGTGATTCCTGGCGTGAGCAGAACCCCGGTGGAACGCCGCCGGCCTGGATTGGACGCGTGTTCGACCCCAACGTGCTGACGATCGGTTTCGCGCGCCGGGTGCCCACCTACAAACGGCTCACCCTGATGCTGCACGACCCCCAACGGCTGCGTGCCCTGCTGCTCAATCCCGACCGACCGATCCAGATCGTCATCGCGGGCAAATCACATCCCGCCGATGAAGAGGGCAAGCGGCTGATCCAGAAGATCGTGCAGTTCGCGGCGGATCCGGAGCTGCGCACGCGAATCGCTTTCCTGCCCGATTACAACATCGCGATGGCGCAATTGATGTACCCGGGCACCGACGTGTGGTTGAACAATCCCTTGCGGCCGTTGGAAGCCTGCGGTACCTCGGGCATGAAGGCGGCTTTGAACGGTGCGCTGAACCTGTCGATTCTTGACGGTTGGTGGCCGGAGTACTACGACGGAAAGAACGGCTGGGCCATTCCTTCAGCCGATGCTGCCGGCGATTCGGCCGAGCGCGACCGACTCGAGGCGGAATCGCTCTATGACCTGATCGAGCACCAGGTTGCTCCCACGTTCTACGAGCGTAATGCCGACGATGTGCCGGAGCGGTGGGTGCACAGCATCCGTCACACTCTCGCCACGCTCTCCCCGGAACTCAGCGCCGACCGGATGGTTCGCCAGTACGTGGAACGCGTCTATCGCCCCGCCGGTCACTTCGAGCACCTGCTGTCGAAGAACAGCTACCGCGCTGCCCGCGAACTGGCCGCCTGGAAGGGCAGGGTCGTGTCCCAGTGGCCATCCGTTGCGGTGACTCACGTGGAGTCGGGTGGGGTGAGCGCCGTGCCGCAGGTCGGTGACGAGTTGCACCTGCGCGCGCACGTGCAACTCAACGGTCTGCTCCCCTCCGATGTCACGGTGGAGGTCGTCTACGGTCGAAGCTCCGGCGGCGATGAGCTGCACGACACCGCGGCCCAGGCCCTGGTCCCGGTCGCCGACCCGGAGGGCGCACTGGAGCCCACCGGAAACCACGGAGCGACACCCCTGCTGTTCACCGGTACCGTGGCACTCGACCGTGCCGGCGCCTTCGGGTACACGGTTCGCGTCGTGCCGCGAAACGTGTTGCTGATCAGCCCGGCCGAGATGGGTCTGGTGGCCGTCGCGAACTAGGGATGCGGGGACGCAGATCGTTCTGCTGTCGTCCCGACACGACGCGAGTGGCCCGGACGATGTGTTCGGGCCGCTCGCCGGTGGCGGGCTATTTCCTGGCGGCCGACGTGCTGTTGCTGTTGCTTTTGCTTTTGCTTTTGTTTTTGCCCTTGGTTTTGGCCTTCGTCACGACGGTCTCCTGCGGGGCATGAGCCTGCAGAAGTTGCATCGACGCACCGGCCATGATCAGCGTCGCACCGGGCTGGTGCTCAATCACGGCATCCTGCAGGTCGTCATGGTTTGAATCCCAGAGCAGGGTGTAAGTCCCCACTCCCGGGTGGCGGGGGAGTGTCACGGCCTGCTCCTGCTCGCGAGCGTGCACAATCAGCAGGATACGGTTGAAGTCCTCGTGCTCCGGTGTGCTGGCGGCCATGTACTGCAGCGTGCGTGCCGAGGGGGAGTTCCAGTCATCGTCTGACATCGATTCGCCGGTCACGTTGTACCAGTCGAGCTGGCTCGCGCTCGGAGTCGTCTCGCCGAACACGCCGAATCTCACGGGCCGCAGCGCCGGGTTTTCGCGCCGCAGCTGCAGCAACCGGCGGCTGACCCGGTGTAGATCCTGCTGCCAGTCATCGATGTCCCAGCTGAGCCAGGTGAGTTCGCTGTCCTGGCAGTACGCGTTGTTGTTGCCGCGCTGGCTGCGGCCGTATTCGTCACCGGCGGTGATCATCGGGATTCCGGCCGAGAGCAGCAACGTTCCCATCAGGTTCCGCATGGCCTTGCGCCGGGTCTTCAAAATTGAGATGTCGCGAGTCGGACCCTCGACACCGTGGTTGAACGAGTTGTTGTTGCTCGTTCCGTCGCGGTTGGACTCGCCGTTGCCAAGGTTGTGCTTGGTGTCGTAGGCCGTGAGGTCGGCGAGGGTGAACCCGTCGTGCGCGGTGATGAAGTTGAGCGAGGCGAGCGGACCACGATCGGTCGCGAAAGTGTTGGAGGACCCGGCGACCCGGGTGGCAAAGCGTCCGATGCCGCTGCCGGCGTTACCGGAATACCTCATGCTGCGAATGTCGCTGAGCCAGAAGTCGCGCATCCGGTCCCGATAGCGGTCGTTCCATTCGGACCAGCCGGAGGCGAAATTGCCCGTCTGCCATCCGCCCTGACCCACGTCCCAGGGCTCTGCGATGAGCTTGACGCCGGCCAGTCCGGGGTCGTCTCGAATGCCGATGAGCATCGGATGCTGCGGGTCGTAGACCACGCCGGCGTCGCGCCCGAGAGTGACCGCGAGGTCGAATCGAAAACCGTCGATCTGAACGTCGTTGGCCCAGTAGCGCAGCGAGTCAATCACCAGGCGCTGCGAGACCTCGTGACTGAAGTTCACGGTGTTGCCGCATCCGGTCACATCGATGTACTCACCGAATTCGTTCTGCCGGTAGTACGCCGCGTTGTCGATGCCGCGCAGGCTGGTGACGGGACCGGTTCGGCCCTCCTCGGCCGTGTGGTTGTAGACGACGTCCAGGATGACTTCGAGACCCGCTTCGTGCAGGGCCTTCACCATGCCCTTGAATTCACGAAGAACGGCCTCCGGCCCGCCGGACTGGGCCGCCTGGGTGGCGTAGTCGGCGTGCGGGGTGAAAAAGTTCAGGGTGTTGTAGCCCCAGTAGTTGGACAGTCCCTGTTTCATCAGGCGCTGTTCGGACGCAAAGGCCTGAACGGGCAACAGCTCGACCGACGTGATTCCGAGATCGGTGAGGTAGGCGATGCTTGCCTCGTGGGCGAGGCCGGCGTAGGTGCCGCGAAGGG
>JGI24770J26754_10000987_pt1 | contig 20601 bp, 18 predicted proteins | sample LakOneMetagenome_FD_26754 | JGI IMG/M metagenome (IMG submission 26754) | reverse complement strand
ATAGCAGCCCTCTAAGTGACTATACCAATTACGCAGCCCGAATACGTGGAATGATAATTAATGAAATGGCACAAATGGAGCAAATGTTAGATACTTATATCTGCAAGCACTTTTGTCATTCAATAGAAAAAAGAGAAGAATTAAGAGAAGTGATAATTTCCTCAAAGTATATGACTTATGGAGCTAAATGTGACATACTGAAATGTTTACTTGAACGAAATGGCGATACTTCAAAAAAAGAAGCTAGGGAAATCCACGCCCTCTTAAAATTCAAAATAGGGGAAACCAGAAACATGATAGCACATTGCATTTTGGACACTTCTCATGTTGCTCTTGATTCTTTTATGACCTATAAAAACACCATTTACTTTCATAAATACGAAAACACAAAAAAGACTATTAGATTTACTGGTAAAGAGGCATTAAAATTAGGGCAAGATATTTTAGCAGCCCGAAATTTTTTAATGGGGCTTATATCACCCTTTCGTAAAAAATAAACGCATATTCCTCTCATCCTTTCCGCCTGTACAGCCACTCGAAGGATTTCTTAAAGGAATACGCTCTGTTCTTAAATATTAGGAAGAACAAGTATAACGTTTATAAAGTTTGAGTACTACCGTCTATACTGTCCCTTATTGTATATAGTGTAGTCGATATACTACAGCATTTGCCCGCCGGGTTCTACAATGTGTGCTTTTTACATATTATAACTTGCAACCCATCAACAATTCGAAGATGGGAAATTTTTCACCAGGATCACTTTTAATTGTTGATGATTCGCCCTTGATCATAGACAGGGTAATAGATTCTTTGAAAGATCATGAAACAGTAAAAAAAATCTTTACTGCAGCAAATTACCAGGAGGCAACTGAACTCTTACGCAGGCAGTTACCGGCTTATATCTTATTGGATATCCAGTTACCGGATAAAAGCGGNATCGACCTGTTGAANCTCATTACCAAAGAATATCCCCCGGTAAAAGTGATCATGTTCAGCAACCTGCTTGACGATAATTATATCAAAGTGTGCAAGAAGATAGGTGCTAAATATTTCATTGATAAATCCAGGGATTTTGAACTCATCCCCGGAATGCTGAATAAGATCTGAGTTCACAAAAAGAAAGAAACGCTTTATAAGACAAGCGCTGAAGATATTAAAACTATGAAGAGCCGATTAAACCTTTTTTGTAAGCGTGCAAATGCTTGTGAAAGACACCAAACCTTGTTTATCTTAATAGTACAGGAAAAAACTCCCTAATCAGCAAATTTATTAGCCGGGTTGAATTTAGAAACTAACAGCTTTTTAAATTCCCCGGCTTTTTGTTTTTGGAAGAAACCGGAAACTGTTGAATGCTGATCCCTGAAGAATTTTCTTTTCAACAATATTAAATCCTCAACAGCATTTAACCTAATTGTAGATCCTGTCAACTGCTGATTTATATTTCTCCATGATCACTTTTCTTTTCATGCTTAGCTTGGGCGTCATCTCGCCGGTATCAATACTCCATTCATCAGGCAGTAATTCAAATTTCTTTATCTGTTCAACATGGTTGAAGAACTTATTAAAAGACTCTATGAGTTCTTTATAAAGCTCCAGCACTTTTGGATTGTGTATCGCATCCTCATTGGTTGTAAAATTGATCTCCTTCAAACGCATCCATTCTTTAAGATTTGGAATGGAAGGAACGATCAATGCACCAACGAATTTTTGATCCGCCCCTACCACCATCACCTGTTCTACAAAAGGAGATTCCTTTAATTTATTCTCGATAGCTGCCGGTGCTACATATTTGCCCCCGCTCGTTTTAAACAATTCTTTTTTCCGGTCCGTTATTTTCAGATACTTACCATCTTCAAAGATGCCGATATCACCTGTATGCAGCCAGCCGTCTATCACCGTTTCAGCAGTGAGCTCCGGTTTTTTATAATAGCCCATCATCACACTGGGGCCTTTGACACAGATCTCTCCATCCGATTCTATCTTTACTTCCTGCCCTTCAATGGGCAGCCCTACCGTTCCGAATTTTGTTCCACCCTTTTTCTTACAGTTCACACTGATCACCGGGCTGTTCTCTGTTGGCCCGTACCCTTCATAAATAGGAATTTTTGCAGCATTGAAGATCCGCAGCAGGCGTACCTGGCATGCCGCACCCCCGGTAACGATCACATCAATATTATTTCCCAGTGCCTCCCTCCATTTATTAAAGATGAGTTTGTTTGCAAGCGCCAGCTGCATGTTATACAAAAGGCCCTTGCTTTTTATGTTGTCGTAATCTTCACCAAGTGCCACAGCCCAGTCGAACAGCTTTCTTTTTATCCCGGTAAGTTCAGCACCTTTAGTCATGATCCTTTCATAAACTTTTTCCAGCAATCTTGGCACTGTAGTGAACAGCGTCGGTTTAACCTCTTTTAAATTTTCACCGATGGTATCCAGGCTTTCGGCATAATAGATGGAGATGCCTGTAGATATATATATGTACGAGATCAGCCGTTCGAATATATGATTCAGCGGCAAAAAACTCAATGCCCTTGCTTTTACATTATCATAAAAAGGAAAAGTATTTTTTGAATTGATCACGTTGCTTACGATGTTGCGGTGGCTTAACATCACACCTTTTGGAGTGCCGGTTGTGCCGGATGTATAAATGATCGTTGCGCAATGTTCGGCTTTGATAGAATCTTTCTTTTCATTTACACGGGCTTCGTCTGCACTGCTTGTATTCAACAATAATTTTTCCCAATGATCAACCCCTGCCATCTCATCAAAACTATAGATGCCGATGAGTGATGGGACTTTATTTTGGATACTGTTCACTTTAGCCAGTATCTCTTCACCGCTTAAAAAAATATATTTTATGGCAGCATCATTAAAGATGAATTCAAGCTCATTGATATTGGTGGTTGGGTAAATGGGGCAAAGTGTTACTCCTATTTGCTGGCAGGCCATATCAAGCATCAGCCATTCNGGNCGGTTACGGGATATCACGGCGATCTTNTCCTGTTTTTCCACCGTCATATCATTGCCGCTCAATCCAAGCTTTAATAATCCTGCGCTCAATTTATTTATGTTGGCCGCAACCGTTGTTGTACTGTATTTTTTCCACTGCCCGTTTTCCTTTGCTGCAAGCATGTCGTCTTTGGGAAGCCTTTCCAATTGGTCGTATAGAAAATCAAATATCCTGGAGTTATCATTCATGAGCAATCGTTCAATTTTTATAAATCAATTTTCACCGCCAAGACACAAAGGCGCTAAGTTTAAAATGTACTGTATTGTTTTTGCGCCTTAGCGGCTTTGCGGCTTTGCGGTTACCGTATACTATGAGTTCTTATTCTTCAGTTTTTCATATTCCTTTTCAATAAGATCCCTTTTACTGCCACCATACGCATTCAGGTATTGGAACAACAGGCCAATACCCCAGCCGATCATTACCCAGGTTGGCCATGGCATACGGGTATTATGCCCATTCCTTCCTGAAGTGAACCACCAGATGGCCCATAAAAATGCATTGACAATAAAATAAGAAGCGAGGCTATGTTGAAACTCCGCTCTCCTTTTTGCCATTTGCCACAGCTTTTCATCTTTTTGTTCTTCCATAACGGTAGTTTTTTATTGAAACCTAAGTTATATAAAAAAAGCCATCCTTTTCCCGGATGGCGAATATTATATAGGCTGCAGTGGCTTAATGATAGTATTGTCCTGCCGGCATTTTAAAGACCCTTCCTTTTTGAAAACTGCTGAAGGCGCTATATTCAGAAGCATGGGTTGATATCCAGTTTTGAAAGCCTGCAAGATTCTGCACCGAACCAAAGAGCCATTGGTTATATGCATCAAACATACCATCCTGTAACAATTGCCGGTGATAATCGAAGAGCTGGTAAGGAAATTTTTTATTGCCGTAGTTCCAATCCAGGATAAAGCGGGTGCGTATCATGGCAAGCGTTTCTACATTGATACCCTGCGAGGCCAGGTAAGATTGTTTATTCATGCTTTGCAAAAAAGCTTTTACAAAATCATTCTTATCCTTATTGTTTTGTTCCAGGTCAACGTCACTGAATAATTTTTTATAGCTCTCCAGCAACAGTTCCTTCATTTCGGGTGTTTTGTTGCTGCCGGGTTCCATGTTGACAAATATCTCTGCATATATGATACTCCAAACCTTGTCTGTAGTTAAGAAATAGAATTTAGCAGCATTGTAATAGTTCCTGGAGTACGAAGGATCCAGCTCAATTCCTTTTTCCCATTGCTTGATAGATTCATAGTTCTTTTCGGCAAGCATCAGTTCTCCCATATCATTGTATAAGGGCCCGCTGGAAGGAAATTTCTTCAGCCCTTTTTTATAAACCCTTTCGCAGTCACGGGGCATGTCCATCGATTTATAAATATTTCCTGCTATCTGGAAACACTGGTCATCTGCATCATCCCTTTCCAGCAAAGGTTTTATCACGTCCAGGGCCTTGACATTATCTTTTTGTAAAAAATAATTCAATGCAAGGTCTTTGGATATTTCGATGTTCTGTGGTTCCAGTTGCAGGCAACGGTTCAACACCAATATGGCATTTGCATAATCTCCCTGGCGCATGAATGTCTTTGCATTTTCATGTAGCTGGGCTGCATCGGGTGTTTGTGCCGTTGAACAGAACGAAGCAAAAAGAATAAAAAATAAAATTGGTAATTTCTTCATCGTAGGGTAAAGATAAAAAAAGAGGCGCTGATAATAGCGCCTCTTTATATTTCAAACAAAATTTTATCAATCGATGAGGTGGGTAAGCAATCCATCTCTAAGCTTGGGCTCAAACCAGGTACTTTTAGGAGGCATTACATTCCCGCTGTCGGCAATGTTGAACAATTGCTCAATGCTTACCGGGTACAGGCTGATGGCGAGTTTCATATCGCCGCTGTTCACCCTTTTTTCCAGTTCTTCGAGTCCCCGGATGCCGCCAACAAAATCTATCCGTTTATCGGTGCGTTGGTCTTTGATGCCAAGCAACGGTTCCAGCACATGTGCCTGCAGGATGGTTATATCCAGGATGCCGATGGGATCATCACTGTATGTTCCTGCTTTGGAACTGAGCTTATACCAGTTGTTATCGATGTACAAGCCGAAATCGTGCAATGCTTCGGGCCTGTAAGCCTTTTCTTTTTTTTCTATGTTGAAAGATGCTTCCAGCTTATTTAAAAATTCCGCAGCGGTCAGGCCATTGAGATCTTTGACCACCCGGTTATAATCCATGATGGAAAGCTGGTTGGAAGGAAAGAGCGTTGTTAAAAAATAATCTGCATTTGCAGTAGCATGTATGCCCAGTTCATTTCTTACTTTGGCAGCAGAAGCAGCACGGTGGTGACCGTCGGCAATATAACTGTGTGGCACCAGTTTTTTAAAAAGGCTTGTAAGGTTTTTGATAATGCTGTCGTCATTTACGATCCAGATACTATGTTGCACGCCATCATCTGCCGTGAAATCATATTGCGGATCTTTTTCCGCTGTCCATTTGTGAATGACCTCATCGATCTCTTTTACATTTTTATACGCAAGAAAAACATTACCGGTCTGGGCCCCGGTCGTTTTGATATGATCGATCCTGTCCTGTTCTTTTTCGGGCCGGGTGAATTCATGTTTTTTGATAAGCCCGTTCTCATAATCATCTACCGAGCTTCCGCAAACCAGGCCTGTCTGGCTTTTGCCATTCATGGTAAGTTTATAAATATAATAGCAGGGTTTGCTTTCCCGGAAAAGGATCTTCCGGCTCATGAAAGCATGCAGGTTTTCCTTTGCCTTTTCATATACAGCCTGTGAATGCACATCGGTTGTTTCCGGCAGGTCTATTTCGCTCTTGGTGATATGCAAAAAAGAATTGGGGTTGCCCTGTGCTTCTATCTTGGCTTCCCTGCTGCTCAACACATCATAAGGTCTTGAAGCAACGGCTTTGGCATGTTGTGCTTCGGGCCGCAGGGCTTTAAATGGAGTAATTGTAATCATATAGGATCTAAAACGTTCTTTTAAAATTTTTGTAAAGCGGGACTGTATTATTTATTGGTTCAATTTCAGCAAGCGTTCTTTTTCAGCAAGCAGGAACTTATTCCATTCTTCCTGTTTTTCTTTATTGATGCTGTGTTTTGTTTCTTCGTCATATTTTATACCGAGGTCATGATATTTTTGCCTGGCATTTTTAAAGATCTCTTTCATTTGCAATTTAAAATCCTTTTCATCAAAATTAGTTGTTTTTATGGTGGCCATTATTTCAAGCTGGCATAAACGGCCTATATCAAAATGCCCCTGTTCGTGCTTAAGCAGGTAGTCACTGGCCTTCCCCTCCTTCACCCATGATTTATCACTCTCAAAACTCAGGGTTATTTCCAATCCTTTAAAGGATACCTTGCCTCCTGGAAAATCCACACCTGAAAAACCATAACGGATACCCCAGTAAGTATAGGCTGCATGATTAGAATTTTCATCTGCTGTTCCGTTAAAATCTTTCCATTCAAGTAAACGTTCACCTGTTTTGCCGGAAATGATCACTTCCTGTGCACTTACATTGAATACAAAACCTAATAATAAAATGATACTGAAAAAAACTATTCGCATATTCGTATATTTTTTAAGCATGGGCGGAAGCGGCAAATTGTTTCATGGCATCTACCAATACCTGCACACTGCTCAACGGCATTGCATTGTATAAAGAAGCCCTGAAGCCTCCTACGGAACGATGGCCCTTTATGCCTGCAATGCCCAATGAAGTTGCATAATTTAAAAACGCAGCTTCCTGTGCGGCATCCTTCATCACGAAACAAACATTCATCTTACTGCGATCTTCCTTTACAACCGTTCCGGTAAACAACGGGTTGTTGTCGATCTCTTCATACAGCAAGGCCGCTTTTTCAATATTCTTCTTTTCAATAGCGGCTACACCTCCTTGTGATTTAAGCCAGCGCAGCGTAAGCAAACAAACGAATACAGCAAATACCGGTGGGGTGTTCAGCATGCTTCCTTCATTGATATGATTGCGGTAATCCATGATCGTAGGTATGCTGCGCTTTACCTTACCGAGTATATTCTTATTAACTACAACAAGGTTCACTCCTGCAGGACCCATATTCTTTTGTGCACCGGCATAGATCAGGTCGAATGAATTAAAATCCATTACCCTGCTGAGAATATCACTGCTCATATCGGCTACCAGCGGGTTGCTGGTACGGGGAATGCTTTGCCACTGTGTACCATAGATCGTATTGTTCGTGGTGATGTGCAGGTACTTTGCATCATTGGGCACTGCAAAATCCCTGGGGATATAAGTATAATTCTTATCCTTTGATGAGCACACGATCTCCGCTTTACCAAATAATTTTGCTTCTTTGATCGCTTTGCTGCTCCATACACCTGTATCCATAAAGGCAGCGGTATCTTTTGCATCCAGTAAATTCATCGGAACCTGCATGAACTGGGTAGAAGCACCCCCATGCAAAAAAAGCACTTCATGATCCGTATCCAGGTTCATCAGTTCTTTCACCAGCGAGCGGGCTTCTTCCATTACTGCAGTAAACTCGGGTGTACGGTGGCCAAACTCCAATATAGATAAACCGGAATCATTAAAATTTAAGATGGCATCAGAAGCCTGTTGAAAAACTTCGGCAGGTAAGATAGACGGGCCTGCATTAAAATTATGGACCTTCTTTTTAGTTACATTATCAACACTCATTAAAAAAAAATTAAGACGCAAATGTAAGAAATAAAAGAAGGGGTATATTGAAATAAAACAGCCTATTCTTCCTGCCTGCCGATCATCTTTCCATTGCTGCTGTTCCATTTGCTGTTCATCTCTTCGAATTCTTTCAGGTCCTCTTCAGAAAAGTGATGGCTGACCAGGCTTTTGAGGTCGGGCTGGCCTGCATTTACCCAGGCGGTGTACCAGAATGAAGCAATTGAATAGATAGATAGGCGCATACGGCGTTCGACCATGCCATCCAGTTTTTTATCAAAGGCGATCGTAAAGGCGGATGAATACTGCCGTACGATGGTGTTGTTCCTTTCCTCGAAAGCATATTTCCGGTCTGGCGGAAATTCTTTTGACAATTCTTTTTCAAAAAGCAATACACTGTCACTTGCCCGGGCACTTTCCAATACCCGCTCCCAGATATATGCAGCAGGATCTTTTATATAGGCTGCCTTGCCAATAAAAAAGTCGAATTGTTTTTCGGCCAGCAATTCGGGCACCCTGCTTTCCCAGAATCCATGTATGCCTTTCTGGTTTGTATATTGGCCATTGTGGTTACTGTTGGCATGAAGCGGCACGTGTGCATCTGCAATGTAATGGCCGATCTCGGCACTGTTCTTCATGATCTTACTGAAATTCTTTTCCCGGAATGCATAGGTGAGCCTTCGCAGCATCAGCTGCACCTGCCAGGGAACGATGCCATATTCCATCAAAGAGTCTTCTGAAAATTTTTTAACCGCATCATCCCATTTCCGCGGAAGGCCATTGTAGGGATAAGCACCATAATGGTCAATGTCTATATAATGCCGTGGCCCTTCATCCGGCATTGCATAGCGGCGTTTATCAGGATCAACAGCGTGTTCGGTAAGAAAATCGATATTGGGTTTATACAACAGCAGCATTTCCGGTGGCAACAGGAATACCGCAAAATAATTCACCCTGCGGTGAGCATAAAAGCCCCAGCAAAAACAATTTGTTGCGATGCAACATAACGACAGTAATAGGAAAAGGCGTTTCATCCAAACCATTTATAGCAATGAAAATTACTATAAATGATCTGCCGGGCCTTAATGATCGGCTGAACTTTCTTCAACAATATCGGTAACACCGCCGCTTAATGCAAACTTCATCGTTTGGGTACTGCTGATATGTGTAATCGGTTTCACCCTTGCCCTTGGAATAACGTATACATTACCGGCAACAGAATAGGCCATCGGTATATATACAGATACATAGCCTTCCAGCCCAAAGTCACCCATGTCATCCCTTGTCACAAAGCCCAGTCGCCACACATCATTGTCATCTACATTGGCCAATACATTCTGCGTGAATTTTTTCTTGTCGCCGGCAAAGGCTTCAAAGAAATCCCTGGTAGTGGAATAAATATGTTTGATACCGGGCGCTTTTTGCATGAGCTTATCCATGAAACTCACGATCCTGCCCGTTATGAAGAAAGAACTGAAATAGCCGAGCAATATGATCACGCTGAGGATGAGTATCAATCCTACCCCGTAATTCTGCACATGTACAACACCCTGTTCATCTACATGTGTAAAAATGGGGATCCATCCATCAATGGTGGTGATCACCAGGTACAATGCATATACTGTTACCGCGATAGGGGCTATGATCAGCATGCCCTGCAAAAAGTATTGCAGCAACTTCCTGTAATTAAAGGGGGTTGTCATAAAAAAGAATTTAATGGCCAAAGATAATCCAATGCAAAAGGACAGGTTGAAAAATAGTTGCCGGTCATTTACCACGCCCTTCAGCACTAAAGAAATATTATAAGTGGCGAAAAAAGATGATGGAAACTTTGGTTACACAGAAAGTTTCCTTAGTTTTGCCTTCCAATTATGATAGAGTTAGATACCAAACAAAGGATCCAGAAAGCAGCACATGACCTGGTAATGCAATACAGCATCAGGAGCGTAAGCATGGATGATATCGCTGCCAGCCTCGGGATGAGCAAAAAGACCATCTACCAGTATTTCAAGGATAAGGACGAACTGGTAGAAGCGGTGGTGGACAATGTGATTGATACCAACCAGTGCATTTGCAATGACGACAGGGATAAGGCCGACAATGCAGTGCACGAGATATTCCTGGTGATGGATATGATGATGGAAATGTTCAAGACCATGAACCCTTCCATCCTCTTTGATATGCAGAAATACCATCCCTCTGCTTACCGCAAATTTCAAAAACACCGCAACGAATACCTATACAATGTTTGCTGGCAAAACCTCGACCGCGGAATCAAAGAAGAATTATACAGGCCCGAAATAAATATGGAGATCATGGCCAGGTACCGGGTGGAAACAATGCTGACAGCCTTTAACCCGGAGTTCCAGCGCAGCGTAAAACAAAGCCTGATCGTAATTGAAGAAGAGATCATCATCCATTACCTCTTTGGGCTGGTGTCTATGAAAGGATACAAACTGGTTTTAAAATACATGGAATTAAGAGAAAAGGCGCTGGCCAAAAAATAATAAGTATTAAAATAATCGTGATGAAAAAAGTAAGGATATATAGTTCGTTGTTGTTGGCAACATTCTTCATAACAAGCCAGCTGGCTGCACAAACAACAAAGAAGGTCAACCAATTTTCGGTAGAGCAGGCGATCGAATATGCAAAGAAGAATTCGGTGCAGGTAAAGAACGCTTTACTGGATATACTGATACAGAAACAAACCAACAGGGATGTAACTTCTATTGCATTGCCACAGATCAACGGGAGCGGCGGCGTTACCGATAACCTCGACATCCCCACAACACTGATACCCGGTATTATTTTCGGTGATACAACGGGCGCATTCTATCCCGCTAAATTCGGAACCAGGTGGACAGCAAACGCAGGCGTGAATGTAAGCCAGATCGTTTTTGATGGCCAGGTGTTCATTGCACTGAAGGCACGCAACGGAACGATCAGCCTCCAGCAAAGAATAGCCGAACTCACAGAAGAAAATATAAAAGCCAATATCTATAAAATTTATTACCAGCTGGTAACATCCAAAACTCAAATAGAATTGCTGGATGCAAATATCAGCCGCCTGGAAAAACTAAGGCATGATGTACAGGTGATGTATGACAATGGCTTTACAGAGAAAGTGGATATTGATAAGCTGACCGTTCAGTTAGCCAACCTTCAAACAGAAAAGCTGAAAGCAAACAACATGATCTCAAATGGCTATTCGGGTTTAAAGGTATTGATGGGAATGCCCATGCAGGACAGCCTGGTGCTCACAGACAAGATCACAGATGACCAGGTGAGGGAATCGGTATTGGAAGCAAGCCAGTTCAAATACAGCGACCGCAAAGATTACCAGATAGCTGAAATAACCAATAAGCTCAATGGCCTGAATGTAAGGCGGTATAATTTAAGCAAATTGCCAAGCCTGGTATTGGTAGGCGGTTACAGCAAAAATGCACAGCGGGAAACATTCGATTTCTTTGGCAAAGGCGATTGGTTCACTTCTTCCTATATCGGGCTAAGCCTGAAGCTGCCGATCTTCAACGGTTTTTCATTGCAGGCAAAAACACAAAAGGCACGCCTTGAATTGCAGAAATCACAGAACCAGGCAGAAGCATTAAAGATCAACATTGATGCGGAGATCGAAAGTGCAAAGAACAATTTCATTGCGGCCATTGCAACCATGGATTTTCAAAAGAAGAATATGGCATTGGCAGAACTGGTATACAACCAAACCAAAAAGAAATACGAGATCGGAACGGGTGATGCAACTACCATCAATGCAGCACAGGTTGACCTGAAGACCGCACAGACAAATTACATCAGCGCCTTGTATGATGCCATCATTGCAAAGGTTGATTTCTTAAAAGCAACAGGAAAATTATAAATATCAAGACTAACAATAAGAAGATGAAAAAAGCAACACAAATATCTATTGCAGCTGCAATGCTGATCATTATGGCATCCTGCGGTGGCAGTAAAAAAGATGAATCGGCTTCTATAACCGATAAGAAAGCAAAACTCGAAAAGCTTAAAGCCAGCAAGGCAAAGACCGATGAAGAGATCCAGCAGCTCCAGTCCGAACTGGAAAAACTGGATAGCAATACGGCACTAGCAGCCAAGATAAAACTGGTTGCAGCTTCACCTGTTACAACACAGGATTTTAAACATTATATAGACCTGCAGGGGCACCTGGATGCAGAGAATATTTCTTATATCTCTCCCCGTGGAATGCCCGGCCAGGTAAAAGCATTGTATGTTCAACAGGGGCAGCTTGTAAAGAAAGGCCAGCTGTTATTAAAGCTGGATGATGCGATCATGCAGCAACAGGTAACTGCAGCAAGGCAACAATTGGAAGGCATCAAAACCCAGTTGTCTTATGCAAAAAATATTTACCAGCGCCAGAAGAACCTCTGGGAACAGGGCATTGGTACAGAAGTGCAGCTGATCACTTTTAAAACAAATGTGGAGAGCCTGGAGAACCAGTTAAAATCTGCACAGGAACAGGTGCAGGTTGCGGTTGAGCAATCCAAGACAAGCAATGTTTACAGTGATGTAAGCGGCATTGCAGATGTGGTGAATATCCGTGTTGGAGAAACTTTTAGCGGCATGGCAGCAACCGGCCCGCAAATAAAGATCGTAAATACAAGTAATTTAAAAGTGGTAACCAATGTTCCTGAAAATTACCTTACGAGGTTTCACAAAGGATCCGTGGTTGAAATAAATATCCCCGATGTAAATAAAACGATCACTTCCAGCATTTCACTGATCAGCCAATCGATCGATCCAACCATGAGGGGTTTTGTTGCGGAAGCAAAGATCCCGAGCGATCCCACATTGAAGCCAAACCAAAATGCAGTTATACATATACTCGATTATTCAGTGCCCAATGCTGTAGTGATACCGGTTAATACCGTTCAAAGCGATGAGACAAGTAAATATGTGTATGTGCTTACCAAACTCAGCAATGGAAAAACAGTTTCTAAAAAACAGGTGGTCAGCATTGGTGAAGTGTATGGCACCAACGTGGAAATAAAAACAGGATTAAAGCCAGGCGACCAACTGATCACAGAAGGCTACCAGAATTTATATGATGGCCAGCTGATCGGTACGAGTATAAAATAATTGACTGCGGCGGCCAAGACCGGGATCACAACGATCTTAAAGTTAGCGGTTAAAGATGAATAAAGATATGATGTACAAGTGTGCGACGCCTATGAAGATGATTAGATAACTAACTGATGATTACAAAAAAAGTTTTATGAATTTCAAAGAAGGAGTAAGCAGAAAATTTAAGCAATTCAAACCCACCAGCTGGGCGATAGATAACCGTACGGCTATTTATATCATTGCCATTTTGATATCAGCCTACGGACTGATCAAATTCAACACNTTGCCGAAAGAGCAGTTCCCGGATATTGTTGTACCCACCATCAGNGTGAGTACAGTATACGTGGGCAATTCGCCGAAAGACATCGAGAACCTGGTAACAAGGCCGATCGAGAAACAATTGAAAGGCATCAGTGGCGCCAAGGTTAAAAAAATAACCAGCACTTCCCAAACAGATTTCAGCCTGATCGTAATAGAATTTGATACGGATGTAAAAAGTGAAGTGGCAAAGGTAAAAGTGAAGGATGCGATCGATAAAGCCAAAACAGATTTGCCAACCGATCTTACCGTTCAACCCGATGCACAGGAATTTGCATTGAGCGAAATGCCCATCATGTTTGTAAATGTGAGCGGGGATTATGATGGTATTAAATTGAAAGAATATGCCGATAAGCTGCAGGACAGGTTTGAAGAATTATCCGAGATCACCCGTGCAGAAATCGTAGGCGCACCCGAAAGAGAGATACAGGTAAATGTTGATCCTTATAAAATGCAGGCTGCCAAAGTGAGTTTCATGGATATTGAAAATGCGATCAGCCGGGAGAACCATGATATAACCGGCGGTTTGATCGAAGTGGGAAATATGAAACGCACCATCAAGATCAAAGGGCAATTCACCAATGTATTAAACCTGAATGATATTGTTGTACGAAGCAGTGCAAGAGGCGCAGCTGTTTATTTAAAAGACATTGCTGAATTAAAAGATACGATCAAGGAAAAAGAAAGTTATGCCAGGCTGGATGGCAAGAATGTGATCACCCTGAACATTGTAAAGCGTGCAGGTGAGAACCTGATCAGCGCTGCAGGCAAGATCAAGGATATTGTTGCACAGATGCAGAAAGATGAAGTGCTTCCCAAAGACCTGAAAGTTGTAATAACAGGCGACCAGAGCAAGGCTACAGCCACTTCTTTCAACGACCTGGTGAACACCATCATCATTGGTTTTATTCTCGTGCTCGTGGTACTCATGTTCTTCATGGGTGTTACCAATGCATTCTTTGTTGCCCTGAGTGTGCCGTTGAGTGTATTTGTTGCATTCCTTTTTTTGCCGATCGCTGACGGGATCGTTGGCACCACTGTTACCCTAAACTTTATTGTACTGTTTGCATTGCTGTTCGGGTTAGGTATCATTGTAGATGATGCCATCGTGGTGATAGAAAATACACACCGTATCTATAACAATGGTAAAGTGCCCATCATCCGCAGCGCCAAAGAAGCAGCCGGCGAGATATTCATTCCAGTTCTTGCAGGAACAGCAACAACACTGGCGCCCTTCTTTCCATTATTATTCTGGAAAGGCATCATCGGTAAATTCATGATCTACCTGCCAACGATGCTCATCCTTACACTGGCAGCATCGCTGATCGTTGCATTTATTTTCAACCCGGTGTTTGCAGTAAGCTTCATGAAGCAGGAAGGAAAAGAATTTGATAAGCCGAAGAAGGAAATATTCAAAAAGCCTTTCTTATGGCTGGCAGTATCATTGGGCGTATTGTTGCACCTGGCCGGCTGGCATGGTTTCGCAAATTTCCTTTTGTTCATGGCATTGCTGGCTGTGCTCAACCGATTTGTGTTCAGGGATATCATCCATGGCTTCCAGCACAAAGCATTGCCCTGGCTAATGAATCACTATGAGAATTTATTGCGCTGGGTATTGAAAGGAACAAGGCCAGTATGGTTATTGGTTAGTTTATTTTTATTATTCCCTTTATCGGTATTCCTGTTAATGGCACGTGGCAATAAATCAACCTTCTTCCCAAGCGGCGACCCTAACTTCATTTATGTATACCTGAAGATGCCCGTGGGTACGGATGTAAAAGTTACAGACAGTGTAACACATATGCTTGAAAAGAGAGTGTATAAAGTATTGGAAAAAGAAAAGCCTTCCACACCCGGAAGTATTGTTGAAAGTATCATTGCCAATGTTGCCAACAGTGCCAATAACCCGATGAGCAATAACAGGAGTGTACAGCCTAATTTGGGAAGGATACAGGTTTCATTTGTTGAATATGAAAAACGTCATGGCAAACATACCAAGCCTTATCTCGACCAGATCAGGGAACAGATGGTAGGTATCCCGGGTGCAAGCATTGAAGTTGCACAGGAAAACGGCGGGCCTCCAACAGATCCCCCGGTGAACATAGAAATAGCAGGAGATAAATTTGAAGAGATCGCTACTGTTGCCAGTAACCTCCAGAATTATTTAGATACAAACCAGGTCTATGGTATCGAGAACCTGAAAATGGATGTTGACCTCAACAGCCCGGAGATAACAGTAAATGTTGACAGGGAGAAAGCAATGATGGAAGGCCTGAGTACGGGCCAGATCGGTTCCGAGATCCGCACTGCGGTGTTTGGCAAGGAAGTGAGTAAACTGAAAGATGGAGAAGATGAATATAAGATCCAGCTCCGTTATACCGACCTGGTTCGTAAAAATATCACGGATGTGATGAACATGCGGATCACTTTCATGGATATGAATACCATGATGGTTAAATCGATCCCGATAAGCGCCGTTGCAACGATCGATTATACCAATACATCCGGCGCCATTGCACGTAAGAATGTAAAGCGGACGATACAGCTGCAATCGAATGTGCTTGATCCTACCATGACCGGAAAAGTGAATGAACAGCTTGCGATCAAGATCGCCGATTTTAAATCGAAGAATAAAATTCCTGCCGATGTAACCATCAAGCAAACAGGCCAGGGCGAACAGGAAGCAGAAACAAATACTTTCCTGCTGACTGCTTTGCTCACCGCATTGGGGCTTATATTCCTGATACTGGTCTTACAGTTCAATTCAATGAGTAAACCATTCATCGTATTGACCGAGATCTTCTTCTCCGTTATCGGTGTATTGCTGGGTTATGCTTTTACTGGTATGACGATCGCTACGATCATGTTGGGTGTAGGTGTTATCGGGCTGGCAGGTATCGTTATCAAGAATGGCATCCTGCTGATAGAATTCACGGATGAGTTGCGTGGCAGGGGCGTAAAAACAAGGGAAGCGGCTATACAGGCCGGCAAGATCCGTATCATACCGGTATTGCTTACGGCATTGGCTACCATGCTGGGCTTATTGCCACTGGCAGTGGGTTTCAATATCAACTTCGTTTCCCTGTTCCAGCATTTGAATCCGCATATTTTCTTTGGTGGAGACAGTGTTGTATTCTGGGGGCCATTGAGCTGGACGATCATCTTCGGATTGATCTTCGCATTCTTCCTTACACTGATCATGGTGCCCAGTATGTACATCATTGCTGAAAGATTGAGGAGGCCGATGGAAAAATTCTATGGCACAAAATATATCGCCATCCTTGGTTTTACGGGACCATTTTTCTTCATCTTTGTTGGTATCATGTACCTCGTCAGGAGGATGCAGGGAAAGAAAGTATGGAACGGTTTATTAAAAGAAACAAAAATATAATTACAAGTCATTCCATAATATGAGGAACAATAAAAGTGCCGCCCGTTATGAGCGGCATTTTTATTTAAAACATTTGAGTTCTGCTGTTAGCCATTGCTGCACTGGCATGAAAATGGTATTTAATTCCACGAAACATTATTTAAAACTTTTAAAATAATTATTATGGATACGCTGGAATTAAAAGGAAAATGGAACGAAGTAAAAGGCAAAATAAAACAGGCCCATGCCGACCTCACTGATGATGATCTTAAATATGAGGAAGGAAAAGACGATGAATTACTGGGAAGGCTACAACAAAAATTAGGTAAGGGCCGTGATGAACTGGTAAAATGGATCAAGTCTTTGTAATGGATTCATGGGGCAGTAATTACACAACCGTTTTTAAATCTACCCAACAAAAGCCATTTCTACGGAGATGGCTTTTTTATACAAATAATATTTTTTTCTTTTGCACTGAACCTTCTTTCATTCTTATTCGTTAATTAAATTATGAAAAAAATAACTTTTATCACCCTGGTACTATGTTCGGCGAGCCAGGCCTTTAGTCAGCAACACAACGACCTGGATATTTTCAACAGGCAAAGAAATAAGATCACCCGCAATGGCATGATCGCCTTAGGCAGCTGGTCAGCCGCAAACCTTATCTACAGTGGGATTGCTACCGGCCAAACGCATGGAACGAATTTATATTTCCACCAGATGAATGTGATGTGGGGAAGCATTAACCTGGGCTTTGCCGCCCTCGGATATTTTAGTTTGAAAAATAAAGACGGGCTTACCCTGGTTCAATCGCTGAAACAACAGGCCGGTATTGAAAAAACTTATCTCCTGAACATTGGCCTTGATGCGGCCTATATAGCAACAGGCCTGTACCTGAAAGAAAGGGCCAAAAGCAGGCTGAATCCACAAAAATTAAAAGGCTGGGGCGAAAGCATCATTTTACAGGGAGCCGCTTTGTTCTTACTGGATGCCACTATGTTCACCGCTCACAATATGCATAGTAAGAAAATATATAAGCTGATGGAAAAAACACAGCTGGGAATAACAGGAAATGGATTGGGAATGCTGGTGAAATTATAATGTTGCCATGAATGCACGAATTATAGCTGCATTTATTTGTGGATTCGTGGCGACTAAATAAGAGACTATGATATCAAAAGATGCATGGCATTAACGCTGTGCATTTTTTGTGCCCTGCCCTGCCTTTCATTTTGTTGCAGGCCCGTTTATAAAATGCTGTACCCTAAATTATGTAAAAGAATTATTTTGCAAAGAAAAATACGATGAGAACAAATCATGAAATCGATTACAAAATTTATGGCGAAGAACTGCAGTTTGTAGAAATAGAATTAGACCCCAATGAAACTGCCATTGCAGAAAGCGGGGCCTTTATGATGATGGATAATGGCATCGAGATGCAAACCATTTTTGGAGATGGCAGCCAGCAGCAACAAGGCTCAGGTTTGCTTGGAAAATTATTCAGCGCCGGCAAACGCTTGCTGGTTGGTGAAAGTTTATTCATGACCGCCTTCACCAATGCAGGGCAGGGAAAGAAAAGGGTAAGCTTTGCTGCACCTTATACAGGCAAGATCATTGCATTCGACCTGCAGCAACTGGGCGGCAAGATCATTGCACAAAAAGACGCCTTCCTATGTGCAGCCAAAGGTGTTAGCATCGGTATAGAATTCCAGAAAAGATTGGGCACCGGTATTTTTGGCGGCGAGGGCTTTATCATGGAAAAGCTGGAAGGCGATGGGCTGGCATTTGCACACGCAGGCGGCTATGTAATAGAAAGGGAATTGCAGGCCGGCGAGATCTTAAAGGTTGATACCGGTTGCGTGGTTGCCTATACAGCAGGCGTTGATTTTGATATTGAATTCATCCGTGGTATCAAGAACTGGATGTTCGGCGGTGAAGGATTGTTCTTTGCAAAAATGCAGGGGCCGGGAAAGGTTTGGTTGCAATCCTTACCCATCAGCCGTTTGGCAGGCCGCATCATGCAATACGGAACCTATAACAGGAAAGAAGAAGGAAGCATTTTAGGGGGACTGGGGAATTTATTAGATGGAAGGGAATAGGATCAGTATAAAGTTTACTGCTTTAAGAATTGCCAGGGTTTAGAACGCTGGCAATTTTTTTTATAAAATAAATTTGGAACAGTGAAAACATTAATCGTATATTTGCGATATAAGATTTAAAACATGGCCATTCATAAAAAAGAAGTGTTTACAGAAAAGGAACAGGGGCTGGCAGCTTTTGCAAAAGCGATGTCACATCCTGCACGTATTGCCATATTAAAAGTACTGGCACAGCGAAATGAATGTATCTGTGGTGAGATCGTTGAGATACTGCCCCTGGCCCAATCAACCGTAAGCCAGCATTTAAAGGAATTAAAGAACGCAGGGCTGATTGACGGATCGGTTGACGGCCCACGCAGTTGCTATTGCATCAACTGGAAGGCATTTGAAAAATTCAACCGCGAATTCACTTCCCTGTTCAATAACCTGAAACTGAAGAATGAAAAAGCCTGTTGTTAATTGTGATGAATGAACAAAATAAAAATGCNGGATATAATTGAATGAAGAATATACGGTTCAAAAATAATTANTAAAATATAAAACAGTAAAGCCATGAACAATGATTCTCAACTCAAAGAACTCGTAAAAGAAAAATATGCCGCAATTGCAGCACAAAGCAAAGACCTGAACCAGGCATCCTGCTGTGGTGCAACAACTGCCTGTTGCGGAGATGAAGTATACAATATTATGGCAGATGATTATACAAAACTGGAAGGTTATAATCCAGATGCTGACCTTGGCCTGGGCTGTGGGTTACCAACTGAATTTGCAAAACTAAAAGAAGGCGATACGGTCATCGACCTGGGCAGCGGGGCCGGCAATGATGCTTTTATCGCACGGAGATTTGTTGGTGAAAACGGCAAAGTGATCGGCATTGATTTTACAGAAGCCATGATCAGGCGTGCAAGGGAGAACACAGAAAAGATCGGGTTCAATAATGTTGAATTCCGCCAGGGNGATATTGATGATATGCCTGTGTCGTCAAACAAAGCGGATGTTATTGTCAGCAACTGNGTTTTNAACCTGGTACCAAACAAGCACAAGGTATTCAGCGAGATCTTCAGGGTATTAAAACCCGGCGGGCATTTTTCAATTTCCGATATCGTATTGGAAGGTGAATTGCCTGCTAAATGGAAAGAAGTAGCTGAGCTCTATGCCGGCTGTGTTTCAGGAGCNATTCAAAAAAATGAGTATCTCAATATCATCGCTGAGGNAGGATTCAGCAACATCAGTTTACAGAAAAATAAGCCGATCATCATACCAGGCAATATACTGGCNGATTATTTATCTGCTGAAGAAATTGAAACTTATAAAAAAGGCAACACAAAAATCACGAGTATAACCGTCTACGCAGAAAAGCCGGCAAAGGATGAAAGAAATTGCTGCGAACCCGGAAGTAACTGCTGCTAAAACGTAATTATTTTCTGATCATAAAAAGTAAAGCCATGAACACAAATCAAAATGATGCCACCTGTTGCACAACAGGCAGCGGATGCTGCGGCATAACCGATATGGGTTGCTGCTAAGAACACAGCCGTTTTAAATTATTATTGTGCCGGGAAGCCGCTAAGACGTTAAGCAAATATTAATAAAGATATTTTTCCGTCTTCCCGCCTTAGCGGCTAATATGTAATTTTAAAACGGCTTATTACATTTACAATATGGAAATAGCCAATATGCTTCCCGCCCATTGGGAAGCCGTAAAAAAGATTTATGCTGAGGGGATCGCTACCGGCCATGCAACTTTTCAATCTGCTGTTCCTTCCTGGGAAGAATGGAACAATGCACATGTTTCCCAACCAAGGCTTGTTGCCATGGAAGATGAGATCATTCTCGGGTGGGCTGCCCTGACACCCGTATCCGGCCGCTGTGTATATGCCGGTGTAGGGGAAGTTAGTATTTATGTTGCTGGCCATGCAACAGGAAAAGGTATTGGAAAGAAATTATTGAACGCATTGATCGAAGCAAGTGAGCAACATAATTTCTGGACATTACAGGCCGGTATCTTCCCGGAAAATCTTGC
>JGI24770J26754_10000981_pt1 | contig 20721 bp, 16 predicted proteins | sample LakOneMetagenome_FD_26754 | JGI IMG/M metagenome (IMG submission 26754) | reverse complement strand
GCTACTATTACAGTTAATCCAACATCTGTTTCAGGTACAGCATCAGCTGCTACTTCAACAATTTGTTCAGGATCTTCAACAAGCTTAACCTTGAATGGTTATACTGGAACTATCCAATGGCAACAGTCATTGAATGGCACAACAGGATGGACAAATGTTTCAGGAGCTACTTCAGCTTCATTGAACACAGGTAACTTAACTGCTACTACTTATTATAAAGCAGTAGTAACAAGTGGTGTTTGTTCTTCTTCAACAAGTAATGTAGTTACTGTAACAGTTTCTCCATTATCAGTTGCTGGTTCAGCAACTGGAACTGCAACAATATGTTCTGGTACAGGTACAACACTTACTTTAACAGGAAGCACAGGTTCAATTCAATGGCAACAAGCATCATCTGCAAGTGGTCCATGGTCTAATGTTTCTGGAGCTAATTCTGCTACTTTAAGTACAGGAAACTTAACAGCTACTACTTATTATCAAGCTGTTGTAACAAGTGGTGTATGTAGTTCAGCTACAAGTAATTCTGTGACTGTAACTGTTAATCCAGTTTCAGTTGGAGGTACAGCATCATCTGCTTTATCAACACTTTGTGCTGGATTTGGTACTTCATTATCGTTAACAGGTAATACTGGAACTATTCAATGGCAACAAGCAGCATCTGCTAGTGGTCCTTGGACTAATGTTTCTGGAGCTACTTTAGCTTCATTGAACACAGGAAACTTGACTACTACTACTTATTACCAAGCTTTATCTACGAGCGGTGTTTGTAGTTCAGCGTCAAGTAATGTAGTTACGGTAACAGTTAATCCACTACCAACAGTAACTGTTACTTTAGGTAGTACTGTAATTTGTCCTAATACGACTACTACAATAACGGCTGTTCCAGGAACTGCAGGTTCTTACTCTTATGTATGGACTGTTCCAACAGGTGCTACTAACCCAGGTAATGTGGCTAGTTTCACATCAGGTGTTGCTGGAATTTATAGAGTTGTAATTACTAATACAGCAACTGGATGTATAAGTGCGCAAGCATCTTCAACTCCAATTACAATTAGTGGAACTTGTTCTTCTTTGGTTACTTGTGGGGCTACATTGACTAATATAGATGATTCTATATTAAGTAACATTGTTTCGTATGCACAAGGATACCGTTGGAGAGTTACTAAAATGATCAACGGAGTACCTAGTACTAATCCTGCAGATGTTCAATATTTAGATACACTATTACGTGCATTGAAAATAACTCAATTGACATCTTATGCTTTTGATACTCAATATCAAATAGAAGTTGCTGTTCGTTTAAACAATGTATGGGCAACATACTATGGAAGTGCATGTTCAGTAAGAACTCCAGCTACAACTACTAAAATTTCTAGTACTCAATGTGGCGCTACAGTTGCCTTGATGACTGATGTTGTTTATGCTGATATTGTTCCGTTCTCAACAGGTTATAGATTTAAAGCTACTAACTTATTGAATCAAACTGATGTTCAAATTATTGATAGACCTTTAAGAGAGTTTAGATTTAGTTTGTTAAGCAATGTTCAATTTAGTACTCCATATAAAATAGAAGTAGCAGTTAGAAATACTGACGGTACTTACTTACCATATGGTCAATCTTGTACTGTTACTACTCCATTATTCCCAACAAGCCAGTTGCAAGCATCACAATGTGATTATACAGCAACAAGCGTAACGGAAATGGTTTATGCAAACATTGTGACTAATGCTACAGCTTATAGATTCTTAATTACAAATAGTAGTTTAAGCTATAGCTATACTTTTGATAGTTCATTACGTTCATTCCAATTGAATACTGTTCCAGGATTAGTAGGTTCTGCTACTTATACTGTTCAGGTTGCTGTTCAAATTGGTGGTACTTTTGGACCTTACGGAAAACCATGTACGTTAACTACACCAGCAGCTTTAAATGCTAAAACGATAGTTGATGTTACTGCTTTACCTCAAGGAATGAAAGTATTTGAAGCAATGGCTCTTCCAAACCCATTTGCGGATAACTTCAAGTTAGATGTTAAAACTAGCAGCGAAGAAGTTCTACAAGTTAAGGTTTATGACATGTTAGGTAAATTAGTTGAAAATAGAGAAGTGAGTACTACTGATGTTCAAACATTAGAAGTAGGAACTAACTATCCATCTGGTGTTTACAATGTAATTGTAACTCAAGGTGAAAACACTAAAACACTACGTGTGATTAAAAGATAGTTTTAAATAAAGCTAAATACATTAAACCCTCCTCAAATACTTGAGGAGGGTTTTTTATTAAGTAAATAAATCTTGCTTGTATTTAGTAAACCAATTTAAGTATAAGTATTGCTTTCTGGTTGAAATAGGTATGATGGAATTAAATAGGATTGAATGTTTTAAAACTTTTGTTTTAGGTATGTAAATAAAAAAGCCACTCAATGAGTGGCTTTTTTATTATATTTAAAAGAGTTATGCTTTTTTGATGCTATTTTTTATTTTATAAAAGGCAAAAAATAAACCAACAGCTGCTAAGATGATTAACTTGCTATTTATTGGAGCAGGAGCAGGGTCAGTTCCTTCCAAACCTCCGCCACCGTTGTTGTCTTGATCACTAGGTTGTGCGAACATCATAAAGTCCGACATTAAAAAAAATGAAAACAAGGAAAATTTTATAAAATTCTTCATAATAATAATTGTGTTTCTGCTACAAATATAAAATCATTTTTTGAATAAAAATAATAATTTTACGATATTAAGGAAAAAATAATCTGTTAATGTCCCTAAAACGTGATAGTTTAATTAAAAATTATTCAAATTCTGATGTAAAAAATAATTTAACACTTGGATACTTACTTTGTGTCATTTGTATAGTGAAATCAGAATCTGCTAAAAATACTAATTGTCCGTATTTATCGTGTGCTAAAAATTTTTGTTTGACTCTTTTGAATTCTTTAAACTCCTCACTTTTATTATTATCGGGTTTTACCCAACATGCTTTGTGCACTGGGAAGTTTTCGTAAGTACATTTAGCTCCATATTCATGTTCTAATCGGTATTGAATCACTTCGTATTGTAGCGCACCAACCGTCCCAATTACTTTTCTATTGTTCATTTCTAGGGTAAACAACTGTGCCACTCCTTCATCCATTANCTGATCCACTCCTTTGTCAAGTTGTTTCGCTTTCATAGGATCGGCATTGTTAATGTATCTAAAATGCTCTGGTGAAAAACTTGGAATACCTCTGAAGTTCATGATTTCACCTTCGGTTAAGGTATCGCCAATTTTAAAATTTCCTGTGTCGTGAAGTCCAACAATATCACCAGGATAAGAGATGTCTACTATTTCTTTCTTTTCAGCAAAAAAGGCATTCGGACTTGAGAACTTCAATACTTTGTTTAATCGAACATGAGTATAGGGTTTATTTCGTTCAAAAGTACCCGAAACAATTTTTATAAACGCCAATCGATCTCGGTGTTTTGGATCCATATTGGCATGAATCTTAAATACAAAACCAGATAGTTTTTCTTCTTCGGGATTAACTAATCGGGTATCCGATTCTTTTGGTTTTGGGGATGGCGCTATTTCTATAAAACAATCTAATAACTCTCTAACTCCAAAATTATTCAATGCCGAACCAAAAAATACCGGTTGTAAGTTTCCTTCTAAGTATTGTTCTCTGTCAAATGCTGGATAGACTTCTTGAATCAATTCTAGCTCTTCACGAAGTTTGTCAGCAGGTTTTTGGCCTATCAGTTTTTCTAAATCTGGACTCATTAGGTCGGAAATAGCAATGGTGTCTTCAATGTTTTTTCTGCTGTCACCGCTAAAAAGATTGATGTTCTTCTCCCAAATGTTGTATATCCCTTGGAAATCATAACCCATTCCGATTGGAAAACTCAAAGGCGTTACTTGCAATCCTAGTTTTTGTTCTACTTCATCCATTAAGTCGAAGGCGTCTTTTCCTTCACGGTCTAATTTGTTGATGAAAACAATAATCGGAATTTTTCTCATTCTACACACCGATACTAATTTCTCGGTTTGTTCCTCAACTCCTTTGGCAACATCAATTACTACAATAACACTGTCAACAGCCGTTAGGGTTCTAAAAGTATCTTCTGCAAAATCTTTGTGTCCGGGAGTATCCAGAATATTGATTTTTTTGTCTTTGTAGATAAAAGCCAAAACCGAGGTTGCTACCGAAATTCCTCTTTGGCGTTCAATTTCCATAAAGTCACTCGTAGCTCCTTTTTTAATCTTATTATTTTTAACGGCTCCAGCTTCTTGAATGGCGCCTCCAAAAAGCAATAATTTTTCTGTTAAAGTGGTTTTACCAGCATCGGGATGCGATATAATTCCGAACGTTCTTCGACGTAATATTTCTTGTAAAAAGCTCATAATTTTTGTAATGGTCTGCAAAAATAGTATTTATTAAATAAATAACCACTGTTAGTTTGCTTTTGAGTTTGGTTCAATTCGATTTGTGTTAATAAATTTTTGTTAATAGTATAAGTGATGCTTGTTTAATATCATCGATTTGTTACTTTTGTTGATTGTTACTCACAATATATATAGTTGTGATAGCTATTAAATTTGATCTAACTTATTAAGAAATAAATATGAAGTTGAAACATTTGTTTTTAGGATTGTTGCTGTGTGTTGCTCATGCCGTTATTGCACAAAGTAGTACCAAAGAAATTTTATTTACAATAGATGGTAAACCGTATTATACTGACGAATTTATTAGAGTATATAATAAAAATTTAGACTTAGTAAAAGACGAATCTCAAAAAGATTTGAATCAATATCTAGAGTTGTTTGTGGGGTATAAGTTAAAAGTAAATAAAGCCAACAAACTAGGACTTCAGAATGGATCGCAATACCAAAGTGAGCTTAAAACGTATAGAACACAATTAGCAAAAAATTACACCACTGATTCTAAGGTTACTAAAGAACTTGTAGATGAAGGGTATAAACGACTTTTAAAAGAAGTTAATGCTTCTCACATACTTATTTTGTTGGATGAAAATGCTGCGCCTGCTGATACTTTAGCAGCTTACAAGAAAACAATTGCAATTCGTGAGAGAATTGTAAAAGGTGAAGATTTTGGTAAAGTAGCTCAAGAAGTTTCTCAAGATCCATCGGCTAAAGAAAATAAAGGTAATTTAGGGTATTTTACCAGTTTTAGAATGGTATATGCTTTCGAAAATGGTGCGTTTAATACTCCAGTTGGAAGTATATCGATGCCAGTTAGAACACGTTTCGGATACCATTTAATTAAGGTTAATGACATAAGAGATAATAGGGGCGATGTTTCTGTAGCGCACATTATGTTGTTAAAACAAAAGAATGATATGGATGTTTCCGATGTGGCTAAAGCGACTATTGAAGATGTTTACAAAAAATTACAACAAGGCGAAAAGTTTGAAGAATTAGCCAAACAATTTTCAGAAGATAAATCATCAGCCACCAAAGGAGGCGTTTTAAATCGTTTTGGATCGGGGCAATTAAGTTCTGAGGAATTTGAAAACCAAGCNTTTTCATTAACCAAAGAGAACCCAATATCTAAACCATTTGAAACTCAATTTGGATGGCATATCGTTAGGTTAATTGATAAATTTCCAATAAAATCGTATGATGAGAGTAGAGTAGAGTTGGAAAATAAAATCAGTAAAGATGATCGTTCTCGATTAATTACCAATTCATTAACCGAGAAATTAAGAAAAAAATATCCTGTTAAAAGAGATGCTAAACTGTATAGTGCCATAGCTAAATTGGTGACGGATAGTTTTTATGAAGGGAAATGGGAAGCGCCAACAGATACCAAAAAATATGCAGGGACCTTATTTAACATAGGAACTAAAGCTATAACAGGAGATGCTTTCTTGAGTTATATTGTTACCCAACAAAAATCGGGTATCGCTATCAAACCACTTGATAAATTGACTGAGAAGTTGTTTGAAAATTTTGCTGATGAGCAACGCAACCAATATAACAATGATAACTTAGAAAATGAGTTTCCCGAGTTTTCAGCGGTTATGGATGAATACCGTGACGGATTGCTATTGTTTGACTTAATGGATAAAGAAATTTGGCAACGTTCTAAAACCGATACTATTGGTTTGAACGCATTTTATGAGAGTCACAAAAATAACTATCAGTGGAAAACTAGAGTGGCTACTGAAGTATATTCGTCAACCAAGTTGGATGTGATGAAGAAAGTATTGGCAATGGTGAAGAAAAATCAAGAGGCAAAAGTTATAAAAGATAAATTCAATACTAAAGAAACACTTAATGTTATGGTGTATGAAGGTATCTATGAAGAAGGTGCAGAAGCGCTTCCAAAAGACACCAAAATGGAAGTTGGCGTTTCAGAAATCACTAATAAAGGCGACTATTATTTTGTTACTAAAGTCACAAAAGTAATTCCTGCCGGAGTTAAAAATATTGATGAATGTAAAGGTAAATTAGTAAATGATTACCAACAATATTTAGAACAAAACTGGGTAGATGAACTTAAAAAAGAGTTTACTGTCAACTTAAATAAAGACGTTTTCGAAAAAGTAAAAAATCAAATTAAAAAATAACAATCGAATAATGATGAATGTATTGAACAATAAACGTGTATTGAGTATTTTCCTTTTTTTAATTGGGTTTTACGGTTTTTCACAAGAGATTATAAAAGATAAAGAGCCCGAGAAAAAAGCTGCTCAGCAATCAAAAAGACAACGTGTTGATGGGATTATTGCCACGGTTGGAGATTATATTGTACTTGATTCTGATATCGATAAAGCCTTTCTAGAAATTGAAAGTTCTGGTTCGTCAACCAAAGACATCACTAGATGCCAAATGTTGGGTAAGATTTTAGAAGATAAATTGTATGCGCACCAAGCCATTCAAGATTCTATCGTGGTAAAAGACGAAGAAGTTAAGGAAAAAATGAATCAACAAATTGACTATATGGTTGAGCAATTGAAATCAATGGATGCTGTAGTGAAGTATTTCAAGAAAAATAATGAAGACGAATTTAAAACTGAACTTTTTGAAATCTTGAAGCAACAAAAATTAGCTTCAGAAATGCAAAAGAAAATCATTGATCCAATTGAGATTACACCTGAAGAAACCAGAAATTTCTTTAAAAAAATACCAGAATCAGAACGTCCATTGTTAGGAGCCGAATTGGAAATTGCTCAAATTGTTGTAACGCCAAAAGTTTCTGCTGCGGAAAAACAAGCAGTTATTGATCGTTTGAAAGAAATTAAAAAACAAGTTCAAGAAGGCGCTAGTTTTACTACTAAAGCCGTTTTGTATACAGAAGATCCTGGGTCTAGGTCAAGTGGTGGTTTTTATAAAATAAATAAAAAAACACCTTTTGTAAAAGAATTTAAAGATGTGGCGTATTCGCTTCAAGAAGGTGAAATCTCAGAACCTTTTGAAACTGAATTCGGATTTCATATCATTTATTTGGAAAAAATTAAAGGGCAAGATTTAGAATTGCGTCACATATTAATGACGCCAAAAGTAACTCCAGATGCCCTTAAAGAAGCTAAAGATAAAATTGAATTGATTAAAAAACGTATTCAAGATAAGGAAATTACTTTTGCTGAAGCAGCAAGAACCATGTCGGACGAAAAAGAGACACGTGCTAATGGTGGGACTTTAATTAATCCTAAAACTCAAGATACTCATTTTGAATTGACTAAAATGGATCCTGAATTGTACGGTCAAGTTTCTAATATGAAAAGTGGTACGATATCTAATGTGATTTTAGACGAAGATCCNAAAGCAGGAAAACGTTTTAAAATTATAATGGTNACNAANAAAATTGAAGATCATATCGCCGATTTTAGTAAAGATTATACCAAAATTAAAGAATTGGCTCTTAAAGAAAAACAGATTGAAGCCATTGCAAAATGGTCAGAAAAGAAGATAAAAGAGACGTATATCAAAATTAATGGGGAGTATAAAGATTGTACCTTTACTAATAATTGGTTGAAAAAATAGTTTTGTAATTNCGAATTACNAATTTAACACTAATCCACTATTGTATTTTGCAATCTAATAATNCAACAATCTAACTATTCAAAATGTCAGACGTAACAGCTATTCAAAACCTTGTTCAAAAAAGAATCGAGTTAAAGAAAGAAATTTCCAAAATAATTATTGGTCAAGATGATGTGGTAGATCAAATTTTACTAAGTATCTTTTCTGGTGGACATGCCTTATTGGTAGGTGTTCCTGGATTGGCTAAAACTTTAATGGTAAATACGATTGCACAAGCTTTAGGGTTGGATTTTAAACGCATTCAGTTTACACCCGATTTGATGCCGTCTGATATTTTAGGAAGTGAAATTTTAGATGAAAGTCGTCATTTCAAATTTATAAAAGGACCTATATTTTCCAATATTATTCTNGCCGATGAGATTAACAGAACACCGCCAAAAACGCAAGCCGCTTTGCTAGAAGCCATGCAAGAACGCGCGGTAACTATTGCTGGGCAAAATTACAAACTCGATTTGCCTTATTTTGTTTTAGCAACTCAAAATCCAATTGAACAAGAAGGAACGTATCCATTACCTGAAGCACAATTGGACCGTTTTATGTTTGCGATAAAACTAGATTATCCCACTTTTGCTGAAGAAGTTGAAGTTGTAAAAAGCACTACATCCGACGCAAAACCAACTATAAACGCTTTGTTTTCAGGACAAGAAATTATCGATTTTCAACATTTAATTCGCCGTATACCTGTTGCTGATAATGTGATTGAATACGCCGTGACTTTGGTTGGAAAAACGCGTCCTAAAAGTGCGTTGTCTACTGATTATGTTAATAATTATTTAGATTGGGGTGCTGGGCCTAGAGCTTCGCAAAACTTAATTTTGGCAGCTAAAGCCAATGCCGCTTTTAACGGCAAATTTTCACCCGACATTGAAGATGTAAAAGCAGTGGCTACTGGAATTTTACGTCACAGAATCATNAAAAATTACAAAGCCGACGCTGAAGGTATTACCGAAGAAATGATTATTGATAAGTTGTTGTAACAACCGATATGTTTTTTTTAAGTGGTTTTACAAATTCTGCAATTCTAGTACTAATAGGAATGATCTTGTTGGTAGTTAGTGTATTGTCTGCTATTCTTATTGGTATTTTACATCTTTTAAAACAAGTTACTTTTTATAATTCTTGGTTTAAAAAAGTGTTGCTTATTCTAGCCTGTATCTTGCTGACCTATCTTTTGTTGTATTGTCACTATGCCATCACAGGAAAAGGCATANTGTAATCCGTTAGATTGTGTCTTTTTTAAACAAGGAATACCACTAATTCCATTAAATATTAACTAATATTTACTATTTCTTCTTAAAAATACGATTTTAATAAAAATCATGTAGTGAAATTCTTGTTTTCGCAAATTATTTCTTTCAATAAAGATATTTGATTAAAAATTTTTTAATGGAACATCGATTTCGTAAATTTGCAATGCAAACAAAAAAACCTATTTTTATTATGGCTTTCGATATTGAAATGATTAAAAAAGTGTACGGAACTATGGCAGAACGTGTAGACAAAGCACGTGAGTTTGTTGGTCGACCTTTAACACTTTCAGAAAAGATTTTATATTCACATTTATGGGAAGGAATGCCTTCTCAAGCTTTTTCAAGAGGAAAAGATTATGTTGATTTTGCTCCAGATAGGGTGGCATGTCAAGATGCAACAGCTCAAATGGCATTATTACAGTTCATGCATGCAGGAAAGAAAACCGTAGCGGTTCCAACTACCGTTCACTGTGATCACTTAATTCAAGCAAAAGTGGGTGCTACTACCGATTTAGCTGTAGCGAACTCGCAATCAAAAGAAGTTTTCGATTTCCTTTCATCTGTGTCTAACAAATACGGAATTGGATTTTGGAAACCAGGATCAGGAATTATCCACCAAATTGTTTTAGAAAATTATGCATTCCCAGGTGGAATGATGATTGGTACCGATTCACATACTGTAAATGCAGGTGGATTAGGGATGCTAGCTATTGGTGTAGGTGGAGCTGATGCTGTTGATGTAATGTCGGGTATGTCTTGGGAGTTGAAATTTCCAAAACTTATTGGTGTGAAATTGACCGGAAAATTAAACGGTTGGACCGCTCCAAAAGACGTTATTCTAAAAGTAGCTGATATTCTTACTGTAAAAGGCGGAACTGGTGCTATTGTAGAATATTTTGGCGAAGGTGCTACTAATATGTCGTGTACTGGTAAAGGAACGATTTGTAATATGGGTGCCGAAATTGGTGCTACTACTTCAACTTTTGGATATGATGATTCAATGAGACGCTATTTGGCTTCAACAGGTCGTCAAGACGTAGTGGATGCTGCNGATAAAGTTGCCGATTATTTAACAGGTGATGCTGCAGTGTATGCTGATCCAGAAAAATANTTTGATCAAGTTATCGAAATTAATCTATCAGAATTAGAGCCATATATTAACGGACCTTTTACTCCAGATAGAGGAACACCNGTTTCTAAAATGAAAGAAGAAGCGGCTAAAAATGGTTGGCCATTGAAAGTGGAATGGGGATTAATCGGTTCATGTACCAACTCATCTTACGAAGATATGGCACGTGCTGCATCTATTGTAGAACAAGCGGTTGCTCACGGAATTTCTCCAAAAGCTGAATTCGGAATCAATCCAGGTTCTGAACAAATTAGATATACCATCGAAAGAGATGGAATCATTGCTACGTTTGAAAAAATGGGAACTAAAGTATTTACCAATGCTTGTGGACCATGTATTGGGCAGTGGGATAGAGCAGGAGCAGACAAAGGTGAGAAAAACACTATTGTGCACTCGTTCAACAGAAATTTTTCTAAACGTGCTGACGGAAATCCAAATACCCATGCTTTTGTAACGTCGCCAGAAATGGTTGCTGCTTTGGCTATTTCAGGAGATTTATCGTTCAACCCAATTACAGATACATTATTAAACGATAATGGTGAAGCAGTTAAATTACTTCCTCCAAATGGTGATGAATTACCAAAAAGAGGTTTTGCAGTTGACGATAATGGTTTTCAAGCTCCAGCAGCTGATGGAAGTGGTGTTCAAATATTAGTAAGTGAAACTTCGGATAGATTGCAATTGCTAGCTCCATTTGATGCTTGGGATGGTAACAATATTACAGGCGCTAAATTGTTGATTAAAGCTTTTGGAAAATGTACTACCGATCACATTTCAATGGCAGGTCCATGGTTGCGTTTCCGTGGTCATTTGGATAATATCTCTAATAATATGTTGATTGGTGCTGTAAATGCCTACAATCAAGAAGCTAATAAAGTTAAAAATCAATTAACTGGAGAGTATGCTGCTGTTCCTGCTGTTGCAAGAGCCTATAAAGCGGCTGGAGTTCCAAGTATTGTAGTTGGGGATCAAAATTATGGTGAAGGTTCTTCACGTGAACATGCTGCTATGGAACCACGTTTCTTAGGAGTGAAAGCGGTTTTAGTAAAATCATTTGCTCGTATCCACGAAACAAACTTGAAAAAACAAGGAATGTTAGCTTTGACTTTTGCTAACGAAGCCGATTATGATAAAATTCAAGAAAACGATACTTTCAACTTTGTTGACTTGACGAGTTTTGCTCCAGGAAAACCATTAACTATTGAAATCACTCATGCAGATGGTTCTGTAGAAAATATTTTGGCAAATCATACTTATAATGATAGTCAAATTGGATGGTTTAAAGCAGGTTCGGCATTGAACTTAATTGCTGCCGCAGGTAATGCCTAATTGGTTAGTAATATATTTTTGCAAAGTAAAACGCTCCATGAAAATGGAGCGTTTTTTATTTATCTATATTTGGTTCTATTCATCACTATCTGCTATAGCACTTGTCACAGGCACATCAGGATTGTGGTAGACTTCGGTAATTCCATTATCCCACTCGACAGATTCATAGTAGAATTCGACAGAAGTTAAATGATCTTTAGTTTTAATATAACAGGTTCCTTTAACAATAGCATTTTTAGTCAAAAGTGTAATTTTATCGCCATCGTTAGGGGTTTTATCTCTAAAATAGATATACATTTTTTCAGCTACTTCTTCAATTATGGTAGGTCTCGAGTTAAATGTGCTAACTACAACCATTTTGCCCGAATTGCTCTTTACAATATATTCCATACCATTTTTTCCATACTGATAAGGTTCCACTTTTTGGATACTTTGCGAATAGGAAAAATAGGAGGTTGCCAGCAAAAGGAAGGCCATTTTTCTCATAGTCGTAGGTTAAGATTTATAGATAGATTTGGGAAAAATATCTAATTATTAAATTACTGTATGTTGTATTTGTTTGGGATAGTAATATTAGTGTTTATCTGTTTAAACTACAAATAAAATCGATATAATACATTTAATTGCTTTAAATAAGTATATATTTCTTACAATTTAACGCTTGTATTAAAAAAGTCTTAGACATGAAAAAAGCGCTTTAGGAATCCTAAGCGCTTTTGCAAAATTAGTTGGTAATTACTAACTAATATTTTTTTTGTATAATTCAGTAAGTCCTGAATTCCATTCTACTTTTTCATAATAAAATTCAACGGCTGTCAATTTGCCTTTTTTGGTAACTACAAATTTACCAGTTACTTTAGCATCGTTACCGTGAATGGTTATGGTATCGCCATCTTGATACGAATTGTCTTTGTTTTGATTGTAATAATTGTAGATTTTTTCTGCAATTTCTGATTTGATATCTAATTTAGAGTTGAAAGTGCTTACAATGATGGTTTCTTTTTTGGACGTAACAATGTACTCCATTCCGTTATACCCATTTTTGTACGTAGTGACTTTGCTATTTGCAGAAGCTGAATTATTAATTTGCGCACTAGCAAATTGAAATGCTATTAAAAGCATTAGTACTGTTATTTTTTTCATTTAGTAGATAGGGTTTACTATTGATGGCGCTAAAATATAGTTTTTTTTAAAAGAATTTACATTTTTGTAACATATTAATCAAATCTTAACTAAAAAAGTCCGTTTTACTCAATAGAAATGAGCAAAACGGACTTAGAATTTGAACTAATAACTATTAATAATAGGTGTAGCGTCTCACTTTAGCCACGTATTTTGCCAATCTGATTACCTGATGACTGTAGCCGTATTCGTTGTCATACCATACATACAGTACAATATTTTTCCCATCAGCAGAAACAATGGTTGCATTACTATCAAATATTGATGGTGCTGAAGTACCTACTATATCTGAAGAAACCAATTCGTTATTAAGAGAATATTTGATTTGTTCTACCAATTCTCCTTCTAAAGCATAATGTCTCATGATATTGTTTACTTCGTCAATGGAAGTTTCTTTTCCAACTTCTAAATTCAATACCACTAAGGAACCATTTGGCACTGGAACACGAATAGCATTAGACGTCAATTTGCCTGCTAGACTTGGTAATGCTTTGGCAACGGCACTTCCGGCACCTGTTTCAGTAATAACCATATTTAATGCTGCTGCTCTACCACGACGGTATTTTTTGTGCATATTGTCTACCAAATTTTGATCATTGGTATAGGCATGAATGGTTTCTAAATGTCCTTTTACCACTCCCAATGTGTCTTCAATTGCTTTCAAAACAGGCGTAATGGCGTTGGTTGTGCAAGAGGCTGCCGAAAAAATATTTACTTCATCTGGATTATATTCGTTGTGATTTACACCGTACACAATATTTGGAACCCCTTTACCAGGTGCCGTTAATAAAACTTTATCCACTCCAATAGAGGTTAAATGGCGTTTCAACGCTTCTTCTGTGGTAAAGGCACCTGTATTGTCAATGACTAAAGCCTCTTCAATACCGTATTTAGTGTAATCAATTTCTTCGGGTGAATTGGCTGTAATGATATGAACCGTAGTTCCATTAATGATTAAAGCATTGTTTTCTGGATCGGCAGAAACCGAACCTTCAAAATCGCCGTGAACCGAATCGTAGCGTAATAAAGAAGCTCTTTTCTCTAACGATTGAGCATCGTTTCTGTCACGGGTCACAATAGCGCGTAATCGAAGTTGCTGGCCTTTTCCAATTTTACTCATCATTTCACGAGCTAAAAGTCTACCAATTCTACCAAAACCATAAAGGACCACATCTTTAGGCGTAATTTCTTGTGAGTTTTTGGCTCCTTTTAATTTGTCAATTACAAATGCTCTTGCATCGTGGTATTTGTTGTCTTCTAAATGGTATTCGTAGGTTAACTTACCAATATCCAATCGCGAAGGCGGTAAATCTAGATTCATAATGGCATTTGCAATTTCTACCGTATCAAAAACATTGATTGGTTTTTGTACAAATTCGCCAGCGTATTCATGTAAATTAATGATGTCGCTAACATTTCGATCCATCAATTGATTTCTAAAAAATATTAATTCGATGGATTTGTCGTACCATAAATCACTGATAATTTTGATAAATTCGACAGCAGCTTTTCTACGGTCTGCCTGAAAAGAAAGTTCTTTCTCGTATAATGCGTTGTTGTTCATTGGAAAAGAATAGGTTAGGTTTGTGTTGTTTATGTAGTTTCCAAAAGCTGTTATTTTTTAGAAACATTTTTTTAATTCGGTGCAAAAGTAATCAACTATAACGTTTTCGTAAAATTATTTTAACTTTTTTTACAAAAAAAAACCATCTTACATGTGCAAGATGGTTTTCTAACCTTATTATGAAATTATTTAGATGATGATTCGGATGATTTGCCCCATTTTGTTAATCATTTCGATATTAACACTTTGATTTTCGTCTTTGTCGTTTGCCAATTTTGAAACAGATTCAACATCCGTTGCTTTAACACCGTCTATGGTTAGGATAATATTTCCGCTCAATTGGTTTTCATAGGGTTTTAACCGGTCGTTATTGACTTCTTTAATTTTTACACCATAATCAATTTTGAATTTTTTCTTATCAGCTGCATCGATGTTTTCTAATTCCAAACCTTTAAAATCGGTATTAATTAGGTCGTTTTTTACCAAAGTAACTGGAATTACTTGATTTTTTCCGTCACGAACAACCGTCACTTGAATTTTGTCATTCGGACGTTTCGTACTGATATAGCCGTTTAGTTCTGGAAAAGTTGCAATGGCTTGATTGTCTAATTTTACAATAACATCACCTTTTCTCAAACCTGCTTTTTCGGCACCCGAATTTTTTATCACCTTTGAAATATAATAGCCTTGGGTTTCTTTAATGCCCAATTCTTTAGAAGTTGGTCCGTTCAATTCGCTTCCTACTACACCTAAAACACCGCGTTGTACATTTCCAAATTCCATAATGTCTTCAATGATTTTACGGGTAATATTGGATGGAATTGCAAATGAATATCCGGTATAGCTTCCTGTTGGAGAGGAAATCATGGTGTTAATTCCAATCAATTCACCACGTGTATTTACTAATGCACCGCCCGAATTTCCTGGATTTACAGCAGCATCGGTTTGAATAAATGATTGAATGCCGTTTGTATCTAAATTTCTGGCTTTAGCAGATACAATTCCGGCGGTTACTGTTGACGTTAAATTGTATGGATTTCCTACAGCCAGAACCCATTCGCCCACTTTAACTTGATCGGAATCAGCAAAAGTAGTGTAAGGTAACTTCTCATCAGCTTCTATTTTAAGTAATGCGATGTCCATTTTAGAATCAGTTCCTATTAGTTTGGCTTTGTATACTTTTTTNTTGTTTAGTGTTACTTCCAAATCAGAAGCATCTTTAATAACGTGGTTGTTGGTAACAATATAACCGTCTTCAGAAATGATAACTCCCGAACCTGTTCCAATTTGTTCTTGTTGTTGTCCGCCGCCACGGGAACCATAGAAAAATTCCATTATCGGATTATAAACGGTTCTAACCGAAACATTTTTTACGTGAACTACAGTGTGTACCGATTTGTCGGCAGCTGAAGTAAAATCGATATTTTCGGCACCCATGCCCACTGTTTTTCCATAAAAGGAAGGTGCTTCTGTTATTATGGAATTACTTCCGTTGCTTTTTTCAATAAATAATTTGTAAGCACCAAGTGTCACTGCTCCACTGAACAAAGACACTAAAAATAAACTAGATAATCGTTTCATAATTTGTATACTATTTAAATCATTTAACCTCAAAATTATACATTTATTATTTTCAAAAAAATGGTTTAACGCTCGTTTAACACTCTTTAACGTATCATTAATATTTGTAACTTTGTATTCTATAACTCACAAGATGCAAATCAAATTTTATAAATACCAAGGGACAGGAAACGATTTTGTTATGATTGATAATCGACACAATTTTTTCCCTAAAGACGATGTTCAACTTATCGAAAAATTATGTGACCGCCGTTTCGGAATTGGAGCTGATGGATTGATTTTGTTAGAAAATGATGTTGAAACCGACTTTAGAATGGTGTATTACAATTCGGATGGAAATGAAAGTTCGATGTGTGGTAATGGTGGTAGGTGTTTGGTAGCTTTCGCTAAAAGTTTAAATGTCATTGCCGACACTACTACTTTTATAGCCACAGATGGTTTGCATCATGCTACTGTTTTAGAAAACGGAATTGTTTCACTGCAAATGAAAGATGTTGATGCCGTAAAAATAGAAGAGGAATTTGTGTTTTTAAATACCGGTTCGCCGCATCATGTGACGTTGGTCAATGACATCGAAAGTTATGATGTTAAAACTCATGGAGCAGCGATTCGTTATTCTGATTTGTATGGAAAAGAAGGTAGTAATGTGAATTTTGTCAGTCAATTATCAGAAAACCATTTTCGTTTGCGAACCTACGAACGCGGTGTAGAAGACGAAACACTTTCTTGCGGCACAGGTGCCACCGCCACCGCAATTGCTATGAATGCCATCGGGAAATCAAATGCCACCAGTATTGATTTAGACGTTGAAGGTGGGACACTGAAGGTTTCTTTTGAAAAAGCATATAACGATTATAAAAATGTATTTTTGGAAGGGCCAGCCACTTTTGTCTTTGAAGGAATGATTGAGGTAACGTTTTAAAAACTTCCTACTTGTAAAATGATAACTTTAAAAGGAATAAATATTTATTTGCGTGCTCTTGAACCCGAAGATTTAGAGTTTGTCTATGCTATAGAAAACGACGAAGTAATCTGGGAAGTAAGCAACACACAAACGCCATACAGTAAATTTCTGATTCGGCAGTATCTAGAAAATGCCCATCAGGATATATATGAAGCCAAACAATTGCGGTTGGCCATTTGTAAAAATGATTCAGATACCGCCATTGGATTGATTGATCTATTTGACTTTGATCCAAGAAATAAGCGAGCTGGCATCGGAATTGTGATCCAAAATCAAAAAGAGCGAAGCAAAGGATTTGGTAAAGAAGCCCTGGAGTTGTTGATTGATTTTTCCTTTACTCAATTGCAATTGCACCAACTTTTTGCAAATATTGGGGTCGATAATGATTCTAGTTTAAACCTTTTTGCTACTTTTGGATTTCAGAAAATTGGCATCAAGAAAGATTGGTTGTATACCAATAATTCCTTTAAAGATGAAGCTATTTTTCAGTTATTAAACCCAAAGCATTAAACCATTTTATTTTGAATAAGAAATTAAAAACACTTCTTTTAGTAGGTGCAGGACTATTTTTGGTAGCCTCAGTTATTGTATATGTAAAGTTTTTTACTAGTAATACTAAATTTTCTAAAACGGAATTGTATGTTGAAATTCCAACCGGTTCCAAATATGAAGATGTTCAAAAAATAGTAGCACCTTTTATAGAAAATTTAGACGGATTTGATTTGATGGCAAGCCTGCGTTCCTATGATAAAAACGTAAAACCAGGTCGATTTTTGTTTAAAAAAGGCATGGGCAATTTTGCACTTATCGCTTCATTACGACGTAATGTACCCGTGAAAATAGCCTTCAATAATCAGGAACGTTTGGAAAATGTAGCACAACGTATTGGTGTTGAAATTGAACCCGATTCGTTGCAGTTGATTGCTACTTTTAGAGACAGTGTCTTTTTGAAAAAAAACGGACTGACCAAAGAAAATGTATTGTCTATTTTTATTCCGAATTCCTATGAATTTTACTGGAATACTTCGGCTGAGAAATTCCGAGATAAAATGTTGGAAGAATATAAAAAATTCTGGAACAAAGACCGAATGGCAAAAGCTGAAAAACTGGGTATGACGCCAGAACAAGTGGTTACGCTAGCCTCTATTGTTCATAAAGAAACGGTTAAATCAGACGAACGACCAAGAGTTGCTGGAGCCTATTTAAACCGATTGAAACAAGGGATGCCGCTTCAAGGCGATCCAACGGTGATTTATGCTCTTAAATTGCGGGACAATGATTTCAATCAAGTGATTAAGCGTGTTTTATATGGTGATTTAACTATAAATTCACCTTACAATACCTATGTGAATTTGGGATTACCACCAGGTCCGATTGCGCAACCTGATATTAGTGCCATTGATGCGGTTTTAAATCCAGAAAAGCATGATTATATCTATTTTTGTGCAAGTGTAGAACGATTTGGATACCATGAATTTGCAGCTACTTATGCACAACATCAAGTGAATGCTAGGAAGTATGCTGATTGGTTGAACGGTACTGGTACGAAAAGATAAACGTTGAAAAAATCAAACGTAATACTGATTTTCCTTTTGATGCTCCAATTCCATTTTGGATTTTCACAAAATAGTACTGCTTTTTTACTGCCTTCTGATAGTTTGAATATACCACGAAGAAGTGGCGTTGTGATTTCTGAAACCATTCTGGCTTCTGGTGCTTTGTTTGGATTAAACCAATTGTGGTATGCCGATTATCCTCGCTCAGGCTTGCATACTGTGAACGACAATGATGAATGGCTTCAAATGGATAAAGCCGGACATTTATTTTCATCGTATCATTTGGGACGTTTTGGAGCTGAAGCATTGCAATGGAGCGGTTGTTCTAAAAAAAGCCAATTGGTTTATGGAGCTACTATTGGCTTGGCGTTTATGTCAAGTGTTGAGGTTTTTGATGGGTATTCGTCGGAATGGGGGTTCTCTTGGGGCGATATGGTTGCTAATACTGCCGGAACGGCTTTGTATGTTTCTCAAGAATTGTGGTGGAAAGAACAACGCATTGTACCAAAGTTTTCATTTCACGCTACTTCTTATGCATCGGTTCGACCTAATGTATTAGGGAGTTCGTTTGGCCAACAAGTACTAAAAGATTATAACGGACAAACGTATTGGCTTTCTGCTAATTTATATTCGTTTTTTAAAGAATCTAAACTTCCGAAATGGCTTAATGTAGCGGTGGGTTATGGAGCGGATGGCATGATTACTGGAAGAAGTGAAACTAATGCTCTTTTTTTGTATCCAGAAACCCAAAGATCACGACAATTTTACCTGAGTTTGGATGCTGATTTGACCAAAATTGATACAAAATCACACTTTTTGAAGACTTTTTTCTCTATTTTTAATTCGATAAAAATTCCTGCTCCTACCTTTGAAATCAATGGTTTAGGAGGTGTTAAATTCCACTACTTGTACTTTTAAAAACCATAAGTATCTGATTTTCAATTTTATTTAAAAATAAGTTGTATATTTGCACCGTCAATATCAAGATGGTGACAGCGCTTGGAAATTACAATTTATGATAAAAAGATGGTCGTTTTACATAGGAATCGTTCTGATAGTAGGTTTTATAAGCTCAGCTTTTAAACCCCTAGATACTTTAAATCAAAAATGGTTTCATGTAAGCGAAAATGAGGAATTGTTATACCAATTTCCTTCAGAAAAACCTTCAGACTACATCAATCAATCTTTACCTTTTATCGGAAAACATTTTGTTGGATTTAAAGAAGCTATTGCTTTTAAAGAATCTCAAGGAAAATACCATTTGGTAAACTCATTAGGTTATATGGGTAAATACCAATTTGGTACTTCGGCGTTGCGCTTTATTGGGATTAAAAACAATTCAGAGTTTTTGAATAGTCCTGAATTGCAAGAAAAAGCTTTTGTAGCATTATTAAAAATTAATAAATCTAAATTACAAGATGTTATTAAAGAGTATCGAGGTAAAACGATTGACGGTGTTAGGATAACCGAGTCTGGAATACTAGCGGCTGCTCATTTAGGGGGTGCTGGTTCTGTTAGAAAATATTTAGAATCTAACGGTAGAAAAAAATGTAAAGATGGTTATGGAACTACGGTGAAGAGTTATTTAAAACAATTCGGTGGATATGAAACCCACAACATTAAAGCAGATAGTACTGCTAAAGTGCAATAAGTCTAACAATGCTAAATAAAAAACCATCTATATTACGGATGGTTTTTTTGTTTAATGCAATTTATGTATAATAAATATGGTTGGACGATTATGCAAATCAATTTTAATTTTTTTCCAATCGGCTACTCGAAGTGTTTTGATGTATTCTGTTGGAAGCGTAAGGTCGGCAGCAATACACAAATGCGTGTTGGGTTGCAAGGTTTGTAATAAATCTTCCACTAATTTATTGTTTCTGTATGGAGTTTCAATAAAAATTTGTGATTGGTCTTTATCGTAAGATAGCTTCTCGAAATTTTTTAAAGCCGATTTTTTATCCGATTTATCAATGGGTAAGTAACCGTTAAAAGCAAAACTTTGTCCGTTCATGCCTGATCCCATCATCGCCAATAAAATGGAAGATGGACCTACTAACGGTATCACTTGAATTCCTTTTTCATGTGCTAATTTTACAATTACAGCACCGGGATC
>JGI24770J26754_10000980_pt1 | contig 20731 bp, 17 predicted proteins | sample LakOneMetagenome_FD_26754 | JGI IMG/M metagenome (IMG submission 26754) | reverse complement strand
TCCACTTCAAACTGGCGGAGCATTTCGGCAGCGCCGTTCATTATATCCAGGTCGCTTTCGCTGCCCATGACAATACCTACGAGGGGGCCGTTTGCGTCTTGTTTAAAATTTGAAGTTTGTGGTTTGAAGTTTGATGTTTGTTTGGCCATTACACTCTGTTTTTAAATTTTTGTCCTTTTACTTTCGAAGTGTTAAGGTAAGAAATAAATGCAGAGATCTTGCGGGCCAGAATATCTGCCTTGTTGTATAATTCTTCAAATATTTGCTGATTGATATATCTGCAGTCCAGGCATCGGTATAGTTGGGATTTTAATTCGCCTGCTTCTCCTTTGGAATAACTCAGGGAATTTACAAATTCCAATTTGCTTGCTCTTTCGAAACCCTCTGCAATATTATCCATAATAGAACCTGAACTTCCCCGAAGCTGGTCCCTAAGCCGGAAATCACTTTTTAAAGGTTCAATAAAAGTTAGTGAATATATCTTTTTGGATAAAGCCCTTGCCAGTTGCCAGACTTCCAGTTCCTCAAATTTTGTAATGGTTGCCATGGAGTATAGTTTGATGTCTGATGTTTGAAGTTTGATGTAATGCAGAGTCTTTGAGTAATGAGGTCCTCACAACCTCAAACCTTAAACTACAAACCTGAAACTGTTATAACACTGGAAAAAAAACAGGATCACCTGACCAAATCCCCTTTCAGCTTCAGCAATTCCGTCTCTGCAAGCTTTGTATTATACCGGGCTGCGATCAACCTGTCGTAGGCAAGTTCTAAACTTTTTTGTGTTTCTCTTAATTCCAGGTAGGTGGAGATGCCGAGCCGTAATCTTTCCAGGGCGATGTACACATTTTCTTTTGCAAGTACAATATTCTCTTCTTCCAGCGCCAGGGTTTTCTTTTGCAGTTCNTAATCCTTAAAGGCATTGGTAATGCCCAGGTCGATCTTTGCCTTCTGATTCTTATAGGCGATGTTGAGGTAATCAATGTCAAGCTGTGCCTGCTGTATCTGGCGGCGGGTATTAAAGCCATTCAGGATGGGAACAGTAATGCCGATGCCGTAATTGAAACCGTTGTTGCGGTTGTAAAGCGGCGTAAAAGTATTGATCACCGATTTGTTGTCGGTCTTTGAATAGTTGTATGCCGTGTTAAAAGTAAGGGTAGGGTAGCGTTCGGCCTTTCTTTCTTTTAATGTGAGCTTGCCGATGTCGATATTCTTTTTGGTCAAAAGCAGTTGCGGGTTGGTTTTTTCCACGGCGCCCAACAGGTCGCCCAATATGATGTCGGTAGCAAATTCAATGGAATCAGAAACCTCGTACCGGGTATTCAGTTCCACATTCATCAGCTGGTTCAGTTGTTCTTTCAGTTGTTCAATAAGTGTTTGCTGTTTAAGCCTTGCTGCTTTTTGTGCATTCAGGTCAACCTTGCCCTGCAGCAGTTCCGGCTTGGCGCCCAGGCCCACGCTTAATTTTTTCTCCGCCACTTTCACCCGTTCTTCATTGATGCCCATTTGTTCTTCAATGGCTTTCAGTAATTGTTTTTGCCGCACGATGTTGTAATAGTTATTGATCACATCGGCAACGGTGGTCACCATCTGGTTCTTGATGTTGAGTTCGCCCAGCCTTACAAATTCTGCCAGCTTATCTTTTGTGGCAAACATTTTAAGCCCGTCGAACAAGGTCCAGTTAAGTTGAACGGAGCCGGTGAGTGTGTTGGAACGAACGCCTTTGCTTTCCCGCTTGGAACCATCCGCAAGCCGTTGTTTCTGGTTATTGTTGTTGAATACCAGTCCGCCGGTTGCATTTACCCTTGGTAAAAAGGCAGCCCGTGCATAGGAATTATCCAGTGCATAAGAACTGGAGTCGTTGCGTAATAACTGGATGTCGAAATTATTTTCCAGTGCAGCCGAGATGGCCTGCTGCACCGTTAATTTATTCTGTGCGGTTACGTTGCGGCATCCCATCATTATAAAAAGACACAGTATCGTTATGTTAAAGCGATTCTTCATTAAAAAACATTTTATCATCCTTGTTGGGGAGTTGATTGCGGAATATCATCCAACGCACTTCTTTTCTTTTTTGTAGAAAGGTAAGAGTACATGGCAGGTATTACAAACAGGGTAAGTATCAAAGAAAACATCACACCGCCTACGATAACAATGCCCAGCGGAATGCGGCTGGTGGATGCATCGCCTAATGATAAGGCGAGTGGCAACGCACCCAGGCTCATGGCAAGACTCGTCATGATGATGGGGCGGAACCTGGCCACGGCTGCTTCGGTAACCGCGGCAATTTTTTTACTGCCGGTGAGTTGTTTCTTATTGGCAAATTCCACGATCAGGATGCCGTTCTTGGTTACCAGTCCAATGAGCATGATCATACCGATCTGCGAAAAGATGTTGAGTGTTTGATTGAACAGCGATAAGGACAGCACGGCACCTGCCAGCGCAAGCGGCACGGTGAACATGATGGTGAACGGATCGATGAAACTTTCGAACTGGGCGGCAAGTACCAGGTATATAAGCACCAGCGCCAGTAAGAATGCAAACAGGGTATTGCCGGAACTTTCGGCAAAATCCCTCGACGTACCGGTGAGTGCGGTTGAGAATGATTCGTCTAATAGTTTCTTTGAAATGGCCTGCATTTCTTTTATACCATCACCCACGGTTTTGCCGGGTTGCAATCCGGCAGAAATAGTAGCAGACCGGTACCGGTTAAAATGGTAAATGGTTGGTGGCGTTACTTCTTCCGAATAGGTGATGAGGTTATCCAGTGCAATGGCATCGCCGCGGCTGTTGCGTACATAAATGGTCTTCAGGTCGGAGGGGTCGTCCCTGTCGGAACGTTCTACCTGTCCTAATACCTGGTATTGTTTTCCGTCCTTGGTAAAATAACCCATGCGGCGGTTACTNAGTGCAAGCTGCAGGGTTTCNGAAATGTCGTCGATGCTCACGCCCAANGCACTTGCCTTCATGCGGTCGATGTTGATACGGAGTTCGGGTTTGTTGAATTTCAGATCAGCATCCACACCAAGCAGCACGGAACTTTTATTGGCTTCATCTAAAAATTGGGGNAATACTTTTTTTATTTTCTCCGGATCAACATTCTGCAATACAAACTGAACCGGTTGCCCGGAACGGCGGTTTACCGCNATCGTTTGTTCCTGTATGGCAAAGGCCTTTCCTTCTGAAAAGCGGGGCATCACTTTATTTACCCAGTTCACCACATCCTGCTGGCTTCTTTTCCGTTCGCCCGGATCGCATAATACCACTCTCACAAAACCGGAGTTGGAAGATCCCGAGCCGGTAAAGCCCGGGGCGGTAAGACTAACCATGTATCTTTTTTCGGGGATGGAATCGAGCAGGAAGTTGGAAAGTTTGTCCATGAATTTATCCATCGCATCGTAGGATGTGCCTTCGGGCGCCGTAACCGAAAGACGGAAGCCGCTTTTGTCTTCCATGGGCGCCAGTTCGCTTTGCAGTTTGCTGCCCACAAAATAAATAACGCCGAAGCAGGCAACAAGCAGAACAAGCGCCATCCATCTCGCTTTCATGAAGCCGGTCAGTGCACGGCGGTAGCCATTTTCCAGGCTGCGGAAGAAAGGTTCGGTAACGGTATAGAACCAGGAATGCTTGTGTGCTTTTCCCGCAAGAAAAACGTTGAGCACCGGTGTTANNGTAAGCGATACAAAAGCGGAGATGAGCACGGCGCCAGCCACCACAATTCCGAATTCCCGGAACAGCCTTCCTACAAAACCCTGTAAGAAGATGATGGGCAGGAATACAATGGCCAGGGTTATGGACGTGGCTATTACCGCAAAATAAATTTCTTTGGAACCTTCTTTGGCTGCCTGCCACTTGGGCATTCCGCCTTCTATCTTTTTATAGATATTTTCGGTGACCACGATCCCATCATCCACCACAAGCCCGGTTGCAAGTACGATGGCAAGTAAGGTAAGTACATTGATGGTGAAGCCGGAAATGTACATGATGAAGAAAGCGCCGATCAATGAGACCGGTATATCGATCAGGGGGCGGATGGCGATGAGCCATTCCCGGAAGAACAAATAAATGATGAGAACAACGAGCCCGAATGCCACCAATAATGTTTCACCCACTTCATTGATGGACTTGCGGATGTATTGCGTCTGGTCCCATGAAAGTTCAAAACGAATATCGGCAGGCAGGTCTTTCCGTATCTGTTCAATNCGTTTGGTGATCTCGTCGGCAATGGCAATGTAGTTGGTGCCCGGNTGCGGAATAACCGCGATGGCGATCATGGGCACNCCGCTTTCTTTCAAAACACTTTCTTCATTCTCCGGCCCNAGTACCGCTTCGCCCACATCTTTTAACCGTACGTCGGTACCGTTCACATTCTTTACGATCAGGTTATTGAATTCATCTTCGGTATTGAGTCTTCCGAAAGTACGAATGGAAAGTTCGGTTGCATCGCCGGAAATTTTGCCGGAAGGAAGTTCCACATTCTCTTTCAGCAAGGCTGTTTGCACATCGGCCGGGGTAAGAGAGAAAGCGCTGAGTTTGGATGGCGAGAACCAGATACGCATGGCGTATTTTTTTTCGCCCCATATCAGTACGTTGCTTACGCCGGGAACGGTTTGTAAACGTTCTACAATGTTGTTGTTTGCAAATTCTGTTATCTGTAATGAGTTGCGGATATTGCTCTGCAGCAGCATGATGATCACCGGGTCGTTGCTGTTATCTGCTTTTGATACCACGGGTGGCGCATCCAGGTCGCTGGGCAATGAACGGGCGGCCTGCGAAACTTTGTCACGAACATCATTGGCGGCTGACTCCAGGTCGGATCCCAATACAAACTCAACGGTGATGTTGCTGCTTCCCTGTGAGCTTTGTGAGGAAATGTTTTTTATACCGGCAATACCGTTGATGGCTTTTTCGAGGGGTTCGGTGATCTGTGTTTCTATGATCTCGGCATTGGCACCGGGGTAGGAGGTACGAACACTGATGTTCGGTGGATCAAGCGCCGGGAAATCACGAACACCGAGGAAATTAAAACCAATGGCGCCAAACACAATGATGAGTATGTTGAGCACAATGGCAAAAACGGGCCTTCGTAAACTGAATTCTGAAATGTTCATGAGTCAGGCTTACTTGTTTATTTTGGTTATTGAAATTTTTGCATCGGGTTTCAGGCTCATCAGCCCGGTGGTAATGACGGTATCGCCTTCATTAACACCACTGATGATCTGCACCAGTGCCGAGTCACGCAGGCCGGTGACCACGTCAACAAAACTGGCAATGCCGCCACGGTAAATGATCACTTTTTTTCCGCGGGCCTGCGGTAATATGGCCTGGCTTGGAACCATCAACCCGTTTGGATTGGTGTTGAAGTTGGTGGCTACTTTTGCAAAGATGCCGGGCAATAATTTTCCGTCGTTGTTTGTAACCAATGCCCTTATATTAAGGCTGCGGGTATTTTCCTGGAGCCCTGATTCCGNAGCGATCACTTTAGCCGTATATGTTTTTGGATTGCCTTCGATGGTAAAATCAACCAATTGCCCGATCCTGATACTGGTGGTGAATTTTTCAGGCAATGTGAAATCAAGTTTCAGCTGGCTGTTCTGCCGGATGGTGGTTAATGTTGTTGCCGGACTGATATACGCACCGGCGCTTATATTTTTCAAACCAAGTGTTCCGCCAAAGGGCGCTCTTATTTCTGTACGGGTGATGTTGGTACGAACAATTTCCATGTCGGCCCTGATGGTGTTAACCTGTAAAACACTCAGGTCATATTCCTGCTGGCTCACGCCGTCTATCTTACGCAATTCGCCCATGCGGTTTACGGTCTGTTCGGCCACGGCCAGTTGTACCTGCAGTTTTTTTAACTGTGCCTGCAGGTCGCCATCGAATATCCTGGCCAGTAAGGTACCCTTGCTTACGTTCTTTCCTTCATTGATATTTAAGTAAACCAACCGGCCGGAAATTTCGGGGTGTATCTCTGTTTCTTCATTGGCAATGATGGAACCGGGCAGTTCGGCTTTATCGCTTACCTGCATGTGCTTAACGATGTAGCCTTCCACTTTCATTGTGGTGGCTTTGGGCGCAGCCGGGGCATTGGCTTTTTTATCGCTCCCTTTGCAGGAGAAAAGTAAAAATGCTGAAATAAAAATGCTGCTGGTAAGATAAATGCTGCGAAAGAATAGTTTCACCTGGTTTTAGTTTGATTCAGGCGATAAAATTAAGGCATAATCAGCAGCAATAACAGTTTTTTATATAACCGGTTATTCTAATTCTAATGACTTTATAATGAGGGTATGTTTGATGCGGTTGGCCTGGTGTATCAGTTCCTGTTTTTCCCTGCTTAAAATAGTAATATGGCCCATTTTACGGCCGGGTTTGGTTTGTTTTTTACCGTAGATATGAACGAACACATTTTCCAGTTGTAACATTTCATTCAGTCCTTCATAGACGGCTTCGCCGGAATATCCTTCGGCGCCGATGAGATTTACTATTGCCGCCGGTAAAATAGGATCGGTGCATCCCAACGGATAACCAAGCATTATGCGCCACAGCATGTCGAACTGCGAACTGTAGTTTGCCTCGATGGTATGATGCCCGCTGTTGTGAACCCGGGGGGCTGTTTCGTTCACGAAAACATTATCGTCAACATCTACAAATAATTCCACGGCAAAAATACCGGGGCTTTTTAACTCCTTCACTACTTTCAGTGCAACCGCTTCCACTTTCCACAAAACCTTTTGCGGNATTTCGGCTGGACTGATCTGGTAATCGAGCAGGTTAAGCCTGTTGTCGAATACCATATCAACNGGCGGGTAAAGAGCCGTTTCGCCTTTATCATCCACCGCAATGATCATGGCTATTTCTTTTTTTATGCGGATGAGTTTTTCCAGAACGGCCGGTGCATCAAAACCTTTGTCCAGGTCGGCTGTTGTTTTAATAAGCTGAACACCTTTGCCGTCGTAACCACCCATGGCCAGTTTATGGGCAGCCGGTAAAAAATGGCTTTGATCTTTCAGCGCAGCCATATCGTTTGTGATCACGAATTCGCTGCTGGGTATTTCGTTGTCTTTATAAAACTGTTTCTGCAGTATCTTATTCTTGATGGTTTTAAGTGCCGATGGTTTGGGATAGATCTTTACGCCACCGGCCTCCAGTTTTTCCAATGCCTCTGCGTTCACCGATTCAATTTCGATGGTAAGAGCATCCAGGCCTTTCCCGAAATTATATACGTCGTCAAAGTTTGTTATGTCGCCTTTTGTGAAATGATGGCAAAGGTGTGCAGCAGGGCAGGAGGAATCATTTTCCATTAGAAATGTTTCCACAGGATAATTTGCGGCTGCCTGTAACAGCATACGGCCCAGTTGACCGCCTCCTAAAATGCCGATTCGTGGCTGTCCTGAGCGAAGCCGAGGGGCAGATGGCCGGGCGGAGTCGAGACCTTTTTCCAAATCTTTATACTTATGGTGTGAAAAATTATTGCATTGCGAAAGTAACTGAAGCTTGTGAAAATTCCCTTCGATCAATGCTTTTTTCTTTGCTTTTGACCAGCCTTTGATCTGCAATTCCCTTTTAACGGCCTCTTCCAAAAAGGGAATTGTTTCATAGTATTTTAATACCAGGGGCCTCCTGCTGTAAGTGTAACAGGTTTCATAAGATCCGGTTGCATGCTCTTCAAACCTTGTTACCAGGTCATTGGTGAGGCCTGTATAGTAAGAGCAGTCATTGNACAGGATGATATATACATAATATGTGTGCTGTCGGGCATTGCCGGTCATTCCGGGAAGCTAATTCAAGAACATTATATTGGTATGGGAAAAACAACATGGTTTTGTGTGGCCGTACTTCGACTTCGCTCAGTACGGGCCCTGCATCCCCTTCGACTTCGCTCAGGACGATTGAGAAGTTTTGCTATCTTTGAATCAGAATGACACCCGATTATCCACATAAACTCTTTTCCGACAAGCGTAACAACTATTCTTTGTTGATGCTTACGCTGGCCATGGATTCGGCCGATTAATTTGAATACAGCCCCGAAGCTATTTTTTATTTCAAATTAATAACAATGGAAACAACAACAATTCAATCATCAGTAACAGACAGTAAAACTGATTTTCTTCCGCTGCAGGGTACCGACTACGTGGAATTCTATGTAGGCAATGCCAAACAGGCGGCTCATTTTTATAAGACCGCATTTGGTTTTCAGTCATTGGCCTATGCCGGCCCCGAAACCGGTATGAAGGATAAAGTGAGTTATGTGATCCGCCAGAACAAACTCACGTTTGTTTTAACAACACCCCTGCACGGCAATAATCCCATTGCCGATCATATTCACAAACATGGCGATGGTGTGAAGGTACTTGCATTAAGAGTAGATGATGCAACGGGTGCTTTTGAAGAAACNACCAGGCGGGGCGGCAAAGCATATCTTGAGCCAACCGTTNTAAAGGATGACGACGGGGAAGTGGTGTTGAGCGGGATACATACTTACGGCGATACGGTTCATATTTTTGTGGAGCGAAAGAATTACAAAGGAGCTTTCATGCCGGGCTTCCGGGAATGGAAATCAAATTATAACCCGACAGAGACCGGTTTGTTGTATGTTGATCATTGTGTAGGAAATGTGGGATGGAACCAGATGAATCCCTGGGTCAAGTTCTATGAAGATGTGATGGGCTTCCGCAATATCCTCAGTTTTGATGATAAGGATATCTCAACTGAATACTCAGCCTTGATGAGTAAAGTGATGAGTAATGGGAACGGCTATGTAAAATTCCCGATCAACGAACCGGCGGAAGGAAAGAAAAAAAGCCAGGTAGAGGAATACCTTGATTTTTATAATGGCGAAGGCGTACAACATGTGGCCATTGCCACCAATGATATTGTTAAGACGGTATCTGAATTGCAAAACAGGGGAGTTGAATTTTTAAGCATTCCCGCCAGCTATTACGAAACGGTTCTGGAACGTGTTGGCAAGATCGATGAAGACCTGGAGCCGTTGCAAAAACTGGGTGTACTCATCGACCGGGATGAAGAAGGTTACCTGCTGCAGATATTCAGCAAGCCATTGGAAGACCGGCCTACTTTATTCTTTGAGATCATCCAGCGCAAAGGAGCACAAAGCTTTGGCAAGGGAAATTTCAAAGCCCTTTTTGAAGCGCTGGAAAGGGAGCAGGACGCAAGAGGAAATTTATAAAAGAATAGCAACTGTATAAAGTAACTGCATGGTTGCCATGCAGTTACTTTTGTTTACAGGCAGCCCGCTTGTAAGAATTAAATACATAGGGGCTTTTATATTCAATTATTTTTTCTATTTTTAAAGTCGCTAATTAAACAATTCCACCTAACAGATGAGCCGCTTACTTTTACGATCATGTCTGCCGGTATTCATTGCAATTTTTGCAGGGTCCTCCTGCTTTTCACAAACAGCATTCAACGATAATCAGCGGAATAATTACCGGGTTGGAGGTACATTCACCAAACTGGAGGATTCGTTAAAGAGGCAATTTGAAGAAAGGAACCTCGCCTGGCCTCCCCAATCGGTCTATATCCGGTCATTTAAATACGACCGCCAACTGGAAGTATGGGTGAAGAATGATAATAAAGAGTCATTCCGGCTTTTTAAAACCTACAAGGTTTGCATGCAGAGCGGCACCACCGGGCCAAAAAGAATGGAAGGCGATTACCAGATACCCGAGGGGTTCTATTACATCAACGAATTCAATCCAAACAGTAAATACCATTTATCACTCGGACTTAATTATCCCAATGCATCCGACAGGATATTGAGCGACTCTCTTCGCCCCGGGGGCTCTATATATATACATGGTAATTGTGTTTCTATAGGCTGTATTGCCCTTAATGATGCTGCGATAGAAGAACTTTATATATTAACTTCCCGGGCAAAAGCCAGTGGCCAGGATTTTATTCCCGTGCATGTTTTCCCGGTGCGGTATGATGTGAAAAAATCACTCCAGTACCTGGCCGAAACAACCATCCGCAACCAGGTGATACAGAAGTTCGCCATCAGGCTCAAGGAAGCATTTGATTATTTTGAAGAAAAGAAACAACTGCCGGTGATCATGGTAAGCAAGACCGGTGAGTACGTGATCAATTAACGCATCAGCACCTGTACCGTTTCCGGTGTACGCTGCATCAGCAATACCGTTTTACCTTTTGTAAGTTCCTCGTATTTTTCTCTTGAGTAATGCCGGATGGTGAGCAGGGTAAGATTTTTTTCCAGCTGCACATCAAATATCTCCGATGCAGCGAGGGCAAGTTTCTCTATCTTTTCTGTTTTGTCATCGAGGCAGCATAATAAACTTACGGCCCCGTTCTGTGAAAGGTTGGGGCGGATCTTTATGTGTGCGAACATTTCATGCAGTTGTGCAATTGGTTTCTCTTCTACAAAAGAAAAATCTTTTGAACTTAATTCCATCAGCACCTGGTTCTTCTTCAACACAATAATGGGCGGCAGGTTATGAACCGGTTTATTGCTGATGACGGTACCAGCGATCGCCGGTTTTAAAAAACAACGCACGTGCAGGGGAATGTTCTTATTCTCCAATGGCTTGATGGTTTTTGGATGGATCACCTGGGCGCCGTAATAAGCCATCTCCACCACTTCCCGGTAACTGAGTGTGTCTATCACCTGTGCNTCGGGGAACTCTTTCGGGTCGGCATTCATCACCCCTTCCACATCTTTCCAGATGGTCTGGCTTTNNGCATTNANGATATTGGCAAAAATGGCTGCGCTGAAATCACTGCCTTCCCTGCCCAGGGTAGTGCTTTCATTCTCATCGGTACTGCCGATAAAGCCCTGCGTTAATACGATATCATATTCCGCAAACAAGGGTTCCACATCGGTCTTTACTTTTTGCCGGGTATAATTCCAGTTAACGTAGGCATCCCTGAAATTGTCATCCGTCCGCACAATATCCCGTACATCGATCCATTTATTTTTTATGCCGGCTTCGTTCAGGTAATTGCTCACCAGCGAAGTACTTAATAATTCGCCGCAGCAAACCACCTGGTCGTAATAATAATCGTAATCCCTCACTGGTTTATCGTGCAGCAGCCATTCCACTTCGGTGAAAAAATCCTTTAACTGGTTTTCGGCCTGTTGCCAGTTGATGCTGATGAGGTATTTAAGCAGGGTCAGGTGAGATTCTTTCACCTGCTCAAACAATTTCAATGCATCATCTTTCCTTCCTTCAAAAAAAGCATCCACTACTTTTTCCAGGGCATTGGTGGTTTTGCCCATGGCAGAAATGATGACGAGTATCTTTTCGCCTTTGTACGACCGTAAAATATTTCCCGTATTCTGTATCCGTTCTGCCGTATTGATACTGGCGCCGCCAAACTTAAAAACCTTCATTCGTTGTGTGTTGATTGAGTAAATTGGGCTAATTTAGCCCTGGTAAAATGATTGCAAAAATCGTTAATCCTGTCCAATAAAGGAACAATTGCTTAATCAAATAAATCGTCATGATCGTTAATCGCAGAATACAAACCCTGGATGAATTCACTATTCAGCAATTAAGGGACTTTCCGAATGCCACCGGTGAACTGTCGGGGCTTTTACGGGATATTGGCCTGGCNGCAAAACGGGTTAATGTGGAAGTGAACAAGGCGGGGCTGGTTGATATCCTGGGCGATGCCGGAAGCATCAACGTGCAGGGNGAAGAAGTGAAGAAACTGGATGTGTATGCCAATAACCAGTTTGTTGGNGTACTGCAGCATGGCATCAGTTGTGCCGGCATTGGCAGCGAAGAACTGGACGATATCCTTGTGTTTGATGACCCGGTGAGCAACAACAGCAAATACGTTTGCCTTTTTGATCCGCTGGATGGCAGCAGCAATATTGATGTGAATGTTTCCATCGGCACCATCTTNAGTGTTTTTCGCCGGGTGAGCGAACTGGGTAAGCCTGCAACGAAAGAAGATTTTCTGCAACNGGGAAACAAACAGGTGGCAGCGGGATATGTGATCTATGGTTCATCCACCATGCTGGTGTATGCAACCCGCAGGGGGGTGAATGGTTTTACATTGGATCCATCCATCGGCGAATACACCCTCAGCCATCCCAACATCACCTGTCCCGATAAAGGAAAAATGTATTCGGTGAATCACGGAAATTTTTTCCAGTATGATGAGCCGGTTAAAAAATACATCACAGCCTGTCAGAAAAAAGATAAAACAAATGGCGGTCCGTATACGCAACGATATATCGGAAGCATGGTAGCCGACGTTCACCGCAACCTGATAAAGGGCGGCATCTTCATGTACCCCGGTACCACCGATAAGCCAAAAGGAAAACTCCGTCTTTTGTATGAGTGTAATCCTTTTGCTTTTATTGTAGAACGGGCTGGTGGCCTGGCCACCAATGGTAAGATCCGTATCCTGGATGTTCAGCCAACAGAACTTCACCAGCGTACGCCGTTCTTCATCGGCAGTAAAGGGATGATGGAAGAACTGGAAGGTCATCTTACAGAATAATAAAAGTTCCGGTAAAAAAAAATAATCATGCAAAAAGCGATCATCTCGGTAAAGAACCTGGTTAAGAATTACGGCAGTTTCCAGGCAGTGAAAGGAATTTCCTTTGATGTGTACGAAGGAGAGATATTTGGATTACTGGGGCCAAACGGTGCCGGTAAATCCACCACACTGGAGATCATTGAAACGCTCCGTACAAAAACCAGCGGCGAGGTAACCGTTTGCGGACTTGACCTTGATAAACACCCGGAGGATATAAAAAAACTGATCGGCGTTCAGTTACAGACATCGGGTTTTTACCCGGGCCTTTCGCTTACCCAACTGCTCGAATTATTTGCAGGATTATATAACCAGCCTGCTAACCCAACTGAATTGTTGAAACTTGTTAATCTTACCGATAAGGCAAAAAGCAAATACAAGGAAATGAGCGGCGGACAAAAGCAACGTTTTTCCATTGCCACCACACTCATCAATAAGCCAAAGATCATTTTCCTGGATGAGCCCACTACCGGCCTAGATCCCCAGGCCAGGCGCAACCTCTGGGAACTTATAACAGATATCCGTTCACAAGGCGCCACGGTCATCATCACCACGCATTATATGGATGAAGCCGAACAGTTGTGCGACCGCATTGCCATCATGGATGAAGGCAAGATCATCTCGCTCGACAGTCCGGATAAAATGATCGATGATCTTGTGCAAAGCGGTTTTGAAAGACCCAAGCAGGTTAAAGCTGCCAACCTCGAAGACGTTTTTATACATTTAACAGGCAAGGAAATGCGGGATGAATAAAATGCTGTTTATTTGCATTCCGATAGCTATCGGAACAATCTTTCAACTAAAAAAATATAAATGAAAAAAGTTTTCTTAAGTATGATCGTGTTGTGTGTTGCCGGCTTATCCGTATCAGCACAAAGCGGGGCAAAGCCAAAAGCAAAACCTGCGGCAAAATCGCCTGCTCCGGTCATGAAAAATCTTTTAGACAGTTTCAGCTATGCCGCCGGTGTTAATGTGGCAACCAATATGAAAGCGCAGGGTATAACCAGTTTAAATGCGGCAGCCATGCAAAAGGGGATTGAAGATGTATTTAAAAACAGCAAACAACTGCTCTCACCCGAGGCAAGCAACAGTTGTATGCAAAGGCAACTGAGTATTTTTTCCGCAGTAAAAGACGCTGAGGCCATTGAGAAGGGGAATGCATTTTTAGCAAACAATAAAAAAAGGAATGGTGTGATCACTTTACCCGACGGGTTGCAATATGAAATTATCAAGAGCGGGGATGTAAACGGAATTCACCCTAAGCTTGTTGACACCGTAGAAGTGAATTACCTGGTAGGAACTATAGACGGTAATGAAGTGGAGAATTCTTTTAAAAGCGGTCAGCCGGCCGCATTTCCCCTGGGGGGTGTGATCAAAGGCTGGGTTGAGATACTGCAGCTTATGAAACCCGGCGATCANTGGAAAGTAGTTGTTCCGAGCGAGCTGGCTTATGGAGCATCCGGTAACGGAAATGCCATTCCCCCAAACTCNGTTCTGGTATTTGAAATTGCCCTGGAAAAAATANGGCCTGCTGTTGAAGCGCCNAAAAATAATTAAAACAATGGAAGACCTGAGATACCCGATCGGCAAATACGTTGTTCAACCTTTCTCCGATAAACTATGGCAGGAATGGCTGGTGGATATAAAGAACCTGCCGCTGCATTTAGAGAATGCGGTGCTTAACATGGATGAAGCACAACTCAACACGCCTTACCGCGATGGTGGCTGGACCGTAAAGCAACTGGTTCACCATGTGGCCGACAGCCATATGAATGCGTACATACGTTTTAAGCTCGGACTTACTGAAACAAACCCGACCATAAAACCATACGATGAAACTGCCTGGGCCGGGATGGCCGATACAAAGAACCTGCCTTCAAATATTTCATTAACGATCCTGCATGCATTACATATCCGCTGGTACGAAGTATTGCGGAATATGAGCCGGGAAGACCTGGACAGAACCGTGTTTCATCCCGAACATAAAAAAGAATTCACCCTCTGGGATTTTTTAGGATTGTATGCATGGCACAGCAGGCACCATGTGGCGCATGTAACTTCATTGCGGGAGAGGATGAAATGGTAATTACTTTTATCCGTTTAACATTGAAATGAACTGGAAAACACTTTCTTCAAAATACCTGAGCAGGCACATCTACTTTACCGCAAGGGAAGACCGGTGTGAAATGCCCGATGGAACGATCGTAGAGCAATACTTTGTGGTGGAAATGCCCACGTCTGTTTGTGCACTGGCATTAACCAAGGACGGAGAAGCGATCCTGGTAAAGCAATACCGCCATCCCGTTGAAGATACATTGATTGAATTACCCGGCGGTTTTGTCGACAAGGGCGAAACATCAGAAACAGCGGCCGGAAGAGAATTGCTGGAAGAAACGGGATATGAATTCTCCGATTACTTTTTTTTGGGACGGGTGACTGCCAATCCCGGGGTACTTAATAATTACACAGACCTTTACCTGGCTACCGGTGGAATAAAAAAAGCAACGCAGAAATTAGATTACAACGAAGAGATAGAAATTCAACTCACGCCACTGGAAGAAGTGCGGCAGATGCTGTTGAAGAATGAATTCAAACAGGCGCTTCATACCACCTGCCTGTTTTATGCTTTCAACCGGCTGGATTCACTAAAATAAAGAAGCGTCCACTTCCGCCACCAGGAACACACTTCCGCANACAANGATCATGTCATTTTTACCTGCATTCTTCCTTGCGCTCTCCACTGCCTTGTTCACGTCATCAAAACTTTCGCCTCTAAGCCCGAAACCTGCAGCCGTTTGTTTTANCTCATCATGGGNCATGGCCCTTGGTATGTGTGCATTGCTGAAGTAATACTTTGCATCTTTTGGCAAAAGCGAAAGTACTTTACTGATGTCTTTGTCTTTTACCATGCCCAAAACAAAATGAATTAGGGACGACTGACCACCGACCACCGACAACTGCTGCAGCAGTTGCTTTATGCCGTCTTCGTTATGTGCCACATCCAGCACAATGGTTGGATNATTGCTGATCACATCCCATCTGCCGTGCAGCCCGGTTAANNTTTTTACATTGCTGAGCGCTNTTTTCTCGGCTTCATTTTTTATTGTAAAGCCATGATCAATCAATATGCCTTCGGCGCAGAGCACGGCACATAGATTTTTTGCCTGGTATAACCCATTCAGGTCTAATTTGAATGATTCGGTTATTTTATTGCGGGTATCTGTTACATCACAGCAGAGCGACTGAGCGGTATATTCAATATTTGAAACAGCGTACTCATCCCCGGCAAAATGAATGGGTGCATTCATTTCCGTTGCCTTGCTGATGAAAATATTTTTGGTTTCGGGTAAATACTCACTGATGATAACGGGCACCCCGGGTTTGATGATGCCGGCTTTTTCCGCAGCGATCTCTTCTAAAGAATTGCCGAGTATGTTCATGTGATCGTACCCAATATTGGTGATGACCGATAGGATGGGGGTGATTATGTTCGTGCTGTCAAGCCTTCCCCCCAGCCCGGTCTCGATTACCGCAATATCAACCCTTTGTTCTTTGAAGTATTCAAAAGCCATTGCCACGGTAAGTTCAAAGAAGGAAGGCTCGATGGCATCGGAGATCTTTTTTGTCCGCTCCACAAAATCAACTACAAATTCTTCGCTGATCATCTCGCCATTGATCTTGATGCGCTCACGAAAATCCTTTAAATGTGGAGAAGTGTACAACCCGGTCTTATAACCTGCCTGTTGGAGTATGGCAGCCAGCATATGACTGGTGCTTCCCTTGCCGTTGGTGCCGGCAATATGTATGCTTTTGAATTTTGTCTGCGGATCATCCAGCGCTTTGCAGAGTGCAATGGTATTGTGCAGATCCTTTTTGTACGCTGCTGCGCCAATGCGGCTGAACATGGGAAGTTGTGTGTATAAATGATCGATGGTCTGCTGATAGTTCATCAGCACAAATATATACAGGAACGATTGAAAGAAGATTATTGCTCCCTGAAGTTGAAGGGAACGGTTACGATGGACTCGTGATCTGATTTATTGAATTCGATATTGGGCAGGTACCCCCTGATTGCATTGGCATATTTCGTCTCCGCACTGGTTGAGCCTTTGTCGAAGGTTACAAACGTTCCTCTTCCGGCCGGTGAAACTTTTATAATGGCATTGATGGTAGCCCTGGGAAGATCACCCATGAAAATATAATTGTTTACAATTTGGCGATCTCCTTTAGAAACACGCAATCCGCTACCACCCGTTTTTCCGCCGGGCGTATTTCCATAACTATCCGGTTTGCCATTGGGGCTGCCGGCATCGCCTTTACCGCCGGGATTGTTGCCCTGGTATTTGTAACCATTATCTTCTGTTGCGCCATTTCCAGTTCCGTTCTTTGGTCCGCCATAACCGGCAATCTTTGGTTTTTGTGGTTTGGGTTCTGGCTTGGTAACAACGGGTGCCGGCTCCTTCACTTTTACGGTTGTCTTCACCGGCGTTTTAACCGGTGCCGATTCTTTGTCTGCGAGGTCATCCGTCTTTGTATCTTCTATAGCCGGTGTTTTTACTGCAGCGGCTTTGGGTTGTTCTGCATTTTCTTCGCCGGGAGATTTTTCGCCCTTTACCAGCGGCTGTACTTCACCATAGCCTTCTGCATTATTGCCGAGGTTGATCTCGATCAGTTCCTGCATAACGGANGGGGGAGTATGCTGGTGTGTCCATGAAATGAGGAAGGCCAGCAAAAGCAATGTACCACAGATGATGGCTGTATATAAAAATGCTTTCCGGTTCTTTTCTGTTTCAAATGTTGCTGACATGGTGCTGGTATACATCACGAAGTTATTTAATTACCGGCAAACGATGCAATACCGTGCCGTATTTAATGATGATTGTTAAGGTTTTAACAAATTCAAAACTNCGTCATCAACCGGCCTGAAAAAATCTNCTTGACATTGGCGGGGATTCACCGTACTTTTCCTGAGGCTTTATAACTGTAAAGGCATTTCTTCATGCGTCACCAGGTACCCTGCCTGCTTCTTTAAGTGTTCATTCACCCGCCTGCTTAAATTCTTTATTATGAAACAAAATTATCTGCTGCTTATCTTTTTGTTATTTACTGTACCTGGCTTCATTTCTGCACAAACCATCTCCTCGCAAAAGGGGCTCACCACTGCTGTTTTTAATTTGCCTGAAGGAACGATCACTGTTTACCTGCCCGACGATATCAGGCCGGGCGATAATATTTCCGGAACTGTGCTGGCTGTTGCTTCTGGTAAAAATGCAAGGCAGGTTGGCAAAAATCTTTTGCAACTGGAAAAATATGCTGTTGAATTTGACGGACAAAAATTCCCTGTTTCAAATACGACCGGCCAGGTTCAGTATAAAATGAGTTACAGCAAACTTCTGCAACGGTTTCTGAGTGTCATAAACAGCGAGGGNGTTAATGCAGGAGAAGTGGGTGTTAAGTGTGCTTATNCTGCAGAATCAAGATCCATGACCGGCTGCAACATTCCTTCACATGCTTTAACGGCAGCGCCATTAAAAATAACCGGCCCGTTTGATGGGAACAGCAGTAACACATCCTGCAATATCAGTGGCAAAGAAGCAGACGTATTGGCTGAGTCGCCCCGGCAGTGCATTATCCGTTTCCCCGAAAATGCTTCCGGTAAACAAACGATGGTACTGCAGGAAACCAACGAGCAAAAATGTACCAGGGCCATATCGGGTGTTGACCTGCATGTATCAACAGGAAAATTAAGTCTGCGGAGAGGAGAAAGAACGGTTATTCATGTGCAGGTCACCGGATTGCAGAACCTGCCCGATACGGCAAGACTTACGCTGACAAATATGTCTGCTGATATTGTAGAGATGCAGCCTTCCAATAACTTTCTTGTTTTGCTTGCTCCGGATAGTGTGGCCGCCGGTAATTACGAGAATAGTTTTGATGTGCAAAGCATAAAGCCGGGCGGGTTCACTATAAATGTAGATCTTGATCTGCCTCAACCACCACCAATATATGCAAGCGTGAATACGGGTGTTGAACAGCCGCCCATCTATGCGGATAATAAAGCTGGAATAGAACTGCATCCGCTGAAAGTAGACGGATTGAAGAACGGCATGTCGGATGCATTTAAAAAAGCAGTGATAGAAATAACAGGCAACCGGGCAACCAGGTATCCTGAACTGGATGGCTGCGGCAGTTGCCTTACCTGTATACAGAGTATGCTGGATGAAGGCAAAGTTGCATTGGTAGGGGAGATCGGGAAGATACTGATGGAACATTATGTTGACCTGTTGGTAAGCGGTACCGGTGGNGCGCTGGCCTGGATAAAAGATAAATACGATAAGCTGGATAAAGCCGGCGATATCGCTGATGCGATTGCCGATGCNGTGAAGAAGGGGGAGATACAGGTGGTGGAGTTCCCCGAAAAATTATGTGGCTACTGCCTGGTATCGGCCATCGGTTTTTACGACGCAAAGACACAATGCATGGATGCATTCTTTTACTGCAAGGGTTCAAAAATGTGCTGCACGCATTCGCTTACGATCATTCACCTGAAATACTGTGTTGGCGATGATGGGTACAAGAAAGCCGATGCAGGATTGAACATAGATGTGATCAGCAGGTAAAATATTTACCTCGAACCAAAAAGCAAGCTGCCGATCCTGACCATATTACTGCCTTCCTCCATTGCGATCTTATAGTCGGCGCTCATGCCCATGCTCAAAATTTTGAATTTTGAATTTTGAATTTTGAATTCAGAACCTGTTTTGTCGAAAAGGCTTTTTAAATATTTGAATTCACTTCCTACCAAATCAATATTGTCTGAGAAAGAAGCCATCCCCATCAGGCCGGAGATCTGTACACCGGTTAATTCATTAATTGGATTATTTCGCAGCAATTCATCTAATTCGTTTCCATCTAATCCAAACTTGGTTTCTTCTTTGGCAATATAAACCTGCAGCAGGCAATCGATCACCCGGTTATTCTTTGCAGCCTGTTTGTTTATTTCCTTTAAGAGGTTATAACTATCCACGCCATGAATAAGATGAACGAAGGGCGCAATGTATTTTACTTTGTTGCTCTGAAGGTGGCCGATGAAATGCCAGCGGATATCTTTGGGCAACTGTTCGTATTTATCTTTCAGTTCCTGTACATAGTTCTCGCCAAAGTCGCGGTGCCCGAGGTTGTAAAGTTCAAGAATATCTTCAACGGGTTTTGTTTTAGACACAGCTACCAAGGTNGCTTTGCCGTTCAGTTCAGTAATTATCTGNTGGTATTTTTCTTTATTGATGCTCATAATATTTGCAACGAAGGCGCTAAGTCACAAAGATGCACAAAGAAGTGAAATATAAAATGTGCAACCTATTTAAGTTGCACACCTTCGCATAAATCTTCTCCTTGGTTCCCCCTTTAGGGGGCAGGGGAGGTTATTTTAATATCGAACGGCTGATAACGATCCGCTGTACCTCGCTGGTGCCTTCATATATCTGGGTGATCTTGGCGTCCCTCATCAATCGTTCCACGTGGTATTCTTTTACAAACCCGTAGCCACCGTGTATCTGCACTGCTTCGGTTGCGGTCCACATAGCGGTTTCGCTGGCAAAAACCTTGGCCATGCTGCTGCTTAGGGTGTAGTCGATTTTCTGATCTTTTTCCCAGGCAGCTTTCAGGCAGAGTAACCTGGCTGCTTCGATCCTGGTAGCCATATCGGCCAGTTTGAACTGGATGATCTGGTGGTTCATGATCTCGGTGCCAAAGGCCTTGCGTTGTTTGCTGTACCCGAGGGCAAGCTCATAAGCGCCGCTTGCTATGCCCAGTGCCTGCGATGCGATCCCGATCCTTCCACCGGCCAATGTCTTCATAGCGAATTTAAAACCGAATCCATCCTCACCGATCCTGTTCTCTTTCGGTACTTTCACATCGTTGAATAAAATGCTGTGCGTATCGCTTCCACGAATGCCGAGTTTATTTTCTTTGGCACCTACTGCCACGCCGGGCCAGTTCTTTTCCACAATAAATGCGTTGATGCCGCGGCTTCCCTTGCTTACATCTGTTTGGGCAATTACCAGGTAAACGCTGGCGCTGTTGCCATTGGTTATCCAGTTCTTCGTTCCGTTCAGTAAATAATGATCGCCTTTATCTTCCGCCGTGGTTCTTTGCGAAGTGGCATCACTGCCTGCTTCGGGTTCACTCAGCAAAAAGGCGCCGATGTATA
>JGI24770J26754_10000973_pt1 | contig 20832 bp, 16 predicted proteins | sample LakOneMetagenome_FD_26754 | JGI IMG/M metagenome (IMG submission 26754) | reverse complement strand
CCGTTGGCGTACTTGCCGGCGTTGCCGCCGTCGCTGTGCGAGGCCCCCAGGACGTTGAGGCTGGCGATCCGGAACTCGGTCGGGTCGGCGAGGTCGCCACTGTCGGCCAGGGTCTGNCCCAGGGTCTCGACCCGGTCCCGCAGCGCCGGGGTCGTGATGTGCTTCTTCTGGTGGCGCAGCTTGATGTCGTCGGGAGCGGCGAGGGTGACCTCTTCGGCCATGGGCACGCCCTTGGCGTTCTCCCACTGGGTCTGGTCGACGTCGTCGGCNCCGGGCTCGACGGCCCCGGACAGGTCGGTCACCGCGCGCGCGTTGTCGATGGCGTTCTGGGTGATCGTCAGTCCACCGGCGACGACCGCCGTCACGGCGACCGCGGCGACCAGGAGTCGGGGGGAGAGNGCGTAGATGAAGGGCANCTTGCCCTGACGCGCGTCGGGGTCGACGCGTCGCCCGGTGTGCTTGCCCACGCGATCGACACCCTTTCCCCGAGGTCTCATTGCGGTTGGAGGACTTCTANGGGCAGCCAGACGAGAGGTCTGGCCGTCCCGACCGTGACGTTCCCACAGCATACCCGCCGCACGTGTCGACGTCGGGGTCTTCGGGGAACGCAGGTCCTGTGGTTATTCTGGGCCCCGCAGAGCCGGGGATTTGTCCATTTTCGAGGTTCGGGGGTTCGGTGCGCCGTCTGACGATGCTGACCGGCTTCATCCTGTCGTTCGCGCTTGTTGCCGGGGCCACCCCCGCCGTCGCCAAGTACGAGCCNCCGGGCGGGGCGATCTTCAACATGCCTCACCCATGGGGCAAGGACCCGGAGCGCTACAAGATCGTGCGCACGATCGAGACCGCGATCCGCCATGTCAGTCCCACCAAGAAGGACCCCAAGCCCTTCGTGCTGGTGACCTCCTTCCTGTTCGACCGNCGTTCTTCGGTCGACGCCCTGATCGGCGCCTGCAAGCGCGGCGTCTCCGTGCGGGTGATCCTCGACGAGGACATCATCAACAACAGCGAGCGGCGGCTGGTCAAGGCGCTCAACGGTGACAACGTCAAGGACCGCAACGGCGACGGCAAGCCCGACACCAAGCCCCAGACGGGCAAGTGCGGCCGGCCCAAGCCCAAGAAGGACGCCAACGGCAACCTCGTGCGCGACAAGGTCGGCCGGGTGGTCACCCAGAAGTCGACGATGAGCTTCAAGCAGGCCCGCGCCAGTGTGCTGCGGCCCAACAGCAGCCAGGTCACCTGGGGCAAGGACGGGAGCTACGTCAAGCGCTGCGACGGCAGCTGCCGTGGCCCCGGCGGCAACATGCACTCCAAGTTCTATGTGTTCTCCCACACCGGGACTGCCAAGAACGTCGTCATGGTGAGCTCCTCCAACCTCAACCGAGGCGGCGCTCAGCTGGGCTGGAACGACCTCTACATCATGAAGGGCCGACCGAAGAGCGTCGCGGCCTACAAGACCATCCATCTCAACATGACCGACGACATCAAGGCGCCGGTCGACAAGGTCCAGGTCACCGACGGTCCGTTCGTGAGCCGGTTCTTCCCGATGCGCAAGGCCACCAAGAAGAACGACCCGACGCTGCAGGACCTCAACAAGATCAAGTGCACCAGCGCCATCGGGCGCACCCAGATCAACGTCTCGATGTTCTACTGGAAGGGTCCCCGCGGCGACTACATCGCCGACAAGCTGCTCGCCCTCGCCCACAACGGGTGCAGCGTCAACATCGTCTATGGCGCGCCGTCGCGGGTCATCGCCGCACGGCTGCGGGCCGCGGCCGGCAACCACGCCATCAGCCTCTATGACAGCCGGTGGGACTTCAACGACGACGGCACCCAGGACGTGCGCACTCACTCGAAGTTCATCCTGGTCAAGGGCACGGTCGGCAAGGACCGCTCCGCCTGGCAGGTGTGGACCGGCACCCAGAACTGGGTCTCGGGGTCGCTGAGCCTGGGTGACGAGAACAGCCTCAACATCAACATGCGCTCGGCCTATGCCAAGTANCTCGGCAACTGGGNCAAGATCCGCAACCACTCCCGTCGGCTGCCCTACAGCCTCTACCCGCCGCCGCCCGACCCGACCCCGTGACCCACCNGCACCCCCCGGCTCCACACCGCGTCGCGCTGCACGTCGGAGCGCCCAAGAGTGGGACGACGTTCCTGCAGCGGGCGCTCTGGAAGAACCGCGACGAGCTGCGNGCGGTCGGTGTGACCTGTCCGGGGGAGCGGGCGCGGGACATGTTCGTGGCCGCCATCGAGATCCGGGAGGCGGCGAAGAGCTGGGGCTACGACCAGGAGGCCATCACCGGCACCTGGGACCAGCTGTGCCGTGATGCCCGGGCCTTCCCGGGCGTCACGGTGATGAGTCACGAGCTGCTGAGCGCGGGGACGCCCGACCAGATCGCCAGGGCCATGGTGGGACTCGAGGGCCTGGAGACCCACCTGGTCCTCACCGTGCGCGACCTGGCCCGCCAGATCACCTCGGAGTGGCAGGAGCGGGTCAAGAACGGCTCGACGATCTCCTTCCGCAAGTTCCAGCGCGGCGTCGTCCGGCAGATCGAGTCCGGTGAGCTGTCCTCGCTGTTCTGGCGCTACCAGCACATCACCGGCATCGCCGACCGGTGGGCGGCCGACCTGCCGAGCGACCGGGTCCACATCGTCGTCGCGCCGCAGAGCGGGGGAGCGCCCGATCTGTTGTGGCANCGCTTCGGTCAGGCCGTGGGCTTCGACGCCACCACCCTGGATCCGTCCACCGGTGTCACCAACCAGACCCTCGGCCCGGCGCAGGTCGCCCTCCTGAGGCGGGTCAACCTGGNTCTCGACCGACGCATCCGCCAGCCNCGCTACGGCCGTGTGGTCAAGTCCTACTTCGCCCAGCAGGTGCTGGCCGGGCAGCAGGCGCCCAAGCCGGCTACNCCGCCCGCCCTCGTGGAAGCACTGAGCGGTGTCGCCGAGGCCGTCAACAAGGACGTCGTCGCGCGCGGCTACCAGGTCTACGGCGACCTCTCCGAGCTGGTTCCGACTCCCGCAGAGCCCGGGGCCATCCCCCCCGATCGGGTCGCCAAGGGCGACGAGCTCGACGCCGCGGCGCACGCCATCGCGGACCTCCTCATCGACCGCGCCGAGCGGCGCACCAAGGAGCCGGCCGGAGAGAGTGTCGACGACGCCGCACCGCTCGGCAGGCGCATGCTCGGCCGCCTGCGCCGTTCACTAGGGTGACGCCATGAGCAGCGGAGCGGGCCNGCCCCGTGTGTTCGTGCATGTCGGGAGCCCGAAGACCGGGACGACCTTCCTGCAGAACGTGCTCTGGACCCAGCGTGACCGCGCCCGCGAGCAGGGACTGCTGCTGCCCCTGGAGCGGTTCGACGACCACTACCTCGCGACACTCGACCTGCGGGGGTTGTCCGGGCGACCGGTCCACCCGATCCGGGCGGCGGGCATGTGGCCGCGGATGGTCGCCGAGGCGGTCGCCCACCGGGGCACGTCCTTGATCTCCCACGAGCTGTTCGCCGCGGCGACCGCCGAGCAGGCCGCCCGTGGCATCAGCGATCTCCAGGACGGCGGCGCCGAGGTGCACGTCGTCCTGACGGCCCGCGACCTGGTGCGCCAGCTCACCGCCGAGTGGCAAGAGCACGTCAAGCACCGCTCCACCAAGACCCTCGAGCAGTTCGTGGCCGACGTCCGTGGTGATGCACAGCGGACCAGCTGGTTCTGGCAGGTACAGGACTTCGCCGGCGTCCTCGAGCGCTGGGGCTCCACCCTGCCGCGCGACCATGTGCACGTGATCACGGTGCCGCCGGCGGGCACGCCCGCCGACGTGCTCTGGCGTCGCTTCGCCGTCCTGCTGGGCCTCGACCCGGCGGCGTTCGACATCGACCTGCCCCGCTCCAACACCTCCCTGGGCCTCGAGCAGGCCGAGCTGCTGCGCCAGGTCAACGACGCGCTCGGTGACCGCCTGCCCATCCCGGGCCCCTATCCGCTGGTGGTCAAGAACGTCCTCGCCCACCGGATCCTGGAGACCTACCCGGGCACCCGGCTGGCGCTCGCCCCCGGGGATGCCGCCTTCGCGGCGGCCGAGTCGGCGGCCATCGCCGACCGGCTCACCGGCCTTGAGGTCGACGTGATCGGCGACCTGGCGGAGCTGAGCCCGGCAGAGCCCGTGCCNACCGAGGGCGANTCGGGCTATGCCACCCCGGCGGCCGAGGAGCTGCTGCCGCAGAGCGTGGCCGCCATCGCGGACCTCCTCGTCGTCATCAACAGCCGCCGGAAGGCCTCGGATCTGGTCGCCCAGGCGCAGGCCCACCCGGTCCGCTTCGCCCTGGTCCAGTCCGCGCGGTCGCACCGCTCGCTGCAGCGGCTGCTCGGGCTNTACCGCCGNCTGCGCGCCCGCGGCTGAGTCACCGGTNCGGGGCGGCTGTGGCCGCTGGTCGGCGTGCTCACTTGTGTGAAGTGTGTGACAGCAGAGCACCAGTGAGGCTAGAGTCGCCGAGGTGAAACGGGCATTGTCACGCAAGTTCTCCCGTTTTGCCGCGACGACACGCCGAGGTTCGGAAAGGTTGACCCCATGACTCCCACTGCTCGTCGCCCGGCTCGGGGGCTCGTGCTGTCCGCGGTCATCGGTGCCTTCGCCCTCGCGTCCGGGCTCGTTCCCGGTGCGACGTCGTACGCCGCGACACGGACCGCCGACCCGGCCACCGAGACCCTCCGCATCGCCTCCTACAACGCCGGCTCGATGGTCAAGGTCAAGGGCAGTGTGTCCGACGTGCAGGGCCTCATCGACGACGGCGTCGACGTCATCGCCCTCCAGGAGTTCTCCAGCGGTGAGAAGCGCGCCGCGATCCGGGCCGACTTCCTCGACTGCGAGACCTGCCTCTATGACGGCTACATGCCGGCCGAGGCCGTTCCCGGGGGACAGCCGATCCTCTTCCGCTCCGACAAGTTCACCCTGGTCGACGCCGGGATGGTCCAGGTCAGCAAGGACACCTACGTCGGCCCGCGCGGTGCCGGCCCGTCGACGCTGCNCGCCAAGTGGATCACCTGGGTCCGCCTCAAGACGGTCGGCACGAACCGCCAGGTCTACGTGCTCAACAACCACGCCGTGCCGACGGTCCAGCGGGGGGACGGCAGCCCCAACACCCGTCTCAAGAAGCGGGTCGCGCTCTATCGCCAGCACATGGACGGCCTTCGGGCGCTGATCTCCCAGATCCAGAGCACNACGGGCGGGGCGATCTATGTGGTCGGCGACCTCAACGTGAACTACCGGACCGACAGCGTCGTNGCGCCGGACGTCTTCCCCTACTACAACCTCAACGCGGCGGGCCTGACGTCGACCTACGCGACGCTGGGGATGCCGGAGCACGGCACCCATGTGCTGCCCAACGGGTTCGACAAGCGCCTCATCGACTACGGCTACTACCAGCCGCGCCGCTGGGTGACTCCCTCGGCGCAGAACATCCTGGTGGGCTTCCGCTCCGACCACCGGCCGCTGGTGATGGACTACCAGCTCTACAACCGGGCCTGTTTCTCCCACCACGTGAACATCTGCCTGCCGACCGACTCCTGATCAGTCACCGTCGCGGCGCGTGCGACGCAGCGCGCGCCGGGCGAGGCCGGTCGGCGTACGGTTCTCGACCTGGCGCAGCAGGGCGTCCCGCTCCTCGGTGAGCTCCTTGACGTCGCGGATCATCTGCTCGATCGCGCCGGCGGCGACGTCGACGATCTCCGCGTCCGACACGTCGTCGGGGTAGGCGCCGCCCTCACGCACCGTCGGCGAGACCAGGTCGTCGAGATCGCCGACCACGGGGTAGCCGGCCGCGCGGATCGTCGCCGCTGCCTGGGCGCTGCGCTCGCCGAGGCGGGCCGCGTGCTCGGGTCGAGGCGTGAAGCGCTCGCCGCGCTGCGGCACCAGCACCTCGTGGCCGAAGTACTGCCGCACCCACCGGTGCCGCACGTTGCCCGACGTCAGCGGCCCGGACAGCTTGGGCTTCACCCGCAGCAGCAGGGCTGCCTGGGCTGCACCGATCGACTCGTTGGCATAGCTCACGTCGAGGTCGAAGTCACGGTCGTCGATCCCGACGGCCTCGCGCCAGCGCTCCCAGAGGAGGCCGCGGGGGGCGCCGGGCGGTGGCACGGTGACCACGGTGAGGCGCTCCGGCGGCACAGCCTGTGACCAGCGGTCCAGGACCGCCGGGATGTCCTGGCTCGCCCAGCCCCAGGCCCCCTTGAGCCGGTCCGCGAACGCCTCCTCCATGAAGGCGTCGAACCCGAGCTCGGAGTTCATCTTCAGGGCCTCCTGCCACACGGCAGGGAACTGGAGGACATAGGACCGGACGGTCACGACGACCTGCACCTCGGCCGGCGCCAGGGCCGCGACGGCGGCCTGGGCCTGGGCGGGGGTCGCCATGCTGAAGAACTCGTGGGAGACCAGCCCGTTGCCCTCCCACGCGGCGAGGTCCCGCACGAGTCGAGCCCACGTCCCCGCATGCTTGCCGAGGGCCTTGGCCGATGCCTCGCGGACCTCTTGGGAGGCGCGGTAGTGCTCCATCCGGTTGCGTCCGGGATAGAGGAACCCCTGGCGCGACAGCCCGGGACGGTTCTCCCACATGGTCGTCTGGAGGAAGGTCGTCCCGGTCTTGGGGAGGCCGATGTGCAGATAGACCCGACGCGCCATCCTCGGTCAGCTCCTCGTGGGGTGAGGCCGGGTCACAGCGCCGACGCGTGGCTGTCGAGGTAGGCGCGCACCTTGGCCTCGTCACGCTGCGCGAGAGGGACCAGGAGCTCCTCGACGATGTCGAGCAGCTCGGCCACGCGGACGTTGAGCCGGCGAGACTCCTGCAGCTCGTTCTCCAGCTCGGCGATGCGGAGGCGGAGCTCCTCCACCTGGACGCGCGTCGAGCCGGGCCGGACCTTCTGAGCCAGGCGGAACAGGTCGCGATCGCCCAGCTTCCGGTCGTTCATGTGGGCACAACCCCCAGGTCGTCTCGCGTTCGATGAGTCGGCGCCAGGCTACTACGCCGCGCCGCGCCGACCGGTCCACGTCGCGACGATGCGACACACGTGGGGGTCCTCGTCGTGGAACGGCGCCAGCCCGGTGCCGTCGGACACGTGCAGGATGCGCCCGCCACGCGCCTCGATGGCGGCGACGACCTCATCGGGGTCGAGGAAGTGGCGCTGCGGCTGGGGGTAGTGATGGGGCAGACCGGCGTCCTCGAGAGTCCGGAACTCCAACAGCAGCCGGCCACCCTTGCGCAGCGCCATCGACGCCAGGCGGAGAACGTTGTCACGGCCCTTCCCCTCGAGTGAGTGCAGCAGGAACCGGCCGTAGAGGTCGACGGGGGTGTCCCGCTCGGCCAGCCGCATCCCCAGGGCCAGCGCCTCGCGGGTGTCGTTGAGGTTGACCGACTCGAACGAGATCGGCAGCGCCTGGACCTTGGGGCGTCCGGCGGACCGCGTCACGACGCCCATGCTGTAGTCGACGGCGACGACCGGTCGACCGCGGCGGGCGAAGAAGATGGCGTCGCGCGAGTTGCCCGTGCCGAGGTCGACCAGGAGATGGTCGGCCGGGAACCTGCGGTCCACCCAGGCGGCGAACTTGGTCTGCTTGCGGGGCAGGTCCCGGTGGGAGCCGTAGAAGACGTCCCACTGCTTGCGGCCGGCGCGCAGCCCGCCGAACCACCCGGCGGTCCGACGCGCGAGCCAGCGCGGGGTCTCGTACCTGAACGACGGGTCGGGGACCCGCCAGCCGGGACCATAGGTCTCGGCGAGCAGCCGCTCGTAGTCCGCGGGGGCCGGCAGCCGGCGACCGAGCAGCTCGACGGTGGTCAGCGGGAGGATCGTCTCGCGCGGAAGCCGGAAGCCGGTGTCCTGGGGCATGTAGTAGATGCCCTCGACCCAGTGGGAGGTGAAGACGTCGATGAAGCGCATGGTGTCGTCGCGAAGCCGGATCCGGACATTGAGCCGCGTGCCCGAGCCGCGCCGCACCGTCCAGCCCTGCTCGGCGAGGGTGCGCTCGATCCGGTAGGACTCGCGGATCACGTCGGCGGGGTGGTCACAGTCACTGACGTAGCCGAGGTCCACGTCGTTGTCGTGGCCGATCAGCTTGCCGTTGCGGACCGCGCCGAGGAGCGTGCCATAGGCCAAGAAGGCCGGGACGCCGCANTCGTCATGGAGGACCTGGAGCAGGCGCTCCACGTTGTCCATCAGCTCGTCGAGGGTGTCGCTGGCCTCGGAGGACAAGGGCCGGGTGAGCTTGCCGTACTTGTCGAGGATCAGCGCGTGCCCGTCCTTGTCGGTCACGCTCACGACCTGGTCCGGCGCGCCACCGAACACATGGGTGGCCGTGTCGACGACGGTCCCCGAGGCGTGGTCGCGCACGGTGACCTCGGCCCGGCCGACCAGGTAGCGGCGCAGGTTCTTGGGCCACCGGGCGACGAGCTGTCCGCGGCTGCGGACCGTGTCGCGCGAGGGCTGGAGCGACCACACGTGCTGGCCGTTCAACAAGACGTCGTAGGTCTGGTCCGCGGAGAGATCGNGAGGCAGTGCGATCTCGCTGTCGCTGAGCTGGAGGGGCATCGCGGGAAGCCTATACCGCGGGCCTGCCACCGCTGGGAAGCACGAGCGAGGGTAGCCTGCGGGGCGACACCCCAGAAGGAAGGGAGCCTCCGCTCACCATGATCGGCATGGTCCTGGCCGCCGGCGCCGGGCGGCGCCTGCGCCCCTACACCGACACCCTTCCCAAGGCACTGGTCCCCGTGGACGGGGACGTCACCATCCTCGACATCGCGCTGCGCAACCTCGCCGAGGTGGAGCTGCGCGANGTCGTGATCGTCGTGGGCTATGCCGCCGAGGAGGTGCAGAGCCGGGTGCCNGGGTTCGAGCGCAGCTATGGGGTCGACATCACCCTGGTCCACAACGACAAGGCCGAGATCTGGAACAACGCCTACTCGTTCTGGCTCGCGTGCGAGCACATGACCGACGGCGTGCTCATGGTCAACGGCGACACCGTGCACCCGGTCGAGATCGAGAAGACGCTCCTGGGGGCGCGGGGGCCCGAGATCCTGCTGGCCATCGACGCCGAGAAGAAGCTGGCCGACGAGGAGATGAAGATCCAGGTCGGCCCGGACCGCGAGCTCGTGCGCATCACCAAGCTNATGGACCCTGAGACGGCCTTCGGCGAGTACATCGGCGCCACCCTGCTGGAGGGCTCGGTCATCCCGCGGCTCGCCGACGCGCTGCAGGCGACCTTCGAGCGCGACCCGAACCTCTACTACGAGGACGGCTACCAGGAGCTGGTCGACCGGGGCGGTCGCATCGACATCGCCCCGATCCCGTCGGGCACCCGGTGGGTCGAGGTCGACGACCACGTCGACCTGGCCAAGGCCCGGGACATCGCATGCCTGTACTAGCGCGGATGCTCGCGAGCCCGTTGTTCCTCGACATCCGTTCGGGGGCGGTGGACAACCTCGCGGAGCTGCTGCACGAGCGCACCATCTCCAGCCTCGGCCGCGTGCTCGTGGCCGTCGGTCCGTCGCAGGGTGAGGAGATCTGGTCGCGGATCTCCGACTCGATGCCCGAGGCATCGGTCTTCGCCGTCCCCGACGCCAGCCTGGCGTCGGCCGGGGACCTCCAGCAGGTGCTGGGGGAGCGCGGCTACGACGCCGTGGTCGCGATCGGCGGCGGCAAGACCCTCGACGTCGCCAAGTACGCCGCCACACGTGCGGGTCTGCCGATGGTGGCCGTGGCGACCAACCTCGCCCACGACGGCATCTGCTCGCCGGTGGCGTCGCTGGAGCACCCGCACGGCAAGGGCTCCTACGGCGTGGCCCTGCCGCTCGCCGTCGTCGTGGACCTCGACTACGTCCGCGCCGCCCCGCGTCACCTCGTGACGGCGGGAGTGGGCGACGTCCTCAGCAACCTGTCGGCGATCGAGGACTGGATGCTCGCTCACCGCGAGCGCGGCGAGGCCGTGGACGGCCTGGCCGTCGCGTTCGCCCGGACGGCGGCGGACGCCGTCATCCACCGCAGTGAGACCGTCGACGACGAGAGCTTCCTGATCGCGCTCGCGGAGGCCCTGGTCCTCTCGGGGATGGCGATGTCGGTGGCGGGCACGTCGCGACCGTGCAGCGGGGCGTGCCACGAGGTCGTGCACTCCGTCGACCAGATGTTNCCCGGCACCTCCAACCACGGCGAGCTCGCCGGCATCGGAGCCCTGCTGGCCACCCTGCTCCGACGGGATGACGCGACCTTCGACCAGATGGCCGCCTGCCTGGCCCGGCACGAGCTGGGCCGCAACCCCCTCGACATCGGGCTGACCCACGAGCAGTTCACCGCGGCCGTCCTGGCCGCCCCGGCCACGCGCCCGGACCGGTTCACGATCCTCGAGCACCTCGAGCTCGACGAGCGCGCCGCTCGTGCCGCCGTGGACGAGCTGGTGGACCGCACCCGGCGCTGACCCTGGCGCGGCCGGTCACCAGAGCACGTCGAAGCCGTACTCCCGCTGGATCTCGAGACAGGTCCGGGCCAGGGCCGTCACCTCGGCGACCGCAGCGGCGGCGGGGTCCTCGGCGTCGGCCCAGCGTTCGACCGTCGTGGGCACTCCCTCGGCCGGTGGAGGCGCCGGCAGCTCGGCCTCGCGGCACAGGATGCCCCAGAGCCGCAGGAGGCCGTCGCGCGCCGTCGTGGCCGCCTCGACGATCTGGTCGTCGGTGGGCGCCGGCAGCTCCGCCGGCACCTCGTCGCCGGGCCGGTCGACGGGCAGCTCGTCGAGCGAGCCCACGAGCTTGACGCCGTGGGTCGTGATGGCGTCGCGGACCTGCTGGTTCCAGCGGGCGCCGAGGTTGAGACCGCGACGGTTGAGCCGCACCGGCTGCTCCAACGGGGCACGTTCGGCCAGGATGCGTCGGGCGAGCACCGCCTTGACCACCCGGTTGTAGTCGATGCGGTGGACCTCGCCGAGCTCGATGTTGACCCGACGCAGCAGCTCGCTGCTCGCGTGGCCCAGCGACGGGTTGCTCTCCGGCGGCGGCTTGGTCGCCACGGACGGGTCGACGCCGACGACCTGGGCGAACCGGCGCCAGAGCAGCATCGGGTCGGCGCCCTTGGGTGGAACNGTGATGACGTGGACGTTCTTNGGNCCCACGAGCGGGGTCCACACGTCGAGCATCCGGGCGATNCCCTGGGTGCGGAGGAAGAACTTCGCCGCGCCCCACTCGGGCTCCTGGCCGTCCAACAGCGCCCGGACGCTGCGCACGAGGCGTTGGTAGGTGATCTGGCGGCCGTTGCGGCAGCCGGTCTGCCACTGAGCGGGGATCGCCGACTTCGCGTCCCGGACGGTCAGCACGATGTGCACGTCCAGCCCGTCGAGCGACTCGACCACGCGGCGGGCCTGGTCCTCGTCGGCATAGCTGAGGAACTCCATCGACAGGATCGAGGCCGGCCCCTCGTGGTGCCGGATCGCGTCGAGCATCTTGTCCCACTGTCCGTCGACGAGGGCGCGCAGCCGCGGGTCGTCGGAGTCGAACAGGATGTCGCGGACCGCGAGGCTCTGCTCGGCCCACTTGTCGCCGGGGAAGAGGTAGCCGGCGTGGGCCAGGGCCTCCTGGTTGGCGCTCATCAGACCCTGGAGGAACGTCGTCCCGGTCTTCATCGCGCCGATGTGCAGATAGATCCGTGGAGTCTTCGGCCGACCCGTGATCCGGTCCAACCAGGGGCGAGGCATGCCGGAACGCTAGCAGGCGGGAAAGCGGTCGGAGAGGCCTGCGCTGGTACCCTCGTGTCGTTTGAGACCCGAGCAGAAGGAAGTCGCGTGACCCAGGCCACAGACGCAGTTCCGGCGAGCGTGGAGGGGGCGGGTTTCCGAGTCGTGCAGCGCACGCTGATCCGCCCGGACGAGGAGCTCGACGTTCGTTCGCTCTACCTCGGCGGCATCTCGGCGATCACCGGTGGAGACGCCTCCACGGGGCGCTCCGGCGCCGAGTTCTCCGGCGACGCCAAGAAGGAGAGCAAGCAGCAGACCTCCCCGACCGACACCCTCGGCGGGCTGAGCGGCTTCGGCCGGGTCACCGAGAACGGCGAGATCGAGGTCGAGCCCGATCGCCGGGTCAGCTTCGCGACCTACTTCAACGCCTTCCCCGCCAGCTACTGGCGCCGCTGGACCAACTTCGAGTCCGTGCGGCTGACCGTCCGCCTGCGCGGTCACGGCAACCTGATCGTCTATCGCTCGACGTCCAAGGGCCACTCGCTGCGGGCCGACGTCATCGCCGTCAACCACGCTGACGCGCGGACCTACACCCTGGACCTGACGCTCAAGCCGTTCATCGACGGCGGGTGGTACTGGTTCGACGTCGAGGCGACCCACGAGGGCTTCGTCCTCGAGGAGGCCACCTGGGGCTTCGAGACCGAGAAGACCCGGTCCGGCACCGTCAGCATCGGCATCACGACGTTCAACCGCCCGGACTTCTGCGTCGACCAGCTGGTCCGCCTGTCCGAGGCCCCCGACGTCCTGGAGATCATCGACGAGGTCATCGTCGTCGACCAGGGCAACCAGAAGGTCTCCGACGAGGCCCGCTTCCCGGCCGTCTCGGCCGCCCTGGGCAGCAAGCTCCGGGTCATCGAGCAGCGCAACCTCGGCGGCTCGGGCGGCTTCTCTCGCGCCATGATGGAGACGGCCCAGAAGGGCAACTCCGACTACGTCCTGCTGCTCGACGACGACGTCGTGAGCGAGCTCGAAGGCATCCACCGCGCCGTCGCGATGGCCGACCTGGCCAAGCAGGTCGTGCTCGTCGGTGGCCAGATGCTCAGCCTCTATGACCGCACGGTCATGCACGCCTACGGCGAGGCCATCCAGAAGTACCGCTGGTTCTGGGGTCCGGCCCCGGCGACGGTCCACGGCCACGACTGGGGTCGCAAGCCGCTGCGCTCGACACCGTGGCTGCACCGCCGCATCGATGTCGACTACAACGGATGGTGGATGTGTCTGATCCCCACCCAGGTGGTCAACGACATCGGGCTCTCGCTGCCNATGTTCATCAAGTGGGACGACGCCGAGTACGGCCTGCGCGCCGGCGAGGCGGGCTACCCGACCGTCACGATGCCCGGCGTCGCGGTCTGGCACGTGCCGTGGACCGAGAAGGACGACACGCTCGACTGGCAGGCCTACTTCCACGAGCGCAACCGGCTCGTCTCGGGTCTGCTGCACTCGCCCTATGAGCGGGGCGGCAAGCTCGTCCGCGAGAGCCTCGAGAACCACGTCAAGCGGCTCATGTCGATGCAGTACTCNACCGGCGAGATCATCATGATGGCGCTCCAGGACGTCCTGGACGGTCCCGACCGCATGCACCGCGACATCGTCCACCGCCTCGGCGAGGTGCGGGCGCTGCGCGCCGACTACGACGACGGTCGTGCCGAGGCGTCCCTCGACCGCTACCCCAAGCCGCGCACCAAGAAGCCGCCGCGTCGGGGCAAGGGAATCCCCGTGCCCACGAGCCTGCCGGGCAAGGTGATGATGGCCGCGACCGGTCTGGCGCGTCAGGTGCTTCCCGTGCGCGAGCTGGCCGAGGTCGCCCCCGAGAGCGTCGTCCCGCACGCCGACCAGCGCTGGTTCCGGCTGGCCCACTTCGACTCGGCGATCGTCTCGTCGGCCGACGGGCTCAACGCCTCCTGGTACCGCCGCGACCGCTCGCGGTTCACCGACCAGCTGTCCCGGTCGACCAAGCTCCACGCCCGCCTCTACTCCGAGTGGCCCGAGCTCGCCCAGCGCTACCGTGACGCCCTGTCCGGGCTGGCCTCACCGGAGTCGTGGCAGCCGACCTTCGAGGGCACGGACGACGCATGACCGCAGCGGCGATCCCGCCGGAGCGCGACCTCAGCCAGATCCCGCTGACGCCACCGACCGCCGGCAACGGGCTGATCGGCGTGTTCCAGCGGCGCTACCTGCTCAAGCTGCTGGTCCAGCGTGAGATCAGTGCGCGCTACCAGGGCTCGTTCCTGGGCCTGCTGTGGTCCTACGTCAACCCGTTGACCCAGTTCCTCATCTACTGGGGCCTGATGAGCGGGCTCCTGCAGCTGCACCAGGACCTCGAGAACTTCGGCATCCACATCTTCGCCGGCATGGTCGTCGTCCACTTCTTCGTCGAGACGTTCTCGGCCGGCACCCGGTCGATCGTGCGCTACCGCACGATCGTGAAGAAGATGGCGATGCCNCGGGAGATGTTCCCGGTCGCCACCATGGTCACCTCGCTCTACCACGTCGGCCCGCAGGTCGTGATCTTGACGATCGCCTCACTGTTCTATGGCTGGCTGCCGGACTTCGGGGGAGTGCTCGCGTTCGTCCTTGCGGTGATGATCATCGCCATCCTCGGCACCGCCTCGGCCCTCATGTTCAGCGCCGCCAACGTGTTCTTCCGCGACTTCGGCAACGTCGTGACGGTGCTCAACCACCTGGTCCGGTTCGGCGTCCCGATGATCTATCCCTACAGCGACGTGGCCGCCCGCTTCGGGAGCTTCGCGCCGTTCTATCTGCTCAACCCGCTGGCGAACGCCGTCCTCCTCATGCAGCGCGCGTTCTGGGTCGGAACCACCAGCGACCCCGCCGAGACGCTGAGGTCCGACATGCCCGGCCACATCGTCCTGATCGGCTGGGCGACCCTGTTCTTCTCGCTGGTCCTGCTCGGCATCTCGCAGCTGATCTTCAGCCGCCTCGAGAACCGCATCCCGGAGCGCCTGTGACCACCTCCATCGTCTGCGACAACGTCACCAAGACGTTCACGCTCCGCTTCCACCGCACCATCAAGCAGATGTCGTCCGCNATGCTCAAGGGTGAGGCGACCAGCCGCGTCCTCACCGCCGTCGACAACGTGTCCTTCAGCGTCGAGCAGGGTGAGTCCATCGGGCTGATGGGCCTCAACGGCTCGGGCAAGAGCACGCTGCTCAAGCTGATCAGCGGCGTCATGCGCCCCGAGGTCGGGACCGTGCTGACCCGGGGCCGGATCGCNGGTCTCATCGCGACCGGCGCCGGGTTCCANCCGACCCTCACCGGCCGNGAGAACCTCTATCTCAACGCCGCCATCCTCGGCATGACCGAGGCCGAGACGCGACGCAAGTTCGACGACATCGTGGAGTTCGCCGAGCTCGGCAACCGGCTCGACACCCAGGTCGGTCACTACTCCTCCGGGCAGACCGCTCGGCTCGGGTTCGCGATCGCCATCCACGTCGACTCNGACATCTTCCTGGTCGATGAAGCACTGGCGGTCGGCGACAAGCCGTTCAAGCGCAAGTGCCTCACCCGGATGGAGGAGGTGCGCCAGAGCGGACGCACGCTCTTCTATGTCAGCCACGCGGCCACCTCGGTGAAGAAGATGTGCGACCGGGTGCTCGTCCTCGAGAACGGCCGGCTCGGCTTCGACGGCGACGTCGACGCGGGCATCCGCTATCTGCACTACGAGTCCGACGACGTCGACACCGACGGCGAGAACGACGTCGAGGAGGACTTCGACGAGGACACCGGCGACGACATCTGAGACGTCNCACCGCTCCCACAAACGCCGAGAAATCCGAGACCTCTCGGCGTGTCGACTGGAAATTACAGCATTGTAGTTACTCGGATTCCCTTCCGGNCGACCTGTGACTGGTGTGAAACTTGCTACTCGTGTGACTCCTTCCCCTCACACGTTTGGAGTAGTGCATGCGTCCGGGCCAGTCGCGCTTCGTCGCCGTCTGCCAGCAGCTGCTGGTGCTGGCGGCGGTCCTCGCCGTGCTGACCCCTGCCGCCAACGTGATCAGCCTCGACATCGTCGGCACACCCCCCGCCTCGACGACGACGGCCCGCCCGGCGGCGCGCAACCTCGACGCCGGGACGGACGTCGCGCTGGTCCCCGACCACGTCGTCGACCCGGTGGTGACGGAGTACGCGCTCACGCCGGCCGCCGGCCAACGGCTCGCCGCCGGGCAGCTCAAGACCCAGGTCGTGGGCCGCACCCCCGCGGGGGAGACGCACCTGCTCAGCCTCCCCGTCCCCGTCACCGGCTTCGGCACCGTCGGTGTCAACTGGGCCCGCGGCGCGGACATCCCCGAGCTGGCCGCGAGCTTCCAGATCCGGACCCGCACCGGGGACGTCTGGTCGGACTGGACCAAGCTCCCCTACGAGCCCGACCATGCCCCCGACCCCGACAGCCGTGAGGGTCGGCACGCCCGGCCGGGCACCGAGCCGATGCTGGTCGGCGACGTCGACGAGGTGCAGATCCGCGAGCAGACCTCCCGGCCGCTCCAGGCCGACATGCGCCTGGCCGTCATCGACCCCGGTGCCGAAGGCGGCACCACGGTCCAGCGAGCCGCGATCGACACCGGCGCGCTCGACGCTACGAGCGACGAGGGAACCAGCCTCGACGGGGAAGCGGCCGACGGAGTCAAGCAGTCCAGCGACGGGCTGGCTCTCCAGGCCACGACGTTCACCCCCAAGCCGCAGATCTTCTCGCGCGCCCAGTGGGGCGCCGACGAGTCCATGCGAGACGCCGCCTCCCTCCACTACTACGAGGTGCACGCCGGCTTCGTCCACCACACCGTCAACGCCAACGACTACACGCGCGCCGAGGTCCCGTCCCTGCTGCGCGGCATCTACGCCTACCACGTGCGCACCCGCGGCTGGAGCGACATCGGCTACAACTTCCTGATCGACCGCTTCGGCCGCATCTGGGAGGGCCGGTACGGCGGCGTCGACCGCCCCGTCGTCGGCGCCCACACCCTCAACTACAACGACTACTCCTTCGCCGCCTCCGCCATCGGCAACTACGAGCTCGTCCAGCCCAGCAAGAAGCTGCTGGCGGCGTACGGCCGTCTCTACGCCTGGAAGCTCTCGCTGCACGGCGTCGACGCCGCCTCCACCCGCCAGCAGGTCGGGCCCACCGTCTTCCAGGCGATCAACGGCCACCGAGATGCGGCCGCGACGGCCTGCCCGGGCAAGTACCTCTATGCCAAGCTCCCGCAGATCCGGCAGCTGGCCGCGGCGGACCAGCAGGACTGGTCCGGACGCCAGCGCCAGACCGACGTCGCCTCGACCCCGCGCCCGGACCTGATCGTGCGCCGCGCCTCCGACGACCGGATCCTGGTCGTGCCGACGGGCGGCCTGCTGCACTTCGGCCTCCAGCGCGGCTCGGCCGGATGGGCCAGCGACGACACGGTGGTGGCGACCCCGGACGTCACCGGCGACGGGGTCGGTGACCTCGCCGTGCGGACGGGGGACGGCGAGCTCACCGTCCGGCCCGGCGACGGACACGGCGGCTTCGGTGCCGGCATCAGGCCCACGCGACTGTTCGCCGGTCGCGACCAGATCGCCGCCGTCGGCGACCTGGACGGCGACGGTCGCAACGACCTCACCGCCCGCAACCCGTCGACCGGGCGCCTCGAGGTCTTCCTCGGCAACGGCAAGGGCGGCTTCACCAGGGTCCGGCTGGCGCCGACCTGGGGCGGCTACCGCGCGATCACCGGCGCCGGCGACCTCGACAGCGACGGTCACGCCGACGTNGTCGCNCTGACCTCGGCCGGGAAGCTCCTGCTCTTCCCCGGNACGGGGGACGGCCGCTTCGACGACGCCGTCACGCTCGCNGGCGACTTCTCGGCNTACGACCGTGTCTCCGGCCTCGGCGACGTCGACCACGACGGTCGCGCCGATCTGGTGGCCACCCTCGCCGCGTCNGGCCGCGGTGTGGTCCTGCCCGCTCGGNGAACCGGATACGGGCACGCCATCGGCACCTTCAACCGCTTCCGCAACCTCGCCGGCTTCTCCGGCACGGACCTGACCGGCAGCGGCGTCTCCGACGTCGTCGGGATCCGGGGCGGGCACCTCGTGCTGCTCACCAACAACGGCGCGTTCAACGTCGGGCGGCCCATCGACAGCGGGCTGTCGCTGCCCGACGTCAACCTGCTCCTCAACGTGGGCGACTGGGACCGCGACGGGTTCGGCGACCTGGTGGTCCGCAACCGGCTGACCGGGGTGCTGTGGCTGCGCCGCGGCGACGGCGCCGGCCACTTCGGCAAGCGGATCAAGCTCGCCACGGGCTTCGGCAGCGTGCAGCTGCTCGCCGCCGTCGGCGACACCACNGGCGACGGCTACCCCGACCTGATGGGACAGCCCAAGGGCGGGGGCATGCGGATCTATCCCGGTGCCGGGGTGGACGGGCTTCGGCCCAGCTATGTCGCGTACGGCCCCATCAAGGCGGGCCGCCAGCTCGGCATCGGCCGCTGGGACGGCGACGGCGCTCCGGACAGCCTGTTCCGGGTCGGGCCGTCCATGAAGCTCTATCCCGGCAACGGCCCTGGTGGGCTCGTCAACGCCGCGCGGACGCTGAGCGTCGACCTGTCGCCGTACGACTGGACGATCGGCGACGGGCTCATCAACGCCGACACCCGCCCGGACGTCATCGTCCGCGAGAGGTCCACGGGCTATCTGTGGCTGCTGCGAGGCACCTCGACCGGCTTCGCCGACCGGCGCTACCTCGGCGAGGGATTCGCGGGCTACGACCTGGTCGGCTGACCCGCGTCGGGCAGCGCCTGCGTGGTCCGCTCGGCCGCGGCGATCGCGGCCAGGCGGTCGTCGGACGCATGGACGACGACCACCAGCGACCCGCCGGTGCACAGGACATCGGTGAAGGTGGCCAGTCCGTCCGCCGACGCCGCGTTGGCCGTCGAGAGCAGCCTCGCTCCGGCGGTGACCAGGGTGCCTCGACCGGCAACCGCCCACAGGTCGGCGTGGGAGACCCCGCCCACCGCCGGGTCGTCGTCCGACGGCGGGTCCCAGGGGATGAACGAGTCGGGCTGGCCCCACACCTCCACGCCGAGGTCGTGCACCCCAGCGGGCAGGGGCTCGCGGAACCGGACGCCCAGCGGCAGCAGCGCGGTCGCGACCACGGGAAGGTCGGCGGCGCGGTCGGCCCAGGTGGCCAGGCCCTCCGGGCCGCAGACCACGGCCTGGGGGTCGCCGTCCCACACCACCTCCAGCCCGGCCGTCCAGGCAGCGCCGAGCACGACCGGGCCGAGCCAGTGCGCGGGTAGGTCGACGAGGAGGCGGTCGCCGCGCTCGAGCCCGAGCTCGTCGACGAACAGGGACGCCGCCTTGGCCACCCAGTTGGCATAGGTCGTCACCGAGAGCTCGGTGCGCTCGCCGGTCGCGTCGTCATAGAACGTGACCAGCGGATCGCCGGGGCGGTGCCGCTGGCGCGTCGCCAGCACGTCACGGAACGTCGTCACGGCGCCAGCGTAGGCTGCGCGTCCATGGGCGTGATCGAGCACTTCTGGGCCGTCGTCCCGGCCGGAGGCGCCGGCACGCGGCTGTGGCCGCTGTCGCGCCGCGCGCATCCCAAGTTCCTCCACGACCTCACCGGTGGTGGCCGCTCGCTCCTCCAGGCCACGGTCGACCGGCTGGTGCCACTGGCGCAGGACCGGGTGCTCGTCGTGACCGGTCGCCTTCATCGCGACGCCGTGGTCGCGCAGCTGCCCGAGCTGCCGCCCGACGCCGTCCTGGCCGAGCCGGCGCCCCGTGACTCGATGGCGGCCATCGGGCTCGCGGCCGCGCTGCTGGAGGTGCGTGACCCCGAGGCCGTGATGGGGTCGTTCGCCGCCGACCACGTCATCGCCGACTCAGCGGCCTTCGCCGACTGCGTCGCGCGAGCGGTGGCTGCTGCCCGCGAGGACTGGCTGGTCACCATCGGGATCGACCCGACGTATCCGGCCACCGGTTTCGGCTACATCCAGCTGGGCACCGAGCTCGAGGGGCACCGGGGGGTGCACCGCGTCGCACGATTCGTCGAGAAGCCGACGGTCGAGGTGGCGACGGCCTACCTGGCCGCCGGTGACCAGCGATGGAACGCCGGCATGTTCGTCGTACGCCCCGGAGTGCTGCTGGACCTGCTGGCCCGCAACCATCCCGACTTCGCCGCGGCCCTGCGCGCCATCGCCGCCGACCCCGTCTCGCTGGACGCGGGCTCGCTGGACGCGGGCTCGCTGGACGCCGTCTGGCCGAGCCTGCCGCGGATGGCCATCGACCACGCCGTGGCGGAGCCCGCGGCCGATCTCGGCCGGGTCGCCGTCGTCCCCGGATCCTTCGGGTGGGACGACATCGGGGACTTCGCCAACCTGCGCACGTTGCTGCCGGCGGGGGAGGACGGCGTCGCCGTGCTCGGTGACCCGCAGCGGGTCCGGGCGATCGATGCCTCCGGCCTGGTCGTCACCCACCCTGACCGCGTGGTCGCGGTGATCGGGCTGGACGACGTGGTGGTCGTGGACACCGGCGACGCGCTGCTCGTCACGACCACCGACCGGGCCCAGGACGTCAAGGCCCTGGTGGAGTCGCTCCACGAGACGGGGCACCGGGACCTGGCCTGAGCAGCGAACCATCGGGGGTCGTCTCCACGACCCAGCCGTGGGCGAGCCCGAGCGCCGCGACGACCTCCGGTGAGCCCGCGACCAGGAAGCCCTCAGGGATCTCGACGGCCACGCCGTCACCGAGCACCTCGATGAGGGCGTGGCCCAGGTCGGCGGCGCTGGCCGGCGCACCGAACGCCTCACGGTCGAGGGCGTCGCCCGCGAGCGCTCGGACGACGGCCTCGCGGGCGCCGAACCCGAACAGGTCTCCGGCCGGTGGCCGGACCAGCGCCGCCGCCCCGGGCCCGTCCTCGCCGACCGGCAGCACGAGGTCGGCACGCCCGCGCACCAGCGCGAACGGCCGCGCGGCCAGCTTGCCCTGGGCCAGCTCCGCCGCGCCGGCGAGCTCGTCGGCGACCGCGGGTGCGGTGACGACGAGCGGGTTGCCGTAGGGGTCGGTGCGGCCGACGTAGGACTCCAGGACGGTCA
>JGI24770J26754_10000964_pt1 | contig 20893 bp, 16 predicted proteins | sample LakOneMetagenome_FD_26754 | JGI IMG/M metagenome (IMG submission 26754) | reverse complement strand
AACGTCCGGGTCAGTCGCGCTATCCGCCTGTTTTTGAAAGGCTGCGACATCCTCTTCGTGGTCCTTGACCATATCGTTAACATAGTTCTTATCAAAATCTGAGGTCGCTTTCGTCAGGTCGTCAACTGTTGATTGGTGTGAACCAATGTCGGAGGGAAGCGAGATGTTTTTCTTTTTGGCAAGTGCCGTCAGCTCGGTATTTGCTTTCGTATGGTCGGCCACCATCAATTTACCGAAAGCTTTGACCTCAGCATTCTGTGATTTGGTCGCAGCTAGGTTGCCCAATTTTACTTCGGCCATTCCGCCCTGAGCGGCCGCCTTTAAGAAATCTTCTGCACTCGGCGTGGTGACCGATGGTATCTGTGTGTTCGCGACGGTATTCGCGACGGTATTTACAGCGTTGCCGGCATAGTTGCCGGCGGTATTGATAGCGTTTCCGGCCTGGTTAGCCAGACGGTTGGTGTTTACATTTACGTTGACATCGCTGCAGGCCGCTAAAAATAAGGCGAACGCGAGGCTCAATGAAGCTAAAATAACGATATGTTTCATGATCTACTCCTTCGTTGAATAAAATTCCGGTCTTGGAAAATTTTAGTTAACACGGAGCGACCATACTGTTAGGTGGTGAACATAACGGAATTTCTTTGAGGCGTATTTCTTACGCCCGATTATTTCAACCATGACGCGACTGCTTTGAGGCCGTCGTACGGTTTTTTTACGATGGATCCGACTTTCGAGAGGAACGAGCGCTTTCCGGTGCGTGTCGTAGACCTGGTTTTAGCGGAAAGGCCCGTGTCGATGTCGGCGGACTGGGCGATAAAACTCAAATCTGCCGGAAACTCAGTTTTTTTAACCTTGTAATCGGCCGTCTGGACGATCGGAATCGTCCGTGCCGGTGTAATATTTACGGCCTTTACAGGTCGCGGATCAAGGTCGGCCCTGGTCTTGCGTTCGACCGCTAGGGCTGGCTGATGAGGCAGATTTTTAGCCGGAGCAGTGGTTACGGTAGCCGCGGGTTCGTCAGAAACAGTTGTGGTCGGCGAGTTGCGGGAGATGATTATTTCGTCATCCCGGACGGGTTCCAACGGGGGTTGAATTAACACGGGCCTCAATTGCGATTCGCGGATCTTCGCTGATTCCGCAGTATCGGGCGTCGAAAAGTAGGCCACAAATCCGACGTGCAGACACAGGATCGCGATTATTCCGACTACAAATTTTTGCATGACATCCCCCGTTCGTACCTTGATATGTGTTTAAACAAGATAAACACTATTGGGTTAGTATACCGAAAATGCTTAAAAGTTGCAGGCCAAAATAAGAAATTGCTCATGTTTTTGTTTAATACTTGCTCAAATTTCGCGCAAGCGGGGCAATTGGTTACAATTTAGTTCTGTCCAGTTTTCAGGGGAGCCCCGATGTATCGGGGGCTGAGAGTTGTCCGAAAAAGGAAGACATTACCCTAAAAACCTGATGCGGATAATACCGACGAAGGGAGAAAAACGAATGAATAAGAACTCAGAAGTTAGGATCGAGAAGTTAGAAGAGAAGACGAGCGATCAGGTAAAATTGCCGGCCTCGCGGAAAGTTTATGTCGAGACGAATGGATCGACGGTAAATCAAAATAAACACAATTTGAAGGTGCCGTTTCGGGAGATCGCTTTGTCGCCGTCGAAGGATTTTGACGGGAATCTGGAGGCGAATGCTCCCGTGCGTGTGTATGACACGAGCGGCGTTTGGACCGATCCGGGCGCGAAATGCGATGTTCGCGAAGGTTTGCCGGCTTTGCGGCGTGATTGGATCGTCGGACGCGGCGATGTCGAGGAATATGAGGGGCGCGAGATCTTGCCGCAGGACAATGGTTATCTGACCAAGGGAGCTGAAGAGATCGCGAAGGCGAACGAACGTGGGACATTGGAAGAGTTTCCCGGCCTCCGCCGTGCGCCTTTGAGGGCGAAAACCGGAGCGTGCGTGACGCAGATCCATTACGCCCGCAAAGGGATCATCACTCCGGAAATGGAGTACGTGGCGATCCGTGAAAATCTGGGACGGCAGGCGGCCTTTGACCATCTTGCTTTGTCGGAACGGAGCGACCGTTCGTCGCTGAATCATCAGCACAAAGGCGACTCGTTCGGAGCGGCGATACCGGAATTTGTTACGCCCGAATTTGTGCGTGATGAGGTGGCCCGTGGGCGTGCCATCATTCCGAATAACATAAACCATCCGGAGTCGGAGCCGATGGCGATCGGCCGTAATTTCCTCGTCAAGATCAACGCGAATATCGGCAATTCCGCGATTGCGTCCAGCATTGAGGAAGAAGTTGAGAAGATGCGTTGGTCGACGCTGTGGGGTGCAGATACAGTCATGGACCTTTCGACGGGCAAGAACATTCACGCGACCCGTGAATGGATATTGCGCAACTCACCGGTGCCGATAGGGACCGTGCCGATCTATCAGGCACTCGAGAAAGTGAATGGTAAGGCGGAAGATCTTACGTGGGAAATTTACCGTGACACGCTGATCGAACAGGCTGAGCAGGGCGTTGACTATTTCACGATCCACGCGGGCGTTCGTCTGCCTTATATTCCTATGACGGCGAAGAGGACGACGGGAATTGTCAGCCGCGGCGGGTCGATCATGGCCAAGTGGTGCCTCGCTCATCACGAGGAAAGTTTTTTATACACAAGATTTAGGGAGATCTGCGAGATCATGCGGACGTATGATGTCGCGTTCTCACTTGGGGATGGATTGCGTCCCGGATCGATCGCCGACGCGAATGACGAAGCGCAGTTTGCGGAGCTCGATACGTTGGGCGAATTGACCAAGATCGCGTGGGAGATGGATTGCCAGACAATGATCGAAGGGCCCGGCCACGTGCCGATGCATCTCATCAAAGAAAACATGGACAAGCAACTCGATATTTGCGGCGAAGCTCCGTTCTATACACTCGGGCCGCTAACGACCGACATCGCTCCCGGCTATGACCACATCACCTCGGGAATCGGTGCTGCGATGATCGGCTGGTTTGGCTGTGCGATGCTTTGCTATGTCACGCCGAAAGAACATCTCGGTTTGCCAAACAAACAGGACGTGAAAGAAGGCGTGATCACCTACAAGCTCGCCGCCCACGCTGCCGATCTCGCAAAAGGACATCCGGGAGCGCAATATCGCGACAACGCTCTGTCAAAAGCGCGTTTCGAGTTCCGATGGGAAGATCAATTCAACCTCGGTCTCGATCCGGAAAAGGCAAAGGAGTTTCACGACGAGACTTTACCCGCCGAAGGCGCAAAGCTCGCCCATTTTTGCTCAATGTGCGGCCCGCATTTCTGCTCGATGAAGATCACGCAGGACGTCCGCGATTATGCAAATGTGCAGAATATCGAGGCGGAAAAGGCCTTGGCGGTTGGTATGTCGGAAAAGGCAAAAGAATTCGTCGCGACCGGCAGCGAGATCTACCACGGGAATTTGCCGGATGGTGGACACGAACATCATTAAAAGGAACCGGATTCAAATTCGCTATGACCAAGTCGTTTTGCATTGCTGTGGTACTGCTGTTGTTTGTTTCAAGCCAGATTTTTGCTCAAAACAAAGTTGATCTGCATCAAATAATTGAACAGATCGTTTCGGCGAAGAGTGCGGTGGTCGGGGTTTCGATCGTTAGTGAAGACGGCAAGGCGAAGTTTTATTTGAACGGCAAGAAACACTTTCCGATGCAGAGTGTTTTTAAATTTCACATTGGCGTGGTGATGCTGTCGGAGATCGATAAGGGCAGATTTTCACTGGACCAGAAGATCGAGATCAAGCAAAGTGAGCTCTTGCCGGGGCTTTATAGCCCGATCAGAGACAAATATCCTGATGGAGCGACACTGACGATCGCGGAGATCCTGGAATATACGATCTCGAAAAGCGACAACGTGGGCTGCGACGCGCTGTTGAGATTGCTGGGCGGACCCACGGCAGTTGAGAATTATTTTGTAAAACATAAATTCAAAGATGTTTCGATAAGGATCAACGAAGAAGTGATGCAGAACAATTGGGATCTGCAATTTCAGAATTGGACGACGCCAAAAGCGGCATATAAGGTTTTGGACGCCGTTTACTACAACAAGAAAAAACTTCTATCGCAGAAAAGCTATGATTTCCTGTGGAAAGTCATGCGGGAAACCGAAACGGGACCAAACAGGCTGAAAGGGCAATTGCCGACGGGAACGGTCGTTGCTCACAAGACCGGTTGGTCTGGCGTTAACAAAACAACGGGAGTGATCGCCGCCGCAAACGATATTGGGGTTGTAACCTTGCCAAACGGCGAGCATTTCTTCATCAGCGTTTTTGTGACGGAATCGAAAGAAACTCCCGAGTCGAGTGAGAAAATAATCGCCGATATCGCAAAGGCCGCGTGGGATCATTTTACGGCGGCGGCAAAGGGAAAATAGGAAAGTTATGAAATCGATCGTAATGGTTGACCTCAGGGGTCAATATGACAAGATCCAAGATGAGATCGACGCCGCGGTGCTGGCGACGGTGCGTTCGACGCAGTTTATCAACGGGCCGCAGGTGGCGGATTTTCAGCGCAACCTCGAGGCATATTTGGGCGTCCGTCATGTGATCCCGTGTGCGAACGGCACGGACGCTTTGCAGATAGCCATGATGGCTCTCGGCCTGGAGCCGGGCGATGAGGTCATCGTGCCTTCGTTTACCTATATCGCGACGGCAGAGGTGATCGCCCTGTTGAGGCTGACGCCGGTGATGGTCGATGTTGACCCGGCGACATTCAATATTACGGCCGAGGCGATCGAGGCGGCGATAACGCCGAAAACCAAGGCTATCGTGCCGGTGCATCTGTTCGGACAGAGCTGCGATATGGAGCCGATCATGCATCTCGCCGAAAAACACGGCATCGCTGTGATCGAGGACAATGCTCAGGCGATCGGGGCCGATTATATCTACGCCGATGGCCGCCGCGCGAAGACCGGGACGGTCGGACATATCGGCTGCACTTCGTTTTTTCCATCGAAAAATCTCGGCTGCTACGGCGACGGCGGTGCGATCTTTACCAATGACGACGACCTAGCGGAGAAAATGCGTATCGTCGCCAATCACGGGCAGACACGCCGTTATTATCATGACCGGGTGGGCGTAAACTCACGCCTGGATTCGATCCAGGCCGCGATATTAAACGTAAAACTGCCGCACCTCGACGAATATTGCGAAGCGAGACGCGCTGTCGCAGATCGCTATGACGCGGCCTTCGCCGACATCGGCGGTATCACAACACCCGCACGCGAACCGCGTTCGACGCACGTTTTTCATCAATACACGCTCATGATCGCAAATGGTAAACGCGATGAACTAAACGCATTCCTCGCCGAGCGTGACATTCCGTCGATGATCTACTATCCGGTTCCGCTCTACGGCCAGAAAGCATTTAAGGAAACGGTCGATCGCAGTTTTACATTGCCGGTAACGGAACGCCTCTGCGAACGAGTTCTGTCTCTCCCCGTCCACACGGAAATGGACAAAGAGACTCAGGACTATATTATTGGTGGTGTGAGAGAGTTTTTCGCGGAAAAGGCAACCGCGAGTGCAGAGTAGGCATTTGACCGTNACCAGAATTCGTTCGTGTTNGGTCAGTGGCACCCGTTTTTACCCAATCGCCGCGTCGAAATCGACTTTTTTCGAGCGAAAAACATAATATTTCATTAGATTTTGCACTAAAATCATTAGATTTCAGACATTTTTCGCATGAAAAATTAACTTTTTCAACTGATTTTGGAGCGTTTTCTAATGATTTTAGACCAAAATCATTAGATTTAAAACCTTTTTCGACCGATTTTAGAAGTTTTTCAACTGATTTTATAGTCTTTTCAACTCACTTTAGTCCATCGTCGACCGATTATCGTCGCATACGTTATTTTTTCTTTTTACTTGTGGAGAACAACGAACCAGGCAAGACCGCCAAGAATACCGCTCACGCAACAGACCGTCAGTCCACTGACTGGGATATAAAAAATGCGCCGAAAAACTACGCGTCGCTGGTGGTGGCTCAGGGTGGAACAGCTTTATTTTCGTTCGCTTCGGTCTGGATACTGACCAAATTTGTCGGAGCGGAAGGTTACGGCGGTGTTGCAGCTCTTTTACTAGGGGCTCAGCTCGCTCAGATTCCGATAATGTGGACGGGCAATGCTTTATCGCGTTTCGGCGTTCAGGAATTTGTTGAGACTGGCAAAATAACCAATTCCTTTTGGTCGCGAACGATCATCTTAGTGCCAAATTTGGCGCTGATCGTACTGATATCTCCGATTTGGTTCCCGCCGCTCGCCGCCTGGTTAAAAATCCCGCCCGAATTTCTGCCATTACTGCTGTTCAATCTAACGGCCACCGCAATTGCGATGCACGCTCAGGCGGCGTTACAGGGTGCGAAGCTTTTACGCTTGCAGAGCGCTCTCACTTTTACAGAACGCGTACTGATTTTTTTAACTTTGACTGTACTCGCCGTCAGCGGTGCCCTTTCGCTGACCGCTGCGATCCTGGCATACAGTGTGGCTCCGCTTTTGGTGGCGCTGTTTTCGCTTTTTAAGCTGAGTCCGCTGGTTTCGCGGATGGTGTTGAGTTGGGAAACTATCAAGAAAATCGTTATATTTTCCCTGCCAATACCTCTCTTCTCCGTGGTCAGCCATCTCGCCTTTAATCATCTCGACGCCATATTTATACTTCGATATCTTTCGACGGCGGACCTCGGAGTATATTCAGTGGCGTACCAACTGAATTTTTGGGTCGGCCAGCTTTCTTACTTCGCCGGTTTTGTTCTGATGCCGATGCTTGTCACATCGCAAACTAATCGACAGCAATCATTAAAGGATAGCTATTTTCGAGATCTTTTGCCGGCCATGACGTTTTGCTTCGGAATTCTTTCGGTATTTATCGCGTTGGGTGGCTACTTTGTCTTGCCTTACATTTTAAGCCCCGGATTCGCTGCAGTGGGGCCTCTTTTGATAGTATTTGCTGCTGCCTGCGCGGTTTCGGTCCCGATTCAGGCCGGATTCTCACCTCTAGCCTACTCAGAATCGGCGACGTATATTCAACTGGTTGCGGGTGCGGTGGGGGCGATAGCCAATGTCGTACTTAACATTTTATTGATCCCGAGCTTCGGGCTAATAGGTTGTGTATGGGCGACGGTTATTTCGGGAACGCTCAATATGTTGCTGTTTGGGTTCTTGGTAAGACGGCGGTTCCGCGTTCCTTTTTTCTCCGCGGTAGTTGCCCCACTCCCCGTAATGTTGGGAGCAATTGTCTATACCGTCTACGGGGACATCGTGATATTCTCAGGAGTCGTTCTGGCTGGAGCGGTGATTATGCTGTTTTTGATGAGAAATTCATTTCTTAGGGGCGCTAAAAAACTAAAAATTTATAGGTGATTTGTTTCTAACGATTAAGCCGTTAGAATTGATGTTTTTGAAATAATAATACGGGATGTTAAGAGAATCTTGAATGATTCTCCTTTTAAATGAACGAAGAATATCTGAAATTTCTGGAGACTATCCGGGCTTTGGAACTCGAACAGGCACTTGAAATATTCAGGAGTGAGATGCCTAACGCTAAGACCGTATTGGAGGTCGGAGCAGGAACGGGCTGGCAATCACAGAAACTTGCTGATGCCGGGTATTCCGTAGAGGCAATAGATCTTATTGGTAGTGAATATGTGAAACACCGGGTTTGGGACGTTAGAAATTACGACGGGGAAAATATTCCCTTTCCCGATTCCTATTTTGACATTATATTCAGTTCGAATGTTCTCGAACACATTCCTATGGTCGAGGAGTTTCAAAAAGAGATCCAACGCGTTCTAAAGCCCGATGGAAGAGTTCTCCATATATTGCCGAGCGGAACTTGGCGATTTTGGACAACGCTAACGTATTTTCCCTTTGCCGTCGGTTTTGTGTTGAAAAGACTTTTTTCGGGTTCAAAAACTAACCTTCTTGAATCGTCTGAAAACCTTAGTTCACCGGTCGAAACCAGTGAGAATAGTCGCAGAGGATTATCGAAATTGTTATCCCTATTACTTCCTCAGCGTCACGGTGAAAAGGGGAATACAATAACGGAAATTTACTATTTTAGTAAAGCCCGTTGGGCGAGGCTTTTCAAAGATACTGGTTGGAAGATTGAGAAATATTTGACAAATAATCTATTCTATACAGGATACCTGATTTTCGGCCCATCAATTTCGACGGAAAAGCGATCGAAAATAAGCCGCTTCGCGGGAAATTCGTGCCACTTATTTCTTCTAAAAAAATAGTGGTGAGCGATCGATAATTTGAGCAATTGAGTGTTCTGAACATTGGTGCTCTGTTATACCAATTTGCTTTGGCATTACCAGGATGAGTCAATTAAATGAATTTTGAGGAACATGAAATCGAGTGGACAGATGAGAAAGTAGCAAGGCTTTGGAATTACTACCAGCAAGCTCCATACATCTCCGAGAACTATTTTGGAGCTCATCAAGCGAGCCATGTTTCTCATTTGATCAGTAAAAAGATCAATTTCGCGAAATTACGAAAAGTGCTTGATATCAGTTGTGGCCCGGGAGATGTCATCAATGCGTGTTTACAATATCTGACTCATGGTCAACAGATATTTGGAACGGATTTTTCGCAGTATAGCGTCGATAAGATCAACAAACGATTTGATGGAGTAGCTGAGTTTCAAGGTGGGACACATATTCGTTCGTTTCCGACGCCATTTGAAGATGGTAATTTCGACCTGATAATCTCGACCGAAGTAATCGAACATCTCAGAGACGATGAGATCGATTCGACGCTCAAAGAGGCTTACAGATTGCTGTCGCCGAACGGATATCTCTTTATTACGACTCCTAATAACGAAGACCTAAACGCAAATAAAGCTATGTGTCCTGACTGCGGGTGTAAGTTCAATCGATGGCAGCACTTGAGGTCATGGACGCCTGACACGTTAAGGGAAACGATCGAGCGGTACGGATTTAAGACAACGCTTGTGACTCCTATAGCGTGGGGCGATACGCCAATTAAGAGATTTGCGTACAGCTTTGCAGCCCGTCTAAATCTAAAAATTGAAAGCGGGCTCGTATATATTGGTCAAAAGCGCTAATAGTTTGCCTACTGGCAGAGCCGATAGGAGCCCTAGTTTCTAGATTATTATGTCTCTCGTAGAATCAATACCATTTTCCTGTCCGGAACACGGGTCAGTCTTAAGTTCCGGCGATCAAAACCTAACGTGTGATAAGGGATGCTCTTATTCTGTCTTGTCTGGTATACCGCGTTTTGTGCCGAACACTAATTATTCGGAAGCTTTTGGAATCCAGTGGAAGCGTTATCGCAACACACAGCTTGATTCCTACACAGGACATCCTCTTTCCGAAGACCGCCTTCGACGATGCCTTGGAGAGAATCTTTGGGCATCATTAAAAGGGAAACAGGTACTCGAAGCCGGATGTGGTGCAGGACGATTTACCGAAGTGCTGCTCAAGGAAGGTGCGATCGTTACATCGCTAGACCTAAGCGACGCGGTTGAAGCGAATCAAGAGAATTTTCCGCAGGGCGACAACCACCGTATTGCGCAGGCCGATATTCTCGCATTGCCATTTCCAACTCAGCAATATGACGTAGTGTTGTGTTTGGGGGTTATACAACATACCCCGTCAACGGAACGTGCAATTGCGGCGCTTTATGAACAAGTAAAACCAGGCGGGTGGCTTGTCATTGACCACTACCGACCGTCGTTGGCATATTATTCGCGAACCGCACCGATATTTAGATTCTTCATGAAACGTATGGAGCCTGAAAAGGGCTTTGCATTTTCGAAGAAAATGACCAGTATGCTGCTGCCGCTTCATAAAAAGGTTCGAAATGTCCGCCTAGCTCAAACGTTGCTCAGCCGCGTTTCTCCGCTTGTTACTTATTATCACGGATTGCCGCAGCTAAACGATAAATTGCAGGAAGAATGGGCACTTCTCGACACAAACGACTCGCTTACCGATCATTTTAAGCGATTTAGAACCAAGCCGCAGATCACGGCGGAATTGGAAAAGTTGGGTTTAGTGAATATCTGGTGCGAATATGGCGGAAACGGTGTCGAGGCCAGGGGGCAACGACCCGAATAGATCGTATGGCAGAGCGCAAAATTATTTCGGTTTGCATCCTGGTTTCAAATCTGGATGCATCAACCGGGGGCGTGCAAAAAAATACGCGGCTATTATCAAGTGAGTTTACAAAACGATCGATCGAAACGTTTATTTGCACAAGGAATTACCACGATCTGCCCACTAACGAGACCGTCAACGGTGTCCACATTCATCGCACACGAATAGTCGGAAAATCAGTATGGATGAACTCGATACTATATCTAGTTGACACGTTTTTCTGGTTGATCCTCAATCGGAGCAAGTATGACGTAATTCACTGCCAACAGATCTACGGCCCGACTATGGTCGCGGCGGTTAGCAGCCTGATCACAGGAAAACCGATACTTACACGCATTACTCTCTCGGGCGAAACAGGAGAAGCGAACACTGTCCGAAAAATGCCGCTCTGGCGGATTCGACGGCGGTTGATCAACTTCGTATCCAAGTTTGTCGTGCTGACGTCTGAGATGAAGGGCGAAATAGCCGAGCTCGGGATCTCGCCGAATAAGATCGAGATAATTTACAATGCCACGGAGATCCCGTCTGAGTCAGCATATGATGGTGATACGCGGGCGAGATACAAAACTGTCCTAAACCTGGATCAAGAGAAAATTGTGGTATTCACGGGACGCTTGAGCCATGAGAAGGGACTCGATATTTTGATAGAAGCATGGACAAAGGTTCGAAAGAAACATCAGAATGCTCATCTATTATTGCTCGGTGAGGGCGGTGATTTTCGGAATGTCGAGGTTGAGATGCGGAAAATGGTTGTTGATTTGGAGATCTTAGACAGCGTCCATTTCTTAGGCCATGTCCCAAATCCCAAGGATTATATTCTTGCGTCCGACCTATTTGTATTGCCATCGCGAGCGGAAGGAATGTCGAATTCGCTTGTCGAAGCAATGGCCTGTGGGGCCGTGATCGTAACGTCCAACATACCTGCGATGGTTGAATTGTGTGAATCAGGTAGAAACGCTCTAACCGTAAAAGTTGAGAGTGTTTCCGAACTTTCCGAGGCGATGATAAGACTTTTAAACGATCCAGCAGTTGCCCTGGGATTGGCTCGTGAAGCAAAACAAAAAGCCTATAATGATCTATCGGTCGAAACTATGATCGACCGGTATGTTGGCTGCTACAACGCGATAATGAACCGATAATTTGGCTAAAATGGATACAATTCCAAGAATTCAAAGTGAGGAAACTCCCTTTTTAAGCTGAACCCACCTGTAGAAAGGACAAGAAAGTAAATAAAACATGGGTCAGACAGTTGATTTGAAACAGGGAATAAGCCGAATGATCATAAAAGTCTTAAATCTAATTAGTTCGCCATTTGGCCTTGGCGGGGCGGAAAAGCTTTTGCTGGATTTGCACGAATTCTATGACCGGCAAATGTTCGAGGTGCATTATTGTAATTTATTTGATTCGCCGAGTAACCCAAGTGCTTTTTCGGGAGTGCTGAAAGAACGTGGGCTGTCTGTTTTCGAGGTTGCGGGACATCGTTGGTACGACCTTCCGGGAATCGTATCGCGACTCGGGAGTTTAATTAGAGCCAACGAGTTTGATATTGTGCATTCGCACCTCTTCTATTCCTCGCTGATCGCCGGAATCAGCAAAAAATTGCGACCTTCTAAATCTAAGATGGTTATTACCCAGCACTATACACGCAGTGCGTTGGGGGCAAACTATCAGAAGAAGCTGGATCGTTACGGGGTTCGAGCGGCGGACGCGGTCATTGCCATTTCTTCAGCAGTGAAATCAGATCTGATCGATCAGGGAGTAGAAGAAAACCGAATCACTGTTATTCCTAACGGAATTGATCTTCCCAAGTTCCTGCAGGAAGCAAAGAAGGAAAATCACACGCTTGACGATCTCAAAAAGCGCGGAAAGATCATCATCGGATCGATCGGCAATCTGCATAAACGGAAGGACCATCTTACCCTGATCAAGACGATGGCCATGGTGGTGAAGGCAAATCCGAAAGTCCATCTCGTAATCGCCGGCGAAGGGCCCGAGCGTGTTGCTTTGGAGAAGGCGATCCTTGAGCTGCGCCTACAGGAGTCCGTATCCATCCTAGGGTTTCAAGAGAATATTCCGTCCCTGATTAGTCAATTTGACCTTTATGTTCATCCGTCTATCAACGAGCCGTTTGGGATCGCTATTTTGGAGGCGATGGCTGCGACTAAGATCGTCATTGCAACGCGGGTGGATGGCGTCGTAGATATCCTCGATCAAGGCGTGACCGGGCTTTTGGTGACGGCAGCCGATCCCATCGATCTATCGAACTGCATTATTGCGGCGTTGAAAGATCCGGTCGCAATGGTTAAAATCGCACAAAGTGGCAGGGCGAAGGTAGAAGCAGATTTTGGGATCGAAACGACCGCTGTCCGGTATCAAGGGGTTTACGAAGGTCTAGTGCATGCCTATATAGCGCCGACGGAACAAACTGAATGAACACAGCACTAATCATCTTATCTTCGTTGCTTGCACTGACGCTGACGTTTATAGCGTTTCCTGACGGTGCGACATCGCTGCTGATCGTGCTGGCATTTTCAGGTTTGGCCGTATATTTGATTCGTCGATATTCCGACGACAGCGTTTTCATTTGTCAGGTTTTTATTGGCGGCCTTTTGATTCGAATGCTTCTGGCCTTGGTGATCTATTCCTATGATCTTTACGATTTCTTCGGGCCGGATGCACGGTTTTATGACCTTGTTGGGATGAAACTAATAGCTTCGTGGGATTCAAGCATAGTGGCCAAAACGGCAGAGGGGCGGCAAATAGGATCGACGGTCGGGGCAGGTTGGGGAATGAACTACTTGACTGCCATTATTTACTATCTGGTCGGCAGGAATATGTTGGCGGTTCAAATGTTTTGTGTGGTGATCGGAGCTGCAACCTCACCGATAACATATTTCTGTGCCAAAAATCTCTACGGCAGTCAAAAGGTTGCTAGGGCATCCGCAGTTCTGGTCGCGTTTTTTCCGGCAATGATCATTTGGTCGTCACAGATGTTAAAAGATGGATTGATCCTATTTTTGCTGGTGTTAGCCATAACAATGGTTCTACAACTGCAGAAAAAGATAAGTTTGCCCGCGACTGCATTTCTCGTCTTTTCCCTTTTCGGACTTCTCTCTTTGCGTTTCTATATATTTTACATGACGGCTGCGGCGGCCGCCGGTAGTTTTCTGGTGGGAACCAGTTCGACGACCCAATCGCTCGTCAGGAGATTGGTCGTTGTATTGATGGTAGGGATATCACTGGGATATTTGGGAGTGTTTAAGAATGTAAGCTCAGAGGTGTCTACGTACGGAAATCTGGAAAAGCTGCAAGCAAGCCGTCAGTATGCGTCGGAAGCCGCGACATCCGGATTTGGCGATGCTTCGGCAAGGGTAAACACGGTGTCAGGGTTTCTGACTATTTTGCCGGTAGGCCTGATCTATCTTATGCTGGCGCCATTTCCGTGGGAGGTTGCAAATTTCCGCCAAGCTATCACGCTTCCAGAGGTTTTTCTTTGGTGGTCATTGATCCCATTGGCAGTGTTTGGGTTATGGTATACCCTGAAGAACCGTTTTCGTGAATCGATTCCGGTTTTGATATTCACCTTTATTTTGTCGGTTGCTTACGCTTTGTATCAAGGTAATGTAGGAACTGCATACCGTCAACGGACCCAGATACAGGTATTTCTTTTTATATTTATCGCCGTTGGATGGACGCTTTATATGGAAAAGCGTGCGGACAGAAGACTGCTGGAGGAGAGGAGGCGAAACCGGCCAGACATTCAGCAACGACCGGTGCTGAATCGGGATTTTAATTAAATGTGCGGAATTGCGGGATTTGTAAATAAAGGGTCTAAGACGGCGGATCGTGGGGTTTTGGAGGCGATGAACCTGGCGATCGAGCATCGCGGGCCGGATGACGACGGGTTTTATGTTCATGAGAACGTTGGCCTGGCGATGCGGCGTCTGGCGATAATTGATGTGGCGAGCGGCAAACAGCCGATGCACAATGCGGACCGGACGAAATGGATCGTTTTTAATGGTGAGATCTACAATTATCNGGAACTGCGGCAAGGCTTAGAGGAGCGCGGCCACAAATTTTACACAAAGTCGGACACCGAGGCTATAGTCCATTTGTATGACGAATATGGAGTTGATTGCCTGCAGCATCTGCGCGGAATGTTTGCAATAGCGATCTGGGACAATACGGAGAAAACGTTGTTTCTCGCACGCGACCGGGTCGGGAAAAAACCGATACTTTACTCGCATCAGGCGAATGGCGACCTGATCTTCGGCTCAGAATTCAAAGGGATGCTCAAGCATCCTTCGATCTCTCGCGAGGTTGATTACGAAGCGATCGACAGCTATATGTCATACCTCTGCGTGCCAGCACCGCAGACCGCTTTCAAGCAGATACGCAAGCTGGAGCCCGGACATTGGCTGAAATGGAAGAACGGCGAGATCGAGACTCGGCGCTATTGGCTGCCTGATTTTTCAAAGAAGATCAAGATCACTGAGGAAGAAGCGATAGTCGAGACGACACGTATATTGCGTGAATCNACGAAGATGCGGATGATCTCGGAGGTTCCGCTCGGAGCGTTTTTGTCGGGCGGAGTTGATTCTTCGGCGGTNGTAGCTTTGATGGCGCAGGAAAGTTCGACGCCGGTCAAGACATTTTCGATCGGTTTCGAAGAGCAGGATTTTAGCGAGCTGAAATATGCCAAGCGCGTTGCGGAACATGTCGGTGCCGAATATAACGAGTTTATCGTGCGGCCAAACGCGGTTGAGATAATACCGACGCTCGTCGATCACTATGGCGAACCGTATGCCGATTCCTCAGCGATCCCGACGTATTACGTTTCAAAGGAAACGCGAAAACACGTAACCGTTGCTCTCAACGGCGACGGCGGAGATGAGAGCTTTGCTGGGTACGAACGCTATATGGCGATGGAGATCGCGGAGGTTTACAAGCGAATACCGAAGGCGTTGCGTAAAGCTTTTATCGAGGCACCGATCAATTTTCTTCCATCTTCGGAGCTCAAGAAAACCCGTGTTCGCGATGTACAGCGGTTTTTGACATCGGCAAACGAGAACCGCAAAGAAAGATATTTCCGCTGGATGTCGATCTTTAAACCGGCTGTCAAGCCGGACATCTACACGGCCGATTTTGCTGCAAAAGTAAGCGGGCATGATAATTCAGCGGTGTTGGATCAATGGTTTGACCGGGCTAATGGTTCGGGAATTTTGGACTCGACGCTCTTGACCGATCAGATGACGTATTTACCAAACGATCTGCTCGTCAAGGTGGATATTGCTTCAATGGCAAATTCGCTTGAGGCGCGTTCGCCATTTCTAGATCACAAGCTGATCGAATTTGCGGCGAGTTTGCCAGAAAGCCTCAAGATGAACAAGTTCCGGCCCAAATCGCTTCTAAAAAAGGTCGCAGCGAGGCTCGTGCCGAGCGAGGTCATTTACCGGCGGAAAATGGGATTTGGCGTGCCGGTCGGGAGATGGTTTCGCGGCGAGATGCAGGACTTTGTCCGTAGTGTGCTGCTTTCAGAATCGTCTCTCAAGCGAGGAATTATAAAACCCGAGGCGATCGAGCGTTACGTCAGCGAACACATGAGCGGACAAGTCGACCACGCGTTTCCCATCTGGTCACTGCTGATGCTCGAGCTTTGGTTTCAACGGTTTATAGATTAGTCATGACAACGAATATAGACGGAACTGTTGTTGAAGGTTTTGGTGACGAGTGGTCGCGGTTCGATCAGACTGCGCTCACTGACGAAGAACTCGACCGGATGTTCGACAATTATTTCAACATCTTTCCGTGGGAAGTATTACCGGAAAATGCCGAAGGTTTCGACCTCGGATGCGGCAGCGGACGTTGGGCAAAGCTCGTTGCTCCACGGGTCGGCAAACTACATGTTATCGATCCGAGTGCCGAAGCCCTTTCTGTCGCAAAGGTCAATTTGGCAAATTCCAGTAACTGCAAATTTTACGTCGCGGGTGCCGGGGACATACCGTTGGCCGACGAAAGTTGTGATTTTGGGTATAGTCTCGGAGTTTTACATCACATTCCAGATACCGTTTTGGGATTGCAGGCGTGTGTAGATAAAATCAAGTGCGGGTCTCCATTTCTTTTGTATCTGTACTATCGATTTGATAACCGCCCGGCTTGGTTTCAGGCCATTTGGAAGGTCAGTGATGTCGTCCGTCAGGTTATCTCACGGCTTCCGCACTCTCTTCGCTACGCGATTAGCCAAATCCTGGCATTGGCTGTATATTTCCCATTGGCCCGCGGGGCAAAGCTCCTTGAAAAGACCGGCGTGAATGTCGAGACGTTTCCACTGTCGCAGTACAGAAATAACAGTTTTTACGTTATGCGAACAGATGCTCTGGATCGGTTTGGAACTCGCCTTGAACAGCGATTTACGAAAGACGAGATCCGCGAAATGATGGAGAGTTGCGGACTGGAGCGGATAGAATTTAGCAGCAAATCGTTTTGGACGGCGGTAGGATTTAAGAAATAAAGATGAAGGGTGTGGTACTAGCGGGTGGACTGGGTTTGCGCCTGAGTCCCCTCACAAAAATTACTAACAAGCATCTACTGCCCGTGTACAACGAGCCGATGATCTATTATCCCATCAAGGCTCTTATAAACGCCGGTATAGACGACATTATGATCGTCACCGGCGGCAATTCGGCTGGTGATTTTTTGAAACTGCTCAGGAACGGAAAGGACTTTGGGCTTAAGCATCTTAATTACACTTATCAGGAAGGAGAAGGGGGCATAGCGGATGCTCTCGGTCTAGTTGAGCACTTTGCCGACGAGGAGCCCATCTGCGTGATTCTGGGTGACAACATCATCGAAGGTAATATTCGTGCGGCGGCTGATGAATACAAGGAGCAGGGCACCGGAGCGAAAATATTGCTCAAGAAAGTGCCTGATCCGCAGAGGTTCGGCGTTCCGGAATTGGACGGCGACAAGGTGCTCAATATCGTTGAAAAGCCGACCGAGCCAAAATCCGATCTCGCGGTCATCGGCATTTATTTTTACGATTCGACCGTGTTTGATGTGATCAAGACGCTTGTGCCATCGGGTCGTGGTGAACTCGAGATAACAGACGTCAACAACCATTACATCAAACGGGGCGAGATGACCTGGAATGAACTCGATGGTTGGTGGACCGATGCTGGGACATTTGAAAGTCTGTTGCTCGCCTCGAATCTGGTCGCGAAAAATGGTGCGAACAATATATGACGTTTAGGGAAGCTGATATTAACGACGTCGTCGTGTATCCGCTCAAAAAGCATAACGACGACCGTGGTTGGCTTGCCGAGTTGTTTCGGCACGACGAACTGGATGAGGAGTTTTATCCAGCGATGTCGTATATTTCGTTTACCACACCAGGCGTTCAGCGTGGCCCGCACGAACACGTGGATCAGGCGGACCTATTCTGCTTTATCGGGCCTTCGACATTTAAGATGCGGATGTGGGATAATCGGCCCGAGTCGCCAACATTCAACCATATCATGACGTTTTTGGCGGGCGTGGACAATCCAATGGCCGTAGTTGTGCCTAAGGGCGTTGTCCACGGCTACAAGAATGTCGGCGAAATCGATGGAATGGTGATAAACTGTCCAAACCGGCTGTATATGGGTGAGGGAAAACGTGAGCCGATCGACGAGATACGTCACGAAGATGACCCGGAGACTATCTTCAAGATGGATTGATCCGCTGCCGCTTCCATGCGGCGAAAAAGATCCGGCAGGCGGCGGCGACTTGCCCGCACATTCGTACGATCGAACGCCACTGAGGATGTGTTCCGATGCCGCGTTCGCTTTTGCCGCCAGCCGGTTTCCCTATTTCGATGAAAATATTACGCATCATTGCGCGCCTCAATGTCGGCGGTCCTGCGCGTCATGTTGTATGGCTGACCAAGAAATTACAAACGGACGAATTTCAGAGTGTCCTGGTTGCCGGCACTGTTCCTGACGGCGAAGAGGACATGAGCTATTTCGCCGCTGAGAACGGCGTTGAGCCCATTTATATTCGCGAACTCAGCCGCGAGCTTTCGCCTAAGGATTTGGTCTCGCTCTACAAGATCTACCGCGAGATTCGCCGTCAAAAGCCTGACGTGATTCACACACACACTGCGAAGGCCGGAACCGTCGGCCGAATTGCTGCTTTTATTTATAAATGGTTTACGCCTGCGGCGTTGATCGGGCGGCCGCGAAGGGTCAGGGTCGTTCATACCTTCCACGGGCACGTATTTCACAGTTATTATGGCGCGGCAAAAACCCGTGTGTTCTTACTTATCGAAAAGGCACTCGCCCGGTTTGTCACTGACCGCATAATCGTGATCACGCCTCAGCAGTTCGCTGAGATTCATGAGGAATACGGCGTCGGGAACCGCGAACAGTTCGAGATCATTCCGTTAGGCATAGACTTATCAAAATACGGAAATCAGAAATCAAATGTCAATCTTCTAAGAGGTGAGATCGGAGCAGCTACCGATGATTTGATCGTTGGTTTTACCGGAAGGCTGACAGAGATAAAAAACATATCGCTTTTCCTTAAGGCGGCTGCTGAATGTCGAAAATTGGCCGAAAATATCAGGCTTCGATTCGTTATAATCGGTGACGGCAGTCTCCGGTCTGATTTGGAACAACTATCTAATTATCTGGGATTGAGCGACTCGGTAGTATTTTTGGGCAACCGGAACGATGTCGCAGATCTGTTACAGGGCATGGATATTATTGCTCTCACCTCGAAAAACGAAGGGACACCTCTATCTCTGATCGAGGCAATGGCAGCGGGAGTTCCGTTTATTTCGACGGCGGTCGGCGGTGTTGCTGATCTTGCTGGGAATACAATTACGATGTTGGACGATTTCCGGGTTTGCGAACGCGGGGTCACAGTCGATGGTTTTGACCCGAAACACTTTGCTGGCGGCTTGATTTATCTTGCGAAAAATGAAAAATTACGTGAAAGACTTAGACGTGACGCTGGCGCTTTTGCGAGATCAAAATACTCCGTTGATCGCTTGACGGATGATATCGCTTCGCTATACCGAAAATTGCGCAGCGGGGAACCGAGCAATGTCGACAAAGTCTAGAATATGCTGCAACTATCATCAAACCCTTTATTGATCGGTATCGTTAGCATTTTGCTAGGCGTAGGTTTAACGCTTGCCGTGCGGCATTATGCTACGACGCGCGGGTTTGTTGCGAAACCTAAATCTGATCGTTGGCACAAGCGGCCGACGGCGATGATGGGTGGGGTCGCGATCTTTTTGACGACGATCATAATGTACGCGGTCTTTGTGCCGCCGACTCGCGACTCGCTTGCGTTGATGGGCGGCAGTACTCTCCTCTTTATCGTCGGACTCGTTGACGATCTGATAAACATCAAGCCCTATCAAAAGCTGATCGGTCAACTGATCGGTGCGGCGATCTTGGTGTCTTTCGGGCTGACCCTGCCGATAACCGGCTATGCACTTATCGACATCTGGATCACGACCTTTTGGATCATCGGAATAACCAATGCCATCAATCTACTCGACAACATGGATGGCCTCGCCGTCGGAATTTCGGCGATCGCGAGCATCGCACTTGGGCTGAGTTTTGCCGTCAACGGGCAGACGACCGAGCTTGTGTTCGTGTCCGTATTCGTTGGCGCATTGCTTGGTTTTTTGGTGTTCAACTTCAATCCGGCATCGATCTTTATGGGCGATTGCGGATCGATGTTTGTCGGGTTTCTGCTTTCGGGGTCGGTGTTGCTCAATCAGGTGGGCGGGCGTTCGCGGGGTATTTTGCCGATCCTGGCGGTTCCTGTCTTGATCCTTTTTGTGCCGATATTTGACACGACGTTTGTCACCATATTACGCAAATTGTGGGGACGCAAGGCCTCGCAGGGCGGGCGTGATCATACATCGCATCGGCTTGTTGCCCTCGGGCTTTCAGAGCGAGCGGCGGTTTTAATGCTGTATGCGTTTGCGGCTATCGCGGGCGGTATTTCCATCGCGATCAGCAAGTTGGAAACGTCGCAGAGTATCGCTCTCATCACAGGTTTTTCGATCGTGCTGGTGATAGTCGGTGTCTACCTTTCGAAAGTAAAAGTTTACGAGTCAAATGACGAGGCGTTGGCGGCGAATGAAAATAAGATGTTCGCCTTTTTGGTAAATGTCTCGCACAAGCGGCGGATATTTGAGGTGTTTCTCGATGCGGCCTTGATCACACTGGCCTATTACGCGGCATTCGTGATCGTGCTTGGGCCGATCGAGAAAAGCGGCGAATGGGGCCTCTTCATCAAAAGTGTGCCGATCCTGGTATTGCTGAATCTAGGTGCATTTCTGGCAACCGGCGTGTATCGCGGTCTATGGCGTTATACCAGCGTTGGTGATTTTATTACCTATGCGAAAGGCGTTCTGCTTGGTTCGACGCTGAGTGTGCTGGCATTGCTAGTGATATACAGATTCGAATTTTTCTCGCGAACCGTCTTTCTCGTCAATGGAATCCTACTCTTGCTCGCATTGATCGGCAGCCGAATGGCATTTCGCCTGATCCGCCAGGCGATACCGATGCCGATGATAAACGAAGGTCGGCGGGCGTTGATCTATGGTGCCGGTGATGGCGGCGAGATGGTACTGAGGGAACTTCGCAATAACCCGAAATGGGACTACCGTCCGGTCGGGTTTATCGATGACGATCCACTAAAAACAGGCAAGGTGATACATGG